>Ga0196977_1000086_pt1 | contig 64119 bp, 45 predicted proteins | sample S3v_1013CmetaG_FD_148634 | JGI IMG/M metagenome (GOLD analysis project Ga0196977, IMG submission 148634) | Soil microbial communities from Anza Borrego desert, Southern California, United States - S3+v_10-13C | ecosystem: Environmental > Terrestrial > Soil > Desert | place: USA: California... | reverse complement strand
GCGGGGCCGCGGGCCGCGGCGGGCGGGTTGAGTTTCGTTAACGTCAACCCGCCCGCCGCGGCCCGCGGCCCCCTTCCTTCGCGAACTCGAATCTATTTCTTTGCGAGCGGGAGGCCGGCCGCCTTCCACGCGTCGAGGCCGCCGAGGAGCGCGGCCGTCTGTTCGATCCCTTTGTGTCTGAGGTAGGACGCCGCACGGGCGCTGGAGTGTTCGGCCGGTCAGGCGCAGTAGGCGACGACGAGCTTATCTTTCGGCAACTCGCCGGCGCGCGCCGCGACCTCCTCCTCCGGGATGGAGACGGCCCCGGCGATGTGCCCCTCCTCGAAGGCTTCGGCGGGGCGCACGTCGAGCGCGACGGCCCGCCCCTCCTTCAAAGCCTCGGCCAGCTCCGCGACCGTCACGCGCGGGATGGAGGCGAAAGGGTCTTTGCCGCGTTCGGAAGAATCCTGCCCGGCGTTCGCCGGGGGCGCGCCGGCCGCGGGCGGGCGGCAGGCCGCGGCCGCGTAAGTCAGGGCCGACAGCGTCAGGGCCCACGAGAGCAGAGTCGTTCGCATCATCTTTCACCGTGCGAAGAAAGGGAGCGCCCACGCGCGGGGCGCTCCCTTTCGTGTCGAGTCGCGGCGGCCCGCCCGGTCTTACTTGCCGGCGCGGTAGGTCGCCCACATGCTGTCGGCGCGGGCCGACTGGCCGGCCGTGAACCGGTACATGCAGAAGTCGTCGGTGTAGTCCATGAAGTTCTCGATGGGGTCGTTGCCGGCGACGTTCTTGCAGGTGTTGCGGCCCGCCGGGCAGCCGAAGGCCGACGAGCGCTCGGCCGGCGTGTCGGCCACCGAGTCGCCGGGGTTCTGGCAGCCGCCTTGGAAGGTGTGGAAGAGGCCGAGCCAGTGGCCGACCTCGTGCGTGCCGGTGTCGCCGAGGTTGTAGGGCGTGTAGTTGCTGCCGGGCAGCGTGGCCCAGTAGCAGACGACGCCGTCGAGCTTGGGCCGCGCGGCGTACTCGTTGGGGAAGGTCGCCCAGCCGAGCCAGCCGGCGCCGCTGTTGGTGTAGAAGTTGAGGTCGTCGGCCGTGCCCTGCCGCAGCGCGTTCTTCATCTGCGACTCGGCGGCCGTGCCCGGCCCGGCGTTGTACCAAGTGGAGTTGACCGTGTAGGTGACGCCCGCGTTCACGAAGCGGAACGGGGTGTTCGCGCCGATGCCGGAGACGAGGCCGCCCGACTGGTTGGGGCCGAGGCCGGCGTAGGCGTTGTTCAGGATGGCGATCTGGCTGGTGATCGACGAGGCCGGGATGAAGCCCGTGCCCGAGACGCCGGCCGTGCCGTTGCTCTGGATGACGTGGAAGTAGACGTTGATGGTGATCGAGCCGGGGGCCGCGTCGGCCGAGATGCCGCCGCCGCCGACTTCGCCGCCGCCGCCGGCGGCCTTGCGGTGCGCGGCCGCCTCTTTATTAATCTTCTCGATGGTGATCTCGTCCGGGTGCTTCGTGTTGCAGCGCCGGCCCTGCTCGGCGAAGTCCTTCTGCGAGGCGAAGACCGCGCCGTCCGGGGCGACGACGGTGCCGTCGGCCTGCACGGCCGGGCTGAAGCCGGGGTCGGACTTGCGCCCCTGCGCGCGGAGGCTGTTGGTGGGGACGACGGCGAGCGCGACGAGGGCGCTGAGCGTGAAGAGCGCGGCTGCGAGGTACAACTTACGTTTCATCAAACTCCTCCTGATGATCTGCGAAAGGGTGGTGGGTGTAGGGGCCGCCCCGCCGGGGAGAGGCGAGCCGCCCCGTCTGTTTGTGGCGCATCAACCGAAAGATGCCGGCCGATTTGGGATGAAGAGAAGACCCGAAAATGGCGCACTACACACCCGGCCGAGGATGAAACCCGGAGTCGTTCGAAGCTGCCGTCTACCGTGAGGGCGGTATTAAGCTTATGATTTGGGGCAAAGCAGACGAGGGGGAGTTATAAAGGTTGCGGCGCGCCGCTGTCAAACCGGCGAGGGGTTTTGCGCCCAAAAAATTCCGTACGCTAACAGACAGTCGGAGGGCCGCCCCCTCCCGCGCCGCGCGCGGCCGAAGCGGCGGCGGCCCGCCCGGCCGGGCCTTGCGGCCTGCTGGCTACCGGCCGCCGTCTTAGGTTATATTTTCGCCCTACGCTAAAAGAAGTAGACGGTAGCCGGTAGTCGTCAGCGCCCCGCGGCGGCTGACGCCGAACACGAACGATTCGACAGCGACTGTCTTTGCACTGACTACCGTCTACCGTCTACCGTCTGCTTCTTCGGAGGACTGCCGTTGCCGGCCGCCGCATTCTACGACCTCGAAGGGACGCTCGTGAGCACCAATCTGGTGCACACGCTCGGCTTCTACGCGCGCAACCAGCAGGGGCTTTTGCGGAGCCTGCGCAAGAGCGCCTCGACGCTGTTGAGCCTCCCCGTCTTCGCCGTCACCGACGCCTACAGCCGGATGGTCTTCAACGACCTCTTCTTCAAGCGCTACCGCGGCGAGTCCGAAGACCGCCTGCGCTTCTTCGCCGGCGACCTGTTCGAGAAGGTCTTGAAGCCCGGCATCTTCCCCGGCGCGTTCTCGCTCATCGAGAAGTCGCGCAGCCTCGGCCTCCGGCAGGTCGTCGTCACCGGCGCGCTCGACTTCTCCGTCAAGCCGCTGATGGACTACCTCGGCGTGGACGACTACGTCGCCAACCGGCTCGAATTCGTCAACGGCGTCGCCACGGGGCGACTGCTCCCGCCCGTCCTCGCCTCGGCCACGAAGGCTTCGTGGATCCGCAACTACGCCGAGCGCGAGGGGCTCAACCTGAGCGAGTCTTACGCCTACAGCGACAGCATGAGCGACCTGCCCATGCTCTCGGTCGTCGGCCACCCCGCGGCCGTCAACCCCGACATGCGCCTGCGGCAGACGGCGCTGCACCACGACTGGCCGATTTTGAATCTGAAGTGAGCTGAAGGCTCCGGGCTCAAGGCTCGAAGCCGGGCGGCCGGCGGCGGGCTTTGGACTTCGGGCTTTGAACTTAAACGAATGGCTCTCCAACTAAGACGCAAAGTCCACGAGTCGGTCGTCCACATCGACCGCGACAGCGCGCCGCGCATCATCGCGTCGGGGCTCGACTTCATCCTCGAAGATTTGCCGGTCGGGACGCGCGTCATCTACCCGAACCCGCCGATCAAGGGCCTGCCGAACCGCGAGGCCGCGATCCGCTACGCGCTGAACCACCCGCACGACTGCGAACCGCTCTACGCGCAGTTGCAGCCGGGCATGAAGGTGACGGTCGCGATCGACGACATCTCGATGCCGCTGCCGCCGATGCGCGCGCCCGACATCCGGCAGACGGCGCTCGAAGTGCTCCTCGACCTGCTCCGCGCCAACGGCGTCGACGACGTGCACCTCATCGTCGCCATCTCGCTGCACCGGCGCATGACCGAGTGGGAGATCAGGCGGATGGTCGGCCCGCGCGTCTTCTCGGAGTTCTGGCCCGACCGCCTCTACAACCACGACGCCGAAGACCCGGACAACCTCGTCGTCATCGGCGAGACGCGCCACAAGGAGAAGCTCCGGCTCAACCGCCGCGCCGCCGAGAGCGACCTGCTGATCTACCTCAACTACAACTTCGTGCCGATGAACGGCGGCCACAAGTCGGTCGCCGTCGGCCTGTGCGACTACGAGAGCCTGCGCCCGCACCACGAGCCGCAGACCATCCGCGACTCGGACAGCTACATGGACCCGGGCAACTCGGAGCTCAAGCGCAAGATCGACCGCCTCGGCCTGCTCGTAGACGAGCACATCAACGTCTTCCACATCGAGACGACCGTCAACAACCAGATGTTCAAGGGCGAGATGAGCTTCCTCACCAAGAACGAGGACAACTTCTCGGCCTACGAGCGCATGAAGTACGAGGCCATGCGCTTCACCATGTCGAAGATGCCGCGCGCGGCGAAGCGGAAGATGTACGACGCCCTGACCTCCGACTACGAGATGATTGCCGTCGAGGCCGGCCGCACAGACCCCGTCCACGACCGCATCATCAAGAAGTCCATGCAGCAGTACGTCGTCCCCATCGAGGGCCAGTGCGACATCCTCATCTGCCCCATCCCCGAGATTTCGCCCTACAACGTCTACTCGGTTCTGAACCCGCTGCTCGTGCAGGTGATGGCCCTCGGCTACCACTTCAACATGTACCGCGGCAAGCCGCTCCTGAAGAAGGGCGGCACGCTCATCCTGCACCACCCCTGCTACGACGAGTTCGACCACGAGCAGCACCCGAGCTACATCGAGTTCTTCAACCGCCTGCTGCCCGAGACGCGCGACGCTTTCGAGCTGCACCGCAAGTACGAGCGCGAGTTCGCCTCGAACCCGAGCTACATCGAGATGTACCGGCGCGGCCACGCCTACCACGGCGCGCACCCGTTCTACATGTGGTACTGGGGCGAGAACGGACGCCAGCACGTCGGCCGCGTCATCGCCGCCGGCGCCGAGAACGCCCACGTCCCGGCCGCGATGGGCTGGGAGCGCGCCGACAACCTGACCGAAGCGATAGCGATGGCCCGCAGCTACATGGGCCGCTCCGCCCAGATCACGATGCTGCACCAGCCCATCATCGCGATTTGTGATATGAGTTAAGGCGCAGGGAGCGAGGTTCCAAGCCATGGGCACGACGACGCGCCTCATTACCGCCGACGAGTTACTGACTGAACCCCACCGCGACGAGCAAGGGAATCACTGCCTTCTGGAGCTTATTCGCGGGGAGGTGAGAAGGGTGTCACCCACAGGCGGCACGCACGGAATACTCTGTGCCCGGCTCGCCATTCAAGCCCCGGCGTCGCACAGTCGAGATTTATCGTTCGCCGTCCGACGTGCGAATCCTCGGCGGGGAGGACACGCTCGGGGGCGGCGACGTGCTGCCGGGCTTCGGGCTGAGACTTTCAGAATTGTTCGGCGCGCTCGACCAGTGATAGTGTTAGTCCGCACGAAGGTATGAGACTGTCTCCCACAGAGATTTATAACGGCCGGAACGTCTTCATCATCGGCGCCACCGGGTTCGTCGGGAAGGTGGCGCTGTCGATGCTGCTGCACCGCTTCCCCGGCGTGGGCCGCGTCTACGTGACGGTGCGCGCGCGCGCGCGCGAGGAGTCCGAGTCGCGCTTCTGGAACCACGTCGTCACCGCGCCGCCCTTCGACCCCCTGCGCGAGCGCTACGGCGCGGCCTTCGAGGACTTCATCCGCGACAAGGTCGGGATCGTCAACGGCGACATCGCGGAGGACAACCTCGGCTTCACGGAAGAGGAGGCCGAGGCGGTCGCCAAAGATATCGACGTGCTCGTCAACAGCGCCGGCAACGTCACCTTCAACCCGCCGCTGGAGAGCGCGCTGCGCACCAACGTCGTCGGCACGCAGAACGTCATCAAGTTCGCCAAGCGGATGCGGCGGCCCGCGCTCGTCCACGTCTCGACCTGCTTCGTCGCCGGCAACCGCTCCGGCCCCGTCTGGGAGAGCGACCCCGTCGTCGGCTACTTCCCGCGCCGCGACGAGCTGCCCGGCGTCGAGTTCTCCGTCGAGCAGGAGATACGCGACTGCGCCGAGCTGGCCGACCGCGTCCGGCGCGAGGCCCGCGACGCGATGCAGGCCGCGCGCTTCCGCGAGCTGGCGCGCCAGAGGCTTATCGAGGAGGGGCGCGACCCCGACGACCTCGACGCGATGGGCCTCGCCGTCGCCCGCGAGCGCAAGGTCTGGACGCGCGAGCGCCTGACCGAACTCGGCACCGAGCGCGCGGCCTTCTGGGGCTGGCCCAACATCTACACCTACACCAAGAGCCTCGGCGAGCAGCTGGTCGCCGCCGAGGAGGGCGTCATCAAATCCATCGTCCGCCCGTCCATCGTCGAGTCGTCGAAGGACTACCCCTTCCCCGGCTGGAACGAGGGCTTCACGACGACCGCGCCGCTCATCTTCATCTCGCTCAAGGGTCAGACGCAGATCCCCGTTAACGAGAAACTCGTCCTCGACATCACGCCGGTCGATCAGGTCGCCTCCGTGATGATCGGCGTCGCCGCCGAGTGCGTCGAGCGCGACGAGCCGCGCCTCGTCTATCAGGCCGCCACCGGCGACGCCAACCCGAACACGATGGAGCGCATCGTCGGCCTGCTCGGCCTCTACAAGCGCAAGCACTTCCTTGAGAAGGAGGACGGCTTCCGCCTCGTCAACGAGCTCGCCGGCCGGATGGAGACGCGGCCCGTCACGCCGTCGCGCTTCGAGGCGACCTCGACGCCGATGGTCAACGCCGCCGCGCGCAGGGTCGGCGGCCTGCTCGACCGCGTGCGGCCGCGCTGGGGCGGCGGGCGCTTCACCGACATCGTCGACCGGGCCAAGTCGGCCGTCGGGCGCGTCGAGCAGTTCACGCGCGAGACGCAGGAGGCGTTCGAGATGTTCCGGCCCTTCATGGTCGAGAACGAGTACGTCTTCCGCGCCGACAACGTCCGCTCCCTCTTCGCGCAGATGCGCGAGGAGGAGCGCCGCCTGCTGCCGTGGCACCCGGAGCGCGTGGACTGGTACGACTACTGGATGAACGTCCACTTCCCCGGCCTGCGCAAGTGGGTCTTCCCCAAGCTCGAAGAGGACATGCGCGCGCAGCCCAAGCGCGCCTACACCTACCGCGACCTGCTCGAACTCTTCGAGACCTCGACCAAGCGCTTCTCGACGCGCGTCGCCATGCGCATCGAGCGCGACGGGCAGCAGGAGCAGTACACCTACGCGGACATCCGCGAGCTGGCGACGCGCGCCGCCGCCTTCTTCGCCGCCTCGGGCGTCAAGCCGAACGACCGCGTCCTGCTCGTCAGCCACAACGGGCCCGAGTGGGGCGTCAGCTACTTCGGCGTCCTGAAGGCCGGCGCGACCTGCGTCCCCGTCGACCCCGAGAGCTCGACCGACGAGATCGTCAACTTCACGCGCGCCGCGGCCGCCACCGGCATCATCCTCGGCGACAAGGCCGACGGCGAGCACGCGGGCCTGCGCGAACGCCTCGCCGAAGCCTCCCCCGAGGCGCGCGTCTGGCGCTACGAGGAGATTTTCGAGCTGACCGACGAGCGGTCGGAGGCCGAGCGCGCGTCGCTGCTGCCGGCGCGCGTCGCGGCCAACACCGTCGCCTCGCTCATCTTCACCTCGGGGACGACCGGCGTGCCGAAGGGCGTGATGCTCTCGCACAAGAACCTGACGAACATGGTCTCGATGCTCTCGTCCGTCTTCGAGATGGACACGGGCGACGGCGTGCTCTCGGTTCTGCCGCTCTACCACACGTTCGAGTTCTCGACCGGCTTCCTCACGCCCTTCAGCCGCGGCACGCAGATCACCTACCTGCCCGACCTCTCGGGCGAGGAGCTGGCGCGCGCCATCAAGGGCGGCCACGTCACGGGCATGGTCGGCGTGCCCGCGCTGTGGGAACTCCTGCACCGCCGCATCATGTCGCGCCTGCGCGAGAACGGCGAGTGGGTCGGCCGCTCGGCCGAGCTGATGATGAGGGCCAACAGCTGGCTGCGCGACCGCACGCCGCTGAACCTCGGGCAGGTTCTTTTCCGCCCGATCCATCAGGGGCTCGGCGGCCAGATCCGCTACCTCATCAGCGGCGGCTCGGCCTTGAACGACAAGGTCAAGCGCGACATGCACGGCCTCGGCTTCACCATCCTCGAAGGCTACGGGCTGACGGAAGCCTCGCCCGTGCTCACGGTCACGCGCCCGCAGAACGGGCTTCTGGCGGCGAGCGTCGGCAAGCCTCTGCCCGGCGTCGAGGTGCGGATTCTCGACCCCGACGCCTCCGGCATCGGCGAGGTCGTCGCGCGCGGCCCCAACGTCATGGTCGGCTACTTCCGCAACGAGGAGGCGACGCAGTCCGCGCTCGTCAACCGCTGGCTCCACACCGGCGACCTCGGCCGGCTCGACGACGACGGCAACCTCTACCTCGTCGGCCGCTCCAAAGAGATCATCGTCGACACCAACGGCAAGAACGTCTACCCGGACGAGGTCGAGGAACTCTACAAGGACTCGCCGCTGGTCAAGGAGCTCGGCGTGGTGGGGCTGCCCGACCAGCTCGGCGAGAAGGTGGCCTGCCTCGTCGTCCCCGACTACGACCACGACATCGCGCTCACGCGCGACGAGGTGCGCCGCCGCATCGAACACCACTTCCGCGACGTGTCGTCCTCGCTCCCCTTCTACAAGCGCGTCAAGTCGCTCTACTTCGCCGACGACGAGCTGCCGCGCACGGCCACGCGCAAGGTCAAGCGGCGCGAGGTCGTCCGCCTCATCCAGTCGCTCGAAGAGTCGAAGCGCGCGGCCGTCGCCGAGCAGACCGCGCCGCGCGAGGCGCACCACGACGCCGAGTGGCTCGTCGGCCTCGTCGCCTCGGTCTCGAACCGGCCGCGCTCGCAGGTCACGCTCGACACGCGCCTCTCCGACCTCGGCTTCGACAGCCTCATGTTCGTCGAGCTGGCCAACGCCGTCGAGACGGCCGGCGGCCGCGTGCTCTCGCCCGACACTTTGAACGAGGTGGTGGACGTGCGCGAGCTCTACGCCGTCGTCAAGCGGCGCGAGACGCAGGCCGCGCGGCGCGCCGCCGAGGCCCGCGCCGAGGAAGACCGCCGCGAGGAGGAGCGCGAGATTCACGTCCCCACCTTCGTCCGCGCGCTCGGCAACCGCGGGCTCGACCTGCTTCAGGGGGCCTTCTACGAGCGCTTCCTCAACACCGCCATCGAGGGGGAGTCGAACATCCCGGCGCACACGAACTTCATCGCCGCCTCGAACCACACCTCGCACCTCGACACCGGCCTCATCAAGTACGCGCTCGGCGAGTACGGCCGCGACATGGTGGCGCTGGCGGCGGCAGACTACTTCTTCGACAACCGCTACAAGCGGGCCTACATGAACAACTTCACGAACATCGTGCCCATCGAGCGTTCGGGGAGTTTGAGACAGAGCCTGCGCCACGCCCGCTCGTTTCTGGAGCGCGGCTACACGGCGCTGATCTTCCCCGAGGGCACGCGCTCGGTGACGGGCCAGATGGCCGAGTTCAAGTCCGGCTTCGCCTACCTCGCGCTCGCCACGCGCACCGGCATCCTGCCCGTCTACCTCTACGGCACTTACGAGGCGTTCCCGAAGGGCGCGAACATCATCAAGAGCCGCGACATCGGCGCGCGCATCGGCCGCTTCCTCTCGCCCGACGAGCTCGAAGCGGTGACGAAGGGGATGCCGCGCTCGGAGGCTTACCGCCTCATCGCCGCCCTCGTCCGCCACGAGATCGAGAACCTGCGCGACGGCACGCGCCACGCCTTCGACGCGCCGGGGCTGCGCCGCCGCTGGAAGCAGGAGCGCCGCCAAACCGGCGACGAGCAGCACGAACTCTTAACGACGGGAGATTAAAAGCAGTAGACAGTAGTCAGTAGGCTGTAGGCTCCGCGCCGAGTCTCTTGCCGCTGACCCGCTGACGACTCGATACCGAAGGTCTTCCTACTGGCTACTGACTACTGACTCCTGTCTACTCCTTTATGCCCACGAAGAGCACACGCAAGACGGCGACCAGAAAGGCTCCGAAGAAGAGCGCGCGTGAGCCTAAGACGACGGCGCTGGCGCGGGCGAGGCAGCCGGCGACGCTGGTGACGGGCGGGACGGGCTTTCTGGGGTCGCACCTCGTGAGGCTTCTGGTCGCCGAGGGCGCGAAGAACCTGCGGGTGATGGCGACGAGCGCGCCTCCGTGGCTCGAAGAGCTGGGCGTCGAGACGGTGCGCGGTTCCGTGACCTCGCCGGAGGACGTGGCGCGTGCCGTCGAGGGCGTCGGCGAAATCTACCACCTCGCGGGCCGCGTCTCGCGCGAGCGCGGGGACGCGCACGAGATGTACCGCCTCCACGTCGAGGGCACGCGCCTCTTGTGCGAGGCGGCGGCCGCGGCCGGCGTCACCTCGATGGTGATGGCCTCGACGAGCGGCACCGTCGCCGTCACCGACACGGGCGACGTGATCCCCGACGAGGACTGGCCGACGCCGCTCGACATCATCTCGCGCTGGCCTTACTACGCCAGCAAAGTCTATCAGGAGCGCGTCGCGCGCCGGCACTTCGCGGGGAAGAACCGGCGGCTCGTCCTCCTCAACCCGAGCCTCCTGCTCGGCCCCGGCGACGAGCGTCTGAGTTCGACGAGGGTCGTGCTCGATTTCCTCTCGCGCAAGATCGTCGTCGTGCCGAAGGGCGGGCTCTCGTTCGTGGACGCGCGCGACGCGGCCCGCGCCTTCTACGCCGCGATGCGGCAGGGCCGGCCCGGCGAGCGCTACCTGCTCGGCGCGGCCAACTGGACTTTCCGCGACTTCTTCGGTCGGCTCGAACGCCTGACGAAGACGCCCGCGCCCTTCCTCTCGCTCCCCTCGAAGCTGACGCTGGCGGGCGCGCGCGCCGTCGGCGCCCTCTACCGCGGCTGGAAGCTCGCGCCGCCGGTCGAACCCGTCGAGATCGAGATGGCCGAATACTTCTGGTACCTCGACGCCTCGAAGGCCCGCGCCGAACTCGGCTTCGCGCCCCGCGACCCGCAGGAGACGCTCCTCGACACCGTCCGCCACGTCCGCGAAAACTTCCTCGGCGGCGGCGCGTTCAAAAGCGCCGTGTGAGGGCGTTCGATTTAAAGCCCAAATCTTGGCCCGCCTAAGACTCCGCCCGGCACGCCTGACCGTAGGGCGGCGGCGCGGGCGCGTGGCCGGCCCGCGCCGCCGCCGGTTCGGGCGGGCCTCAGAACGTGCCGTTGCCGTTGTTGAGCAGCACGGTCACGTCGTAGGAGCCCGCGTTGGCGACGGCGATGTCGCGCCAGCCGTCGCGGTTGAAGTCGGCGACGGTGGCGTCGAAAGGCTCGAAAGAATTGAGGGCGTAGGAGCGGCGCGGGCGGAAGGTGCCGTCGCCGTTGCCGAACTGGACGCTGAGGGTGTCGGCGTCGGGGGTGTTGGGCGGGATGGACTGCGCCGGGACGGTCGTGATGGCGTCGAGCTTGTTGTCGTTGTTGAGGTCGGCGAGCGTGACCGACATGCCGCGGCTGCCGGCGTAGAAGGTCAGCGGGGCCGGAAGGTGCCGTCGCCGTTGCCGAGCAGGACGTTGCCGTAGCCGCTCGTGATGTTGGCCGTGACGGCGTCCTGCCGCCCGTCGTTGTTCACGTCGCCGACCGCGATGCCGGCGACCTGATAGTTGGCGCCGAAGTAGGCGGGCGCGGCGAAGGTGCCGTCGCCGTTGCCGAGCTGCGCGATGACGCCGCCGACGTCGCTCCTGACGAGGTCGAGTTTGCCGTCGCCGTTGAGGTGCGCGGCGACCACGAAGTCCGAGCTGATGTACTCGTAGGTGAGGCGCGCGGGCTGGAAGGTGCCGTCGCCGTTACCGAGCAGGACGGCGAGGCCCTGCGCCGCGCCGCGGTTGGTGACGACGAGGTCGAGGCGGCCGTCGCGGTTGAAGTCGCCCGCGGTGATGCCGCGCGGCACGTTGCCTACGGCGTAGTGGCGGGCGGGCTGGAACGTCCCGTCGCCCCGGCAGAGGTGGACGCTGACGGTGTTGGAGCCGCTGTTCGTCACGGCGATGTCGCGCCGGCCGAAGCCCGCGAAGTCGGCGACCACGAGTTGTTCGGGGTACTGCCCGGCGGCGAGATTGCGGGCGCCGCCGAAGGTGCCCCCGCCGTTATTGAGCAGCACGCTCACGTTGCCGCCGCTGATGTTCGCGGTCGCCAGATCGGCCCCGTTGCTGTTGCCGTTAAAGAGCCCCGAGGCGATGGAGCGGGGCGAGAGGCCGACCGGGTAGTTGCGTAGGGAGTAGGCCGGGAGGAGGTTGAGGGGCTGCGGGAAGAGGCCGGGGGAGGGCGACCGCCGCGCGCCGGCGCGCGCGTGGGCCGCGCCCGCCGCGCCGGCCGGGAGGAGGCCGCCCGCGGCCAGCAACGCGGCGCAGGCCGCGAGAGTCAGGAAGGGCCGCGCGGCCCGCGCGCCGAACCGCTTCGCGCGCGCGGGCCGCGCGGCCGTCAACATCTTCGGGGCGTTTGTCGTTGCTCGCATCTGCTGCTCCTTTTGAAAGTTCGAGGTGAGGTGGGGCGCGCGCGCGGCGCGCGTCGGTGCGGCGGCGCGTGCGCCTCGGGGCGGACGGGCGGCCGCGTTGCTTTGCCTCGGAGGCGGGCGGTACAATCCGCGCGCGGTGACTCCGCTCACCTCACGCCCGCCGCGCCGGCGGGGCGCATCATCGCCCGGCCGCCGGGCAAAGTCTTTCCGGAGTTCTGATAAAGTTCTGATTTCGTTCTGAAGCGCGCCGGGGCCGGCGCAGACCGAGGCGATGAGAGCCACGACCTCTTACGAGTTCGGCCGCTTCCGCGTGGACGCCGCTGAGCGCCTGCTGCTCCGCGACGGCGAGGTCGTCCCGCTCACCCCGAAGGTCTTCGAGACGCTGCTGCTGCTGGTGGAGAACCGCGGGCGCGTGATGGAGAAGCGGGTGATGCTCGACCGCATCTGGCCCGACACCTTCGTCGAAGAGAACAGCCTCTCGAAGAACGTCTCGCTGCTGAGGCGGCTGCTCGAAGAGGGCGGCGGGGGCCGCCGCTACATCGAGACGCTGCCGAAACGCGGCTACCGCTTCAGCGCCGAGGTGCGTGAGGTGTGCGGCGCGGCCGCCCGCGCGGACTCAGACGCCGGGGCGGCGCCGGCCCCGCGCGCCGGCGACGCGGCGGCGGGGCCGGCGGCCGTCGCCGTCCTCCCGTTCGTGACGCAGGGCGTGGGGGCGGGCGAGGAGTATCTGGGCGTGGGTCTGGCCGACGCGCTCATCACGCAGCTCGGCAACACGGGCGTGATCGTCGTCAGGCCGACGAGCGCGGTGCGCAGGTACGCCGGCCCCGGGCGCGACTCGGTCACGGCCGGGCGCGAGCTGGGGGTCGAGGCGGTCATCGAGGGGAACGTGCAGCAGGCCGGGTCGCGCGTGCGCGTGACCGTCCAGATGGTCTGCGTGAGGGAGGGCGCGCCCGTCTGGGCCGACAAGTTCGACACCGAGTTCACGCACATCTTCGACGTGCAGGACACGATCTCGGCGCAGGTGGCGCGGGCGCTCACGCCGAAGCTGAGCGCCGAGCAGGGCTGGCTGCTGAGGAAGCGCTACACGACGAGCGCCGGCGCCTACCGCGAGTACCTCAAGGGCCGCCACTTCTGGAACGCGCGCACGGCCGAGGGCTTCAGGCAGGCCGTCGAGTGCCACGAGAGCGCGGTGGCCCACGACCCGGCCTTCGCGCTCGCCTACGCGGGCCTCGCCGACTGCTACAACTTCCTCCCGCCGTGGAACGTCCTGCCGCCCGGCGAGTGCTACCCGCGCGCGCGGGCCGCGGCCGAGAAGGCGCTCTCGCTCGACCCGGCGCTGCCGGAAGCCTACGCCGCGCTCGGCTACACGCTGGCGAACTACGACTGGGACTGGGGCGGGGCCGAGGCGGCGTTCCGCCGCGCCGTCGCCCTCAACCCGCACTTCGAGTCGGCGCGCCTGTGGTACGCCACGCTGCTGTGGAAGTTCGAGCGGTTCGGCGAGGCGCTCGCCCACCTCGAACACCTCCTGCGCAACGACCCCGGCTCGTCCGTCATCAACATCAAGCTCGGCATCTTCCACTACGCCGCGCGGGACTACGACGCGGCCGTCCGCCAGCACCGCAAGACGCTCGCGGCGCACCCCGAACACTTCCTCCTGCGCTACCACCTCGGCCTCGCCTACAAGGAGCAGGGGCTCTACGCCGAGGCCGCGGCGGAGTTCGGGCGGGTGCTCGACATGACGGGCCCCGAGCCGTACGCGGTCGCCTCGCTGGGCACGGCCTACGCTGCCGCCGGCCGGGCGGGCGACGCCCGGCGGGTCTTGAAGGAGTTGGAGGACATGGCGGCCTCGCGCTACGTCGCGCCCTACAACGTCGCCGCCATCCACGCCAACCTCGGCGAGTACGACCGCGCGCTGGCGCTGCTCGGCCGGTCGGTCGGCGAGCGCGACCCGAACGTCACCAGCCTGCGCGTCGACCCCGACTTCGACGCGCTCCGCGGCGAGCCGCGCTTCCGAGAACTCCTGCGACAAGTCGGCCTCTCGGCCTGAACGCCCGGCCTCGCGGCGCGCGGGCGCGCGGCGACTACCGCCCCGCGTTCGCCTTCGCCAGTTCCCTCTCGATTAGCTTCAGCTTGTGCTCGTGGTTCTTACCGAGTTCGCGCCTCTGCCTGAGAGCCTCTAAGTCTTCGCGCGCCTTCAGCAGGTGCGAGCGCGCGGCTTCGAGCGCGCCGGGGCGCGCCCCGGCCGCGGCGAGCGCGAGATACGCCTCGCCGATCTTGCGGTTCGACTCGCTCCGGAGGACGGCGATCTGCGGGCTGTCGTTGAGCGCCGACATCTGCGCGGCGTAGGCCATCCCCTTCCGGTAATAGTCGAGCGCCTCGGCCAGCTCGCCGCGCGCCATGAGGATGTTGCCGGTGTGGTTGTAGGTCGAATGCGTCTGCCTGAGGAACTCGAAGTTCGAGTGGTCGTTGACCGTGATCTCTTCGAGGATTTTCAGAGACTTGCGGTTGGCTTCGATGGCCTCGCCCGGCTGCCCCATCGCCTCGCGCGCGAAGGCCATGTACTGCAACGTCTCGGCCACGTCGCGTCTGGCCTCGTTGTTCTTCGGGTCGGCGGCCGAGGCGGCGCGCAGGGCTTCGAGCGCGCGCAGGATGTGGGGCATCCCCTCGTGCCCCTTCCCCGTGCGGGCCAGCGCCGTCCCGAGGTTGAGGCCGGTGGCCGCGACGTAGCGGCCGTAGATTACGTTCTGCGGGAAGTCGCGCCGCAGGCTCTCGCACAGCCCGTACGAGCGGCGGTGGAGCCGTTCGGCCTCCTCGTAGAGCGGGGCGATCACGCCGGCCGGCCCGCCCACCTCGCGCAGCGTCTCGGCGTGGTACTCCAGACGGGTGCCGAGCCGCTGCAAAGCCACGGCGAGGACGCGGCGGGTCATCTCGCCCGAGGGGTCGGCCTGCGCCGCGCCCTCCGCCTCGCGCAGAGACTCCCTGTACCACCTGATAGTCTCCTCGTCGCCGCCCGCGAACTCGGCCGTCTCGCCCTTGATCTGGTAGCTGCGGGCGAGGAGGTTGCGGTACTCGAGGCTGCCCGGCTCCAGCGCGAACAGCTCGCGGCCGAGGCGCAACTGCCTCTCGCCCACCTCCCCGGCCTCCTTCCAGTGTTGCAGCCTGACGAGCAGGCCGGCGGTCGCCTGACTGACTTGGTGCAGGTCTTTCAGGTACTCGACGCGGCCGGGGTTCTCGGCGGCGAGGCGTTCGAGGATGGCGAGGCTCTTGCGGTAGCTGACGAGCGCGCCGCCGGAGTCGCCCACGTTCGCGCTGTAAGCCTCGCCCTGCACGTTGCCGATCTTGAGGTAGGCGAGGGCGAGTTCGCGCGCCAGAGACGGGTTGTCCTGCGCGTCGCGCGAGAGGATGTCGAGGTACTCGGTGGCGTCCTTCACCAGCATCTCGCGCGCGGCCGTCGCGCCGGGCAGCGCGGCGATCTCGTCGTGGTACTTGAAGACCACGTTGTTGGCCAGCTTCCTCACCTGCTCGAACCTCTTCTCGGCCCGCTCGCGCTCGCGGCCGGCGACGCGCGCCTGCTGGGCCGTCGCCAGTATGCCGCCGACCAGCGCGAGGAAGAGGAGCGAGGCGGCGACGGCGCCGACCTTGTTCCTCCGGAGGAATTTCGACGCGCGGTAAGCGAAGGTGTCGGGCCGCGCCGAGACGGGCAGCCCTTGCAGGTGGCGGCGGATGTCTTCGGAGAACTGCTCGACCGAGACGTAGCGCCTCTCGGGCTCCTTCCTGAGCGCCTTCTGGATGATGTTGTCGAGGTCGCCCCTCAACGATTGCGGGCCCGCCGACACCGCCTCGCTCGGGCGCGCGGGCTCCGTCTCGCAGACCACCCTGAGCATCTGGTCGAGCCGCAGGCCGGTCAGGTCGTAAGGCGGGGCGCCGGTCAGCAGCTCGTAGAGGACGACGCCGAGGCTGTAAACGTCGGTCGCGGTCGTCACCGGCTCGCCGCGGAACTGCTCGGGGCTGGCGTAGTCGGGCGTCATCAGCCCGAGCTGCGTGGCGGTGTGGCGCGCGCCGTCCCCGCCCTGCGAGATGACTTTGGCGATGCCGAAGTCGAGCAGCTTGGCCTGCCCGCCCCCCGTGACGAGGATGTTCGAGGGCTTCAGGTCGCGGTGGACGATCAGGCGCCCGTGCGCGTAGGAGACGGCCGCGCAGACCTGCCGGAACAGTTCGAGGCGGGCGGCCACGTCGAGACTCTGCGCGCGGCAGAACTCGTCAATCGGCCGCCCATCGACGAACTCCATCACGTAGAACGGCGCGCCGTCTTCGCTCATCCCGCCGTCGAGCAGCCGGGCGATGTGCGGGTGTTCGAGCGAGGCGAGGATTTGCCTCTCGTGGCGAAAGCGGCGGGCGATGGTCGCGTTGTTGAGGTTGCTCTTGATGAGCTTGACGGCGACCTTCTGCTCGAACTCGCCGTCGTCGCGCACGGCGGCGAAGACCGCGCCCATGCCGCCCCGACCGACCTCTTCGAGGAGCCGGTAGCGGCCCAGCCTCCGGCCCGGCCCCGGCGCGTCCGCGCCGCGCGCGAAGCGCGAGAGCGGCGACTCGTCGAGCAGCGTCGCCACGTCGGCCGCGAGCATCTTTTCGACCTCGCCGCGCAGCGCGCCGTCGTCGCAGGCCGCGTCGAGGAAGACGCCCCGCTCGGACGGCGGCAGCTCGACCACCTCGTCGAAGATGCGTTTAATTTTCAGCCAGCGTTCGGGTGTCATAAGGTCAGGTCAGCTGCGCCGCGAGCCACGCCTTCGCGCTGCGCCACTCGCGCTTCACCGTGGATTCCGAGACGCCCAGCACCTCGGCCGCCTCCCCGCCCGTCAGGCCGGCGAAGAACCGCAGCTCGACGATGCGCGCCTGCACGGGGTCGAACTCGGCGAGGCGCGTGAGCGCCGCGTCGAGCAGCACCACGTCGAGGGCCGGCACGCCCGCCGCGCCGCCGGCCTCTTCGAGCGAGACGAGCGTCTCGCCGGCCCCGCGCTTGCGCGCGCGGCGCGAGACGGCGTGGTTGACGAGGATGCGCCGCATTATCTCGGCCGCGAGGCCGAAGAAGTGCGCGCGGTTGCGCCAGTCCACCGAGTGCTGGTCGACGAGCTTCAGGTAGACCTCGTGCACCAGCGCCGTCGGTTGCAGCGTGTGGCCGGGCCGCTCGCCCGCCAGTTGGCGCGACGCGAGCCGCCGCAGCTCGGCGTAGACGAGCGGCAGCAACTCGTCGAGCGCCGCCCGGTCGCCGGCCTGCGCGCCGCGCAAAAGTCCCGTCACGCCTTGTGCGGATTGATCCCCCATGCCAGCGGTCAGCCCGCGGGATTTTAAACAACTCTCCCCGCCCTGACAAAAAAAAGTTTCCGACCATTGAACCCCGCGGCCCCGTTTTCTTGCGATTTATTTACGGGGGACGTGCGCGCGCCGCGGCGGGCCCCGAACTTTTCGACTTCAAAACACTCCGTGGAGGTGAAGCATGTCCGCACGCACTTGGCCCCGAGGCACGAACGACCCCGCAGACGCCCGCGCCCGCAGGCGCGCGGCGGATCGGGTCGGGCTGGCCTACCTCGTCTGCTCGCTCCTCGTCGGGGCGCTGCTCGCCGCGACGGCCGTCGGCGCCCCGCTCTGGACGCACAAGCCGGCCAGCGACATCAAGTGGTATCGCGTCACCGACGTGGGCTCGGTGCTCGTCGGCTCGAAGGGCGCGCTCTACGCGCTCGACGGCGAGACGGGGCGCGAGGTCTGGTCGCGCGCCGACCTCGCGGGCGCCGAGGAGTTCGAGGTGGACTCGATCGCCGGCACGCCGCTCGTCTTCGTCTCCGACACCTCGGGCCGCGTCAAAAAGGGCACGAAGCTCTACGCGCTCGACCTGCTCACCGGCCAGAACGTCTGGGAGACGGAGAAGCTCAAGGGCGCGGCCGTCGCCGTCGAGCCGGTCTACGAGAAGGACTTGGTGCTGCTCGTCACCGTCGAGAACAACTCGGCCAACAAGGCGAAGCCGCGCATCACGGCGCTGCGGATGACGACGGGCGAGCTGGCGTGGGAGGCCGAGTACCCCGACAACGTCGACCTCTACGGCATCGAGCGCCGCAGCAAGTGGTTCCCCAAGTTCGACCTCTCGGGCGCGAACCCGCCCGTCTACGACGGCGACTCGGTCTACTTCACCTACGCCGGCCTGCACCGCTACGCGCTCGAAGACGGCCGGCTGCTGTGGGGCGTCAAGTACGACGTGACCGAAGGCTCCATCAAGCGCGGCAACGCGCAGGCCGTCATCGACGGCGACGTGGTCTACACCTCCGCGAAGGGGCAGCTGCGCGCCATAGACAAGCGGACGGGCGAGGTCAGGTGGGTGAGCAAAGACTTCGGCGGGGCCGTCGCCGAGATGAAGCTCGGCGGCGGAGTCCTCTACGGCCGCCTCGGCGGGGCCTTCTACGACTTCTCGAAGCGCGAGTACGTCAACAAGAAGCCGTTCGGCGTGGCCGCCGTCGACCGCGCGACGGGCGCGACCCGCTGGTACTACGAGGGGGCCAAAGAGAGCATCACCAACATGGCCGTGCTGCCCGAGCAGAACACCGTCCTGCTCGCCGACGCGAAGAACCTGATCGCGCTCGACGCGTCGAGCGCGGGGAAGGTCAAGGAGGCCTACAAGGTCAAGCTCGAATTCAAGCACAACCTCGGCGCGGCGGCCACCGCGGCGAAGGTGGTGAAGTTCGGCTTCGGGGGCTTGGGCGCGCTCGGCAAGGGCGGCGGCGACGACCGCGACGAGCCCGTCGCCCTCTACCGGCGCGAGAACGGCACGGTGGTGGTGCAGGGCCGCCAACACCTGCTCGCCTTCGACCCGCGCGCGCGCCAGATCGTCTGGTCGACGAAGTACGAAGCGCCGGGCGTCCCCGGCTGGCAGAAGCTGGCGATGGCCGGGCTGACCGCGCTCGCCTACACCTCGTCCACCGCGGCCGCGGCCAACAGCTACTACGGGACGGCCGAGAACCGCTGGGCCAACCGCCAGCGCATCGGCTCGCTCGTCGCCTACGAGCAGTTCGTGAGCAAGCGCTACAGCGCGACGAAGCAGACCGGCAACTACGTCTACGTGCTGACGACCGTGCGTGAGGGCAAGGAGAAGGGCGCGGGGCTCGTCGGCGTCTCGCTCGAAACGGGGCGCGGCGACCGCCAGATTCTCTTCAAGGACAAGGAGCCGGACTATCAGGTGGACGAGCTGGCCGGGCGCGTCTTCAACCTCCGCAACGCCAAAGAGCTCTCCGCCTTCGCCGCCGACGCCGCCCCGGCCGACGAGGCGAAGTAACGGCCGGCGGCGAAGGCTTCAACCATCGGGAACACGCCGGGCGCGGCGTGCGGCGCGCGCCGGTATGCTCATCCGGCGCGAAATTCACGCGGGCGGCCTCTGTCTTTGCCGACGACGGGGGCCGCCCGCTTCATTAAGCCGCGCCGCGAGCCTCACGCCGCGCGACGCCCGGCGAGGCCCGCCGCCCCGGGCCGCCGCAGACCCTCGCGGGGGTCACCTCCCCGCGCGGTTCTGTTCTATACTCACCCGCGTTTTACCGCGCGCCTTCCTGTCAGATTTCGTCCCGTCGCGGAGGTTCCAAGATGCGTCACTCCCGGAGGCTCACCAACGCCCTGACCGCACTGCTGCTCGCCTCGCTCGCCTGCGCCCCGGCCGCGGGCGCGCAGCGCCGCTTCTCGAACGGGGCGGCGCCGCCGCCGCGCTTCGCCGACCCCGAGCGCGCGCGGAAGCTCGCGGCCGCCTTCCCCGAGATCGAGCGGCTGTTCGCGGCGTGGGTCGAGCGGCGGCGGATGCCGGGCGCGGTGATGGGCATCGTCGTCGACGGCGAGCTGGCGTGGGTGAAGGCGGCCGGCGTGCAGGACACGGAGACGCGCGCGCCCGTCACGCCCGACTCGGTCTTCCGCATCGCCTCGATGACGAAGAGCTTCACGGCGATGGCCGTCCTCAAGCTGCGCGACGAGGGCAAGCTCTCTCTGGACGACCCCGTCTCGCGCTACGTGCCGGCGCTCGCCGAACTCCCCTACCCGACGAAGGACTCGCCCGCGATCACCGTCCGCCACCTGCTCACGCACTCCGAAGGCTTCCCCGAAGACAACCCGTGGGGCGACCGCCAGCTCGCGCAAACGGACGAGACGATGCGCGCGTGGATGCGCGCCGGCATCCCCTTCTCGAACGCGCCGGGCGTCGCCTTCGAGTACTCGAACTACGGCTTCGCCGTCCTCGGTCAGGTCGTCGCCAAAGCCTCGGGGCGGCCTTACGCGCAGTACGTCCGCGACGAAATCCTCCGGCCGCTGGGGATGACGGCGAGCGCCTTCGAGGTCAGCGAAATCTCGCGCGAGCGCCGCGCCGCCGGGTACCGCTGGGAGGAGAACGCGTGGAAGCCGGAGGCGCTGCTCGCGCACGGCTCGTTCGGCGCGATGGGCGGGCTGTGGACTTCGGCGCGCGACCTCGCGCGCTACGTCGCCTTCCTGATGTCGGCCTTCCCGCCGCGGGACGACGCGGAGCGCGGCCCCGTCTCGCGCGCCTCCGCGCGTGAGATGCAGCAGGCGTGGCGGGCCGAGGGCACGAGCGTCTTCCGCAACGCCGTCGACGCCCCGCTCCAGCTCAGCAGCTACTCGTACGGCTACGGCCTCGGCGTCACGGCCGACTGCCGGCACGATTACGTCGTCGGCCACGGAGGGGGGCTGCCCGGCTACGGCTCTCTGATGCGCTGGCTGCCGGAGTACGGCGTCGGGCTGATCGCGATGGGGAACGTCACCTACGCCGGCTGGGGCGGGATGTTCAACGACGCCGTCGCCGCCCTCGACCGCACGGGCGCCCTGCGGAAGCGCGTGCCCGAGCCTTCGCCCGCGCTCCTCGCGGCGCAGCGCGACGTGTCGCAACTCGTCAACAAGTGGGACGACGCTCTGGCCTCGCGCGTCGCCGCCGACAACCTCTTCATGGACGAGCCTGCCGCGCGGCGCGCCGCCGCCTTTAAAGAGCTGGCCGGGAGGCACGGCCACTGCCGCGCGGGCGCGAAGATTGACGCCGAGAACGCGCTGCGCGGGACGTGGAAGATGCCTTGCGAGCGCGGCTGGGTGAACGTCTCGATCACGCTCGCGCCGACCAGCCCGCCCCGCGTCCAAGCGCTCTACACGCAGTCGGTGATGCCGCCTTCGGAGGAGACGGGCAGGGTGTTGGAGTCGGTCGTGCGGCTCCTCGGCGCGTGGGACGCGAAGGCCGCCGAGGCTCTGGCCGCGCCGGGCCTCGACCTCGAACGGATGCGCCGGCAGTTCGCCGCCGCCTCGGCGTGGGGCGCGTGCGAGGCGGGCGAAGCGCTCGCGGGCGACGGCAAGGGAGACAGCCTCATCAGGCTCAACTGCGCCAACGGCCGTCTGGGCGCGCGCCTCTCGCTCGACACCGCGACGCGCCGCCTCAAGGGCATCGACCTCCTCGCCTCGCGCCTCGACCGCTGCGTGCCGTGAGCGTGTAACGGCGGACGCGGCCGCGGCGCCGCGGCGGGGCCAAATAAGTTGTTGACACGACGCCGGGTTTGCACTATAAGAGCCGCGCCCTAACGCACTACGACAGTTTGCCCTCATAATCTTTACCACCGAACTCTGCCCGGCAAGTGGTCTGAGGCTGCCCCGGCGACGGGCCTCCCTGCGACTTGCTCTCACGCGACGCCACGCCGCTCGCCGCCCTCCTCCGTTCGTAGCGCGGCAGCGGGAACCCACTCAACCCGCTTCACGTCTCGCGCAAGGAGCTTAATCGCCATGAGCCACGCCAGTCTCCCCTCGCCGCTCCGCTCGCTCCGTCTCATCTGTTTCGCCTGCTGCCTCGGCCTCCTGCTCGTCGCGGGCGCGCCGCACGCCCCGGCCCCGACCGAGGCCAAAGGCGGCGACGCGCCGCCGAAGGCCGGCAAAGTCACGGCCGCCCGCGGCGCCGCCCCGCAATCCGGCCCCAACGTCGTCGGCCAGTGGGGGCCGGTCGAGAACCTCGACACCGTGCCCGTTCACATCAGCCTGCTGCCGGACGGGCGGCTCCTCTACTGGGGGCGCGACAAGCACCCCGTGGACAAGTGGGACAGGGGCGGCGGCTGCCTGACTTACACGTGGCACCCGGTGACGAAGGCCAAGATGACGATCGCGAACAACACGACCAACCTCTTCTGCTCCGCGCACTCGTTCCTGCCCGACGGCCGCCTGCTCGTCACGGGCGGGCACGTGCGCGACGATTCGAACCCGAGCAAAGAGGGCATCGGCGAGGACGACGTGAACATCTTCAACCCGGCCGACAACACGTGGACGGTCGCCGGCCACATGCAGAAGGGGCGCTGGTACCCGTCGAACGTGACGCTCCCGAGCGGCGAGACGCTCGTCGTCTCCGGCTACGACAACGGGGCCGCCTCGCGCAACGACGTGCCGGACATCTACACGCTCAACGGCATGGTCAAGCCCTTCACCGCCTCCGGCTCGATCCCCGCCTACCCCTACCTCCACCTCTGGAATAACGGCCGGGTGTTCGTCGCCGGGCCGGGCGCGGCGAACGCGAGCAAGTCTTTCTACCAGTACCCGGGCGGCACTTGGAACGGGCAGTTCACCAACGTCACCACCCCCATCAACACCCACTTCGAGGGGGCGACCGTGACCTACGACGGGGCCACCAACAAGATACTGATGGTCGGCGGGCGCTCCACCACGGGCGGCCTGACGCTGGCCGAGGCCGAGACCATCGACCTCTCCAACAGCTCGCCCTTCTGGCAGGCGACCGCCTCCATGAGCCACAAGCGGAAGTACCACAACGCGACCGTCCTGCCCGACGGCAAGGTGCTCGTCACCGGCGGCACGCAGTGCGGGGGCATTAACGATGTCGGGTGCGCCGAGGGCGCGGCGACCGTCCCCGAGCTGTGGAACCCGCAGACGGGGACGTGGACGAATCTGGCCCCGAACCCCTCGGGCATCCCGCGCGCCTACCACTCGGTCGGCCTGCTGCTGCCCGACGCGCGCGTCCTCGTCGGCGGCGGCGGGCTGCCGGCGGCCGGCGGCGAGGTCGTGCCGACCGCCACGCCCGGCGTCACCTACACCTGCGTGGACTCGTCGGCCCCGACGAACATCAACTGCCGCGTCTACGGCCACAAGGACGTGGAAATCTACTCGCCGCCCTACCTCTTCAACTCGAACGGGACCGAGGCGACCCGGCCCGTCATCAACCACGCCCCGGACAGCATCTCTTACATGCAAAACTTCACGGTCCAAGTCAACAACCCGTCGAGCATCACGAAGGTGAGTCTCGTGCGGCTGCCCTCGGTGACGCACGGCATCAACTACGACCAGCGGGCGATCTTCCTGACCGCCCTGCCGAACGGCACCTCGTCGCTGAAGGTCTACTCGCCGATGCTCTCCGAGATGGCCCCGCCGGGCTACTACATGCTCTTCCTCATCAATTCGAGCGGCGTCCCTTCGAAGGCGTGGACTCTCAAGGTGGAGCAGCGGGAGGGCTACATCGACGGCATCAACTGTAACCAGATTTGGGGCTGGGCGTGGGACCCGAACAACCCCAACGCGCCCGTCAACGTGGACATCCTCGTCAACGACAGCTACGCCGGGACGGTGACGGCGAACCTCTTCCGGCAGGACTTGCTCAACGCCGGGAAGGGCAACGGCTACCACGGCTTCGTCTTCAACCTCCCGTTCTACGCCACGCAGGGCGTGAACTCGATAAAGGCGAAGCTCTCCGTGATGCCCCTGTCGGAGGGGCTCAATTCGAGCCCGCGGCCGGTCATCTGCGGCGCCTCCATGTTCCCGGCCTTCTTCCCGCCGGGGGCCACCGGGGTGTTCGCGGGCGCCAGCTCGTGGGAGCAGTCGATCCAGTTCTCCTCCGCCGTCAGCGGCAAGATCACGCACCTCCGCTACTTCAAGGCGTTCAACGAGGTGGGCTCGCACGTCGGCCGGCTGTGGAGCGACGACGGGGTGCTGCTGGCGCAGGCCAACTTCACCAACGAGACTTCCTTCGGCTGGCAGGAGGCGGCCCTGACGACGCCCTACACCATCACCCCCGGCGTCAAATACCGCGTCTCCTACAACGTCAACGCCTACGGCTACGGCTCGAAAATCCCGAGCGCCTTCGGCCCGCCGGTCGTCAACTGGCCGCTGACGGCGTGGGCGGGGACGTACTCGACCCCGGCGGGGACGTTCCCGAACACCCCCAGCAACAGCAACTTCCTCGCCGACGTGCGCTTCAGCATCTACTGAGCGCGGCGGGCATCAGCCCGTCGGCGACCCGACGGCGTGAAAAGCAGGACGCGCCCCCGGCCGCGCCGCCCGCGGCCGGGGGCGCCGCCCGCGAGCGACCCTCCGGCGCGCGTCGTCGGGGGCGAAAGGTTGAAGGAAGTGTTCCGAACTCTCGATGCTCGTCAACGGCGCTGGGCCGCGCCGTCGCGCCGCGCGCGTCGCGGCCTCGCGGCGTGGGCGCTTCTCCTCTGCGTCCTCTCTTCGACGCCGGCGCTCTCGCAGCACCGGCACGCGCACGAACACCACCCCGCCCCGCCGCCCGCCGCGCGCGAGGCTCGCCGGCCGCAGGCGCCGGAGGCCGGGCGGCCGGGCGTCGTCGCGGTCGGCCCGGCGAGGTTTGAAATCCCCGACGTGAAGGTTTCGGATCAGCGCGGGCGGGAGGTGCGTTTCTACTCCGACCTGATTAAGGGGCGCGTGGTGGTAATCAGTTTCTTCTTCACGAGCTGCACGCTCGTCTGCCCGATTCAGGGGCGCGCGCTCGCCAAGCTTCAGTCGCGGCTCGCCGAGAGGCTGGGCAAAGAGGTCTTCTTCGTCTCGGTCAGCAAAGACCCGCAGGCCGACACGCCCGCGCGCCTCGAACGGTGGGGCGCGGACTTCGGCGTCGCGCCGGGCTGGACGCTCGTGACCGGGGCGGAGGGCGTGATGAAGAAACTGGTCTGGGACTTCACCGGCGAGCCCCTCGGCCCCCAGCTCCACACGCCCTTCCTCCTCATCGGCAACGACCGGACGGGCGTCTGGGTGGAGGCCGAAGGTCTCGCCCCCGCCGAAGAGATCGTCGGCCTCATCGACGCCGTCTCCGGCCCCGCCGCCGCGCGGTAAATCAACGCATGTACGGCGCGACGTTGCCGGCGACCACCCTCAACTCCTCGTTCGTCAGAGGCAGCGCGCGGCGCAGCCTCGCCCAGCGGAGCGAGGTCGGCGGCGAGTCGGGCGTGGCGGCGGCGTCCGAGCCGTAGAGGATGCGCCCCAGACCGATGCGGCGGATGAGCCGGGCGATCTCCCGCATCGTCTCGGCCGGGTCGCTTGAGACCGCCGCGGCGGCTTCGACCTCCGTCAGGTCGAAGTAGAGGTTCTTCGTCCGCGGGTCTTTGGCGGCGACGGCGTCGGCGAACACGCCGAGCGCGGCGGGCGCGAACTCGTTGCCGCCCCAGAGGTGCGCGATCTGGACGACGACATCAGGGGCCGCCGGGAGCAGTTCCTTCAAAAACACCTCGGCCTGCTCGCGGCCGTACGGGCGCACGTTCGTGTGCGCGACGACCGCCAGCCCCAGCTCGTTCGCGACGCGGAAGACGCGGCGCACTTTCTCGAGGTGCTCCGGGTTGAGCACGTCAACGCGCGAGCTGCGGAAGTGCAGCTTCAACCCCTTCATCTTCAGCTCGCCCGCGCAGCGGCGCACCTCCCTTTCCGCGTAATCCCTGATCGGGCTGACGCCGCAGAAGGCGACCAGACGATCTGGGTGGCGCGCGACCTGCGCGGCCACCCAGTCGTTCTCCGCCCTCACGTTCGCGTACTCGTCGCCCGGCCACGAGCGCGAGGGGCTCGCGAAGAAGTAGGCGACCGAGAGCACCGCCGCGCGCTCGATGCCGGTCTCGTCCATGTCCCGGATGAGTTGGTCGGCCGTCAGCGGCACGGCGAAGGGCGGCGGCGGGATTAGCGTGGCCTGCTCGGTCTCGATGCGCCAGACGCCGCGCCCGTCCTTCCTGAGACCGAAGACGACGTTCGCCCTCATCTCGGGGCCGCCCCCCAAGACCGCGACGCCGGTCACGTACGCGACCGTGTCGCCCGCCGCGAACGACTGGGGGACGAAGCGCGACGCCGGGTCTTGCGAGGCGACCAGCCGCCGGATGGCTTCCGGGCCGCGCACCCACGGCTGGCCCTCGGCCTGCACGTCGAGGACTTGCGCCGTCTCCGTGTAGAGGTCTCCGAGCTCCCGCGTCCCCGTGATCCGGTTCCGCTCGGCAACGACGCGGCTCAGCTCCGGCGGCAGGTTGGCGGCCGGGGCCAGAGGCGGCCACGGGATGGTGGCCCTCGGCCCGACGATGTGCTGGTGATGGTCAGCGCGCGGCACGATGGCCGCGCGCTCCGTAACCTGAGCGAGCGAGCCGGCCGCGCTCGACTGCGGCGCGGCGGCTTTCGTGTCAGCCGCGCCCTGTCGCGCGGCGACGTGCGCGCGGCCGGCTACGAGGAGAGCGGCGACGGCGAAAACGCGAACGATGAGTTGCATGAATGACCCCTTACGTCAGGCTCGGCGAGTGGCGGCAAGCCCCTGCCTGACTTAATTAATGGGCGGGCGCTGGCTGTTACCACTCAGCTCGGCGGCCGCCGATTCGCAAGGCGGGAAGGGGGCTTCAAGCCCCCGCCCCCTTATTTTGTCCCGCAAGCCGGTATCACTTTCCTCCGGCCTCCCCCGACGCGACGCGCAGGATCGCATCCAGACTCCGTTCGACATCCTCTTCGGTGGTGGCCCACGAGGAGACGCTGACGCGCATCGCCGCGCGCCCCTGCCAGAGCGTCCCGCCGCACCAGCAAGTGCCTTCGGCCTGAACCCCGGCGACGACCCTCCGGGTCGCCTCCGCGTCGCCGAACGAGACCAGCACTTGGTTGAGGGCGACCTCGTTGAAGACATCATAACCCGCGACCCTGAAGCCTTCGGCGAAGCGCGCCGCGAACCGGCAGTTGCGCTCGATCATGTCTGCCAGCCCCTCGCGCCCGAGCGAGCGCAGGGCCGCCCACACCTCGACGCCGCGCGCCCGCCTCGAAGCCTCCGGCGTGTACCGCATCGGCTCGCGCGCCTCACCCTCGGGCAGGTACGCGGCGCTGATCGCCATCGCGGCCCTCAGCGTCTCGGGTCGGCGGACGAAGGCCAGCCCCGAGTCGTACGGGACGTTGAGCCACTTATGCGCGTCCGTCGCCCACGAGTCTGCCTCCGCGAAGCCCGCCGCCAGATGGGCCCGCGCCGGCGAAGCGGCCGCCCACAGGCCGAAGGCCCCGTCCACGTGAACCCACGCGCCCGCCTCGCGCGCGGCCGCGCACACTTCGCCGGCCGGGTCGAACGCCCCCGTGTTCACGTTCCCGGCCTGTATGCAGACGATGGTCGGCTCGGACTTCGACATCGGCGGGAGCGCCCCGGCACGCATCCTCCCCTGCCCGTCGGCCGGCACCGTGACCGGCCGCCCCCGCCCGAGGCCCAGCATCCCGAGTGCCTTCAGCAGCGTCGGGTGGGCCTCCGCGCCGACCACGACCTTCACCGGCGGCGCGCCGAACAGACCTTCCGCCTCAACGTCCCAACCGAACCGGCCCAGCACGTCGTCGCGGGCGGCGGCCAGCGCCGTGAAGTTCGCCATCGTCGCGCCGGTCACGAACGCCCCGCCGCACCCCGCGGGCAACGCCAGCGCTTCTACGAGCCACCCCAACGCGACCTCTTCAAGGACGACGGCCGCGGGCGAGCTGGCGAAGCTGAAGGCGTTCTGATCCCAAGCCCCCGCGAGCCAGTTGGCGGCGAGCGCCGCCGGCAGAGAGCCGCCCGTCACGAACCCGAAGAACCGCCCGCCCGCCGAAGCCGTCGTGGCCGGCGAGCCGACCTCGTCGAGCAGGGCGAGAACCTCTTGAGGCCCGGCGGGCTTCCGCGGCAGCGGCCCCCTCAGCCGCGCCAAGTTCTCAACCGCCTCCGCTGACGGCGCCACGCCGCGCGCCTTCAGGCCGTCGTGGTATCGAACCGCGCGCCGCGTCACGTCACGTAAAAGGTCTTCCATCCGTCCCCTCCCGAGGTTAACTTTTCGGCCGGCGCTGACCCGTTGATAATCTCACGCCGCGCCGCCCGGCGGCCAATCACATTTACGCGCGGGCGGCGGCTTTGAAGCCCGCGCGGCGCGTCGAGGGTTCACTCGCGGGTCGGCCTGTTCGCCGAAGTATTAGGGAATAATTAGCAACTATTTAGCAAAAATTAAGGACTTATCCCGCGCCTCCCGTTTATAGTCTGCGCCATCAAGGGTCGGAGGTTGAAAAGCTCCAACCGCGACCGGGTTCTCCCACGGCGAACCGGCAACGGTTCACTCCGCAAGGTTCTTTATCTCCGCCGGAGAGGCCCGCCACGGCTTCAGCGCGACGGCCGTCAGGCCGCAGTTGAAACCTCGCGGCCGAAGGCCATTCCGGCGACCTGCCCTCAACCCCTAAGAGGAGAAACGCCATGCCCGAAACGAACACCGCCGAGTTCGAACCCCAGACCGAGGATGTCAGCTTCGAGATCGAGATCGAAGAGATGGAAGAGATCGGGGCCGCCGCCATCCTGATGAGCGACTAAGAGCCCCGCCGGCCTGAGGGCTTCTAACAAAACCCCGGAGGCGGACCGGCGTCGGGGAGGCTGAAAATGCCTCTCACTGGCGAACGGGGTTTTGTTAGAAGCTCTGAGGCCGGAAGCCCCGGCGCGCGGCCTCAGAGGGCGACCGCCGCGCCGCCGCCCGAGTCTCCCCCGACCAGCCCGATGACCGCCGCCCGCCCCGCTTCGTCCGCCCCTTTCGGCGCCCGGAAAGAGAGAAGGCCATGACCGAAGAGAACAACACCAAAGTCGAACCCCAGACCGAAGAGGTCACCTTCGAGATCGAGATCGAGGAGATTGAACAGATCGCCTCGCCCGGCACCCTGCTCGCCGACTGAGCCGCCCCCAACCCCTCTTGCCCACGCTCACGGAGGAATAGCGATGAACGAGAAGCAGACCGAGTTCGAGACGCCGGCCGACGAGGCCGGCTTCGAGATCGAGATCGAAGAGATTGAGCAGCTCGCCTCGCCCGGCGTCGTCATCGCCGACTGAACAACCTCTTCGACAAAGGGTCACAAGGGCACGGCAGCAACGCCCCGCGCCTCCCCCACAGCCCGGGGCCGGGACGGTCGCGACGACCACGTTGACGCCGCGCCCTTGTGCCGCTTACGGCGCGCCCGCAGCCCGCGACCCTCACCCCGCGCGCGCAAAAAACTCCCCCGGCCCGGGCCGAGATTCACCACCATGGCGCGTAACTTAACCGAGCTGTTGGAGCCGTGTTCCCCGCGGGAGTTTTTCGAGTCGAGCTGGGGGCGGAACTTCCTCCACGTCAAAGGCCGGCCGGGCAAGTTCGCCGAGCTGCTGACGTGGGAGCGGCTCGACGAGCTCGTCTGCCGCTACGAGTTCGACTTCCCGCGCCTGCACCTGCTCAAAGAGCACCAGATGGTGCCGCCCGAAAACTTCCTCCGGCACGTCCCGAACCGGCGCGACAAAAGGGTCTTCAAGGCCAAGGTGCAGGCCGCCGCGCTCGGCGAGCAGTTGCGGCAGGGCGCGTCGCTCGTCGTCGATAACATCGAGGAGGTGAGCGGCCGCCCGCTGCTCGAACTGACGGCCGACTTGGAACGCGTCTTCCACGAGCACATGCGCGTCAACGCTTACGTCAGCTTCCAGATGACGAACGCGCTGCACGAGCACTGGGACGACCACGACGTGCTCATCCTGCAAGTCGCCGGCCGCAAGCGCTGGAGCATCCACGGCCCGACCCGCCCTTACCCCCTGCCGCAGGACATCGCGGCCAACCCCGAGCCGGGGCCGGAGCTGACCGCGAAGCCCCTCTGGGAAGGGCTGCTCGAAGACGGCGACTTCTTCTACATCCCGCGCGGCTGGTGGCACAGGGTCGTGCCCGTCGGCGGGCCTTCGATTCACCTCTCCATCGGCGTCTTCAACCGCACGGGCGTAGACCTGCTCGAATGGGTGGCCGGCCAGTTGCGCGCCAGCGAGACCTTCCGCATGGACTTGCCGCGCTTCGCCGGCCCGGCCGAGAGGGAGGCGCACTTCCTCAGGCTGCGCGAGGAGCTACAGGAGATGTGGCGCTCGCCCGACCTCTTCGACAAGTTCTTCGACTACCTCGACGGCATGGCCGCCCCGCGGCCGAGGCTCGGCCTGCCGTGGAGCGTCGTCGGAGACGTGCTGCCGGACGCGGACGAGGCGCGCGTGCGCCTGTCCACGCTGCGGGCCTTGAAGCTGAAGCCGAGCCCCGACGGAAAGTCCGTCTCGTTCTTCGCCCTCGGCAAGCGCTGGAAGCTGCCGTCCGCGGCGCTGCCCGTGCTGCAAAGTCTGAACGGCGGCGAGCGCTCGCTCGGGGAACTCGGCGAGGCGGCCGCCGGCCGGCTCTCCGGCGGCGGCGTCCGCAAGCTCCTCAAACAACTGGTCACGCAGGGGCTGGTGGTGCTGGCCGCGACGCCCGAAGAGTCCGCGGCCCTCCGCGCCACGCCCTGAGCCTCGAAGGCGCCGCCCCCCCCGACACGTACGTGAGCCTGAGTGACCGAGCCGACATGACGAACGGCGACGCGGAGGCCGGCAGCTTTTGCCACTACCCGCCGCGCCTCGCGGCCGACATCGACGTTACCGAGCAGGCCGAAGGCGGCCGGACGCGCTACGTCGTCCGGAGCCGCGCCGCCGCGCGCTACTTCCTCCTGAAGCCGGCCGAGTACGGAATCTTCCGCCGCTTCGACGGCGCGCGCGCCCCGCAGGAGATCGCCGCCGGGCTGGGCGCGGAGGCGGGGCCGCGCCCCTCTTTGCAATCGCTCGTCAGGTTCCTCACCAAGCTCGACTCGCTCGGCCTCATCGCGCGCGGCGGCGGGGCTGCGGGGGCGGCGCGCGGCGCGGCGAAACCCGCCCTCGGCTTCTACATGAAGTTCCCGGTCTTCAACCCCGACCGCCTGCTCGGCCGGCTCGACCGGCGCATCGGCCGCGCGCTCGGCCGGCCCTACGTCGTCGCCTCCTTCGTCGTCATGGCGCTCGTCGCCGCCCTGATGTCGATGCGGTCGGCGGAGGTCGTCGCCTACGCGGCGCGCATTCACGCCGAGTACGGGCTGGCGGTCATCATGCTCTTCGTCGTCGTCATCACCGTCCTGCACGAGGTTTCCCACGGCCTCGCGTGCAAGCACTTCGGCGGCGACGTGCCGGAGACGGGCGTGCTGCTGATCTTCTTCCTCATCCCCGCCTTCTACTGCGACGTGACCGACATCCACCGCCTCGGGCGCAGGCGCGAGCGGCTCTGGGTGATCTTCGCCGGCATCTACTTTCAGCTTCTGGCCGGCGCCCTCGGCGCGCTCCTCTGGCTGGCGGCCCCGCCGCGGACGCGGCTCGCCGACCTCGGCTTCCTCATCTTCTTCGCGGGCACGCTCAACGTCTTCGTCAACTGCAACCCGCTGATTAAGCTGGACGGCTACTACGCGCTGTCGCAGCTGGTCGGCGCGCAGAACCTGCAAGCCTACTCGTCGGCCTACGTGCGCTCGCTCGTGCGGCGGTGGGCGGGGCGCGAGGCCGAGCCGCCGAAGGGGCCGCGGCGGCCCGTGCTCTACGTCACCTACTGGGCCGCGTCGCTCGCCTACACGCTCTTCCTCATCTGGCTCATCGTCGGCTGGGCCGGCGGCTGGCTGATCGGCCGGTTCGGCCTGACCGGCAAACTCCTCACCCTCGCGCTCATCGCCCTCTTCGGCGAGAGGCTGTGGCGGCCCGCCCTCGTCCGCTGGTCTCGCCTGCTCGGGGCGAAATTCAGGGGCCGCGGCCGCTACGCCGCGGCGAAACTTTAAAGCGCCAGCCCCCCCGCCGCCCTCACCCCCTTACCTGTCCGCTCTAGGCATCGGGAACCGAAGCGTCTTACTATGTGTCTATTCCTTACTCTGGGTTACTATGAGTGAAGAGTATGCACGCTTACGACTTCGGACCATTCCGCCTGATCCCGGTCGAGCGTCGCCTGCTGCGCGACGGCCGCGACGTGCCTTTGACTCCCAAGCTCTTCGACATGCTGCTGCTGCTCGTGCGCCGCAGCGGGCAGCTCGTGAGGAAAGAGGAGTTGATGGAGGAGATGTGGCCCGACACCGCCGTGCAGGAGAACAACCTCACCGTCAGCATGTCGATGGTGCGCAAGGCGCTCGGCGAGGGGCGCGACCACGCCCGCTTCATCGAGACCGTCCCGAAGAGCGGCTACCGCTTCATCGCCCGCGTCACCGAGGTGGGCGGCGAGGGCGACGACCGCCCCCCGCGCCCCGCGGCCGCCGAGGGCGCGGCCAAGGAGCGCGCGGGCGTCGTCAGCTCGCTCGCCGTCCTGCCCCTCGCCAACACGAGCAACGACCCCAACCTCGAATACCTCTCGGACGGCATCACCGAGACCATCATCAACAACCTCTCGCAGCTCCCCTCTCTGAAGGTCATGGCCCGCAGCACGGTCTTCCGCTTCAAGGGCGAAACCTCGGCCCCGGTCGAGGTGGCGCGCGAGCTGAGCGTGCAGTCCGTCCTCGTCGGCCGGGTGCTCGGCGTCGGCGACCGGCTGGTGGTCAGGGTCGAGCTGGTTGACGCCTCCGACGGCTCGCAGCTCTGGGGCCAGCAGTACGACCGCCCCCTCTCCGACATCTTCGCCGTGCAGGGCGAGATCGCGCGCCACGTCTCCGAGAAGCTGCGCCTCAGGCTGACGAGCGAGGAGCGCAAGCGTCTGGCGAAGCGCTACACGGACGACGCGCGCGCCTACCAGCTCTACCTGAAGGGCCGCTACTTCTGGAACAAGTTCAGCAGGGAGTGGGTCGAGAAGGGCATCGAGCACTTTCAGGAGGCCATCGCCGTCGAGCCCAACTACGCGCTCGCCTACGCCGGGCTGGCCGACTCTTACTTCAGGCTCTCCGACGCCCACATGCCGCCGAACGAGGCGCTGCCCAAAGCCAAAGCCGCCGCGCTGCGCGCCATCGAGCTCGACGAAGAGCTCTCCGAGGGCCACGCCTCGCTCGGCCTCATCAAGATTTACTACGACCACGACTGGGCCGGCGCGGAGGTCGAGTACCAGCGCGCCATCGAGCTGAACCCCAACTCCTCCATCGCGCACCAGCGCTACGGCTCCTACCTGATGTACATCGACCGCCTCGAGGCGGCGGCGGCCGAGTACGAGCTGGCCCACGAGCTCGACCCGCTCTCGCAGAGGATCAATCTGGGGATGGCCGCCAACATGATTACCATGGGCCGCCTTGAGCAGGCCCACAGCCAGCTCCAGAAGACGCTGGAGCTCGACCCCGACTACTACCCCGCGCGCCACGGCCTCGGCGTGCTCCGGCTCAGGCAGGGCCGCTACGCGGAGAGCGCCGCCGAGTTCCGGGAGGTCTGCCGCCAGCAGAGCGACGCCTACACGACGATGGGCTTCATGGGCCAAGCCTACGCGCTCGGGGGCGACGAGGCGGCGGCGCGCGCCGTGCTCGCGCGGCTGGAGGAGGTCTCGGCGCGGACGTACGTCTCGCCCTACGGCTTCGCCGTCGTCCACGTCGGGCTGGGCGAGAACGAGCGGGCGCTCGACTACCTTGAGCGGCTGTACGAGGAGCGCAACGACTGGGTCGTCTGGTTCAAGGTCGCGCCCGAGCTTGAGCGCCTGCGCTCCGAGCCGCGGTTCGTCGAGCTGCTGCGGCGCATAGGCTTCCCGCAGTGAGCGCCCGGCTTCGCGGTTCCGCTCGAACGGGGCCGGCGCGCCGCGGGCTTTAAGGACTTTTTAGCAAATCTTTAGCATCTCTTAATGACCGGCGCGGCCCCGCGTCATGTATGATTCGTGCCGGTCAACGTTTACGTCCCTGACGGCTCCCGCCGAGTCCGTCGTCCCCGCGTCGGGCACGCCCCGCTCACCGCTCAAAATCAATTTCGCAGGGCGCGTCCGCGGACGCCTCCTCACCTTTTCAACCCGGCACCTCCCTTGACCGAAGAGCTTCCCCAAAGGCGCCGACCAAGCCGCGCGGGCGCGCGAGACCGGGCGGCCGTGTTCCTCGGCCCGTCGCTCTCGCTAAGCCGCGCGCGCGAGATACTTGAGGCCGACTACCACCCGCCCGCGCGCAAGGGCGACATCTACCGCGTGATGACTTCGGGCGTGGACACGATTGTTTTGATCGACGGCGTCTTCCACAACACGCCCTCGGTCTGGCAGCGCGAGCTGCTCGACGCCGTCGAGGAAGGCTTCGCGGTCTACGGCGCTTCGAGCATGGGCGCGCTGCGCGCGGCCGAGTTGAGCGCGTACGGCATGGAGGGCCACGGCGTCGTCTTCGGCTGGTACCGGGACGGCGTGATCGAGGGCGACGACGAGGTGGCGCTGCTGCACGCGACGGAGGAGTTCGGGTATCGCGCCCTCTCGATGCCGCTCGTCAACGTCCGCTACGCGCTCCGGCGGGCCGTCGCCGCCCGCGTCCTCACGCCCGAGCAGGCCGACGGCGTCGTCAATCACCTGAAAGGACTTCCCTACCCCGAGCGCACCCCGCAAGCCGTCCGAAGCAGCCCGCCCCTCGGCGGCGCCTCGCCCGAGACTTTAACGCGGCTCGCGGGCCTGCTGTCGGGCGAGGCGGCCGACGTGAAGAGGCTCGACGCCGTCGGGCTGCTCCGGCACGTCAGGGCCGCGCGCGAACAGCGGGCGCGGGCGCCGCAGGCCGGGCCGGCGCTCACGACCGCCACCACCAAACAGCGTTACGAAAGGCTTCTGATGACCGGCTTTCACGCGCCGCAGGGGCTCTTCGAGGGCGCGGAAGTTTTGCGCCGCGCGTTGGAGGACGAGCCTTTCGCCAAGAGGATGCGTGCGGCACTCGCCCTCCGCCGGTTCGTTCTGGAGTGGGCGGTCGAGCATCGGGTGCGCTGCCCGGAGGGCGCCGTCGCGGCCGCCGCCGAAGGCTTCGTTTCCGTCCACGGCATCGCGGACTTCGCCGCGTGGCTGCGGAGGAACGGGTTGACGCGCGCCTCCTTCGCCGCGTCGCTGGCCGAAGCGGTCTTGATCGACACGGTCATCGCCGGGGGGCCGGCCGCGTTCGGCCTGAGCTGGGACGAGGAGGCCGACGCGGCGGCCCGGTCTCTGTTCGACGCCGACCCCGAAGCCTTCCAACATCCTTTGACCCTTCGACGCCTGCCGCGCCGCGCGGTGCCTGAGGCGCAGGCCGCCCCAACCGAAGACGGTGCTTATTCGCAGTACGCCTTCCTCATCGCGTGGGCCGAGCGGAACGGGGTTGTCCCCCCCGACGCTCAAACAGAGTCGGGCGGCACGCCCCCCGGCCCTCTTTCGCGAGGGCCGCTTCAGGCGTGGCGGCGCGAGTTGTCGCGCGCCGCGTGGGTCTTGGGGCGCGGGCCGGAACATTTCGGACTCGACTGGATGTTCGAGCTGGAGTTTCCGCGCGCGCTGCAAATGACGAATCAGGTCGAGCAGTTTCTTTCACCGCAGGCCGTGACCGCGGCCCCGTGAGCGCGGGCGGCCCCGAACCTATGCCGAAGAGTTTAAGCAAAGGCCACCTCGAAGGGACGCACCGGCTCATCCCGCCCGAGGCGACCCTTGAGAACATCCGCCCTCATCTGGCCGCCAACCACGTCACGCGCTGCGCCGACCTGACGGGGCTGGATCGCCTCGGCATCCCCGTCTACTGCGCGATCCGCCCGAAGGGGAAGACGATGCAGGTCGCCAACGGCAAGGGGCTGCGCCACGTGGACGCGAAGGTCTCGGCGCTGATGGAGGCCGTCGAGGTCTTCCACGCCGAGAACCCCGCCTGCGAGCTGCGCGCCGCCTCCTACGCCGAGCTTTCGCGGGAAGGCCGGCGCGCGGTCAGGCCCTCCGACCTGCCCGAGTATCTGAGCGAGACTTTCTTCTCCGAGCGGTTCCGGCTCAAGTGGGTGGCGGGCGAAGACCTCCTGAGCGGCGAGGAGGTCTGGCTGCCCTCGTCAGCCGCCTACATTTCGCGCCCGCGCCTTCACGCCTTCACGACCAACGGGCTGGCGAGCGGAAACCACGTCGTCGAGGCCACGCTCCACGCCGTCTACGAGGTGGTCGAGAGGGACACCGTGGCGCGCCTGCGCGACGGCGACCGCCTGAGCTTCAGGCCCGACCGCTGCCGGTTCATCGACACGGGGACGCTGCCCGAAGGCCCGCTCCGGGCGCTCCACGAACTGATCCGGCGGGCCGGGATGAAGCTCGTCCTCATCCGGGTCGAAGGCGTCACGCCGATTCACACCTTCATGGCCGTCATCCTCGACAACAGCCCTTTCAGTCACGCGACGACCGTCAACACCGGCTACGGCTCGCACCTCGACGCGGCGGTCGCCGCCGTCCGCGCCGTCACCGAGGCGGCGCAGGTGCGGCTCACCTACATCCACGGCTCGCGTCAGGACGTGAAGAGCGCGACCTACGCCCGCGCGCACACGCGCCTCTACGACTTCTACGACCGCCTCCCGCGGGACGCCTCGTGGGCGGAACTCGACGGCCGCGCGAGCACTGACCTGTGGGCCGACTACGAAGAGACGCTCGGCCACCTGCGGGCGGCGGGCGTCGAGCACCTTTACCGCGTCGACATGACGCGCGAGCCGTTCCGCATCCCGGTGGTCAAAGTCGTCGTCCCCGGAATGTCCATCATGAGGCAGTTGTTCTGACATGCGACTCGTCTGGCAGGATGTTCGTTTCGGGGCGCGGGTGCTCTTCAGGAGTCCCGCCTTCACGGCCACGGCGGCGCTCTCGCTCGCCCTCGGCGTCGGCGCGAACACGGCGATCTTCAGCGTCGTCAACGCCGTGCTGCTCCGCCCGCTCCCCTACCGCGCGCCGGAGCAGCTCGTCATGCTCTGGGAGCGCAACGCCGCGCGCGACTGGAACCAACTGCCGACCTCGTTCCCCAACTTCAAAGACGTGAGGGAGAACAACTCCGTCTTCGCCGACGTGGGGGCCTTCGCCGAGAGCACGTTCAACCTGACGGGCGGCGACGAGCCGGAGCGCGTCGCCGCCCTGCGCGTCTCGCCCGGCCTGCTCGCGCTGCTCGGCGTGGAGCCTTTGCGCGGCCGCGTCTTCCTCCCCGAGGAGGGCGAACCGGGGGCGCGGCGCGTGCTCGTCCTCGGCCACGGGCTGTGGCAGCGGCGCTTCGGCGGCGACCCCTCAATCGTCGGCAGAACCGTCGCGCTCAACGGCGAGCCCCACGACGTGGTCGGCGTCATGCCGCCGGGCTTCCGCCTGCCGCCGTCTTTCACGGCGAGCATCGCCGCCTCGCAGGTTCCCTTCCCGAACGCAGACCTCTGGGTGCCGCTGACGACCGAGGCCGTCCCCGCGGCCTACGAGTTGCGCGCGCTGTTTATGATGGCGCGGCTCAGGCCGAACGTCACGCCCGGGCAGGCGCAGGCCGAGATGAGTCTGCTGGCCGGCCGCCTCGAACGCGAGCACCCGGCGCAGAACGCGGGCTTCGGGCTGAACCTCGTGCCGCTGCACCGTCAGGTTTCGGGCAACGTCCGGCAGGCTTTGTTGATCCTGCTCGGCGCGGTCGGCTTCGTGCTTTTGATCGCGTGCGCCAACGTGGCGAACCTGCTGCTGGCGAAGGCCGTCGGGAGACGGAAGGAGATCGCCGTCCGCACCGCGCTCGGCGCGAGCCGCGGCCGCCTCGTCCGGCAGTTGTTGACCGAGAGCGTGCTGCTCGGGCTGCTGGGCGGGGCCGCCGGGCTTCTGCTCTCGCTCGCCGCCGTCCGCCTGCTGACCGCCTTCGGCGCGGCCGGCGTCCCGCGCCTGAACGAGATCGACACCGACGCGCGCGTGCTCGTCTTCGCGCTGCTCGTCTCGCTCCTGACCTCCGCCCTCTTCGGGCTGGCCCCGGCCCTCTACTCCTCGAAGCTCGATCTGTCCGAGGCGCTCAAGAAGGGCGGGCGCACGGCCGCGGGCGGCGCGCGGCGCAACCGCCTGCGCGGCCTGCTGGTCGTCTCCGAGGTCGCGCTGGCGCTCGTCCTCTCGGTCGCCGCGGGCCTGATGATGCGCAGCTTCATCCGGCTGAGCAACGTCAACCCCGGCTTCGACGCCGCGCGCCTCGTCACGCTGGAGATCGAGCTGCCCGAGACCGGCTACCGCGAGAAGGAGCGGCAGGCAGCGTTCCAGCGACAACTCCTCCAGCGCGTCGCCTCGCTGCCGGGCGCGCAGTCGGTCGCCACCGTCAACTACCTCCCCTTCAGCGGCAACGACTTCAACGCCGGCTTCGTCGTCGAAGGCCGCCCCGCCCCGGCCTCGTCCGAGCGGCCGCGGGCTTTTTACCGGACGGTCAGCGCCGGCTACTTCACCGCGATGGGCATCGCGCTGCGCGCGGGCCGCGTCTTCGGCGACGGCGACCACGCGCAGGCCCCGCCCGTCGCCGTCATCGACGAGGCCGCGGCGCGGCGCTACTGGCCCGGCGAAGACCCTCTCGGCAAGCGCATCAAGCAGGGGCGCGCCGAGTCGAAGGGCCCGTGGGTGACGGTTGTCGGCGTGGTGGGTTCGACGAGCCACACCGCCCTCGACGTGGCGGCGCAGCCGGAAATCTACCTGCCCTACCCGCAAAACGTCGCGCCCGCCTTCGTCCTCGTGGCCCGCGGCCCGGCGGACACGGCCGCCTTCGCCTCGGCCGTGCGGCGGGAGGTGGCCGCGGCCGACCGCGGCCTGCCCGTCTCGAATTTGAAGACGATGGAGGAGTTGGTCGTCCGGTCGGTCGCGCTGCCGCGACTCTACGCGCTGCTGCTGACGATTTTCGCGGGCGTGGCCCTGACGCTGGCGGCCGCCGGCATCTACGGCGTGCTCTCCTACTCGGTCTCGCAGCGCACGCAGGAGATGGGCGTCCGCATGGCCCTCGGCGCGCGGGCTCTCGACATCTACGCGCTCGTGCTGCGGCAGTCCATGCTCCTCATCCTCGCGGGGCTGGGCGCCGGCGGCGTGATGGCCTTCGCCCTCACGCGCCTGCTCTCCGGCATGCTCTACGAGGTCAGCGCCACCGACCCGCTGACCTTCGCCCTCATCCCGCTCGTGCTCGTCGGCGTCGCCCTCGTCGCCAGCCTCCTCCCCGCGCGCCGCGCCGCGAAGGTTCACCCGATGGTCGCCCTGCGTCAGGAGTAATCCCCCGCAGGCTCTCGGAAGAGGCCGCGGCGGTCTGGACTTGCCTCCGCCGAGGGGCTATTAATAGTCGCCCCGGCGCGCGCGTTCCCGACTCAGATTATGAGAGTGGCAGCCGTCCAGCTCGAAGCCGTCATCGGCGACATCGCCGCGAACCTCGCGGCCTGCGAGAGGCTCGCCGGCGCCGCGGCCGCCGAGGGCGCGGAGTGGATCATCCTGCCGGAGTTTTTCACCACCGGGGCCGGCTTCTTCCCCGAGCTGGCCGAGCGCTCGCTGCCGCCGGGCGGGGCCGCCACGTCTCTCCTGCTCAGTCTCGCGAGGCGGCACGGGGCGGTCGTCGGGGGCTCGTTCCTGTGCCGGGACGAGGACGGCCACGTCCGCAACGCCTTCTTCCTCGCCACGCCCGAAGGCATCGCCGGCAGGCACGACAAAGACATCCCGACGATGTGGGAGAACTGCTTTTACGTCGGCGGCACGGACGACGGCCTGATCGGGGTGGGCGAACTGACGGCGGGCGTCGCGCTGTGCATGGAGCTGAACCGGACGCGGACGGTCGGGCGGCTGCGGGGCAAGGCCGACCTCGTGGTGGGCGGGTCGTTCAAGTGGGGCGCGCCGGAGGGGATGCCTTTCCGCCGCCGCCTTCAGGCTTCGATTGAACGCTACACGGACTGGTCGCCGCGGTTCGCGCGGCTCGTCGGCTGCCCCGTCGTCGAGGCGACGCACTGCGGGCGCATCCGCTGCCGGACGCCGCTGCTGCCGACGCCGTACGTCACAGACCTCGGCGGGGGCGCGACCGTTTGCGACGCGGCGGGTCGCGTGCTCGCGCGCCGCGCCGCGGGCGAGGGGCCGGGCGTCGTGGTGGCCGACGTTGAGGTCGGGCGAGTCGAGAGCGTCGAGGCCGCGCCGGCGGGGTTCTGGGTTCAGGAACTCGACCCTTTGTCGAAGGCCGTGTGGCGCGCGCAGGGTTGGCACGGCCGCAGGTGGTACCGGCGGCACGTCGCGCCGTAAAGCGGACGCGCTACGGGCTGACGCCCCCGCCGACTTTATAAGACTGGTCACGCACCACGGCCGTCTCCGGCTCGAAGCGCACGAAGACGTAGTCGGCGTCGCCGAGAATCTCGACGAACCTCACGTCCCAACACTCCGCCTCGCCCATGTAGCGGCCGAGCAGGCGGCGCAGGCGCGGCTCGTCGTGCGGCTCAAGGCGCGCGCGGCCGCGCAGGCCGACGTGTTGGACGAGCCCCGTCTGCGCGTCGAAGTCCACGACGCCGACGGCGCAGCGCGGCTCGGCCTCCACGCGGCGGGGGAAGGAGTCGGTCACGTAGTTGCCGACGACCCAGAGCGCGCCGCCCTCCCAGAGGAACCAGACCGGCGACTCGCGCGGCCCCTGCTCGGAGGCGGTCGCCAGATGCGCGAAGAGCGGGCGCGCGAGGATGTCTTCGAGCAGGCGTCGCGCCTCCCCCTCGCCGAGGTCGAAGTGGCTGCCGGTCTCGCTGACTATCTTCATCTTCCGAAACTCAGGGCGCTCGAAACTAACCGCGCCCGCCGGCGCCGCGCAGCCTCCGCACCATCACCTTCAGGAGCCCCGACGCGATGGACGGGGCCGAGCGGAGCGCGCCGAGGAAGGCGGCCCCGTCAAGGCGCAGGACGCGCGCGCCCGCGTCGCCCGCCAGCACGGTCGCGGCCCGCGGCGCCGGGTCGAGCACCGCCATCTCGCCGAGCACGCTGCCGGCCCTCTCGACCGAGACGACCGACGCCGCCGCGCCGTCGCCGCGCACCACCCGCACCTCGCCCTCAAGGATGACGAAGACGCGGTCGCCGCGGTCGCCCTCGGCGCAGACCACGGCCCCGGCCGCGTAGGTTTCCGCCTCGCACGCGCTCGCCAGCTCGTCGAGCTCTTCCGGCTCCAGCGTCGAGAACAGTTCCATGCCGTGCAGGGCCACCATCTTCCCCAGAGTCGTCAGGCCGCGCGCGCCTTCACCGCCGGCCTCGACCGAGTCGACCGTCTCCCTGACCAACTCGTGCTCGTCGGCCTTGAGTCGTTCGCGCGTGCGCGCCGGCAGCGCGCCGCGGCGCGCGAGCGCGAGCGCGGCCGCGGCCCTGACGTACGGGTCAACGCTGCTCGTGTAGTTGACGAGCAGGTCTTCGAGCGCGAAGCCCTCGTAGTCGGCGACCGTCGGGTGGACGCTCTTCAGGTAACCGGCCACGGCGGGCGGGGCGGCCGCGCCCAACTCCTCGAAGCCCGACTGGCGCGCGGCCCGGTCGCCGTCCGTCAGCTTCCGCCGCGCCTCCGCGAACCGCGCCTCGCCCGCCTCAAGCCCGAGCACGTTCAGCAGGCGCTCGGCCGCGGCGGCCCGGCGGCGGCGCAGGAGGCGCGCGAGGAAGTCTTCGAGCGGCGAAGGCCCCGGCCCGAGCTTGGCCGCGGTGGCCGCCGCGCGCTCGACGACGTGCAACTCCTCGGCGAGCCGCGCCGCCAGAGCCTTCTTCCCGCCGCCGAGGCGGTCGAGCACGGCGTCGTGCTCCTCCTTCGTGACGCGGTACTCCCCGCGCAGGCGCGAGACGAAGGCGCCGTCCGACAAGTCTTCGTCGGCCGGGGCGCGCGAGACGTACTGCTCCAAAGCGCGCTCGTACGTCGTGAGCTGCAACCACTTCTCGGGCGAGAGGTGGCGCGTCGGGTCGCCGAGCAGCGCGCGGTCGTCGGCCGCGAGCGCCGCCATTACCTTGTCGTGCTCGGCCTTCCTGATGTTCAGGCGCTCGCGCAGGCGCTCCAGCTTCTGCACGTCCTCGCGCGAGACGAAGCCTTCGGAGAGCGCGTCGTGGACGGCCTCCTTGTAAACCTCCAGCACGCGCGCGGCGTTGCGCGTCACCTCGCCCGCGCGGATGGTGTGGACGAGGAAGGCTTCGCGGAGGTCGCGCGGGGCCTTCTGGTCGGGCCACTCCCAGCGGCGGACGATGTTGCGCGCCAGCGTCTCCTCGGCGAAGCGCTTCTGCGTGCGGCCGAGGCGGCGCAGCAGAAACGCCGTCGCCGTCAGGACGACGAGGATCAGGAAGAGGTGCGGCGCGGCCCACGGCAGCTTCCAGAGCGTGGGCGCCCCGGCGAAGGTGTAGAAGGTGACGAAGGCCGCGAAGGCCGCCAGCGAAAAGGTGACGTGCCGCCGCTGATCGGCGTCCGCCTCGCGGCCGCGCGCGCGCAGCCAACCGCCCGCGACTTTCTCAACCCACGAGAAGAGCGCGAGGCTCGCGAGGCCGCACAGGACGAGCGTCAGGAGAGAGGCCGCGGCGCGCGGCACGGCCGGCAGGAAGAAGAGCCCGGCCGTGGCCGCGTCCGCGCCCGGCGAGAAGGCGCTCGCGAAGACGCGCGGCTCGTCCGTCCAGCCGCCCCCGAAATAGTAAGCCCACGCGCCCGACTGAAGGTAGTAATAGAAGTAGAAGCCGAAGACGAGGCCGGGGAAGGCGAAGTAGGCCAGACGCTTCGGGCGCGAGCCGATCTCCTTCCAGTAGCCGTTCTCCTCGTTGATGTCGGGGCAGAATTTTTTGCAGGCGGTGCACTTCTCGCACTGCGAGTTGGGCGTCTCGCGCAGCCCGTGCGGCTCGGTGTAAATCTTCTCGACGAAGGAGACCGGGCAGATGTAGTTGCACCAAGTCTTGCCCGTGTAGACGAGGCCGGAGGCGAGCGCGGCGAGCGTGAGCAGCGTGAAGAAGATCGAGATGGCCTGCCCGTCGCCGTTCGTGGCGACGAGCCGCACCCACAGCGAGAAGACGAAGACGCCGACGACCAGATAGTAGTAGTTGGCCTCAAGCCACGGCGCGGCCTTGCGGCGGCCCGGCCTGCCCAGCGCGGCCGGGAGTTGCGCGAAGAAGGCGAGCGGGCAGATGCGGCGCCAGCGGTGATAGCCGACGAGGACGATGAAGATCGGCAGCGACGCGACCGCGACAGTCCAGACGGCGCGGCCGGCGAGCGGCTGGACGAAAGGCGTCGCGGCGGGGACGGCCACGAAGACGGCGAGCGCCGCCCAGCGCACGGGGCCGACCCACCACTCGGCCGCCGCCTCGTTGGCGCCGGCCGCCGCGTCGGCCTTCGGCCTCGCGGCCGGTTTCGCTGCTACGCTCGTGCTCATCGAGGCTTGCGCGCCGGGAACCTCGCCCCGTCAGAATTTGCCCGCGCGGGCCGGGGCCTGAAGCTTGTACGACGAATCCGGTTCGGAGTCAAACAGGAGCGAAAAGCGGTCAAGTGTCGGGCGACGCCGGTCGCGCGCATGGTTCGCTGAGGGCACGCGGGGGCACGAAGAAAACCGTCTTCCCCGTGCCCCCCGTGCGCCCTCCGCGAACCCCTTGTTGAAATGATCTTTCGTTAAACTCAACCGCCCCTTCTCCGCGCGACTCGCGCCGCGGCGCGCGCGGTAATATACTAGCTCCCGTTCACGCAACGCATGCGCGCCCCGCCGCCGGACTGTGCTTAAGCGTACAGACCGGCCCGGAGCGGGCTGTTATGTTTTCCGAAACTGCATACATCTTCAGCCAACTCGATAGGGATGAATGACGAGCTTATGACGCAGGCGGCCAACCCTCGCCGCGGCGGCGCTTCGCAACCCGCCGCCGCACTTCAAGCCGGCCCGGCCGCGGACTCTCCCGAAGAGGTCTACGAGGAGGTCGACCCGCGGATCAAGTACCCGTGCTACAAGTCGTTCGACGAGTTCGTTGACGTAGGGCGCCTGCGCTCGCTCGACTCCTACATCACCGAGCGCGTCCTGCGCCACGCGCGCGAGCGCGACGACATACGCTTCTATACGGGGCCTCACCGTTTGGAGTCGGAGGCCCCCGAACTCCCCGGCTCGCGGATGATCTACCTCGCGCAGTCGAAGCTGCCCGACAGCTACTTCGACCTCGACCAGACCTCGCTCTGGCACCCGACGCCCGCGGCCGAAGAGTTCTCCGAGCTGATGGACTTCATCGGCACGCTCCCGTTCAAGGCGACGGGGCGGATGCTCATCATGTACGACGAGGCGGGCCGCGCCGTCACCGCGCACAGGGATCACGATCAGGCCGCGACGTGCCACGAGTTCGTCTGGTTCCGCACCAACCTCGACAAGCCCTTCTACATGCTCAACCACCGGACGGGCGAGAGGCGCTACGTCGAGTCCTACAGCGCGTGGTTCGACTCGGTGAACCAGTTCCACGGCAGCGACGCGCGCGCGGGGCTGTCGTTCAGCATCCGCGTGGACGGCGTCTTCACGGACGAGTTCCGGCGGCGGATTCCCACGCCCGCCGCCAACCCGGCCTCGACGCCCGCGCTCTGGGCCTGCCTCGGCGGCTGACCTTCCGCGCGGGCCGCGAGACTCCGGGTCGGGACTGACGCGCGACGCGCGACCGGACAAGGGAGGTTTCGCATGGAGGCCCGGTTGGCGAACGGGGCCGCGGCGGTTGACCCGCGGATCAAGTACCCGTGCTACAAGTCGTTCGACGAGTTCGTTGACGTAGGGCGCCTGCGCTCGCTCGACTCCTACATCACCGAGCGCGTCCTGCGCCACGCCGCCGCCGGCCGCGACGACCTCTTCCTCAACGAACACCGCCTCGAAGCCGCCAGCCCGTACCGACCCGGCGTGCGCGAAATCTGGCTGACGCGGACGGCGGCCGGCACGCCTTACAACTACCTCGACCTCGACCAGACCTCGCTCTGGCACCCGACGCCCGCGGCCAAAGAGTTCTCCGAGTTGATGGACTTCGTCGCGACGCTCCCCTTCAAAGAGACCGGCCGCATCCTCCTCATCTACGACGAGGCGGGCCGCGCCGTCCCCGCGCACAGGGATCACCTGAACGGCGAGGTGTGCCACGAGTTCGTCTGGCTCAGGACGAATCTCTTGAAGCCTCTCTACATGCTCAACCACGAGACCGGCGAGAAGCGCCGCGTCGAGGGTTACAGCGCGTGGTTCGACACCGTCAATCAGTTCCACGGCAGCGACGCCTGCGGCGGCCTCACCTTCAGCGTCCGCGTGGACGGCCACTTCTCAGACGACTTCCGCGCGCGCATCCCCGCGCCCCCCTTCAACGCCGCCTCGACGCCCGCGCTCTGGGCCTGCCTCTGAGAAGGTGTCGAGGTGAAGGCCGGCGGAGTTGACCCGTCATCTGACACCCGGCGCCCGAGACGCCTTTCTTAAGTCATGGCGAGGAGGATGCGGCGGGGGCCTTCGAAGGGCATGCGGCCGTGGCAGGTGAGGAGGTTGTCGAGGACGAGGATGTCGCCGGGGCGCCACGCGACGAGCGTCATCTCGGCGCGCGTGACGGCGCGGACGTGCGCGAGCGCTTCGGGTTCGAGCGGCGAGCCGTCGCCGTAGGAGGCGTTGAGCCGGAGGCCGTCTTCGCCCGCCTCGGCCGTCAGCGCTTCGTAGTCCTCGGCGTCGAGCGCCGAAGGGTGGAAGGCTTCGGCCTGATTGAACCAGACCTCCTCGCCCGTCTCCGGGTGGCGCGCCGTCGCCGGCCGCACCTCGCTCAGACGCAGCCCGCCGTCCTCCCTCCACTCGAACTCGACGCCGCCCGCGCGGCAGTAAGCCTCGACCTCCGACCTCTCTGCGGTCTCGAAAGCCTCCTGCCACGAGTAGCCCGTGCCGGCCGCGCCTTTGAGGTTGCGGACGTACCTGACGCCCTTTCGGCGGAAGCGCTCGACCACCTCGCTGTCCAACCCCCGCAGAATCGAGCGGCTGTCGCCGAGCGGCGTCTCGCCGCCCGCGGCCGGGGCCGTCTCGCAGTAGAAGTAAAGTCGCGCGGGCCAGCGGTAGGTGTAGGACAGCTCGTTGTGGAGCGAGAGCGTGTAGCGGCTCGGGTACTCGGTCGAGGTGTAGACGCCGCCGCCGAGCTTCACGCGCGGCGAAGCGCCGCCGACGTAGTCGAGCGGCTCGCGCCCCGCGAACTCGCGCACGAAGCGCGCGAACCCGGCCGCCCCCGCGGGCGGGAAGCCGCGCAGCAGCAACGCGCCGCGCTCGCGCAGTCGCCCGCGCAGCTCTTCGCCGCGCCCGCGGCATAACTCGAAGAGCGCTTCGGCCGCCGGCGCCGCGCCGCCCTCCGCCTCGACGACCGGCGGCAGACTCTGCGCGCCGTTCGGGCCGGTCTCCGTCATCGCTCTCTCGTCTTCGTCAACACCCATTAGACTCGCAAGGTTATCGCTTTCGGGCGTTGACGCTGTGTCCAGAATCGTACAGACGGCGGGGCTGTCTCGCTGTTATTTTTTTTGTAATTCTAAATTTAGAACTTTTGATTTAGAACTTTTAGCTCAGCCTGCCAGGAGCGTCTCCACCTCCCCTGACCTCGTGGCTGTCTGCCCGCGGCGGCGCACTCACATCACTCAGGCACCGCGTCGCTTCAGGTGACCGGCCGCGGCTGAAGGGTTTCGGGTCGCCGGATAAAGTTACGGGTCGGGCCTCCTCAACCGACTCGGGTTCGGTGCCGAGGACGCGCGCGCACGAAGGCCGCGGCGTGGTGACTCCCGCGCGTCGGCCGGCGGTCAAAATTCGGAGCCGTTGATTGAGCGAGGGTGGGGCCGCACTGTCTCACCCTCCCTCTTTGCGAAATAAGGTGAACATGAAAATTTATCTCAGCGGACTTTACTCGGGGACGAACCCGCAGCCCGGCGTCGGCGTGGCGCGCTCGCTGCGCGCGGCCTTCCCCGACGCCGCGCTCGTCGGCGTCGAATATTCCAACCGCAGCTCGGGCATCCACTGGCCCGACCTCAACGAGTTGTGGCTCCAGAGGCCGTGGGAGGAGTTGAACCTCGGCGAGTACGCGAGCCGCATCCGCGGCCTGCTCGACGCGGGCGCGCTCTGGATTTCGGGCGTCGATCTCGAAATCATGTGGCTCGCCTCGGTCTTCCCCGAAGGCCACCCGAATCTCCTGACGCCGCCGCGCCGCGCCATCCAGAAGATCAGCAAGCCGGCCGTCGAGGCCCACGAGGGGCTGCCCGTCCGCGTGCCGACCTTCATCTCCACCGAACACTCCGACTGGGAGCTGCACGCCTTCTGCCGCCGGCACGACTGGAAGGTCTGGCTCAAGGGGCCTTACTACGAGGCCGTGCGGACGCCGACGTGGGACTCGTTCGAGACCGTCCGCGCCGTCCTCACGCGCGCGTGGTCGACGGAGCGCCTCTTCCTCCAGACGCACGTCACCGGCTACGAGCAGTCGGTCTGCTTCTGCGCCTACAAGGGCGAGCTGCTCGACGCCGTCTTCATGCGCAAGCGCGAGCTGACCGAGGAGGGCAAGACGTGGGCCGGCGACGTGACCGAGGTGCCGGAGGACTTCGCCGCGCCGCTGCGCCGCATCGTGCGCGAGCTGAACTGGACGGGCGGGGCCGAGCTGGAGATGGTGCGCGACGCCGACGGCCAGCTCTGGCTGCTCGAATGCAACCCGCGCTTCCCTGCGTGGATTCACGGCTCGACGCTCGCCGGCCACAACCTGCCGGCCCGCATGGTCGAGGCCGCGACCGGCGTCGCCGCGCGCGCGGTTCCTTCGCACGGCGAGGAGTTCACGCGCGTCGTGCTCGAAGTGCCCGTCCGCCCGCAGTTCCCCCTGCCGCCCCTGCCCGAGCCTTTCCCCGGCGGCATCGGCCACTCGCTCAAGCACCCGTCGGGCACGCTCGCGCTGGCCGAGCGGCTGCACAAGCTGAACATCATCAACGACGGCTCGTTCGGCGACGGCTCGAACGGCAACGGCAACGGCCGCGGCCGCGCCCCGAAGGCCAACGGCAACGGCCGCGCCGTCAAAGGTCGCGCCGAGGGCAACGGCCACGCCGCCGCCGCCGTCACCGGCGAGCCTTCGATCCCGGCCTCGTACCTCGCCGACGTGAAGGCGTTCGACTTCTCCGAGATGGAGACGCCCGCGTGGCTCTTCCTCGAAACCACCGCCCGCTCCATCTTCGAGCGCGCGGGCGGGCTCGCGCGGGAGCTGACCACGCCGGCGGCCGAGGTCGCCAACGGCTACAGCATCAAGACCAACCCCGACGAGCGGCTCATCAGGCTCGCGCGCGAGCACGGCTTCCTCGCCGAAGCCATCAGCCTGCTCGAAGTGCAGAAGGCGCTCAGGTGCGGCTTCAGGCCCGACGAGGTGATCCTGAACGGCCCCGGCAAGTGGTGGCCCGAGGGCCTGCTGCCCGCCTCGCGCCTGCACGCCGTCTTCTCCGACTCGCTCGCCGACCTGCGCCGCACCGTCTCGGCGCTCGAGAGCGGCCAGCTCCAGTCGGAGGTCGTCGGCGTCCGCCTGCGCACGCCGAACGTCTCGTCGCGCTTCGGCATCCCCGTGGACACGCCCGAGGCTTTGAAGGAGTTGGTCGAGGCCGTGGACACGCTGCCGCGCCAGTGCGCCTTCGGCGTCCACTTCCACATGGCGTCGAGCAACATCGGGGTGCGCCACTGGTGGAGCCTCTACGAGTCGATGCTGCGCTGGTGCCAGTCCATCGAGTCGCTGACGGGGCGCGACATCGAGCTGCTCGACGTGGGCGGCGGCTGGTTCCCGGACGACTGGCAGGCCGATTCGGCCGACCAGTTCGCGGGGGCCGTCGCGCGCGCGCGCCGCGTGCTGCCGCGCGTCCGCCAAGTGGTCTCGGAGCCGGGCAAGGCCGTCGCGCAGCCCTCGATGGGGCTGGCGATGCGCCTGCTCGAATTCGACGACGCGAAGGAGGAGGTGAAGGAGGCGGTCGTGGACGGCTCCATCGCGGAGCTGCCGATGCACTTCTTCCAGCCGCACCGGATTCTGCATCAGGATTCGCGCACCGGCGAGTGGCGGCCTTTGCGGCGCGGCAAGACGGCGCTGCTCGGCCGCCTCTGCATGGAGCACGACATCGTGGCGCGCAACGTCGAACTGCCCGCGGGCGCGCGGCCGGGCGACGTGCTCGTCTTCTGCGACGCTGGCGGCTACGACCGCAGCATGTCTTACGTCTTCGGCCGGGGGTGAAATGATGATGATCGAGACCACAGGGACTGAGTTCGCGAACGTCGAGGCGGCCATCGAGCGCTGGCGGTGCTTCCCGGCGTCGAGCCTTTCGCACCACGGCGGGCGGTGCTGCCAGATCGCGCGCGAGTGGGTGCTGGCGATGGACCGCTCGCAGTTGAACGGCGCGCCCGCGCTGACGGGGCCGCGCTGGCTCCGGCACAAGTACACGTGGGGGCCTTCGCGCTGGCCGAACCACTGGTGCGAGGCCGTCGGCGAGAAGACGCTCGACTGCGGCGCGCTGGCCTCGCTCGCCCACGAGGTCTTCACGGCGCGCGGGGTGCGCAGCTACCCGGCGCAGTTCATCCAGCAGTTCACGGCCGAGGCCACCTGCCACTGGCGCGAGAAGTGGGGCGACGAGCAGTGCACGGTCAACTGGATCGAGGACGAGTTGATCTACCACGAGGGCTGCGCCGTGGTGCTGGCGGGCAGCGAGGTCAAGCTGTGGGACGCGAGCGCCGGCTGGTGGCTCAACCCGCGGCAGGTGGGCGGCTACGGCGGACTGCTCGCCGCGCGCATCGTCACGCCGGCCGCCGACTCCGGCGAGGTCTTCGAGTGGGGCCGCCACGCCTTCGCCGCGAACCAGTGGCAGAGGGTGGGGCAGGCGCCGGCCGAACTGGCGCGGGCCGCCTCGGCCGAGGCGCTCGCCTAACGGCCGGAGGCCCGGCCTCCGGGGAGCGCGCCCCGAGCAGGGCGAAGTTCAAAAGGGCGGGAGTGGAGGACGAAGGCCGCGGTGGTCTTCATCCTCCGCTTCCGCCCTTTTGAACTTCGCCTTGAATTTGAGACTCGAAACCTGAGTTCAGAGCGTCTTGCCGCCGCAGAGTTTGACGGCGTGGCGGAGTCGCCGGGCGAGGCGTTCGGCGCGTTGCCGGCTGTCGAATTGGAGGGTGACGGAGTGGTAGGTGTTCATGGCCCCGGAGCCGTCGCCCTTGATCTCGCGGAAGGCCCGCGCGCCGCCCGTGGCCGCGAGGAGCAGGTTCCAGACCTCGGCGCCGAAGGTCGCCCCCGGCGCGGCGCGGCGCTCGACGCGCGCCCTCGGGGCCGGGTTGAGCGGCGCAGGCCCGGCCGCGGCCCGCGCCTCGCGGCTCGTCGTCCGCCCCGGCTCGGCCGCTTTTCGCGGCTCGGGCAGTTCGGGGCGCGCCGGCCCCGCCACCGTTTCCGCCGCGGCGACGCTTCCCATTTCGTTCCTCAGCGCGCGGGCCAGCCCCGCGTCCGAAGCTTCGAGCAGGCGGAGTTGTTCTTCGGCCGCCTTGCGGTCGCCGAGGCCGAGGTAGGCGAGGCCGAGCGAGAGCCGCGCCTCGGGGTAGTCGGGCCGCAGGCGCAGCGCCGAGCGCAGGTAGCCGAGCGCCTCGCGGTAGTTGTCGAGCCGCTGGTAGGCGAAGCCGATGCCGTAGTAAGCCTCGGCGTATTCGGGGTCGAGGCGAATGGCCTGCACCAGCGGCTTGAAGGCGTCGCCGTGCTGCCCCATGTCGTTGAAGGCGGCGCCGAGGCTGTAGTGCCCGTCCGGGTTCGACGGCGCGACGCGGGCGGCCTCGCGGTAGGCGGCGAAGGCTTGCTCGTAGTCGCCCGAGTTCATCAGAGCGTCGCCGAGGTGGACGTGCGCCTCGGGGTGGCGCGGGCTGACGGCGACGGCCTGCCGGAAGGCTTTGATCGCCTCGGCCCAGTTGCCCGCGTCGGCGTGGCGCAAATCCTCTTCGACAAAGCCGGACGCGCGCCCGTCCTCTTCGGCCGGCGGCCGCGGGCCGCGGCGCGCCTGCCCGCCGGCCCGCCCGCGCCTGCCTTGCGCGCGCGCGTCGGGGAGGCAGAGACAAACGAGGGTCAGGGAGGCTGCGGCGAGGAGGGCGAAGGCTGCGCGGAGGTTCATCTTGAGGCTTCTGTCCGAAGGTGTCCGGCCGAACCTGACCCGGAGGGCGTGTAGTTTATCCCCGACTCTCGCCGTCCGATCAACCTAAAACGGGGCCGCGGGCGGCGGCCGCCGCGTCGAGTTCGATGAGCTTCAAACCCGTTCGCCGCCGCCCGCGCGGCCGTTTGAACTCGCGGCCCGAATTTACCTCTTGCGCGCCGGCGAAAATTTGCTATAGTGCAGCCTCTCACACAAGCAAGTAGGAAGGTAGTGCCTGAAGGGGGCTTCGCCTCCCTACTTCTCCGGCTCCTTGCCCTGTACTCAAATCCCGACGACTGCTTCCCCGGCACGCCCCGGCGTGCCCTCGGTCCCTGACCTCACTTTTTTGCGGGAGAGACCTACCCCCGCGGCGGTGTCCTACGCCCCGCCGCGGCAACCCTGAACCGCAGTCACTTATTTGGAGGGAGCATGAGAAAACTCTTCACCTTTATCGCGGCCGCCGCCCTCTGCGCGGTGGCCCTCGTCGCCTCGCACCAACCCGCCACCTCCGCGGCCGCCGCGCCGCCCGAGAAGCCGGTCAAGGCCGACAAGTACCGCGCACGCGGCAAAGAGGCCATCCCCGACCAGTACATCGTCGTCCTCAACGAAGAGGCCGCCGGCCTCGCCGGCCAGTTCTCGCAGGCCGCGCAGGTGGCCGACGTGCTCACGGCGGCCTACGGCGGCAAGGTCAACCGCGTCTACAAGCACGCCCTTCAGGGCTTCGCCGTGTCGCTGAAGAAGGACGCGGCGCTGGCCCTCGCCGAAGACCCGCGCGTCGCCTTCGTCGAGGAGGACGCCGTCGTCACCGTCGGCGTGACGCAGACGAACGCCACGTGGGGCCTCGACCGCACGGACCAGCGCGACCGCCCGCTCAACGGAACCTACATCTATAACTGGACGGGGTCGAACGTGCGCGCCTACGTCATCGACACCGGCATCCGCACCGCCCACGCGCAGTTCGGCGGGCGCGCCGCCGTCTCCTTCGACGCCTTCGGCGGCAACGGGCAGGACTGCAACGGCCACGGCACGCACGTCGCCGGCACCATCGGCGGCTCGACCTACGGCATCGCCAAGAGCGCCCAACTGCGCGCCGTGCGCGTGCTCAACTGCTCCGGCTCCGGCTCGACTTCGAGCGTCGTGGCGGGCGTCGACTGGGTGCGGGCCAACCACGTCAAGCCGGCCGTCGCCAACATGAGCCTCGGCGGCGGCATCTCCTCGGCCATCGACACGGCCGTCAACAACGCCATCAACGCGGGCGTGACCTTCGTCGTCGCCGCCGGCAACAGCGGCGCCAACGCCTGCAACTTCTCGCCCGCGCGCGTCGCGGCGGCCATCACCGTCGGCTCGACCACCTCGACCGACGCCCGCTCGTCCTTCTCGAACTTCGGCACCTGCGTGGACATCTTCGCGCCCGGCTCCTCGATCACCTCGGCGTGGAGCACCTCGAACACGGCGACGAGAACCATCAGCGGCACCTCGATGGCCTCGCCGCACGTGGCCGGCGTCGCGGCCCTCTACCTGCAAGCCAACCCCTCGGCCTCGAACGCGACGGTGCGCAACGCCATCGTCAACGGCTCGACCACCAACCGCCTGACGGGCATCGGGACGGGTTCGCCCAACCGCTTGCTCTACTCGCTGTTCTTCTAGCGCCGGCCTTCGGCGCACGGGTGCCGGCAGGGTGTGCGTCTCCCCGCCCTCGGCCGGCCGCGGCCCGCGGCCGTTCCCTTCGGGGTTCGGCCGCGGGCTTTTTTGGGAATTATGTCTTCGACAACCCCCTCGGCCCGCGCCGGCGCTCTCTCTCACACGCACCGGCCTCGATTCCGCCCGCACCGGCTAACTTTTCCCCGCACCGGCGGCGATTCCACGCGCACCGCCACGCTTTCACCCGCACCGGCGGTGATTGCGCACGCACCGGCACGCTCCCACACGCACCGGCGCGAATTTCCCCGCACCGGCGGCGATTGTGCGCGCACCGGCAGGCTTTCGCGCGCACCGGCGGCGATTTCGTCCGCACCGGCGCCGACTCACGCCCGCACCGCCTCGACTCTACGCCCGCACCGGCTAGCTTTTCCCCGCACCGCCTCGGTTTCTCCCGCACCGGCACGCTTCACGCCGCACCGGCCTCGGCTGTACGCGTGCGGCTCTCGATTCTCGCACGCACCGCGCGGGTTCACGCGTGTATATGGCGATTGACGCGCGCACTGTCTCGATTCGTGCGGCGCGTGCGTGAGTTGGAGGCTTGCGGGTGGGAGTTCCCCGGGCGCGTGTGAGAGTTTACGCGGCTGTATGGGATTACACATCGTCCGGCGTCCGGTTGTTAAGCCCTACGGCGGGTCTTGTATGAAGAGAGTTACACCAGCGCAACACTGGGGCGAGTCTGATTCAACACGGGCGACGGGCTTTACCTAAAAGCCCCCTCCGCCTTAAGCACTTTTTGGGCAGGCCGGGGACTTTTCGGGCGGACAGAAAACGGGGCCGCGCACACGCCCGCCTGAGTGTGTCTGCGGCCCCGGCGCCCGCCCGCCCCGTTCTCGCGCGGGCGTGCTCGCGCGCCCCGCCTCTGGCCGGCCGGACGCGCTCAAGGGATGCCCTGCCCTGCACCCCGATCTAATCAGACAACGAGAATGCCCATTTTGTGAGGCTCCTTCGTGGTGGTATATTCCGCCCGGTTTAGTCTTTGAAAACACGGCAACGGTCGGGTGCGTAGCTTGTGGCCTCAACCTCAAAGGAGTGATGAGCGCCGCCGTTGAGCATGAGAGGTTCATTCTCACGGCGAATCGGCTACGCAAAGACATTCCAATCCTGATTAGGATTAGAAGCAAGGGAAATCCGGCGTTCTCATTAGGAGGCGGCTTCTAATGGGGAGGGCCGCGCGCATGAGGACTGAGCGCCTTGCCGAAAAGCTGCGGGCCATCCGTGAAGGGTTAGGGCTGTCGCAGAACGGGCTAATCAGGCATCTAGGGTTCGAGGACGTGATCTATCAAAGTAACGTCTCCGGCTACGAATCCGGTGAGCGTGAGCCGCCTTTGCCGATACTCCTAAAGTATGCTCAGGCGGCGGGCGTCTGCCTCGACGTGCTGGTTAATGACGAGCTAGACCTACCCGCCAAGCTGCCCGCCAAACCGAAGCACAAACCCCGCCCCTCTTAGCTTATAATGCGGTAACTTCAATTTCGGCCCGCCTTACTCGCGTCTGCGATTGCAAGCGTTGGCGTGAGGACAGACCGCGACTTCCCTGACGCGACGGGCGGGCCGAATCCTTCTCAGGGACTCGGCCACGGGGAGTTGTCAAAGACATAACTCCCCTTTTTTTGCCTGCGGGTCTTCATGGCGTAGAATGTCGGCATGACCTCCGAGCACAAAGTCAGACGCGCCCTCGTCGTCGTGGACGTGCAGAACGACTTCTGCCCCGGCGGCGCGCTCGGCGTTGAGGGCGGCGACGAGGTGGTCGCCCCGCTCAACCGCCTCATCGAAGAGTTCCTTTCGCGCGGCGATCTGGTCTTCAAGAGCCGCGACTGGCACCCGCCCGAGACGCGCCACTTCGCCGACTACGGCGGCACGTGGCCCGTCCACTGCGTGCAGCACACGCGCGGGGCCGAGTTCCACGCCGGGCTGGTTGACGACCCGCGCGTCCGCGTCGTCTCGAAGGGCACGGGCGACGAGGATAACTATTCGGCGTTCGACGGCACAGACCTCGCCGAGCAACTGCGGCGCGGGGGCGTCGAGGAGGTCTGGGTGGGCGGCCTCGCCACGGACTACTGCGTCAAGCAGACCGTCCTCGACGCGCTGCGCGAAGGCTTCCGCGTCACCGCCGTCGAAGAGGCCATGCGCGGCGTCAACCTCCAGCCCGGCGACGACCGCCGCGCCCTCGAACAGATGCGCGCGGCCGGGGCGGAAATCGTCTAGAGCGGTAGACAGTAGACGGTAGTCAGTAGCCAGTAGCGCCCCGCGTTATTGATGCTTACGCCGGCACGCTGACGGCCCGCCGCCGAAGCTCTTTCCTACTGGCTACTGACTACCGTCTACTGGCTACTGATTACTTATGCTCAACATTGACCGCTACCACGCGACGATGGGCGACGCGTCGTACAAGGCGGCGACGCGGCTGCGGGGCGGGCCGCTGAGCGAGGCCGAGGCGACCTTCTACGTGACGCAGCGCAAGCTCGCCTACGCGCCCTGCCTCGGCCACGAGCGGCTGCTGCGCTCGCTGCTCGACCTGCGCATCGACCGCCCGCGCCTGCGCACGCTCGAACAGGATCGCGGCGGTCTGGCGCTCTTCGCCCGCGCCGTCGAGGACATCAACTTCGCCGGGACGGTGCGCGCCGTCCGCCCCGGCACGGTGATGTTCGCCTCGCAGCCCTTCGCCGACATCACCGGCGCGTTCGGCCTCACGCAGGCGCAGGAGATCAAGTTCGAGCACGCCTTCGACCTGCCGATGACGACGGCCGCGCTCGCCATGCAGATGCGGCGCGCCGCCGGCCACCGCTGGCTCTCCGACTTCTCCCTGCGCCGCAACGGCGACATCGAGCGCGCCGTCGAGGTCGCCACCTACGCCTTCATCGGCGGCTTCAACGACACCTCGAACATGGAGGCCGCGCACCGCCTCGACATCCCGGCCGTCGGCACCGAGGCCCACTACTGGCAGCAGTCCTACGTCGAGTTCATGGACGAGCCGGAGGTAGACCCGCGGACGGGGCGGCCCAAGCACTTCGAGCAGGTCGCCTTCGAGCGCTGGCTCGACGCCAACCCGCAGGGCACGACGCTGCTGCTCGACACCGTGGACGTGAGGCTCGGGGCGGCGCACGCGGCGATGGCCGCGACTTCGAGCGAGTCGCGCCGCCGCGCCTTCAAAGGCTTCCGCGTGGACTCGGGCGACCTCGCCAAGCTCGGCAGGTGGTGCCTCGACTTCTTCGAGGCCAACGGCCTGACCGGGCTGATGCCCGTGCTCACGGGCGACCTCGACGTGGAGTCCATCCGCCGCATCGTCGCCGAGTTCCCCGCGGCCGCCGGCTTCGGCGTCGGCACGAAACTCTCCGGCGAGGTCAGCCGCATCGCCGGCGTCATCTTCAAGGAGTGCGTCGTCGCCGGCCGCCCGACTTTGAAGGCCTCGAACACGCCGGAGAAGTCCACCCTGCCCGGCCGCCTGCAAGTCTTCCGCGGCGCGGACTCGTCGGGCCGCTACGTCGGCGACGTGACGGGCCTCGACGGCGAGGAGGTCGAAATCCCCGGCGCGGCGCGCGTCGAGCGCCTCCTCCAGCCCTTCTGGGAGAGCGGCCGCCACGAGGCCATCCCCTCGATCCGCAAACAGAAAGGCTTCGTCGAAGAGCAGCTCGCCCGCTTCGACGACATCGATCAGTACCCGCGCGCCTTGAGCGACCGCCTCCGCGCGCTCCGCGACGACCTCACCGCCCGCATGCGCCGCGACGAGTCGGGCTGGCGCGAAGTGCTCACCCTCCCGCCGCACCTCGCCGGGGATTTCGAAGGCCCGGCCGCCGAACAATCGAAGGCCCGGCCGTGAGCGTGGGCGGGCCTCCGCCCCTGCCTTCGGCGCGCCCGTCGTGTATAATGTCGTGCTGTCCCCATTAAAACTGAATTCAAGACACTGGGAGTCACTCAAGCGATGAAAATGTTGATTCTCGCCGCGCTCCTGCTCGCGCTGCCCGTGGTCGGCTTCGCGCGGCAGGCCCAGCCGCGAAAGCTCTTCCCGTACCAGTACACGATTGACGACCTGCCGAACGGGCTGCGGCTCGTCACCGTCCCGACCGACTACCCGAACCTCGTCTCGCTCTACATCGTCGTCGCCGCCGGCTCGCGCAACGAGGTCGAGCCGGGCAAGAGCGGCTTCGCGCACTTCTTCGAGCACATGATGTTCCGCGGCAGCCAGAACTTCACGCCCGAGCAGCGCGAGCGCCTCTTCACGCAGGCCGGGGCCGAGACGAACGCCTACACCTCGGACGACCGCACCGTCTACCACGCCACCTTCTCGAAGGAAGACCTCGACGAGATCATGCGCGCCGAGGCCGACCGCTTCCAGCGCCTCAAGTACACGCCCGAGCAGTTCAAGACCGAGTCGCAGGCGGTCTTGGGCGAGTACAACAAGAACAGCGCCAACCCCTTCTTCAAGATGCACGAGGTGGTGCGCGAGACGGCCTTCAAAAAGCACACCTACTCGCACACCACGATGGGCTACCTCAAGGACATCGAGGACATGCCCAACCAGTACGACTACAGCCTCCAGTTCTTCAACCGCTTCTACCGGCCCGAGTACACGACGATTCTCGTCGTCGGCGACATCACGCGCGAGCGCGCGCTCGGCCTGACGAAGCGCTACTGGGGCGAGTGGAAGCGCGGCGAGTACAAGGCCGACATCAGCGACGAGCCGGAGCAGAAGGAGGCGCGCACGGCCCACATCGACTGGCCCGCGCCCACGCTCCCGCACCTCCAGATCGCCTTCCACGCGCCGGCCTACGACGCCGCCTCGAAGGACGTGGCCGCCCTCGACCTGCTCCAGCAGATCGTCTTCGGCGAGAACTCCGAGCTCTACCAGCAGCTCGTCCTCAAGGAGCAGAAGGTCGACGTGTTCGGCGCGGGCTTCGACCACCAGATGGACCCGGAGCTGTTCACCGTCGTCGCCCGCGTCAAAGACCCGGCCAACGTCAACTACGTCCGCGACCTCGTGCTCAAGACCGTCGAGCGCCACAAGACCGAGCTGATCGACCGCGCCAAGCTCGACGCCACGCGCTCGCGGATGCGCTACGGCTTCGCGATGGCGATGAACTCGAACAGCGCCATCGCGGGGGCGCTCGCGCCCTACATCGCGCTGCGCCGCACGCCCGAGACCCTCAACGAGCTGTTCGAGACCTACGAGAAGATCACGCCCGAGGACATCCGCGACGCCGCCCGCAAGTATTTCCGCCCGGAGTCGCGCACCGTCGTCACGCTCGCCACGAAGGGGCAGAACCTCGCGGCCCTGCCCGCGCGCAAGGAGGGCCGCCAATGATGCGACGCTCACTCGCCTTCGCCTTCGCCACACTGCTCGCCGCCGCCCCGCTCGCGGGGGCGGCCGCGCACGCGCAAAACCGGATGACCACTCCTAAGCTCGCCAGCGTGCTCCAGCCGGGCACGTCGCCGCTCGTCACCTTCCGTCTGCTGTTCATGACCGGCTCGGCCGACGACCCCGCCGGCAAGGAGGGCGTCGCCTCGCTGACGGCCGCGCTGCTCGCCGAGGGCGGCTCGCGCGCCATGAGCTACAACGAGATCGTCGCGGCCATGTACCCGATGGCCTCCTCCTTCAACTGGCAGGTCGACAAGGAGATGACCGTCTTCTCGGGGACGACGCACGTCGACAACCTCGAAAAGTATTACGGCCTGATCCGCGACATGCTCCTAGACCCCGGCTTCCGCGAGGACGACTTCACGCGCCTGCGCGCCGACGCCGTCAACTTCCTCAAGGTCAACCTGCGCGAGGGCAACGACGAGGAGCTCGGCAAGGAGTACCTCTACAACCTCGTCTACGCCGGCCACCCTTACGAGCACCACAGCGCGGGCCGCGTCTCGACGCTTGAGAAGCTGACGCTGGCCGACGTGCGCGACTTCTACCGCCGCCACTACACGCAGGCCAACCTCGTCGTCGGCCTCGCGGGCGGCTACCCCGAGGACTTCGCCAAGCGCGTCGAGGCGGACTTCGCCAAGCTCCCGGCCGGCACGCCCGCGGCGCGCAAGGTCGCGCAGCCGAAGCCCGCGCCCGGCATGAAGATCGACATCGTCGAGCGCGAGACGCGCGCCACGGCCATCTCGATGGGCTTCCCCATCGCGGTCAACCGCGCGCACAAGGACTGGCCCGCGCTCGCCCTAGTCGCCAGCTACCTCGGCCAGCACCGCTCCTCGGTCAGCCACCTTTACCAACGCCTGCGCGAGGCGCGGGGCTTGAACTACGGCGACTACGCCTACATCGAATACTTCCCGCGCGGCATGTTCCAGTTCACGCCCGACCCGAACCTCGGGCGGGGGTCGCAGATTTTCCAAATCTGGATTCGGCCCGTGGAGCCGCAGAACGCGCACTTCACGCTGCGCGCCGCGCTCTTCGAGTACGACAAGCTGGTGCGCGAAGGGATGCGGCAGGAGGATTTCGAGTCGATCCGCAACTTCCTGACGAAGTACGCCAACGTCCTGACCTCGACGCAGAACGCGCGGCTCGGCTACGCGCTCGACAGCCGCTACTACGGCATCGGCGACTACAACACCTTCATGCGCGAGCAGCTGGCGAAGCTGACGCTGGCGGACGTGAACCGCGCCATCAAACAGCACCTGAAGAGCGACGGGATGCGCGTCGTCATCATCACGAAGGGCGGGGCGGCGCTGCGCGACGCCATCCTCAAGGGCACGCCCTCGCCCATCACCTACAACTCGCCGAAGCCGGCCGACATCATCGCCGAGGACAAGATCATCCAGACCTACAAGATCAACGTCCGCCCGGCCGACGTGGCGGTCGTCCCCGTCGAGCGCGTCTTCCAATGATGCGGTCTTGAATGTCACGGGAGGGCGGGGTTTCAATTAAGAATTAAGAATTAAGAATTAAGAATGAGGCGCTGCCGATTCTTAATTCTTAATTCTTAATTCTTAATTGAAACCCCGCCCTCCGTGTTATCCCCCGCCCTCCGGTAAACTCGGCGGCGCATCCCTACCCGAGCCTTGGACGTGAGGTGAGCGATGTTCTGGTTCTACCTTCTGGTCGCGGCGGCGGCCGGGGCCGTCATCCCCGTGCAGGCCGGCGTGAACTCGCAGCTCGCGCGTCTGACGGGACACCCCGTCGTCGCCGCCTTCGTCTCACTCGCCACCGGGGCGCTCGCGCTGCTCGTCTACTGCCTCGCGCTGCGGCCCGCCCTGCCCGGCCGCGCGGCGCTCGCCGCGGCCCCGTGGTGGCTGTGGGTCGGGGGGCTTTTGGGGGCGTTCGTCGTCGCGGCCACGGCGGCCTACGCCCCGCGGCTCGGCGCGGCCACCTTCATCTCGGTCGCCGTCGGCGGCCAGATGTTCGCCGCCCTCTTCCTCGACCACTTCGGCCTCGTCGGCTTCGAGTCGCGCCCGGCCGGCTGGCTGAGGATGCTCGGCGCGGCCCTGCTCGTCGCCGGCGTCGTCCTCATCCGGAAATTTTAAAAGCCGCGAACCGCGAGCCGTAAAGACAAGCCTAGAGCCGCCGCGCCCTGAACAACTCAGGCCGCGGCGGCTCTCAAGGCCCGGAACGATTCACGGCTCACGGCTTTTACCGATTCGCGGCCTCTTTCACCTCGTGAGCTTCATCGAGTAGAGGATGCCGTAGAGGGCGTCTTCGTGGCGGGCGAAGTCTTTGCCGCGCGAGGCGAGCATGATGTTGAGCATCTGCTTCTGGCCCTTGTAGTCGCGGTAGGCGATCCACTGGAGCCGCTGCGGGCTGTCGGCATCTTCGGGCGCGGCCTCGCGGAAGAGGACGCCCCTGACGCCGTCGATCTTCAACCAGCGCACCTCGTTGACCTCGCCGCTCGCCTTGCGCTGGAGCGCCTGCTGGTGGAAGGCGTTGAGGCTCACCTCCGAGGGGAAGTCGGCGCCCATCGGCGAGACGCTGCCGATGAGCGAGGCGGCGTCCCACGAGCCGGGCGAGCGCCAGAGCAGAGACGTGCTGCTCACGCTCTGCTTACTCCAGCGCTGCGGCACCGTCCACGAAATCTCCTGCTGCGCCCACTCGGCCGACTGGCCGCCCGAGACGGCCGCCGCCTGCGCCGCGTTCGGCTCCGGCTCCTCGGCGTCCGCGTCGTCGGCGGCCGAGCCGGCCAGCCCGCTCCTCGGCGGCGAGGGGCGCGCGCTCGCGGCCTCCTGCGCGCGGCGGCTCAGCCAGAAGTAGCCGCCGACGCCCGCGGCGACGAGCGCCACGAAGCCGACGCCGACGACCAGCAGAATCACGATGGCGACGATCCAGCCCTTCGAGAGTTTCTTCTTCGGCGGCTGGAGGTAGTCGTGCGGCGGTCTTGCAGGCATGGCGGTGAATTTCCTTTCCTGACGGACTCCGGCGAGGACGGCGCGGGACTATATCACGCGCGGGCGCGGGCGCGCACGAAAGATTGACGCCGGGCGCGGCGCCGTCTCAGCGGCGCGCGAGGTCGAGGAATTCGGCGAGGAGGTTCTGAGCGACGCGCAGGCGGTAGCGGGCCGTCGAGCGCAGGTCGTCGATGGGCGTGATGTCGCGCGCGAGTTCGGCGACCGCGTCCCGCACGGCCGCGTCGTCGAGCGCGCGCCCGCCGAGAGCCGCCTCGGCGCGGCGGCAGCGGACGACGGTCGGCGCGACGCTCCCGAGCGCCAGCCGCACGTGGGCGACCCGGCTGCCGTCCGCTTCGAGCGAGCCGGCGAAGCAGACCTTCGAGATGGCCTGCGCGCGGCGCGTGCCGACCTTGCGGTAGAACTGCCGCGCGCCGGCCCGCGGGCGCGGCACACGGACGCGCGCGAGCAGCTCGTCGGCGCGCATGGCGGTCTGCCGGTAGCCCGTGTGGAATTCCGCGTAATCGACCCAACGCGAGCCGGCGCCTGAGACCAGCTCGACCTGCGCGCCGTAGGCGAGGAGCGCGGGCGGCGAGTCGGCGGCCGGGCTGGCGTTGCAGACGTTGCCGCCGAGCGTGCCCCGGTTCTGGATGGCGACGCCGCCCGTCTCGCGCGCCGCGCTCACCAGCATCGGGAACTCGCGCCGCAGGATTTCGCTCCGCCTGACCTCGGCGTAAGTCGTCAACGCGCCGAGCGTCACCGCGTCCGCGGCGACCTCGATGCCGCGCAATTCTTCGAGTCCCCACACGCTGAAAAACTTCCGGTGCGCGAGGCCCCCCGCCTCCAGCAGCACCATCAAATCCGTCCCGCCCGCGAACGGCCGCCAGACGCCCGGCCCCTCGGCCAGAAGCGCCAGCGCCTCGCCCACGTCGCGCGGCACGACCAACTCGTATGCGGGGATGTAGGCTCGCATGGGAAGAAGAAGTAGTCAGTAGTCAGTAGTCAGTAATCAGTAGAAATACACCCTCTATCGAATCGTTCGCGTGTCGGCGTCGGCGGCCGGGGCGCCTACTGGCTACTGACTACTGGCTACTGTCTACTGCTTTAATCACCGCCTCGAAGATTCTGGTGTAGCCGGTGCAGCGGCACAGGTTTCCGGCGAGGGCTTCGCGGATGTCGGCCTCGTCCGGGCGCGGGTTGTCGGCGAGCAGGCGGACGGCGGCGAGCACCATGCCCGGCGTGCAGATGCCGCACTGCGCGCCGCCGCACTCGACGAAGGCGCGCTGCACGGCGTGCAGGCGCTCGCCGTCGGCGACGCCCTCGATGGTCGTCACCTCCGCGCCCTCGGCCTGCGCGACGGGGACGAGGCAACTGTTGACCAGCTCGCCGTCGAGCAGGACGGAGCACGCGCCGCACTCGCCCTCACCGCAGCCCTCCTTCGTCCCCGTCAGCCGCAACTCCTCGCGCAGCACGTCGAGCAGCCGCGCCATCGGGTAGGCGCGGACGGTCACGGCCCGCCCGTTGACCGAGCACTTGACGGCAATCTTGTCTGCGCTTTCGGGCGGATGCATATAAGAGCAGTAGACAGTAGTCAGTAGCCAGTAGTCAGTAGAAAAGCATTCGGTATCGAATCGTCGGCGTGTCAGCGTCGGCGTCCGGCGTGCGGAGCCTACTGTCTACTGACTACTGACTACTGTCTACTCTCCTCTCCTCCATCGCCTCCATGATCTCTTCCGGCATGACGGGGACGTGGTCGAAGGCGACGCCGGTGGCCTGTTCGAGGGCGCCGGCGATGGCGGGGGCGGGGCCGTCCATCGGCAGTTCGCCGATGCCCTTCGCGCCGCCGGGGCCGCCGGGGAAAGGGTTCTCGACGAAGTGGACGCGGACGGGCGGCATGTCGGCCGAGGTCGGGATGATGTAGTTCGTCATCTGCCCGTTCGCCATGCGCCCCTCACGCCACGCGACGCGCTCGTAAAGCGCCCACCCGACGCCCTGCGCCACGCCGCCCTCGATCTGCCCCGCGGCCAGAACGGGGTGGATGACGCGGCCCACCTCCTGCACCGCCACGAAGTCCTCGACGCGCGCCTCGAACGTCACCGCGTCCACGCTCACCTCGGCGACGTAGGCGGCCCACGCGAAGGCGCTGTAGGCGTCGCCGCGGTAGAGCTGGTCGTCCCAGTTCACGTCGGCCGGCTGCTCGTAGCGCGTGAAGACGCGCAACGCGCCGTGGCGCTCGGCGTACTCGCGGCAGGCGCGGCGGAACTCTTCGGGCCGGTAAGAGTCGCCGAGCAGGCCGCCGTCCTTCAACACCGCCCTGACGCCCAGCGCCGAAGTCTCGACGAGCTTGCCGACGATCATGCAGGTGCGCGAGGCGACCGTAGGGCCGCTGTCGGGCACGTCGGCCGTGTCGGGCCGCACGACCTCGACCTCGTCGTAGTCGAGCCCGAGCGCCTCGGCCGCGATCTGCGCGAAGATGGTGTTGGTTCCCTGCCCGATCTCGGTGCTCGCGGCGAGCACGCGCACGCGGCCCTCGGCCGTCGCCTCGACGCCAACCTGCGACTGCAAAAACTTCTCGCCCGAGCCGGTGAAGCCCGCCCCGTGCATGAAGGTGGCGAAGCCGATGCCGCGTTTGACCTTGGCCGAAGGGTTCTCGCGCGCGAACCGCTCGCGCTTGGCGCGGTAGTCCGACAGCTCGAAGGCGCGCTCGAGCAGCGCCCCCACGTCCACCGCCTCGCGGATGACCTGCCCCGTGGCGGTCGTGTCGCCCTGCCGGATGAAGTTGCGGCGGCGCAACTCTTCGGGCGCGAGGCCGACGGCGCGCGCGACTTTATCCAGATGGCGTTCGAGCGCGAAGATGCTCTGCGGCGCGCCGAAGCCGCGGAAGGCCCCGTGCGGCGGCGCGTTCGTCGCCACGGCGCGCGAGCGCACGCGGACGTTCGGGCAGTGGTAGGGGCCGGCGGCGTGGATCGTGCCGCGCGAGAGGACGACCGAGGAGAGCGTCGCGTAGGCCCCGCCGTCGATGTCGAAATCAATCTCCATCGAGACGAGCCGGCCGTCGCGCGTGA
>Ga0196977_1000085_pt1 | contig 64560 bp, 47 predicted proteins | sample S3v_1013CmetaG_FD_148634 | JGI IMG/M metagenome (GOLD analysis project Ga0196977, IMG submission 148634) | Soil microbial communities from Anza Borrego desert, Southern California, United States - S3+v_10-13C | ecosystem: Environmental > Terrestrial > Soil > Desert | place: USA: California... | reverse complement strand
ACATAGAACCGCAACAGCCGCCTCGCCCAGTGGCCCGCGTAGTCCACCCCGATGCGCGGGCGCTTCACGATCCGGATGGGATGCGAATCATCGCCGCGCGCAGGCCTGCGGATGTAGAGGTCGTCGCTCAACAGGTCGTGTCCCTGGCGCTGGCCGTCGATGCCCATGGCCCGGCAAAGCAGGCCCGGCCCCTGTGTGCGTCCCTCCACGTTCGCGACCGGCTCGAGCGCGCGCAGCAGGACGGCGGACGCGACGCCTTCTGGTTGGGTCACCACGTTCATGCACCAGTGCATCCCGTAGATCAGGTACACGTAGGCGTGTCCAGAAGGGCCGAACATCACCTTCGTGCGCGGCGTGAGACCTCGCGCGGAATGCGCGGCGAGGTCGTGCGGACCGAGGTAGGCCTCCACTTCGACGATGCGGCCGACGCGTTCGACGCCGGCCACGCGATGCACGAGGTGCTTGCCGAGCAGCTCCTGCGCCACCGTTACCGTGTCGCGGTCGTAGAACGACCGCGGCAGTTTCCGCATCCCGCCCCCGCGCGTCCCCGTCCCGCGTCTCCCTATTGGTACAGCTTCGGCGGCTCCGGCAGCTGCGCGACCACCTTCTTCGGCGCGACGGCGCGGTAGCTCTCGTCGATGAGGAAGTTGAGCACGTGCAGGGGAGTTGCCGAATCGGGCTTGATGGTCACCCAACCCTTGGCGCCAAGCCCATAGTGCGTCGGCTCCGAACCTGGCAGCGACAAGGCGAGGTCACGCGACTCGGGCACCTTCACGGAGAAGGTCACTCCGTCGGCGCCATCGCGCATGAAGATGAAGGTCTTGCCCTTCACCTTGAAAGCGGACTCTCCCCACGGGAATTCCTCGCAGGTCTCGGGATAGCCCAGGGCCTGCTTGCGGATGGCTTGCCCGATGCGGCTGCCCTTCTTGCCTGCCATGCGCCCCCCCGGCATTCCCGAAAGCCCCGCATGGTACCCCGGAACCCGGGAAACGCCGCGCATCGGCCCCTTGCTTCCTAGCTGGCGAAATCGCTGTGGAGGTCGCGGATCTCGCGCCGGCTCTGCGCGTCCGCCGTGTGGAAGAGCCGCTTTTCATAAGCGCACAGGAGCCGAAACCCGTCCCGCTCGATGAGGCGGTTCCAAAGCTGCTCGAGGCGGATGGCGCCCGCGAAATTCCCGCGCTCCCAGAGGACGGCGACCATCTCTCCATACGCTCGCACCGATCGGCCGCCGCGCCTGGCACGCGCGACGATCTCACCCACCGACGCCTCGAAGAGGCCGGCATCGGGCCAGCCGTCGACCATGAAGCGCGACAAGGTTGCCTCCGCCGAGAGCGCGATCAGGCGGTCGTCGCCGCGAAAGTGCGCGAGGTCGAGGCCGGTCTGGCGGGCAGACGCCTCGATCACGCGCAGTCGTGCCTGCGTGGCGATGAGCACGACCGCATCGCCCGCCCAAAGGCCGCCTCCCACATAGGCTGTGAGCATTTCGTGGAGCGTGACGGGATCGGAGAAGACGTGGCACGCATGGCCCGTGGGCCCCATCCGCCGCCAGAAATCTCGGCCTGGGGACCGTTCGATATTCATATCCATGCACTGCCCTTTCCCGATCGCCTTCCACCTTAACGCCGGCTTACATGGGGTGGATGTCGGAAGGGTCCTACATCGTCATCGAATTCAGCGATTTCGGGCGCTGCCGGTGATCCAGCTTGCGGGAAGCAGCGTGAACCGCCCTCCCAAGGCGACGGCGATGATCCGTCCCTGGTGATCGAGAAGCGGCGTCCCGTCGATGGGCGTGTCCGCCTTGGCACTCACCGCCAGGATGCGTCCACCCTCCAGCTTGGTGACTTCGCCGCTCGCGATGATCACCTCGCCTAGCGAACCCAGCATGGCCACGTGGACGGTGTCGCCCACTCGCGGGATCACGGAGGCCATGCGCAGGGGCCATGAAGCGCCGCCACTCACCGCGAGGCGGCATAGCCCGGAGGGATCGTCCGCCGCCCGCACCTGCGCCGGAATGTCGCGAGGCGGAATGCGCACCAGGATCTGCACGCCGGGGCCGATGCCGGCGCAGGGAGCCATCATCACGCCCTCCTCGATCGCAACCGCCACACCTTGTGCCGAGCGCGCGCCCGACATCTCGACACGATTCACGCGTCCGACCGCTACGGAAACGGCGGCCTGCAACTCCTCGCGCGACATCGTCAAGGGTGACATTGCTGGCCTGCGCGCGGCCATGAAGTAGTACGCCAGGGCGCCCCCGAGAACGACCACCAGGGCGAGCGCGCCCCATTTCAGGGGCGCGCCTGGGGCCCGGGTTTCGCCGAAGAATTTCCCGTCGCGCAACGACTTGTCGTACGCCGCGCGCCGCTGCGGGTCGGAAAGGACCTCGTACGCCTCGTGGATCAACGCCTCCCGTCGAGGGTCGGGTGCGGAAGCCTCGGAGCGCAGCTCGGCGGAAAGTCGCCGGTAGGTCCGCAGGATGTCGCTTTGCTTCGCATCGCGCGTGAGCCCGAGCGCGTCGTAGAGCGTGGACTTGTGGCCGTACGGCATGTCAGATCACGAGCTCGATGAGGAAGGGCCCGCGACGCGAGCAGGCAGCGTCGAACACGTCGGCGAAGGCTTCCATGGTGTCCACCGCGGCGCCCTCGACCCCCATTCCCGCGGCGAGCTTTACCCAGTCGAGCGTCGGCCGGGAAAGGTCGAAGAGGTCGGCGGACGCGCGGCCCGGCTTGGCGCCCACGGCGGCCAGCTCGCCCTGCAAAATCCGGTACATGCGGTTGGCGAAGACGACGTTGACGACATCGAGCTTCTCGCGCGCCTGGGTCCACAGCGCCTGCAGCGAATACATGCCGCCGCCATCGGCCTGCAGGCATACCACCTTGCGGTTCGGCGCCGCCACCGCCGCGCCGGTCGCGCAGGGAAAACCGTAGCCGATGGCCCCACCGGTGATCTGCAGCCAATCGTGGGGCGCGGCCGCGAAGGTCGGCGGGAACAGCTGCCGGCCGGAGGTCACTGCCTCCTCGACCACGATCGCGTCCTCCGGCAGCACGGAAGCCAACGTGGCACCGAAAGCCTCCGGCGTGAACTTGCCGCGCGCGCGCACGGGGCGAGCCAGCTGCGCCAGTGCCGGAGCGCGCGGCGCGCCGAGCGCTTGCGCCAGCGCTTCCAGGGCGGCCACGCCGTCCTGCTCGGCCGTGGCGAGCACGTGATAACTCGCATCCGGTGGCGCGACCAGGCTCGGCTTGCCGGGGTATGCGAAGAACGCGACCGGCCGCGCCGCGCCCACGAGGATCACGTGGCGAACACGGGCAAGGGCCTGCACCGCGGCGTCGACCGAATAGGGAATGCGGTCCACCGGCGGGCGCCCGCGTCCTCGCGCCATGCGGGACACTTGCGTAGGCGTGCGCAAGGCCGCGCCGGTGGCCGCCGAGATCCGATGCGCCGCGGCCAGGCCGCGTTCCCCCAACGCGCTTCCCGCCAGCACCAGCATGCAAGCCTCGCCGCCACGCAACAGCTCGGCCAGCGCATCGTGCGTTTCGCTGGCGACGCCAGCCGGTTGCAGCGCGGGCAACGGCTGCGCGACCTCACCACCCTCGTTCCAGGCGCAGTCGGCCGGAAGCACCAGCGTGGCGATGCGTCCGGGTGGCGCATTCGCCGCCTGAACCGCCGCGGCCGCATCGGCTCCAACGCTCGAAGCTGCCGTTCCGGTCTTCATCCAATGGCTCACCGCGCGCGTCAGCGCCTCGGTATCGGCCGCGAGCGGTGGATCGAACTGCGCATGGTAGGTCGCGTGGTCGCCCACGACGTTCACGATGGGCGACCCGGCACGGCGCGCGTTGTGCAGGTTGGCGATGCCGTTGGCGAAGCCGGGCCCGCAATGCAGTAGCGTCGCCGCGGGCTTGCCTGCCATGCGGGCGTAGCCGTCGGCGCAACCCGTGACGACCGTCTCGGCGAGGCCCAGCACGCAGCGCAGGCCTTCGACCTGGTCGAGCGCAGCGACGAAGTGCATCTCGGAGGTGCCGGGATTGGCGAAGCAGGTGTCGATGCCGCACGCGAGGAGCGTGCGGGCGAGGCTTTCGGCGCCGTTCATGTGGGGGCGGACCCTGGTTCCTGGGTGTCGGCGATTTTCCCAGAAAGGGTCCGTTCCCGGTTTTGAGTATCATCGCCCCCTCGCAACAGGAGCAAAAGCAAGTGGCGAAGTACGACGAGCAATCGATCAAGGTACTGAAAGGCCTCGAGCCCGTGCGCGCGCGGCCCGGGATGTACACCCGCACCGACAGCCCGCTGCACATCATCCAGGAGGTCATCGACAACGCGGCCGACGAAGCCCTCGGCGGCTTCGCGAAGAAGATCGACGTCGTGCTGCACAAGGACGGCTCGGTCTCGGTCGAGGACGACGGCCGCGGCATTCCCGTGGGCCCGCACCCGGTGGAAAAGGCGCCCACGGTCGAGGTCGTGTTCACGCGCCTGCACGCCGGCGGCAAGTTCGACAAGAAAGGCGGCGGGGCCTACGCCTTCTCGGGCGGGCTGCACGGCGTCGGCGTCTCGGTGACGAACGCGCTCTCGAAGCGCCTTGAAGTGCGCGTCACGCGCGACGGCGCGACCCATGAGATCGCCTTCGAGGACGGCGAGGTCGCCTCGAAGCTCAGGAAGGCGGGCTCCGCGCCAGCACGCTCCTCGGGAACCTGGGTGCGCGCCTGGCCCGATCCGAAGTACTTCGATTCGCCGCGCATCCGCTTCGAGGAGCTGCAGACGTTGCTGCGCGCCAAGGCGGTATTGCTGCCGGGGCTGCAGGTCACGCTGGAGGAAGAAGGCAGCAAGAACCGGCGCGAATGGAAGTACGAAGGCGGGCTTGCCGCCTACCTGCGCGACAAGATCGACGGCCTTGCGGGCTACGTGAGCCCGATCTTCGCCGGCGAGGCGTACGTGGCCGAGGGTGATGCGACCTTCGCCGCGGGCGAAGGCGCCCAGTGGGCCATCGCCTGGGCAGAGGCCGGCGGCGAGGGCGAGTCCTTCGTGAACCTGATCCCGACGGCCCTGGGCGGCACCCACGAGGCGGGGCTGCGCAACGCCGTCTACGAGGCCATCAAGGAATTCTGCGAGCACCACGAGCTGCTCACGCGCGGGCTCAACCTCCAGGCCGAGGACGCCTGGAAGCCGCTACGCTACCTGCTCTCGGCGCGGATCCTCGACCCGCAGTTCCAGGGGCAGACCAAGGAGCGGCTCTCCTCGCGCGAGTCGGTGAAGCTCATCGCCTCGCGCGTGAAGGACCCGCTCGACGCCTGGCTCAACCAGAACGTCGAGGAAGGCAGGAAGATCGCGCAGCTCGCCATCAGCGCGGCCACCGCGCGGCAGAAGGCCGGCAAGGTGGTGGAGAAGAAAAAGGGCTCGGGCGTGGCGGTGCTCCCCGGCAAGCTCACCGACTGCGAATCCCAGGACATGACGAGGAACGAGATTTTCCTGGTCGAGGGCGACTCCGCGGGCGGCAGCGCCAAGCAGGGCCGCGACCGCCAGTACCAGGCGATCCTGCCCTTGAAGGGAAAGGTGCTCAATACCTTCGAGGTGGATGCGAAGGAGCTCTATGGCAACGCGGAGGTGCACGACATCGCGGTGGCGCTCGGCATCGACCCGCACGAGCCCGGCGCGCCGGAGACCGTGCTGGACAACCTGCGCTACGGCAAGGTCATCATCATGGCCGATGCGGACGTGGACGGCTCGCACATCCAGACGCTGCTGCTCACCCTTTTCTACCGCCATTTCCCGAAGCTGATCGAGAAAGGCCACGTGTACATCGCGCAGGCGCCCCTCTACTCGATACGCGTCGCCCCTCACGGCAAGGTGAAGTCGGAAAAGCGCATCTACGCCCTGGACGACCAGGAGCTCGCGCACGAGCTGGAGAAGCTGCGTGACGAAGGCGTGCGCGACAACCTCATCCACGTCGGGCGCTTCAAGGGGCTGGGGGAGATGAACCCGGAGCAGCTGCGCGAGACCACGATGCACCCCGACACGCGCCGCCTCATCGAGCTGGCGCTCGACGACAAGGAGCGCGCAATAGCCCAGGGCGTCTTCAAGCTGCTCATGGCCAAGGGCGAGGCCGCCGGCCGCCGCGCGTGGATGGAGGAAAAGGGCCACCTCATCGAAGCGGACCTGTAGCCTCCTAGGGGCTCGCCTCCATCGCGGCGGCACCGCCCGTCTTCTGCACGCGGTCCATCATCATCATCGAGTCCTGCACGCGGATGTCGCGTAGCGCGGCCGCGAGCCGGCGAGGATCCACCGGCTTGGTGAGGTGGCGGTCGAAGCCCGCCTCGTCGCTGCGCTTCAGGTCCTCGGGTTGCCCGTAGCCGGACATGGCGATGAGCTTGATCGCCCCGGCGAGCGCCTCGCGAACCGCGGCCGCGACCTCGTAGCCGTTCATCTGCGGCAGGCCGATGTCGAGCAAGGCGACCTGGGGCCGGTGCTCGAGGATGAGCGCCAGGCCCTGCTCCCCGTTCGAGGCGGCATACACCTCGTGCCCCTCGAGGTCCAGGAGCATGGCGAGCGCCTCGCGCGCGTCCTCCTGGTCCTCGACCACGACGATGCACAGCTTGTCCAGCTGGGAAGCGTCGTCGCCCCCGTGGCGCACTGCGCGTACATCGATCGGCAGGTTCACCGTGAAGGTAGCGCCGTGCCCCTCGCCCACGCTCTCGGCGGCGATGCGCCCGCCATGGGCGGTCACGATGCGCTCGGCGATGGTGAGGCCAAGACCGAGGCCGCCCTCGGTGCGGGCGAGGCCCTGGCGGCTCTGCGCGAACATCTCGAAGATCGAGTCGATGTTCGACGGGTCGATGCCGCGGCCCTCGTCCACGACGCGTATGTCGGCAAGCGACTCCGCGGCCGAGGCCTTGACCCACACGCGCTTGCCCGGCGGCGTGAAACGCAGCGCGTTCTGCAGCAGGTTGGTGAAGACCTGGTGCAGGCGCCCGTCGTCGCCAAAGGCCGGAAGGACGGTTTCCAGCCCCTCGGTGAGCAGTTTCACGCCCTTGTCGTGGAAGCTCGGCGCGACCGCCTCCACGGCCGCGCGGGCGATCTCGGCGATGTCCAGCGGGGCTCGTTCGAGGACCAGCTTGCCGTGCGCGATGCGAGAGACGTCGAGCAGGTCGTCGACGAGCCGCACCATCTGGCGCGTCTGCCGGCGCACGACGCCCTCGGAGCGCGCGCGCTGGGTCTGGTCGGCCTCGCGCGAATCGATGATCTGCAGCGCGGCGTTCATGGCATGCAGCGGGCTGCGCAGCTCGTGGGAAACCATCGCCAGGAACTGCTCGCGCATCGCCGCGGCCTCGGCGAGCTTCTCCTCGGCAAGGCGGCGCTCGGTCACGTCGCGCAGGATCGAGCGCGAGCGGATCACGTTGCCCTCGGCGTCGAAGACCGCCGATGAGCTGAGCGTCACGTCCAGCTCGTTGCCGTCCTTCAGTCGAATGCGCAACAGCAGGTCGTTGATCGGGGCGCCGGCTCGCATCGCCGCCAGGCAGCGCCGCGCCTCGTCCTGGGCGTCGGGCACGAAGAGGTCGAGGGCGTGCATGGAGTCGACCTCCTCGGTGGCGTAACCCGTGACCCGGCAGAAGGTCTCGTTGTGCTCGACGATGCGCCCGCTGCGCGCATCGATCGACATGTACATGTCGGGCGCCTTGTTGTAGAGGTCCTCGTACTTGCGCTCGCTCTCGCGCAGCCGCATCTCCAGCTCGCGCTGGGCGCGCACATCGCGGTCGATCGTGGCGATGCCGACGACGTTGCCCGCGGCGTCGCGAATGGGGGAGACCGTCTTGGCGATGGCCAGGCGCTCTCCCGCCTTGGAGACCCGCACCGCCGGCACGTTGATCACGTTCGCCCCCGCCGCCACACCCGCCAGCGTCGCCGCGACGCTCGCGCGCTCGCTCTCGGGCACGACGACGGTGATGCTGCGCCCGATCATCTCCTCGGCGCTGTAGCCGTAGAGACGTTCGGCCCCGGCATTCCAGCTGGTGACGATGCCCTCCAGGTCATGGGAGATGATCGCATCGGCGCTCGAGTCCACGATCGCGGAGAGCTGGCGGGTGCGCGCCTTGGCCGCGGCGAGCGCAGTCGCGTCGGTGAGGGTGATGACCACCCCCTCGATCGGCTCCGACACCCGATAGGGCAGCAGCCGCACCAGGTACCACTTGCCGTCGCGGCTCTGCACCTCGCGCTCGACGCGGCCCTCGCCATCGCGAACGCGCTGCACGTCGGCCATGAAGGTGGGATAGACCAGCGGATGGTTGAAGCTCGCGAGGTAGCGCCCCTGGTCGTGGCTTTCGAGGGAGAATATGGTGCCCGCGAGCGGCGTGAACTTGCGGATGCGCAGGTCCGAATCGAGGTAGAGCGTCGCCACGTCGATGCTCTCGAGCAGGTGGCGGATGTCGCGGTTCACCTCGGAGAGCTCGGCGTTCTTGCGCTGGTGCTCTGCGTTGACGGTGTGCAGCTCCTCGTTGACGCTGTGCAGCTCCTCGTTGACGCTCTGCAGCTCCTCGTTGGAGGCGACCATCTCCTCGTTGGTGGCCTGAAGCTCCTCGTTGCTCGCCTCGAGCTCCTCGACCGTCGCCTGCAGGTTGCGGCGGGTCTGCGACAGCTCTTCCTCGAGCGTGACCAGCCGCTCGGGGCTGAGCGAGGCCTCGGCCGCCGGCTCGGTCGGCAGCGGCGCCTCGCGATCGACCAGGGTCACGAGGTAGGTGGGCTCGGCGTTTCGCGGCGCGAAGCGCTCGACCGTGAGCGCGAAGCGGCGCGTCCCCTCCATCGTCGGCCATTCGATCAGCGAGTACATCGCCGGCCCCGCTTCGCGCATGGCCCGGGCAAGCCCGCCGGCCAGCGGCATCCTCACCTCCTGCGGCACGAGGTCGAGGAAGTCCGAGGAAATGCGGCGCGGCGGCACACGAAGCAGGGACTCGGCGCCGTTGAACGAATCGAGCAGCATGCGCTGGTCGTTCACCAGGAAGCCCTGCGGCATGAAGCGGGCGAGCAGCGCGTCGTAGGTGGCCAGCAAGCGGCTTTCCGGCCGGCTACGCTCGTTCTCGTGCCCGCGCAAAGCCACGCGGGTCGAGATCTCCGGCCGGTGCATGGCGCGGCTGTGAACGCGCTTGCGATAGATCTTCCCGGTCTCGGTGATCGTCTCGAAGGCCGAAAGCATCTCGCCGGGCGTCTCGCTCGAGCCCAGGAACAGCAGCCCGCCGATCCGCAGGCCGTAGCAGAGGCTCGCCAGTGCGCGGCGCTGCGCCTGCGGGCGCAGGTAGATGAGCAGGTTGCGGCACGAGACCACGTCGAGGTTCGTGAACGGCGTGTCGGTGAGGAGGTTGTGCTTGGCGAAGACGATCCGCTGGCGGATCTCGGCGTTGATCTGGTACTTGCCGTCTGGCCTCACGCGGAAGTAAGCCTCGAGCCGCTCGGGGCTGATGCCCTTCAGGCGGTCGGCGGCGAAGACGCCGGCTCCGGCGGCCTCCAGCGCGCCGTCGTGGATGTCGGTGGCGAAGACCTTGAACGAGCGTTTCGATCCGGTCTTGCGCACGACCTCGTCGAGCAGGATGGCCATGGAGCACGCCTCCTCTCCCGTGGCGCAGCCGGCCACCCACGCGCGCAGCTCGCGCTCGGGCTCGATCGGGCTCACGGCGATGCCTTCGAGCTCCTTCGCCAGGGCGTCGAAGCCCACGGCATCGCGAAAAAAGGTGGTGACGCCGATGAGGAGGTCGCGATGCAGCGCGGAAAGCTCCTCCGAATCGCGTTCGAGCAGGCGCGCGTAGTCGCCGAGGTTGGCGAGGTCGGCCAGGCGCGACCGGCGCAGCATGCGCCGGAAGACGGTGCTGCGCTTGTACTCGTCGAAGTCGACGCGCAGCTTGTGGCGCAGCAGCGAGATCACCTCCTCGACGACCTGCGATGCTTCGCCCTGGGGCAGCTCGCCTGTGGTCGCGTGCTCGACGAGCGCGCGCGCCAGCCCTTCGGCGCTCATCACCGCGTCGGCCACGCCCGCCTCGATCGCCGCGCGGGGCATGCCGTCGAAGGCGGCGGCCTCGGGATCCTCGACCAGCACCAGGCCGCCGGCCGCCTGCACGCGGCGTATGCCGCGCGAGCCGTCCGAGCCGCTGCCCGAGAGGACCACAGCGACAGCCCGCGAGGCGCACTCGCTCGCGAGCGAGGAGAAGAAGCGGTCGATGGGAAAGGAGAGGTAGCGCTCCGCGGGCCGGTCGGTCACCTGCAGGCAGCCGCCGGAGATCTCGATCTCCTTGCCGGGAGGCAGCAAATAGATGTGGTCCGGCTGCACGTGCTCGCCATGGCGCGCCTCGCGCACCGGGATGCGCGTGAAGCGCGTGAAGAGCTCCTCCATCAGGCTCTTGTGGTCCGGCGAGAGGTGCTGGACGATCACGAAGGCCACGCCGCTGTTTGCCGGCATGGCGCGGAAGAAGCGCTCGAGCGATTCGAGGCCACCTGCCGACGCACCGACGCCGGCGACGAAAGGCCCCTTGTTGGTTGTTGTTTCCATGGCGCTTCCCTGTGGGCGACATGGAAAACATACCGAAGCCGGAGCACCGGACGAATAAGCGGCTTGCCCTACGCCGCGTAGGAATCGGACGACACTCGCGTAGCTGATTCGGTGCTTGACACGACCGGACGGACCAAGCACCGGCGGCCGCCGTCGCGGACTCGGTAGAATGCGCCCTTTGCCGCAGCCACATTTCCCTTGCCCAAGGTGACTTCCAAACGATCCCGCGCCTCGCCGGACGAGCGCTCGGGCGACCTCTTCTCGAAGCCCCCCGGCCCACCGGGCGCTCCGCCCGCCGAGGGCGAGCCGCCGCAGCGGCCACCCGAGAATCCTTCGCTCTCCGAGTTCGCTTCCCGCGCCTACCTCGCCTATGCGATGAGCGTGGTGAAGGGCCGCGCCCTGCCTTCCGTGGAAGACGGCCAGAAACCCGTGCAGCGCCGCATCCTCTACGCGATGCGCGAGATGGGCAACCGCAGCGACGCGCCCTTCAAGAAGAGCGCGCGTATCGTGGGCGACGTGATCGGCAAGTACCACCCGCACGGCGATACCGCGGTGTACGACGCGGCAGTGCGCATGGCGCAGGAGTTCACGCTGCGCTATCCGCTGATCCAAGGCCAGGGCAACTTCGGCTCGCGCGACGGCGACGCCCCGGCGGCGATGCGCTACACCGAGGTGCGGCTCACGCCGTTCGCGGAGCACGTGCTGCTTTCGGAGCTCGATCGCGGCACGGTCGATTTCGTCGAGAACTACGACGGCTCCATGCGCGAGCCGCGCCTCTTGCCGGCGCGGCTGCCGGTGGGATTGCTGAACGGCGCTTCCGGCATCGCGGTCGGCATGGCGACCGAGATCCCGCCCCACAACCTGCGCGAGGTGGCCGAGGCCTGCGCGATCACGCTCGAGGAAGGCGAGGAAGGCGAGAGCGGCACGCTGGTGCCCACGAAGGCGGCGCTGCGCGGCGTGAAGGGGCCGGATTTCCCCGGCGGCGGCCAGATCATCTCGCCGCGCGACGACATCAAGCGCGCCTACGAAACCGGTCGCGGCAGCATCCGGGTGCGCGCGCGCTGGAGCGTGGAGAAGCTGGCACGGGGCCAGTACCGCGTGACGGTGACGCAGCTGCCGCCGTACACCTCCGCGGCGAAGGTGCTGGCGGAGATCGAGGAGCTCACCAATCCGAAGCCCAAGTCGGGAAAGAAGTCCCTCACGCCCGACCAGCAGAGCCTCAAGGGATCGGCGCTCGCTTTGCTGGAAAGCGCCCGCGACGACTCCGACCAGGAGCACCCGGTGCGGCTGGTTTTCGAGCCGAGAACGAGCAAGGTCGAGTCCGAGGAGCTGATGCAGTTCCTGCTCGCGCACACGTCCATGGAAGCCAACGTGGCGCTGAACCTCGTCGCCATCGGGCGCGACGGGCGTCCCCGCCAGATGGGGCTCGCCGACGCGATCGGCGAATGGGCGAGCTTCCGCCTCGTGGTGCTCGAGCGGCGCCTGAAGCACCGCGCCGATGAGGTGGCCGACCGCATCCACATCCTCGACGGCCGGATGATCGCCTTCCTCAACATCGACAAGGTGATCAAGGTGATCCGTGCCGCCGACGAGCCCAAGCCCGAGCTCATCGCGGCGTTCTCGCTCTCGGAGCGCCAGGCCGAAGACATCCTCGAGATCCGCCTTCGCCAGCTGGCGCGCCTCGAAGGCATCAGGATCGAGCGCGAGCTCGCGGAGCTCAAGAAGGAACAGGCGGGACTCAAGCGCCTGCTGGGCTCGCCCGCCGAGCGCCGCAAGCTCGCGGCGAAGGAAGTGCGCGAGGACGCCGAGCGCTTCGGCGACGAGCGACGCACTCGCATCGAGGAGGCCGAGCGCATCACCGTCTCGATGGTCGAGACCGTGACCGACGAGCCGGTGACGGTGATCCTCTCCCGCAACGGCTTCCTGCGCACGCGCCAGGGCCACGGCATCGACCGCGGCGCGCTCACGTGGAAGGAAGGCGACGGCCCGCTCGCCATCGTCGAGACGCGCACCGTGCATCCCATCGTGCTCTTCGGCTCCAACGGGCGCGTCTTCAACGTCCGCGCGCAGGAGCTTCCCGGCGGCAAGGGCGATGGCGCGCCCGCGAGCTCGCTCGTGGACACCCAGGGAGCGGCCATCGTCGGCATGATTTCCGCCGTGCCGGAAACGGCGATCCTGATGGGCACCGCGAGCGGCAACGCGCTGCGCGCGAAGGTGAAGAACCTCGTGGTGCAGAAGCGCGCCGGCAAGGCGTTCGTCACCGTGGACGAGGGCGACACCCAATTGCAGCCATCGATCATCGCGCCCGCGGCGAAGGAGGTCGCAGCGCTCTCGGCCGAGGGACGCCTGCTGGTATTCCCGCTCGAGGAGGTGAAGGAGCTGCCCTCCGGCGGCCGCGGCGTGATGGCGATCAAGCTGCACGAGGGCGAGGCGATGATCGGCTTGCGCCCCGTCGCCGGCGAGCTCGTCATTCCCGGCGTGGGCCGCGGCGACAAGCGCATCGGCATCACCATCGGCGCCAAGGACCTCGCGCACTATCGTGGCAATCGCGCGCGCAGCGGCCGCAAGCTCGACGCGTTCTTCAAGAAGGTCGAAGGGTTCGAGGGATGAGGGACGCGGCATGAGGGATGGGGGCCGGGACGGGCCCGACTCGCCGTACGCCGCCTTCCGGCTCGCCGTGACGCTCGCGATCATGACGCTCTCGGCGAGCGGCATGTACGTGGTCCCCGTGGTGCTGCCGGCGGTGCAGGCCGAGTTCGGCATCGCCCGTGCCGACGCTTCGCTGCCCTACTCGCTGCTCATGATCGGCTTCGGCCTGGGCGGCGTGATGATGGGGCGCCTGGCCGATCGCTTCGGGGTGATGGTGCCGCTGATCGGCGGGGGCATGGCCCTGGGCGCGGGGTTCATCCTCGCGGGCAACGCAGGCAGCATCGGCACCTTCAACGTGGCCCACGGCCTGCTCATCGGATTCCTCGGCTGCTCGGCCGGATTCGCGCCGATGATGGCCGACACCGCGCTCTGGTGGGTCAGGCGGCGGGGCATCGCGGTGGCCATCTGCGCCAGCGGCAATTACCTCGGCGGCGCGATCTGGCCACCCGTCGTGCAGCACTTCATCGACTCGCACGGCTGGCGCCAGACCTACCTCGGGATGGGGGTTTTCTGCGGCGTGGCGATGGTGCTCCTTGCCCTGGCGTTGCGCCGCCGGCCGCCCATGGCGGCGCCGCATGTGCCCTCCTCCCACGCCGCATTCCCCGACACCCGGCCCTTCGGACTCGCGCCCAACGGCGCCCTGGGCCTGCTGATGGTTGCCGGCATCGCCTGCTGCGTGGCCATGTCGATGCCGCAGGTGCACATCGTCGCCTACTGCGGCGACCTGGGCTACGGCCCCGCGCGCGGCGCCGAGATGCTCGCGGTCATGCTGGGCTTCGGCATCGTGAGCCGCATCGTCTCGGGCATCATCTGCGACCGCATCGGCGGGTTGCGCACCCTGCTGCTGGGCTCGGTGCTGCAGGGCATCGCGCTGCTTCTCTTCCTGCCGTTCACGGGGCTCGTGTCGCTCTACGTGATCTCGGCGCTCTTCGGCCTCTTCCAGGGTGGCATCGTGCCCTCGTACGCCATCATCATTCGCGAGCATTTCGGCCCGAAGCACGCCGGCGCGCGCACGGGGCTCGTCATCATGAGCACCCTCATGGGCATGGCGCTCGGCGGCTGGATGTCGGGCAAGGCTTTCGACCTCACCGGCTCCTACCAGGCCGCATTCCTGAACGGCATCGGCTGGAACCTGGTGAACCTCACCATCGTGCTCACGTTGCTCTATCGGCTGCGGCGCCCGCCCAAGTTATCGGCGGCGGCGCATTGAAGCTCTGTTCTACCTGAACCTCAGATGGAGGCGCGCGCGATCCCAAGGGTGCGCGCCCCGAACAAGCCCTGTCCTCCGAAACGCAACCTCGCGCGTTATCGGCTTGGAACACCCACACTGCATGGAGAAAAAGCTAATGAGATCAATCACCTTGACCCTGGCCCTGGCCGCGCTGGCGCTTCCCGCCGCCGCGGAGATCACGCTCTTTTCCCGCGACGGCTTCGATGGAAAGTCCTTCAGCACCCAGCGCCCCGTCCGAAACCTCGAGCGCGAAGGCTTCGCCAACCGAGCTTCCTCGGCGATCGTGCGCGGGGGCCGCTACGAGATCTGCGATGGCCGCGCCTTCGAGGGACGCTGCGTGGTGCTGCGTCCCGGCCAATATCCTTCGTTGCGCGCGATGGGCCTCGACAACGCGGTGTCTTCCGTTCGCCCGGTGAGCCGTGAAGCCCGCGTGGAGGAGCGTCGGTTCGCCCCCCCGCCCCCGGTGGCCCATGACTATCGCCGTCGCCGCGACGAAAAGCTCTTCGAAGCCGACGTGGTGGCGGTTCGCGCCGTGTACGGCCGTCCGGAGCAGCGTTGCTGGATCGAGCGCGAGCAGGTTGCGGGCCCCAGCGAGGCGAATGTCGGCGGCGCGGTGCTGGGTGGGCTGATCGGCGGCATCCTCGGCCACCAGGTCGGTAGCGGGCGCGGCAACGATGCCGCCACCGCCGCGGGCGCCATCGCGGGCGCAGCCATCGGCGCAAACACCGGCGGCGGCAGCTTCGGCACCACGTACACGCGCGACGTGCAGCGATGCGCGCCGTCGCAGGCCAGTGGCCGCCCCGAGTACTGGGACGTGCGCTACCGCTTCCGCGGCGTCGAGCGCACCGTGCAGATGGCCCGCCCGCCGGGACGCACCATCACCGTCAACCGAGACGGCGAGCCGAGGGCGTAAGGAAGGGTACGGGGAACGGGGGACGGGGCAAGACGGTCGCCTCATCCCTCATCCCTCTCCCTTTTCAGATCTTCGGGATCCTCAGCGTCTTCGAGATCATCGCGCTGCCCGAAAGGAAGAACAGGATCGAGAGCGGGTGCAGCTGCCAGGGCCCGAGCTGCCAGGTGCCGCCGTAGAGGGCGTCGCCCAGACGGCCCTGCCAGGCGGCGAAAGCGAGCACTGCGACGATGACCACGCTCGTAGGGATCGGGGTGCCCTCGAAGTACTTCACCTTGCCGCCGGCGTTTCCGGCCGCGAGCGTCTCCGCGGTCACGTTGAAGCGCGCGAGCCGGCTCACGCCGCAGCAGACGAAATAGATCAGGATCATCCAGTCCCAGCCGCCGCGCAGGCCCGCCGCGAAGCCGAGCGCCGCGGGCGCCACGCCGAACGAGATCACGTCGGCGAGCGAATCGAGCTCGCGCCCGAGGATCGAATGCTCGTTGCGGGCCCGGGCCACCTGGCCATCCAGCACGTCGAAGAAGAACGCAAGCGGCGCGAGCCCCGCGGCCAGCAGGAAATAGCGCAGGTCCTGCGTGGCCATGTACACCATCGCGCAGAACACCGCGCCCACCCCGCAGGCCGCATTGCCGAGCGTGATGAAGTCCGCGACGTGGAAGTCGCGGATCATGGAGAAGTGCTTTGGACGCTCGGCGGACATGGCAGCCTCGGGCGGTGGACTGCCCGGTAGACCTCGGGGGCGCCGCGGAGTTTAAAGGGCGGCGCCGCGGGAACGCAGGAAGGCCTTGTAGTCCTCGAAGCCGATCCGTCCCGACTGGCGCTGGTCGATCGCCTCGAAGTCGCGAGCGATCGCGCCCAGGCCCGCCGACCGAGCCTGCTCGCGGCTGAGCGTCCCGCCCCGGCCGGCTGCCGCCTCGAACCGCGCTCGCAACTTGCGTTCGACTTCCACGCGCAAGGCTTCCCCGCTTGTCGGCGAACCTTGCACCGTGGCCTTTTCCCGCACCTCCGGCGGGACCCACGGATCGAGCATCGGAACCTGCGAGGCCGCGCCCTGCCCCCATGCGGCCGTCGCGGCGCCCGCGGCAAGCGCGATCGCGACCAGCCGGCGGATCAGCTCAGTTCGCAAGGGCGCTCCCATACCACTGCGCGAGGTCGGCCTTCATCAGCCGACGCGAGTTGTCGTCGAGGTAGGTCATGTGGCCGCCGAAGTAGTTGAGCACGCGCACGTTCGGGTTGTTGCCGAGGCGCGCCAAGTCCTGCTCGGTGGTGTAGAAGGGCGTGGCAATGTCGTGGTAGCCGTTCACCGCCAGCACCTTGAGCCGCGGGTTCTGCGCGATGGCCGAAGCGAGGTCGGGAATGGTGTCCGGCAGCGCGCGACCGTCATGGCCGAAGTTCCAGTTCTCGATCGCGTTCGACAGCAGCATGTAGGTCGAAGGGTTGGTGTAGTGCAGGTTGCTCGACAGGTGCTCGGTGATGCGCATCTGGAAGGAGGAGCCGATCACCACGCTCGAGGGATCGATCTCCTGGCCGGGCGGGCTGTTGTTGGGGAGTGTGACGCGCGTGTCGTAGCGGCCATGCAACGTCCCCGGCGTGAGGTTGGTGCGGTAATAGTGCTGGCCGCGGTTGGGGTTCTCTTGCCACGCGCTGGCGCGAAGCCCCGTAGTCGCGACCAGGCGATCCACCACCGTGGCGGGTGGGGGAGTTTGGGTGGCGATGAAAGCGCGCGATGCCGCATCGTACTCACCGGAGGCGAACGTGCGCACGCCGTCTAGCCACGAGGGAACCTCGGCCGCGGCGGGGTTCGGTTGCGCGCGGTTGAACCATGCCGCCGTCGCGCCATAGCTGGGAATCTGTCCTGCGCAGCTGGTGCTCATCGGGCCGATGCCGCAGTTGTTGTTGTAGTTCATGGCCGGGGACTGCAGCACCACGCCGGTCAGCCGCACGCCGGCGCTCTCGAGCAGGTCCGCCAGCACCGCGCTCCTCGGGCCGCCGTACGACTCGCCGAAGAGGAACTTGGGCGACGAGCCGCGCCCGTTGGCGAGCAGGTAGCGCATGATGAAGTCCCGGAACACCTGGGCGTCCGCGTCCACGCCGTAGAAGCTTTGGTTGACGTTGGGGGCGATCGCCTGCGACAGGCCGGCCCCGACCGCATCGACGAACACCAGGTCGGTCACGTCGAGGAGCGTCTCGGCGTTGTCCACCAACGCGTAGGGCGTCGGCGCCGTGGTGGCCGGCATGCCGGTGGCCAGGCGTTTCGGGCCGAACGAGCCCAGGTGCAGCCACACCGTGGCCGAACCGGGTCCGCCGTTATAGAAGAACGTGATCGGGCGTGTGGAAGGCGCTACGCCATCGAGCGTGTATGCGACATAGAAGAACGAGGCGCGCGGGGTTCCCGTGCCCATCGCGAGCGCGTTGAGGTGGCCAACCGTCGCGGTGTAGTCAAGCGTCGCGCTGCCGAGCGCCATGCTGTGGTGCGTGACCGACGTGATCTCGGGCGCGTTCGCGAGCGACGCGTTGGGATTGCTCGAGTACACCGTCGGATTGGTGTAGGTGGGGGTTGCCGGCGGCGGTGGTGGCGGCGGGGCGCTGGTGCTACCCCCTCCCCCACCGCCACTGCAGGCGGCCAGGAGCGTGACGAGCCAGGCGGCAAGGAGGCGGGATGCGAATCGCGGTCTCATGCGCGGCAGTATAGGGAGCGATCGCGCCGCGGAAAGGCAGCGCCACCTTTCGTAACAAAGGCGCCCCCTGTTCCCGTCGCCCGCCGCCTTTCGCCAAGTCCGTTCATACTTCCCGATGAACGAGTTCTCGGGGAAGGGTTGGCAGCATGATCGCAGTGATTTTCGAGGTGGTTCCCGCGCAGGGAAGGCAGCAGGAGTATCTCGACACGGCCGCCTCGCTTCGGCCGCTGCTCGTGCAGGTCGATGGATTCATCTCGATCGAGCGCTTCCAGAGCCTCACGCAGCCGGAAAAGATCCTGTCGCTATCGTTTTGGCGTGACGAGGAAGCGGTGAAGCGCTGGCGGGAGATGGAGGCGCACCGCGGCGCGCAGGCGGCCGGACGCGGCGGGGTTTTCGCGGACTACCGCCTACGCGTTGCCAGCGTGGTCCGCGACTATGGGATGAACAAACGCGAGCAAGCCCCGGCGGACTCGAGGTCCGCGCACGGGGCTTGAGCTGGCCGAGCGCTACCAGCGGGAGTAGCGGTTCAACCGGCAGCGGTTGTAGTCGAGGTCGTCCTGGTATTCGCCGGGGCGCACTTCCTCGAACCGGCGGGCGCGATAGTTCCAGCACTCCTGCCCTTCGCGCAACACGCGACGCTCCACGTACGGCTCGCCGATGAAGCGGCAGCGGTACGGGTCGAGGTCGTCCTGGTACTCGCCAGGGCGAACCTCCTCGAAGCGTCCGGCGCGCGGATTCCAGCACTCGCGTGCCGTCTGCGCATAGTACGGATCGGCGATGTAGGGACGGCTGTAGTAGACCTGGGCCGAGGCGGTGCCGGCGAGCGAGGCGGCGGCGGTCGCGAGGGCGATGACGAGCGTCTTCATGGTTCCTCCGGTATTTCTGGCGTGCTGGCGCACGACATAACTCCGACACGCTGGGAAACCGGCCCGTTCGTTCACTGCATAAGCGGATCGACGCAGGACGTTACCACCCTATCCCGTAGTCCTCGCCATGATTGCCCGAGGCGCCCCAGAAGGTGCCGTGCCTGGGGTCGACCATGATGGCGTTGACGGGGCCCATCGTCCGTTCCCGGAAGGTGAGCGTGTAACCCATCGAGCGCAGCTCGTTGCGCACCCACGGCGGCGTGAGCTCGTTCAGCAGCAAATGTCCCGGCTTCGATTCGTGGATCTCGAAGGATTCGCGCAGCTGCGAGCTGTGGAAGGTGGCCGCCTCCACCGCCTGCTGCGGGGTCATGCCGAATTCGACCACGTTGAGGAAGAACTGCAGCGAGTCCTGCTCCTGCCCGTCGCCGCCTTGCACCGCGAAGGCGAGATACGGCTTGCCATCCTTGAGCGCCATGCTTGGCGTGAGCGTCACGCGCGGGCGCTTGCCGGGGGCGACCACGTTGAACGGATTCTCGGCCGCATCGAGCACGAAGCTCTGCATGCGCTGCGAAAGCCCGATGCCGGTCCTGCCTGCGATGACGCCGGGCACCCAGCCACCGCTCGGCGTGATGGAAACCACCCAACCTTCCTTGTCCGCCGCCACGACCGAGGTGGTGCCCGCGTAGAACGAGCTGCCGGCATAAGGATCATCGCCGCTCGAGGCCATCGGCGTGCCCTCGCCCACGGGCTTCTTGCCGCGCGGCTCATGCCAGCGCTTCAGCAGATCGACATACGGATTCCGTGAGCGCTGGAAGGGATACGGATCGCCTGGCCCGATCCTCGCGTCGTTACGCTTCGGATCGATCTGCGCGGCGCGCGACCTTGCGTAGTCCTTCGACAGCAGGCCCAGGATCGGCTCGGCCGGCGGAAAGGCGGGATCGCCATAGTAGAAGTCGCGATCGGCGAACGCCATGCTCATCGCCTGGTAGACCGTGTGGATGTAGCGCGTGCTGTTGTAGCCCATCGACTTGAGGTCGAAGCCCTCGAGCATGTTGAGCGCCTGCAGCATCATCGGGCCCTGCGTCCAGTGCGTGAGCTTGTAGACGTCGATGCCGCGATAGCTCGTGGACACCGGCTCCTCGATCGCGGGCTTCCAGTTGGCCAGATCCGCTTCGGTGAAAAGCCCGCCCTGCGCGCGTACGGCGGCAACGAGCTCCTTCGCAATGTCCCCGCGGTAGAAGCGCTCGTGCGCGGCGTAGATCGCCTCCTTGCGCGAACGCCCTGCTGCGAGCGCGGCGCGCTCGGCGTCCACGAGCTTCCTCAGCGTCGCCGCGAGGTCGGGCTGGCGGAAGATCTGCCCCGGCTCGGGCTGCCCGTCGTTGGGATTGGGCAGCATCACGCGGCGGGAATCCGGCCACTGCAGGATCCACTTCTTCTGCCGGCCGATGTAGTTCGCGAGCTGCGCCTCGATCGGAAAGCCCTCGGCCAGGCGAATCGCGGGCTCGAGCACCTCGGCAAGCGACATCGTCCCGTACTCGGCCAGCATCAGCATGAGCCCACCGGGCGTCCCGGGCGTGACCGCCGCGAGCGGCCCGTACGGCGGCGGATGTGCCATGCCCTTCGACTTGAAGAACTCGGGCGTGGCTCCGCTCGGCGCGACCCCCAGCCCGTTGATGCCGATCACCTTGCCGGTGCGCGGGTTGTAGATGAGCGCCTGCGTCTCGCCGCCCCAATGCAGCGTGTCCCACATGGTGCAGGTGGCCCCGAGCATGGCGACGGCCGCATCGATGGCGTTGCCGCCCTTGATGAAGATCTTCGCACCCGCGGTGGCGGCGAGCGGCTTGCCGGTGACCGCCATCCAGTCCTGGCCGTGGAGGGGCGGCTTGTGGGTGCGCTGGGCTGCCGCTTCGATGGTTACAAGCGAAAGCATCAGGGCAAAAACAAGGCGCATGGACGGCTCCCGGGATTTGTAAAAGAGTATGTCAGAGGCCAACCAATGGCCAGGGTCAGCGTTCTTAGGTATGTGGCCGGACTTCGGCCCTGTCCCAGAGATGCCCAGGAGGCACGACCATGTTGAAGAAGACTGCGATCATCACCACCCTTGCCGCCGGACTCGCCGTGGCGGCCATCCCGGCCGAGGCGCGGGACTATCGCCACCACCGTGACGACCGTGCCGCGGGCGCGATTGTCGGCGGCGCGTTGGGCGCCATCATCGGCAGCTCGGTCGGCGGCGGCGACGGCGCCATCCTCGGCGGCGTCCTTGGCGCGGTCACAGGTGCCGGGATTGCGCACGGCGGCGTGCATTACGGCTACGCCCCCAGCTACGGCTACGCCTACGGCCCGACATACGTGGCCCCGCGCTACTACAGCGCACCGCGCGGCTACTATCGCGCCGGCGGCTGGCGCGACCGCGACGGCGATGGCGTGCCGAATCGGTTCGACCGCCGACCGGGGAACCCGTATCGTCGTTGATGAATGAGGAAAACAAGGGGCCGCAAGGCCCCTTGTCATTTGCACACCCTAAAATGATGGTGTGCCGCTCCTCCAGCTTTCCGCCGTCTCCCTCGCTTACGGCCACGTCCCCCTCCTCGATCGCGTAGACCTGGTCATCGAGTCCGGCGAGCGCGCGGGTCTCATCGGCCGCAATGGCACCGGCAAGTCCAGCCTGCTGAAAATCATCGCCGGGGAAACGCACCCGGACGATGGGAAGGTCTGGCTCGAGGCGGGGATTGCGCTTGCATCGGTGGGCCAGGAGCCCTCTTTCGAAGACGGCGTGTCGGTCTTCGATGCGGTGTCCTCGGGCCTCGGGGAAGCGCGCCAGCTTCTTCACGACTATCACGCCGCGGGGCATGCCGAGGACTTCGAGCGCATGCATGCGCTGCAGGAAAGGCTCGAAGCCACCGGCGGTTGGGCGCTCGAGCATCGCGTCGAGGCGACGTTGCAGCGCCTGGCCCTCCCCGCCGACACACAGGTCTCCGACCTTTCCGGAGGGCTTCGCAAGCGCGTGGCCCTCGCTCGGGCGCTGGTTGCCGAGCCCCAACTTCTCCTGCTCGACGAGCCCACCAACCACCTCGACATCACATCGATCGAGTGGCTCGAGGAGGCGCTGCTCGCCTTCAAGGGCAGCGTCATCGTCGTCACCCACGACCGGCGTTTTCTCGATCGGGTCGCCACGCGCATCCTCGAGCTCGACCGCGGCGCGCTCGCGAGCTTTCCCGGCAACTTCGCCGAGTACGAGCGCCGCAAGGCCGAGCTGCTCGCCAACGAGGCCGTGGTGGCGCGCAAGTTCGACAAGCTCCTCGCCCAGGAGGAAGCGTGGATCCGCCAGGGCGTCGAGGCGCGCCGCACGCGCAACGAAGGCCGGGTCCGCCGGCTGCAAGCACTGCGGGAGGAACGCGCGCAACGCCGCAAGCGCGTTGGGGCGGTCGACATCGCCGCCGCGTCCGGCGAGCGTTCCGGCAAGCTCGTGGCCGAGCTGGAGCACGTCTGCAAGCAATACGGCGACAAGCGGGTGGTCGACGACTTCTCCGGCCTCGTCATGCGCGGCGACAAGGTGGGCTTCATCGGCCCCAACGGCAGCGGCAAGACCACGCTGCTCAAGCTGATCCTGGGCGAGCTCCAGCCCGACGAGGGGCGCATCCGGCTGGGCAGCAAGGTGTCCGTCGCCTACTTCGACCAGCTCCGCACCGCACTGGACGAGGAGGCCACGCTCGCCGACACCATCTCGCCCGGCAGCGATTTCGTCGAGGTCGGTGGCGGGCGCAAGCACGTCATCAGTTATCTCGGCGATTTCCTGTTCCCGCCGGAGCGCGCGCGCGCGCCGGTGAAGTCGCTCTCCGGCGGCGAGCGCAACCGCCTTCTGCTTGCCCGCCTCCTCGCTCGCCCCGCCAACGTTCTCGTGCTCGACGAGCCCACCAACGACCTCGACATCGAGACGCTCGAGCTGCTGGAGTCGCTGCTGCAGGAATACGACGGCACGCTGCTTCTGGTGAGCCACGATCGCGAGTTCCTCGACAACGTCGTCACGCAGACAATTGCGTTCGAAGGCGATGCCAAATGGAAGGAGTACGCGGGGGGATATTCCGACTGGGAGCGTGTTCATCGCCTGGAAGCCGAGGATGCCGCGAAAGCCGTCGTCCCCGTGAAGGCGAGGCCCCAATTTCAGAAGCGCCCCGTCAAGCTCACCTACAACGAGGCGCGCGAGCTCGAAGCCCTCCCCGCTCAAATCGAAGCCCTGGAAACCGAGCAACGCGAGATCGCGGCGCGGCTGGGCGACCCCGCGCTCTACCAGGACCGCTCAGCCGATCCCCGGGCCTTGAACGCGCGCCATGCGGAAATCGAGGCCGAGCTCGGCATGCTGCTGGAACGCTGGGAGGCGCTCGACGCGAAAAAGGCCTGAAGACCGCCCTCTCCTCCATTTGAAGGAGAAAGCGACTCTCACTTGCCACCGGGCTTCCCGTTCTGTATTCATGGGCCGATACAACGAGCCCGAGCCCATGACCACGCCGATCCTGGAACGTCTCGCTCCCCGTTACGACCCGATCGTCGAATCCATCTACCGCGCAGGAAGCGGCCTCACACCCTGGCTCGAGCCGCTGGAAGAGATCTCGGACATCTTCGACGCCTGGTCGGTGCAGGTCCTCGGCGTAAACAAGAAGACCGGCGTGATGTCATTTTCCTTCGAGGCTGGCAGCGCGCCGCCGGAAGCGCCGATCGAATACCTGCGTCACTATCACCGCATCGATCCGCGGCTTGGCAAGCATCTGCCGGCGCCCGTGGGCCAATGGTTCGCCTGCGAGGAACATTTCGATGCCGCCTTCGTGGCGAAGAACGAGTTCTACCAGGATTACCTCATCCCCCTCGGCGCGCGCTACCTCTACGGCGCCAAGCTGCACGACGATGAGAACTCCACCGTCCTCATCGGCCACCTCTCCAAGGCGAGCAACCCGCCGTTGCTGCCTACCGAGAAGGAAGCCTTTCGGCGCCTATCCGAGCACCTGGCGAAGGCGCTCGACATCAAGCGCGAGCTCGACGGGAAAGCGGGCCAGCAGCACGTGGGCGCGCAATTGCTGGAAAAGCTGCGCCAGCCGATGGTGCTCATCGACAACCAGCGGCGCATCACCTACCGCAACCGCAATGCCTCCGCGCTCCTCGCGCGCCGCGACCTCGTGTTCGACATGGATGGCGTGCTGGCCTGCCGGGATTCGGATTGCGACCTGGCGCTCACCCTCTCGATCCGTGCGCTCGGCCTCGTGCCTACCTCGAACCATGGAGACACCGATTCACGACGAGACCGGGCCGTGGTACGGCTCGTGCGCCGCGACGGCCGACCCGTGGCCGGCACCCTCATCGCGCTTCGGCCCGAGTCGACGATGGGGACATTCGGTGGCACGGCGCAGGCGCTCTTCACGGTCTTCGAGCCGGGCGCGACCGTCGACATCGACCCTTACATCCTCTCGATGACCTTCGATCTCACGCCGGCCGAGGCGCGGCTTGCGGCACTCGTGGTGAACGGCAAGCCGCCCGAGCAATGCGCGGTATCCCTGGGCGTGAAGATCAGCACCATCCGCAGCCAGCTCATGTCCATCTATGGCAAGACCGGGGCCAGCGGCCAGGCGGACCTGGTGCGGCTGGTGCTTTCCGCAACGGTCTTATAGTCCGCCAGGCAGTGTCGCGCATGTTCTTTACTTGAACTTGAAGCTGGCCCGCCGCTCGGTGCCATCGGTGAAGCGGATCACGAACTGCCTGCAACTCCCTTCCCACGACTTCTGCGTTTTCCACACGTATTGGTAGCGGCCTGAGCTGGCGTCGAAGGTCAGTCCTTCCGCGCCGGTGCCGGCCGCCTCGTCCAGCGCTTCGCTGCCCGCCCCGCCATCGCATGCGACGGCAAGGGAAGCCGGATAACCTGCAGCGATCACCGCGAGGCCGTGATCGGCGCCGAGCGAGAACTTGAGCGGAACCGACGAACCGGCATTGCGAAGGTTGAAGGTCGGCGTGTTCTCAACTGGCGCGTAGAAGCCGGCGAAGGCAAAGGCGCGCTCCATCAGCGCGAAGGGCGAAAGCGATGTCGTGCGGCCGCACACCGTGTTGCCCACGGTATCGCGCGCCGTCGTTACGTCCCGCCATGCGCCCGATTCGAAGTGCCAGAGCGCTATAGCGGATTCGTTCGCGAACTGGCCCTCGGTCCAGCCGAAGCACAGCGTGACGGGGCCGTTGAAAGTCGCGGTCGTCGAAACGTCGTAATACACGGGCGGATCCCCCAGCTTGAATCCGGCGGGCGGCGCCTCGCCCGTTGCGGCCGTGGTCACGGTGGTGACACCTGCGGTCGCGACGTTTTCGAATGCAACCGCAACTGCCGCAGTACTTCCGTCCGGCAAGGTCGCCGGCACTTCGACGCTCACCGAGGTGCCGGGTGGCGTAGCTCCGGGTACGTTCGTGGCCGGCATGCCCTGGCCTGCGAGCGGCACTGGAGAACTCGAGACGTCGGCATTCGATTCGATCACCAGCTGCCCGCTATGTGCGCCGGGCCGAACCGGCGTGAACGTCATATTCACTGTGCATGAGGCCAGGGAACCACCAATCGGGCAGTCATGCGAAACGGAATATGGACCCGAGGTTTGTATCGACGACAGGACAACAGGGCCCGTCGTTGCGGTGAGCGTGAGGTTCTGGGAAGCGCTGCTGCCGATGGCGGTCGGCCCGAAATCGAGCACATGCTGTCCCCCAAGCGTCCCACCGGAAAGCACTGCCGAGGGCGCCAGGGCGTCCACGAGCGATTGCCGCGGCGAAGTCACCGTGCTGCCGGTCACGAGCGCGGGCCAGCCCGGCGATTGCCCCCAGCCGAGCGTCGTGCCGTCGGCCCGGATCGCCGCCCCGCCGCTGCCGCTGATACTCGCTGTGGTGAACACGCCATCCTGCAATGGGGTGGGCTGCATCAGGGTAGTGAACGCGCCGGTCCCGAAGGTCGCATTCGCGCTGCTTCCCCAACCCCAGAGCGATCCGTCGCCCTTGATGCCCCAGGCACCGAAAAAATTCGCGGCGCCGATCTGCGCAAAGTCGTACGTTCCGACCAGCACAGGTGTCGGACTCGAAACCAGCGTGCCGTTTCCGAATTGCCCCGCCGTGTTGCTGCCCCAGGCCCAGAGCGCGCCCTGGTCATTGGTGGCGAGCATGAATCCGTTGCCCACCGCCACACGGCGCCAATTGTTACCTGGCAGCGGAACCTGCTGAGGCGTCGGATTTGGGGTGGTGCTGGTTGCCCCATTGCCGAGCTGTCCCGTGGTGTTCTGTCCCCAAGCCCACACGGTGCCGTCCGATCTCACAGCCGCGGAGGCGCCCGAATCAGCCGCGATATCAATGAACGTCGATCCCGGCATCACCTGCCCAGGCATTGCGCGGACGGTCGTCGATCCGTCACCGAGCTGGCCGAAATTGTTCAAGCCCCAACTCCAAAGCGAGCCGTCGGCCTTCAGCGCGAGTGCGTGGGCAGCGCCCCCTCCGGAACCGGAAACGACGCGTGCCCAATCGCTGTCGGTACCGAGCTGCGTAACCGTTTGCGTGAACGTCCCAGGACCCGTCGTCCACATCGTGCCGTCGGCGCGTAGCGCAACGCCCATCGCCGCAGAGACACCTACCCAGTCGTTGAAGCCGGGAGACACCGGCGAAAGCTGGAGCGGAATCGGTATGAGGTTGGTGACGGGGAAGCCCCACAAGCTTCCGTCGCTCGCAACAGCCAGAGTGCGCTGGAACGTGACCGAGACCTCGCGCCACGTGCCCGGCCAGGGCGTCGCGTCGAGGAGCATATTGAACGTGCCGTCACCGGCGGTTCCCGTCGAGTTGTTACCCCATGCCCACACCGAGCCGTCGACGCGCAGCGCCACGGCATTTGTGCCGCGGATGGAAACGTCCACCCAATCGTTCGCGGCCCCGATGCGCACGACCTGGTTCGTGGCGACGTTCGGCTGCTCGCTGCCGAGGCCCATCGTGCCCGAGATGTTCAGTCCCCACGTCCATAAGCTGCCGTCGTTCTTGATCGCAAGGGTATTTCCCTGTCCAGTAGCGAACGTGCGCCAGTCGTTGTCCGCTCCTTGTTGGGTCGGCGAGAGCGCGCCGGGCCCCGTCGGAATCAACGCGAAGCCCGCGCCCCAGGCCCAAAGAGAGCCGTTGGATTTCATCGCCACGGTATGTGTATTCGAGGCGGCAACCTTGACCCAATCCGAATCGGTGCCCACCTGGATAGGGGAGAGCCTTGGAGCCCCGGCAGTCCCATCGACCTGGCCGGAGCTGTTGATGCCCCATGCCCACACGGTGCCATCCTGCTTCACCGCGACGGTGTGGAAGAAACCCGCAGCGACCTGCGCCCAGTCGTTGTCGTTGCCGATCCGCACAGGCGCGAGGCGCGTGGTCGTTGTTCCGTCGCCAACCTGGCCGCTGCTGTTGGTGCCCCATGCCCAGAGCGAACCATCGGTCTTGATGGCCACGGCGTGCGTGTTACCTGAAGACACTTGCGCCCAATCGTTATCGGCACCTATCCGCACCGGCTGGTTCTGCTGTCCCGTAGCGCCATTGCCCAGCTGGCCCTGGAAGTTGAAGCCCCAGCCCCAGAGGCTTCCATCAGCCTTGATGGCGTGCCCGAAAGAGGCGCCGAGCGCGAATTGCGACCAGTCGCTATCGGTGCCTAACTGCACCGGAATGGGCCGCGATTGCGAAAGGTTCGGCCCCGGCATTCCGCTCCCCGAAGCCGATCCCCAGATCCACAGCGTGCCGTCGGCCTTGATCAAGCCCGCGTTCGACGTCTGCGAGCCGGCCGCGACTTGCGGCTGCACGGCCATGGAGCTCGCGGTGCTGAACAATCCCGCGATCAATACGGCAAGACTGGCAATGTTTCGACGGCTTCCATTCATGACGACTCGCCTCCCTGGCGTCGTTCGTTGATCGCGCTCACAGCGCGTTATCCGGTAGTTTTCTGGTATCCGTCTCGCTCGTCATCCACCGAACGGTGGAGGAGGCGAATCCACTTTCCGCGCCGGCACTGGCTATTGCACGCAGCCGGCAGCGATCACCGCCTGCACACGCGCGCCGAACTCCGCGCTGTTGAGGAAGCCGAAGTAGCGCACGTCGTTCCGGAAGCGGGCACCCGTGTCCAGCTCGTTGATCCAGAACTGGACACCGTCCACGTCGCCGCCCCTCCGGAGGAACGAGTAATACATGTCGGTCACGAACTGCGTGTTGCTGCGCCGACGTCCGTCGTATTCGGGGTTGAACATGAAGGCGGCCGAGATCTGGTCGACTTTCGTGTAGACCTGGCCGGCTCCCTGGCACTGCGCGGCGCGGATCTCGCCCAGCCAGAAATTGAACGATGGCGTGTCCGGCAACCGGTTGAGCAATCCGCGGAAGAAATCCACCACCATGTCCACTTCCGGCCGCGCGGCGGTATTGCCGAAAATACCCTCGGTGAAGCCGCGAAACTCGGGCGAGAACATGAAGGAGAACAGCACGACCTCGCGAGGCAGCCCGGACTGGATCTTTCCCACCCAGAACCCGAGGCCGCCGGCATCCGCTGCGCGGTTGAAGAACGTGTTGTAGAGATCACCCACGAACTGCGCGTCGGTCTTGTTCGCGGCCAGGTACTCGGCGCTGTTGAAGAAATACCCGGCCATCACGAACCACACCTCGTTGATGTTGACTCCGAGAGCCTGCAGGCGTGCCGCCTCGGATTCCCAGAAGGCCTTGCCGTCGGCATCGGGGGCGCGGCCAAGGATCGCGCGATAGTAATGCGTCACAAGGGAACGCTCGCCGCTGCCATCGAGCGGGACGGTCACGATTCCGGCGCTAGTCGTGAAGGTGAGCGAGCCGGAGACCGGGCCCTCGGTTGCCGGAGTGAAACGAACCGAGGCCGTGCAGCTCGCTCCGGTAGCGAGCGCCGCGCAGTCGTTCACCTGGGAAAAGGCCCCTGCCGTCACCGAGACGCTGGAAACAGCCAACGTTCCCGTGCCGACATTGGTGAGGACCACCGTGAGCGGCGCCGAGGTCGTCTGGATCGATTGTCCACCAAAGGCTACGCTCGCTGGGCTGGGTGAGCCCGATGGACCGGGTGTGGCTTGCACGAAGGTAGCCGCGACAGCGGTTGCCTGGGCCATCGTGATGCTGCAGCTGCCCGTCCCGGCACATCCCCCGGACCACCCCGTGAAGACCGAGCTTGCCGAAGGCGTCGCCGTGAGCATGACCAAAGTGCCACCGTCGAAGTCGGCGGCGCATATCAGACCGCAAGAGATTCCCGGTGGAGAAGAATCGATCTGCCCCGCACCGTTCCCCGTCTTTGTCACCGTGAGCGTGAAGCGCGCAGGTTGGACCAACTGATTCAGCGGGCTGGAGGTGCTCGGCTCGTGCGACGCGTCCCCAAGGTACTGCGCCAAGATCGAGTGAGTACCGACGGCCAGGCCCGCCGCCTGGCAGGACACAGCCCCTCCCGCAATTTGCCCCGAGCAAAGCAGGCTGTTGCCGTTGGTGAAATTGACGGTACCGGTCGGCGCACCGCCGGTCACATTGGCGGTGAAGACGACGGTTTGCCCAGCTACGGCAGGGTTGCGGTCGGACGCGAGGACGGTATTGGTCGCAAGCTTGAAGCCGAAGGTCGCGGCGACGCTCCTTGCCGAGGACATCGTCACGTTGCATTGGCCCATTCCGCTGCAGGCCCCTCCCCAACCGATGAAGATGAAGCCCGCCGCGGGCGTCGCGGTGAGCGTCACCGCCGTCCCGCTCGCGAAACTCGCCGAACACGTGGAGCCGCAATCAATCCCGGACGGCACGGAGGTGACGGATCCTGATCCTGCGCCCGGCTTCGTCACGCTCAACGTTACCGACGGGGGAGCGATCGACTGCGTGACTTGCAGGTAGAGCGTGGAAGAGCTCGCGGCCGGGTTGGAGGCGTCCCCCGCATAGTCCGCAACGATGGCATGGACGCCGGGCTCTGGAGCAGCGACCTGGAGGATCGCAGCTCCATTCGCGACCGCCGCCATGCCGAGCGTGATCCCGGCGGCGCGGAACGTGACCTGGCCTGTGGGGTTGGTGCCGGTAACCGAAGCCGTGAGCATGATGGAGCTTCCGCTAGGCGCCGGATTGAGGTCGACGGCCAGCGACACGCTGGACGAAAGCGATCCGTGCACGGCATGGCCCAGCGAGTTCGAGGTGCTCGAGCTGTTGGAGCCGTCGCCAGAATAGTCGGCGGTGATGGTGTGCGGCCCGACGGCCAGCGAATCGATCGTCGTGCTCGCGGTGCCGGCCAGCAGCGGTACCGGGCTGCCGAGGGCGAAACCGCCGTCGCGGAACTGGACCGTGCCCCCCGGTGAGTTACCCGTGACCCTCGCGATGAACGTCACGGGCTGAAAGCGCGAGGAGCTCACCGGTCCTTCGAGCTGGACCGTAGATCCCGTTGTCGTGGAAGCCACCCTGTGAAGGAGCGGAAATGATGAATCGCTCGCTGGGTTCTGGTTATCGCCACCGTAGCTCGCTGCGATCGAATGGGCACCAGTGGAAAGGGCGCTCGTCGTGTAGCTCGCCTGGGCGACGGCCTCATTCTGGAGAACGAGCGCGAGTGCGCCTCCCACCGGAACGGCGGGCGATGGGACCAGGTCGCGCAGCTGGACCGTGCCAGTCGGCGAAGCACCCACGACTGTCGCCGTAAAGGTCACAGCAGTGCCCGCGTTCGAACCGGGCGGCCCGCTCACGTAAACGCCGGAAAGAACGCATGGCAGTCCGTCGGCGTTGCCTGCCGCGCCCTGGAGTGTCAGCACCTCGCGCAGCGTTTGGGAAGACAGCATGTCGGCGGCGCTCTCGCCGTAGCCGATGCAGAAGCGCGCACCGGGAATCTGCTTGATGTTCACGGAATTGAGGATGTTGTTGGCCGCGCTGTTGCCCGCGATCGTCGACGAGGTGAAGGCAACGAGCTGTCCGCTGACCGTCGTCCATCCCACCGGGGTGAGCTGCACCAGGATCGGCGTGCCGTTCTTGACCAGCTTCGATATCTCACGCCGGGAAAGCCCTGGAGCGGCCTGCACCTCCTGCAGGAACTGTGGCGGGACGTGGCCCATGATGTACGTGCCAGCCGTCTTGCCGTAGTCCGCGAGCCGGTAATTGATCGAAGCGCTCAAAGAAGTGGAATCGTCGCCGCCGGAAAGTCGCGCGACTGCGATGATCCGTTGAAGCGCCGAGGCCGGGACGTTGTCGGGCGCGCTCGAATCCAGGTCGAGGTACCAGTTCCCGGAATCCAGGTTGCCGTTGCTCTCCTCGTCGCGCAGCACGAGGACGGGTTTCAGCCGGCTTACATAAGTGCCGTCGCCGACGGTGGCCTTGGGCAGCGAGGAAATCCTGTCCGAACCCCAACCCCATACGGTCCCGCCTGCCCGTACGGCGAAAGAGGTCGTCGATCCGGCGGCGATTCTGGTCACGCCGTCGATGGTTGAAAGCGCCACCGGCAACGGTCGCTCGATGCCGGTGCCGTCGCCCACGGAGCCGTCGAAGTTCGTTCCCCAGGCGCGAATCGTTCCATCGGCGAGCAGCACGAGCGAATGCAGGAACCCCGCTGCCGCTGACACCGCATTGGTGATCCCTCCAACGCGCGCGGGGGTCGCCCGGGCAACGTCGGTTCCATCGCCAAGCTGGCCGAAAGCGTTGTTTCCCCAGGTCCAGACGCCGCCATCATTCGTCACCGCAATCGCATGGTCCTGCTGCAGGTCGATTGAAACCACCGGCAGCTCGATAGCGGTTACGGGAACTGGCGTCGGACGCTCGATGGTCGTGCCGTCGCCGACGGTGCCGCGCGAGTTTGAGCCCCAACCGAAAAGCACTCCGTCGTTTCGAACGGCAAAGGCGGTGCCGCAACCGCCTCCAATGCGCACGATGTTGTCCAGCCCCGCGACCAGGCCATTGTTCGTCTGCCCCACCCCGCCGCGGATCTCCACGGTGCCGTCGGCGAGCCGGAACATGGAGTGGTTGCAGCCTGCAGACATCTCCACGACGTTGGCCAGGCCGGGAATCTTCGCAGGCAGGGAGCGCGGCGTGCCGGCGGAGCCCAGTTGGCCGACATCGCTGCGGCCCCATCCCCAGACCTCGCCCCCGGAATCCAGCGCCAGCGAGAACTCGCTGCCTGCCTTGATCGCGACGATGTTGCCTGGCAGGCCCTGGACACGGCGTGGAATGGAGTGGCTGATGATGTCTCCATTGCCAAGTTGTCCCTGCGCGTTGGAGCCCCACACGAGCACGGCGCCGTCGCTGCGACGCGCGACCGCGAAATAGAAGCCCGCCGCAACGTGCGTAATGCCACTTAGTGCAGGCACGATTGTCGGGGTGAAGCGGAAATCGGTATCGCCAAGACCTCGTTGGCCGACCGCGTTGCTGCCGTCTGCGATCAAGCCGCCACCTGCGGTAATGCCGAAGAGGGAATAGCCGCCAGCCCCGCCCCCCACTGCCAGGCGCTGCACCCCGGTCAGGCCGGAGATCGGCACCACCACGAAATCGTTACCCCACTCGACGACGCTGCCATCCGACTTCACCGCGAAGGAGTACTGGTCGGCTGCGATCGCCACCACGCCGGCGAGGCCGGGCACCGGAACCGGCGAGACGGTCGAGGACGATTGCGGAAAATTGGCCCCCCACGCGAGCACCGTTCCGTCGCTCTTCAGGGCAAGGCTTTGCCGGTAACCGGCGGCTACAGCGACGACACCGGAAACACCAGGCACCATCGCAGCGTTTTCGCGGCTATCCAGGGTGCCGTCACCGAGTTGGCCGTTTCCGTTATATCCCACCGCCCAGACGGTCCCATCGGACTTGAGCGCCAGAAGGTGCGCATCGCCGCCATCGATGCGAACGATCCCTTGGAGGCCAGCGACCTGGCGGGGAATGGGCGAGTATCCGCTACCGCCCAGGCTGCCCCAGAACCAGACGGTGCCATCAGCCTTGAGAGCCGCGGTGAACGCCTGGCCAACCGCCACGGCGATCGCATTGGACATGCCCAGCACGAGGCTGGGCCGCGAATCGTTTGGCTCGGCCCTTTGCCCGAGTTGCGAATAAACGTTGCCACCCCACGACCAGATGTTGCCCGCGTCGTCCAGGGCCACGATGTGATTCGTGCCGGCCTCCACGGCCGCGATCGGCGGCATGCCGCTGATCACGGTGGGCGTCGTCGCGAAAAGCGTCCGCCCGATACCCAGCTGGCCATCGACATCGCTGCCCCACGCGTAAACGGCACCGTCCGCCCCCAGTGCGAGCGTATGGGTGCGCCTGGAGGAAATGTCGGGCGTAGCCGCATCCGCGGCCGAGGTGGCTAGTCCGGCCAACAAAAGAAGGGCGCCCACGAGGCGCCCGTTGAACGTCATCGCGGGTTTCTCAAGGCGTGAAAATGCACGTCAGGGAGCTTACGGCGGCCAGGCGAAACTGGAACTCGGCACTGTCGAGGAAGGCCCGTCGCAGTTGCTCACGATCCATGGCCCCCTCAACGAGCTGCTTCACCCAGTACTCCTCGCCAGGCATATCCCCTCCGCGCCGCATGAACATGTTGTAGAGATCGGCCACGTACTCGCGATTCGTGCGCTGGCGATTCGCATACTCCGGGCTGTAGAGGAACATCTGCGACAGCGAGTCTACTTCGACCTGGACGGCATCGCCACCGCTGCATTGCGCACCGCGCAGCCGGCCCAGCCAATGCCGGAATCCTTCCGTTTCCGGCAGCCTGCCGAGCGCGCCCCGGTAAAAGTCCATCACGAGGTTGAGCTCCATGCGCGTCGGCTGCTCGCCGAAGATGTCGTTCGTGAACCGGCTGAACTCGGCCGAGAACATGAACGCCTGGAGCACGTTCTCCCGCGATAGCCCATCGAGCATGAGCTGCGCCCAGTAATCCAGGCCGCCGGCGTCGGCCGCGCGATTGAAGAACGTGCGGTAGAGGTCCGCAAGGAACTCGGGATCCGTATTGCCCTGCGCGGCGTACTCGGGGCTGTTGAAGAACGCGAGGGCCATGGCGAACCAGGTCTCGTTCACGTTGGCGCCGAGCCCGTGCAGCCTTGCGGCCTCCCCCTCCCAGAACGCTTTGCCATCCGCGTTGGGCAGGCGCGCGAGGATCGCGTCGAAGAAGTGCGTGATGAGAGAAAGCTCCCCGGTCCCCGAAAGGGAAACCGTGGCGCTCCCACCCGTTGCGTTATGGGTGATCGTAAGCGTGCCAGCGGCCGCCCCTGCCATGCTCGGCGTGAATCGCACCGAGATCGGACAGGTGCCACCCGGATTGACCGAGCCGCACAGATGGCTCGCCTCGAACGGCGGGTTTGCAGAGGTCGCCGCCACGTTCAGCACGCCCTGCCCCGTGTTGGTCAGCGTGACCACACGGTCGCGGGAGGTCGTCCGGACCGATTGGCCGCCGAAATCGATGGCCGAGGCGCCCAGGCTGAGGCCCGGGAGTGCCGGATTTATCGAAAAGCTCTGGAAAACGTCCGCTGCCGCGAGGAAGCTCCCATCGCCCGCCTGGCTCGCGACTATGGTGCAAGTGCCTGCGGCAACCAAGGTGAGGGAAGAGCCGGACACGCTGCACGTCGCCGGCGTGCTCGAGGAGAATGTGACAGCCAGCCCCGAGGACGCCGTGGCCGAGATCGAGAACGCTGCGTCACCCATCCGGCGATCCGGCAGGGTCCCAAAATTGATTGCCTGTGCAGCTTTTGCGACCAGGAACGACTGCACAACGGGCGTGGCTGCCGTATAAGTGCCGTCCCCCGCTTGGTTGGCGACGATCGAGCAAGTGCCAGCAGCGACGAGGGTGATGATTGAGCCATTCGCTCCGCTGCTGGAGCACACCGCAGGCGTGGAGGAGGCAAAGACGACGGGCTGGCTGGAAGGCCCACCGGAGGCGCTCACGGCGAACGGGGCGTCGCCGAAAGTCTTGTTCGGCAGCGCCCCAAAGGCGATCGATTGCGAGCTCGAGGACACGGTGAAGGACTGGGTCACCGGCGCTGCCGCCGTGTAGTTGGCGCTGCCGGCCTGGTTGGCGGCGATGCTGCAGGTGCCGACGCCGCCAATCGAGATGGTGGCGCCGTTGGGGCCGGTTGCCGTGCAAACACCCGTCGTGAGCGAGGTGAAGATCACCGGGTTTCCTGAAGCCCCGCCGACGGCACTCACGGTGAAAGCCGCTGCGCCGAAGACTCGGTCGGCCAGGGGGCCGAAAACGATCGACTGGCTCGCCTGCGAGACCTCGAACGACTGAGTCACTTGGCTTGCGGGTCCGTACGTCGCGTCGCCCGCCTGGTCGGCCGCAATCCTGCAAGTGCCTGCGCCAACAAGCGTGACCGTCATGCCGTTGGCGCCGCCGGTCGTGCACGCCGCGGAAGTCAGTGAGGTGAAGACCACTGGCAATCCGGAAGTGGCCGTCGCATTGACCGGGAACGGCGCATCCCCGAAAGTCCGCGGCGCCAGCGCACCGAAATTGATCGACTGCGGCGCAGTGTCAACCACCTGGGCGAGGGCGCCCGAGACAGAGGCGTTGTAGTTGCCGTCACCACCGTACTCCGCCGTGATCGTGTGCGTTCCGGCGAATAGAGCCGATGTGCTGCACGACGCCTGGCCGCCGGAAAGCGTCAGCGTCGCACAACCGGTGATCGCGACGCCGCCGTTGGCGAAAGTGATGGGCCCGGATGGCGCTGGCGTGCCGGCCAGACTCACCGTGAAGGCGACACCCTGCCCAACCGTCGAGGGATTCACGCTGCTGGTCAGCGCGACAGTCGGCGTAGCTTTGACGCTGAATGCGACCGCAGCCGAATCCGCGCTGGCGTTGCCCGCCGTGTCCACCTGCGACGCAACGATGCTGTGAGCGCCAAGCGAAAGAGCCGGCGTGCAGCTCCACGTCCCCGCAGCGCCCACCGTAGCCACGCAAACCGCCGTGCCGCCCTCGCGGACGGTCACCGTTGCGCCGATCTCGCCGTCGCCGGAAATGGTGGAATTTGGCCCGACGGTCGATGCAGTCGTCGGGCTGCCGATGACCGGAGCCGCCGATGTAGTGTCCTTTACGGCAATCGCATTCGCCGAGCCGCTATTGCCAGCGGTGTCCCTCAGGCTGGCGCTAATGGCCACATTGCCGTCAGCCAGCGAGGAAACCACCAACCCCGAGACCTGGAAGAAGCCCGGGCCCGCCGCTCCGCAGGCGGCGTTGCCGTTCACGCTGCCAATGCTCACGCTGACCGTGGCTCCGGTCTCCGAGCATGTTCCGGAGATTCCGTAGCCTGCCGCGTTCGCCGCGGCTATCGTAGCCGGCAAATCGATCGTTACGGACGGATTCTGCGTGTCCTTGGCGACCGAGCCCGGGGTCGTGCTCGTGTTGCCCAGCGCGTCGGCCTGCGTCACCTGGAAGGAAACCGTTCCGTCGAGAAGCGCGGTCACATCGATGCCGGTTATGGCATAGCCGCCTGCGTTGCAGGCAGCAGCCCCAGTGACAAGCGCGGTAGCTGTGAGCGTGTAGCTGACCGCGCCACCGCCGCTCTCGCAATTGCCCGCAAACGCGTACGCCAACTTGTTGGCGTTGGTGATCGCATCGAGCGTACCGATGGTCAGCGAAGGCCCTAACGTGTCCTTGCTCGTCGATTCCGTGATGCTCGTCGTGTTTCCCGCCGCGTCGGCAATCGACGCCGCGAGGCTCACCGCTCCTTGGTTCAGTGCGCTCACATCCTTGGCCACCGTGGCGAACTCGCCGGCCGTCGGCACGCCGCAGGTAGCGGTCGTGGCAACCGAATCGATCTGGACGTTCACGGTTTGTCCATCGTCCGAACAGGTTCCAGCGATGGAATACGAAGCCTGGTTTGCCGAAGTGATGATCGGCTTGGACGTGATCGCCAGCGTGGGTGCCGCGGTATCCACGGTCCACGTGAAAGAAGCTGGAGAGGCGTCGACATTACCCGCGGCGTCTAGAGCGCGCGCCACGAAGGTGTGGTTTCCCGCTGCCAACCCGTTGAGCGTTGTGACGGCGTTGCACGCGGTGAATGCGGCGCCGTCTAGACTGCACTCGAAGCTGATCGCATTGGCGTCCGTACCTGCGATGGCGAACGCCGCCGATGCCGAATTGCTCGTGGTCGCCGGTGTGGAAATGAAGCTTGTGTCGGGCTGCGTCGTGTCGACAGTCCAGGAATGAGTCGCAGGCGACAAATCGATGTTGCCGGCACTGTCGCGCGCTCGAACGGCTAAGTTGTGCACGCCGTCGCTTACGTCGAGAGAATAAGGCGACGTGCAACTGGTAAAGGGCTTACCGTCGATCGAACAGGAAAAAGAAGAGACTCCGGAGCCGCCGCTGTCTGTCCCCGAAAACACAAAGGTCGAACTCGTTGAGGCATGCAAAGAAGTCGGCGCCGAGGAAATCGTAGTCTCCGGCGCCGTCGTGTCTTGCACCTGAAAGGAACGCTGCACCGGCGGCGCGTCGGCAAAGTTCGCGTTCCCTGCCTGCGTCGCTTCCACCGTGCAGGTTCCGAGCGCGGTTGGGGTGATCTTCGATCCGTTTGCGTTCGAAGCCGAACAAGTGCTCGGAGTGGATACGCTGAAGATCACGGGATTGCCCGACGCACCGCCCTGTGCCGTGATGTCGAACGCAGAACCGATCTCCCGATCGGCCAGTGATGCAAAGACTATCGATTGAGCAATCTTTCCAATTTGCACCGCATAGGTCCTTGAGCCCGAAAATCCTTCAGCGTCTGTCGCAGAGAGCGTAAACGTGTAATCGCCCGCGGCGGTTGCAGTTCCAGCCAGCGTGTTGCCGGTCAAAGACCATCCTGAGGGAAATGACCCCGATAGTTTGGCGAACGTATACGGCGCCGTGCCTCCGCTTGCGCTAAGCGATATGCTTGCACCGGTCCCGAAAGTGCCCCCCGTAATCACATCCGGCCCCACCGCGATCGTGGGGGCATTCACTGTCAGCTGCAGATAGTCCGTCGAGTAGCAAAAGTTCTTCTTCGTCTGCCAGGCCAACGTATACGAGCCCGGGCCCGTTGGCGTGAAGTTTGTATTCGCTGAGGTCTCGCTGGAGAAAGTGCCGGCTGGCCCCGCAGTCCGCAGCCAAGTGCCCGTTTCGCCGCCGCTCAAAACGCTTCCCTGAAGGACGATTGGCTGCAGCCCGACGCTTGTGATGTCAACCCCGGCGTTTGCCGGGCCTGGGTCGGCGGAGCTAGCGTAAACATCGATCAACCAATTGCGACCCGCGTTGCTATCCTGCCAGCCACCAAAGCGACCCCACGCAATCCAGCGGCCATCGGGTGTGCTCGTGTCGGGACATGAGGCCTTCATCGGGTAGAGCGTCCCGGACCAGTTCAGGAAGAAGACCACCCAAAGGTCTTCGCTGCCAATGGCGACCGGGGTACCTAAAGTGTGCGAAACGTACCCTGCCTGCGGCGTCAGACTGGATTGATAGAGCAAGGTGGTCGGTGCGGCAGCGCCAGAATAGACGCTTATTTGCAAGGTCTGCGGTTGCGCAGCCAGGTCCACGCCGACCCGATTGATTTGCCCACCCGGGTAGCTCGCAAGTTTCGAAGCCGGAAGGCGCACGGCGAAGGCAGCGCCCCACCCCCCGTGGTCTCCCCCCCAGCTTGTCCAACACGGTTGTTGAATGAACTGGAACCCGTTCCACGCCGACGTGAACGTCGCATGGTGGTAGCCCGCATAAGCTTCGCAGGCAACCGCCACTCCTGGGCGCAGGAATGCTACCGATAAAAGAATCACCACGGCTTGCCTGATGCGGACAAGGGTCAAGCGCGAGAGGGCATACGCCAGCTCAAGAGTGGTTGCAATCATTTTTGGCTCCCCGAGGTTCAAATCGCGCACAACGACAAGACCACTCTCACCAAGTCCGCCTTCCCATGCGTCCCGGTCTTCCTGTAGATCGCGCTCAAATGGCTGCGCAGCGTGCTGGTCTTCACATCCAGCTCCTTCGAGCAGCGCGCGGTCGTCTTTCCGCACGCGAGCAGCGCCGCCAGGCGAGCCTCCGCCGCCGTCAGCCCGTACGTCATGGCGAGCAGTTTCGGATCCACTTCGGGCGGCACGCCGGGCTCGAAAACGGTGACCAGCACGCGCGGGCGTCGCTTCTCGCGTCCAGCCTCCTCGCGCAATGCGTGCAGCGTCGCGGCCGCGCACCGGCCATCGACGCCGCGGAGCCACAACGAGCCGCGTTCGCGATGCGGCGCGTGATCCCTGGCAAGGGACCTCAGCGCATCCGCAAGGCGGCCATCGCTGTCGCGGTCGCGGCATTTGAGCGCGCCGTGGCTATCGAGCAGTAGGTCCTGGCGAGCGAGCAGCGCCGAGGCCGCCGCATTGCGCAGGCGGATATTCCTCTCCCCATCGATCACCAGCATCGGGTGTTTCATCGTGGAGCGAGTTTTGAGAGTTGAACCGCGCGAGTCATCCACCAAACGGTGGACGCGGCATTGCAGCCGTAAGGCGGAACGGCATTCTCTTGATCCAGGTCAAGAATTGGATGCTGTCCGCGAATGCGAAGATTGCGACGGCCCGTCCAGGTCAGATGGCGCAAAGCGACAGCACCACCCGCACCAGGTCGGCCTTTCCGTGCGTTCCCGTCTTGCGGTAGATGGCGCTCAGGTGGCTGCGCAACGTGCTCGTCTGGATGCCGAGCGCGCGGCCGCATTTTGCGGTAGTGCTGCCGCATGCGATGAGCGCGGCGAGGCGTGCTTCGGCCGGCGTGAGGCGAAAGGCGCTCGCGAGCACCTCCATGTCGAGCGCAGGTTGAGCGCGCGGCTCCAGTAGAGTCAGCAGGACGCGGTTCACGCGCCGATCGCGCCCCTCGTGCAACCCGTGCAGGATGGCGATCGCGAATCCGCCCTCGTCGCCGCGGCGCAGCACGGCCGACCGCCGATCCGCGAGCCCGTTCCCGCTGCTTGCCGCGGTTTGCGCAGCGGTGGTGATCTCCCGGAGCGCCATGCGCAGCCGCCGATCGTTTTCCTCCTGGCGGCAGCAAAGCGTGCCGCGATGCTCGATGACCAGGTCGCGACGCGCGAGAATCGATACGGCGCAGGCGTTGCGAAGCTCGATGCGCAGCTCGGCATCGATGATGAACATGGCGCGCTCGATCGCCGGCATCGATGTCTCGCCACCACCATCGATGGTGTTTTCCGCCACGATGCTTTTCGACTGCGTACCGGGAGCGGCCCGCGGCGCGCAAAAAAACGGGGCCCCCTTGGGGACCCCCAATCGCCCGGGTCCTGCCCCCGGGCGGAGGAGAAGCTCACCGCCCCGGGAGGGCGGCGTCCACATCGGGTTCCACGACGACCTCTTGAGCTCCTCCACCCTCACCTCCTTCATCGTCAGGTCCGCGCGGCATCTCCAGACCGAAGAGCCGCTCGAAGAATCCGAAGACGGGGTCACAGCGCATCTCGCGCAACAGCCTTGCCACCCGCGCCTCGTTCATCGCTGCCTCTCTGGCGGTGGCTCTTTCAGGGACCACCGCTCTACGGAGCACAAGCTAGTCGCGTGGCAGGACGGGCAGAATCCCCATTTGCGCCTAAACCATCGCTTAGGCCGTTTGAGCTTGTGGCAGGAGCCCGTGCTCGGGTATGTTGGCGGCGTCATGGCGGCGAACCCGAAGGAGCCCATCCTCATGAACGCCCCGCGCGCACGGCGCGCGCTGGTGGTCGATGACCATCCGATCGTCGTGGACGCGCTCGTGACTGCATTGGTGGGCATGCACATATTCGATCGCGTCGAGTCCGCCAATACGCTCGCAGCGGCGTGCAAGCTCCTCGAAGGCGACGGCGATTGCAGCCTCGCGATGCTCGACCTGCACCTGGGCGATGCGGTGGCGCGTGAAACCCTGCTCGGCTTCCGCGAACGCTTTCCGGAGGTGCCCGTGATCGTCTTCACCGGCGATGATTCCATCGAGAGCATCACGATGGCATTCGAGTGCGGCGCGCGCGGCTATGCCACGAAGAGCTCGCCCATGCAGGTCGTGAACAGTGCCATCCGCATCGTGCTCGCAGGCGGCAGCTACGTGCCGGCGGAGGCCATGCGCGTGCTGGGCTTCCCCGCGCTCGCGGTGGAGCCGACGAGTGGAAACCCTTCGCCCACACCGGCCGTTCGTCTCTCGGGCCGCCAGGCGCAGGTCTTCGAGTTGCTGCTGCGCGGCATGCCCAACAAGGTGATCGGCTCACGGCTCGACATGGCCGAGGGCACCGTCAAGGCGCACCTCAACTCGATCTTCCGCGTGCTCGGCGTGCGCACGCGGGTCGAGGCTATCCTGCGCGCTCGGCAGCTCGGCTTGATCTGACCTGCGCCTCCTCGACGGGCTCGGCGGTCGCGGCTGCCAGCCACTCCAGGATCTGGGCGGACGACAAGGGCTTGCGCAACACCGCAACGTCGCTCGCGGCGAGCTCTGCGAGCCGTTGCGAGTTCACGTTGCCGGTCACGATGACGATGCGTCGCTTGTCCATCCGCGGGCCGAGCCAGGCAGCAAGCTCCAACCCGCCATCGGCCTGGCCCAGCATGTCGTCGAGCATCACGGCATCGGGCCATGCGCCGTCGGATGCCCGCAGCGCGTCAAGGTCGTCCCGCGAAAGCGCGAACTCGTAGTCCACGTCCCAGGCGCCGAGTTGCGCCGCCAGCGCTTCACGCACCAACCTGTCGTCCTCGACGACCCACAGTCGCTTCCCCGCCACCTGCTCGACCCCGGCCACGGGAACGGCCTCGGCGAGGGGCCCCTCCCGCGCCGCCGTGAGGGGCACCTGCAGCGAGATCCGCGTCCCCTGGCCCGGCGCCGAAGACAAGGCAATGCGCAAGTCGAGCAGCTCGCCGATCTTGCGAACGATGGAAAGGCCCAGGCCCACGCCTTTCTCGCGATCGCGTGCATCGTTCTCGATCTGCACGAATTCCTCGAACACCCGCGCCTGGTCTTGCGCGGCTATGCCGATGCCCGTATCGGAAACGCTGATTTCCAGCGATCCACGCGAAACCTCGCGCGCCACCAGCTCTATGCGCCCCTGCCGGGTGTACCGCACGGCATTCGAAAGCAGGTTGGCGAGCACGCGTCGCAGGAGCTCGGGATCGGTCTCGACCCAAACCTCCGGAATCGCCGCATGCCACTCGAGGCCCTTGGCCTGGGCGGTTGCCTGGTACTCCCCGGCCAGCTGGCCAAGGACTTCCCGCAGGGCAACCGCCCGCCTCACGGGCCTCACCTCGCCCGCGTCCAACCGGGAAAGATCGAGGAGGTTGTCGAACAGGCGGCGCAGCGCCGCGATCGCCTCCTGCTGCTTGCCCAGGATCGCCTGTGCCTCGGGCGACAGGGGCTGCCCCGCGAGCGCGTCGGACAGTATGGAGATGGCGTACAAGGGCTGGCGCAGGTCGTGGCTCGCCGCCGCGAGGAAGATCGCGCGGGCGCGCATGGCGTCGTTCGCGGCCTTCAGCGCGGCGCGCAGGTCCGTGGTCTGCTCGGCCACCTTGCGCTCCAGCCCGTGGGTGTAGTCCTCGAGCTGTGCCGCCATGCGGTTGAAGTCGTTCGCGAGCTCCTCGATCTCGTCGCCCGTGCGCACCTCGATGCGCGACGCCAGATCGCCACCGGCGAGCTTTTGGGTGCCTCGGCGCAAGGAAAGGATCGGGCGCGACAGGCGCCGCGCCATCGCGGCGCCCACGAAAATCGCGACCAGGATCCCGGAGGCCATCAATGCGAAGAGCCGCAGCACCGTTGCCCGCACGGCCGCGAGCGCGGTCTCGAGCGGCTCCTGCGCGATGATCATCCAGCCAAGCCGGGGCAAGCCGATGGCGCTCGCGAGCACCGGAGTGCCTTCGGCGTCCTCGCCCTCGGCGGGCGCGGCGATCGGCGGATCGCCCTGCAGCCGCGAGCGCAGCTCCGATACCTGCCGGCGCCCACGCTCCGAAAGCCGCTGCATCGTCCGCGCGGAGTCGGGATGCGCCACCACGCGATCGCTGGCCTCCACCAGGAAGACGGCGCCGGTCTGTCCCACGCGCACGCCACTCACGATGTCGCTCACGTTGCGCAGGTTGAGGCGCGCCGCGATGTACCCTCCCGCCGCCGGCGCCCCACGCAGGACCAGCGTGACGACGGGCTCGAGGCCGTCCTTGAACTCGAGCGAACCGAGCGCGAACCCCTTCTGCCGTGCTTCGGCCAGAAGCGCCGGATCGATGGAGGCATCCGCGGCGTTGTCGGGATCGAGGCGGGAGACTGATACCTGGGGGGTACCGCTTTCATTGGCAAGGATGACGCGGTCGAGGGCGGGAACCAGCTTGAGCAGGCGATGGAGCTCCAGGCGCTGGTCTTCGGCGGAGAACGGCGGCTTCAGCCATGGCACGGACGCCGAGTCGCGCAGCGCGCGCTCGACGCCCTGCAGGTACTCGTTCACGCGCGCGGCTGCCGAGCGCAAATCCGCCATCTGCACGTCGCCCACGCGCTCGAGCATTGCCCTGTATGCCATCGGCGTCTCCACGCCGATCGCCAAAAGCAGCACGAGGCTCACTGCGCCGCCGATGGCGAGGAAGTAGCGCCGCGCAAGGCCCCCGCGGGCAAGCTCAGGGAATGATTTCATCGGCGCGGACCAGCAGCGCTCGCGGCACTTCGATCCCGAGCCGGCGCGCCGTGGGCAGGCTTACCATCAGGCGGAATCGCTTGGGGCCGTCGAAGGGGATATCGCTCGCGCGCACGCCGGACAGCAACAGGCCTACGATGTCCGCAAGCCGCGCCCAGGGCTCGCCTCCGTCGCGAACGTAGGCAAGCAGGTGCGCATGCTCGGCGCGCAACGGCGTTCCGGCAATGGAGGGCTTGCCGCTCGCCGCGATGAGCTCCTGGATGCGGCGTCCATGGGTTCGGTTGAACGGCGTATCGGGCAGGTACCAGGCGTCCACGTCCGACGCAGCCGCGGTGACGTTGTCGATCTGGGAAACCACGCCCACCAGCACCGGCTTCATCGTCACGCCAAGGAGCGCCGGCGCATCGCCCATCAGCCGCCGCGGCCCTGCCCAGTCGAACCAGAAGGAGTCGGAGATGACGCCGACGCGGCGAATGCCCGGGACCGCGTCGCGCAGCAGCTCCACGTGCTTGAGCTCCCAGCGCACGTAGCTGGAGTACCCGGTTGTGTTCGTTGACGTGGCAAGCGGCCGGTCCACCACGCCGAGCGCCACGGGGTCGGCCATCGTGAAGTACACGAGCGGGACCTGGGGCGCCTCCTGCACCACGACCTGCGCCACGAAGCTGTGGGCGGTGAACACGATCGGAGCGGGCTTGCGTTGCGACAGCTCGCCCAGCTTGGCGATGATCGACTCCTGGCCGAATCCCTGGACCTGGTGGACCTCCAGCTTCGCCCGCGGATGCCGGGGCGCGACGCGCTTGTTGAACTCCCGGCGGAAGTCGGCGATGTGCGCGGCCTCGTTGGGATCCTCGCTGCTCAGGTACACCACCGGCCTCGACGCCGAGGCGTGCTCGGGCTGCCCGCATCCACCCGCAAACATGAGGCAGGCCGTGATGGCCGGCCACCTCCAGACGGCGGAGGCCATTGCCAGCCGCAGGCCCTCCCGCCTAGACTCGGCGCGAGCCTTTCGGACCCGACTTTCCCACAACACCACCAAACGGAGTGTCACCAATGGCGAATCCTGAAGAGGGCAAGGGGGCGTTCTACCGATACTACTGGATCAAGATTTCCACCGAGGCGCAGATGGCGGCCTTCCGTGCGCGCATGCTGGATCCGTCCGCGCCGAAGAACCTGACGGTCGGCCCCGACAACGGCATCCACCCGCCGCCGCTTCGGCAATACTCGGCCGTCGACTCGGCGTACATGCCGATGAACCCGATCACGCCGCCCCTCAAGCTTGCCGACAGCGACGTGGTGCCGCTGGACCGCAACGCCACGCCCGACGCATCGCATCTCGCGCGCATCACCATGGGCTTCATCGTCTCGCCCGAGTACGCAAACGCTAAGGGCATGATGCTCGAGCGCCGCCCGATGCGGCCCGGCATGGGCCTTCTCGAGGCGCAGAAATGGATCGACGACGGCGAGGGCAAGGAGTGGGCCGGGGATTCGTTCTGCGTCCTGGCCTACGTGGCCGTCACGACGGAGTAGCACCATGCCCGATACCGCCCTGCCCGTCCTTACCGGGACCGCTGCGCTGCGGGAAAGCGCCTTTTCGACCACGCCTTTGTGCTTCCCAGGCATCTTCACGAGCCGCGAGTGCGACGACATCCTCGCGATCGCCGAGCCCAGGCTCAAGTACCGCAGCGGCTTGAGCGTGCCGCGCGAGGGCGTGCGCACGGCGCTTACCGCATGGCTGGATCCCGGGCCCGAGACCCAGGCGGTGACCGACCGGCTTTCGCGCCTCGTCCACCAGGTCAACGCGTACTACGACTTCGATATCGTCGGTTTCCGCGACCCCCTGCTGATCTCGCGCTACCTCCCGGAGGATCATTTCGACTGGCACTTCGATGTGGCCGATCCCGCGACCTCGACGCGAAAGCTGAGCTTGTCGGTGCAATTGTCGGAGCCTTCGGAGTACGACGGCGGGGCGCTCGAGTTCAGCCCCCGCGGCGAGCTTCCATTCGCGCGCGCCCGAGGGTCGGTGATCGTGTTCCCCTCCTACCTGTGCCATCGCGTGAGCCCGGTAACGCGAGGCGCCCGCGCGGCGCTCATTTGCTGGGCGCACGGCCCCGCATTTCGCTGAGCGCGGCATCCAGGCCCGCGAGCGGCGCCTGCAAGGGGCCGCCGCGGGACTGCCCCGCGACGAGCCGCAACTCGGCGGCGATATCGCTCGCGGTCTCGATGGCCTCGGCGAGGAACTCCGGCACCGCCGCGTCGTGGACGAGCGCCGGCACCAGCCGCGTCGCGACCATCCAGCTTGCGATGTTGTCGCTGGGGTAATGGACGCCGGCCAGCACCCGGCGATCGCCGATGCCCATCGTCCAGCGCTGCAGCGCTTCGCGATATTTTTTCGCGAGCTCCTTCTCGTGCCGGTTCAGGTAAGCGAACACGACGCATCCCAGCAGGCAACCCTGCATCGCGTGTCCGCTGATCATGGACGGGCTCATCGCCGTCTTCGCCGTGCCCCAGAACCAGGTGGGGCGTCCCTGCATGTACGCGACGAGCGCGGCGCGCGGCCGCTGCAATCGCCATTTCAGCGCCAGCACGACCGATCGTTGCCGGCGGTCGTTCATTTCGTAGTACAGGCGCCGGATCGGGTCGCGCAGGAAGGCGAGGCCGGGACAGTGGCGCAGGATCGAATCGTCCCAGAGCACGTCGTCCTCGCCGTTGAACAACATCTCCTCGGTGGAGCCTTCGCCGGCCCAGGCGGCTGCGCGATAGCGTGCCGCGTGCAGCTCCTGCATCACGTCCAGCTCGAGCGTGGTGAGCGCCATGGCATTCGCGCGCGCGGGCACCGCGTCCCAGCCACGGCCACGCGTGTAGGTGGGCCATACGTGCTGCGTGACCAGGCCCAGCAAATTCTCCACGAAGACCCGCCACTCGCCAGGCGTTCCCCTCCAGAAAGGCGAGGGCGTGGTGTCCTGGGAAACGCTTTGCCAGATGTCCGGCATGAAACCGTACGGCGGCAGATCCTCGAGCGTGAGCTCGCGCAGCTTCGCCGAAGGCTCGGCGCGCGCGTCGGGCATGGCGTTCTCCCTGTCTGTCCTTGTTCCGGCGAAAACTACCAGAGGGAGCGCGCCGAGTCACCCGGCCGTTCGTTTACTTCGCGGGCGCCGCCATCTTCCAGATCCCCAGCACCCGCTTGTCGTTGTCCTCGAAGAGGCAGAACTTCCCCATGCCGGGAACCTCCTGCTCCTCGACGAGGATCCTGCCGCCGGCCTCCACGATCTTTCCGCGATAGGCCGCGAGGTCGTCCACGTCGATGTAGAACGCCATGTTGCCCGGCATGGGGCCTTCCTTCGGCTGCATGATGCCCCCGTTGATGCCGCCGCCGCCCGTATCGACCATCCGGTAATCCAGCTCGGGGATGTGCTGGATCTTCCAGCCGAAGACCTTCGAGTAGAAGTCCGAGACCTTGGCGGGATCCTTCGACCAGAACTCCCAGTGAACGACGGGCGTGCCCATGGAGCGCCTCCTGTGGTGGCGAAGGTCGGAGTCTAGGCCGCGGCAACCAGCGGCAACAACACCGGCCCGCCAAACTCAATAAACTGCAACACGCCGGCTGTTGCCCATCCCTCACCCCCGCCTTTTCCCATGCGCCCCCTGCTCCTCGCCACCCTCCTCGCCGCTACCGCCTACGCCCAAACGCCCGACCGCCCGATCACCGAGCTGCCGTACACGCCCGGCCTCGACGTGGCCGCGATGGATCGCAGCGCCGACCCCTGCGTGGACTTCTACCAGTACAGCTGCGGCGGATGGATGAAGAACAATCCCGTCCCCGCCGACCAGGCGAGCTGGAGCGTGTACGCCAAGCTGGGCCAAGACAACCAGCGCTACCTCTGGGGCATCCTCGAGGAGCTGGCGGCGAAGAAGCAGCGCAACGCCAACGAGCAGAAGGTGGGCGACTATTTCGCCGCCTGCATGGACGAGGCCGCGGTGGAGAATTCGGGCGCTACCCCCCTCAGGCCCTGGCTCGATCGCATCGCGCGCTTGAAGACCAGGCGCGAGCTCCCCGCGCTGCTGGCCGAGCTGCACCTCGCCACGGGCGACGGTGGCCTCTTCTTCTCCTTCGGATCCAACCAGGATTTCGCCGACTCCACGCGCGTGATCGCCTTCGCCGACTCCGGCGGAATCGGCATGCCGGATCGCGACTACTACGTGAAGGACGACCAGCGCGCCCGCGAGCTGCGCAAGCAGTACGTGGCTTACGTCGCGCGCATCTTCGAGCTCCTGGGCGATCCAGCCGACGCGGCGCAGTCGCAGGCGCGCAAGGTGATGGACCTCGAGACGGTGCTGGCGCTGGCCACGCTCGAGCGGGCCGAGCGCCGCGACCCGTACAAGCTCTTCCACAAGGTCGATCGCAAGGGCCTCGATGCGCTCATGCCGCAGTTCGGCTGGAGCCGCTATCTGGCGGCCCTCGGCCTGGGCAGTCTCGACACCTTCAACGTGACCGAGCCCGCGTTCTTCAAGGAGCTGCAGAACCAGCTGCATGCCAACAGCGTGGAGGACATCAAGTCCTACCTGCGCTATCACCTCGCGCGCTCCGCCGCTCCCTACCTCTCGACCGACTTCGTGAACGCGAACTTCGAGTTCTTCAGCAAGACGCTGCGTGGCACGAAGGAGCTGCGGCCGCGCTGGAAGCGCTGCGTCGCCATGGTGGACTCGCAGCTGGGCGAAGCGCTGGGCAAGGAGTTCGTCGCGCGCGCCTTCCCGCCGGCCCTCAAGGAGCGCGTGCTGCGCATGACGCGCCAGGTCGAGCAGGCGATGGAGCAGGACATCAAGGAGCTGCAGTGGATGAGCGCGGAGACCAAGGAGCGCGCGCTCGCCAAGTTGCACACGGTGGTGAACAAGATCGGCTATCCCGACCGCTGGCGCGACTACTCGTCGGTGCAGGTGAAGCGTGGCGACTTCTTCGGCAACGTCGCGCGCGCGCAGCGCTTCGAGTCGCGCCGCCAGCTCGCCAAGATCGGCAAGCCCGTCGACCGCGGCGAATGGCTCATGACCCCGCCGACCGTCAACGCCTACTACAACCCGCAGATGAACGACGTCAACTTCGCCGCCGGCGTGCTGCAGCCGCCGCTCTTCGATCCGAAGATGGACGATGCGCCCAACTACGGCAACACCGGGGCCACCATCGGCCATGAGCTCACCCACGGCTTCGACGACCAGGGCCGGCAGTTCGACGCGAAGGGAAACCTCAAGGACTGGTGGACCAAGGACGATGCCACCGCCTTCAACGCCCGCGCGCAGTGCATCGCCGACCAGTATGCCCAGTACGTGGTGATCGACGACGTGAAGATCAACAGCAAGCTCACGCTTGGCGAGGACGTGGCCGACCTGGGCGGGGTGATCCTCGGCTGGATGGCGTGGAAGATGGAAACCGCGGGCAAGACGCTCGAGCCGCGCGACGGCCTCACGCCCGAGCAGCGCTTCTTCGTGGGCTACGCGCAGTGGGCCTGCGAGAACGAGCGCCCCGAGAACCAGCGGTTGAAGGCGATCACCGATTCCCACTCGCCGGCGAAGTGGCGCGTGAACGGGCTGGTGGTGAACCTGCCGGAGTTCGAGCGGGCTTTCTCGTGCAAGGCCGGGCAGCCCATGGTGGCTGCCAATCGTTGCCGCGTTTGGTGATTACGCTGCGCCTTTGACTTAACTACCTCCTCGGCACCACGCGCACCGAGTCATCAACCAGCCGGCTATCCACATACCCGATGGCGTAAGGATTCTCCGCCACGATCCGCTTGGTCTCCGCGCCGCTCGAGGCCACCCGGGGAGGCTGCCCGCGCCCGGTGAAGATGATCTTCGACCAGTGCGCCTTCACCTGCGCCGCCGACTTGCCCGTGAACTGCGCGTAGAAGCGGTCGCGCAGCGCCGAATCCTCGGGCTGGTCGATCGGCACAGCCAGCGCCCCATCGGGAAAACGGGAGGTGCGCCCCAGGAAGATGTCGGCCACCTGCGCAGAGGTCAGGTTGACGTACGGGCTCTTCGCCGAGACGATCGCCACCACCTCCTGCGCGGCCGCGTGCCCGTTAAGGCCCAGCGCGAGCAGGAGCACCGCCCATCCGATCCGAATGCGGATTCCCATGGCGGCCCCCTCAGAAGACGAAGTCGACGGTCACGCTGAACAATCGCGTGCGCGTCGGCTCGTAGCCGGCAACGGCGTTGTGGAAGGTGCCGCGCGAGCCGTTCTTCGGGCGGACTTCGTCCAGCTGCACCTTGACTGCGGCATTGCGCAGCACGTCCCAGCGCACGCCGATCGAGAACGTCTCCTGCTCGGGATTGGTCTGCAGCCCGGCGGCCAGTTGCGCGTTCAGCGCCGCGGCGACGGGCGCGAGGTTCGGCGGCAGCAGCGACACGGGCAGGCCCGGATCCCCGGAATCGTTGTGGGCATGCGTGCTCGCGAACGTGCCGTAGAGCGTCGCCTTGCCGAGGCGATAACCGCCGCTCGCATACCAGGCGCTGCGCGAGCCGAGGATGGCATGCGTGTCGAACTTGGCCCATTCGGCCATGGCGAACCAGGGACCCGGGTCGTAGCTCGCGCCCACGCCGACGAAATGCACCTCGCGGTCGCGCAGCTCGTAGCGCCGCGCGATGGCTTCGCCGGCGGGCCCGAACTGGCGGAAGGCATCGAACAGGGGATCCAGCGATTCGACCGTGAGGTTCGTGCGGCCGTAGCTGAGCCTGAACGTCGAGGCGCCACGCTCCAGCGTGCTCACGGCGACGAAGAGCTTTCGTGCACGTGCCTGGCCCTGGTCGCTCGCGCCCTGCTCCGGAAAGTGCGGGTCGTTCCGGCCGAAGCTCGCTTCGAGCGTATGGCGAAAGTCCCCGAAGGTCTTGCGCCAGCTCATGTCCATGCCGTCGTTGGTGGTGATCGGCACCAGGCTGTACACCTCGACGGGCGGGCGCACCCAGACGTTGGCGTAACCCACGCGGCGGGTGTCCGTCACCAGGAAGGTCGGCAACACGACGCGTCCCGCGCGCACGTTGAGGTCGGGAAGCACCTCGTACTTCACGTTGGCCCATTCGACGATCGGACGGAAGGTATCGTCATAGCGCTGCTGCGACAGCACTTGCACGACCGCCGAGAGCCGGGGCGAAAGGGTGGCCGACACCTGCGCGCCGAGGCGGCTGTCCACCCGGGCGCTCCATTCGTCGCTGTGGCCAGGGCCCGAGGGGCGAAAGAGATCGACCTGGTAGTCGGCGCGGTCGTTGTCCGAGCGCACCACGCCCAGCGTTCCGTAGCCGCTGAAGTTGAAAGCCACCTGGGCCAGCGCGGAGCCGGCCGTGGCGCACAAGGCGGCGAACGTCGCGGCAACGAAGGTCTTGCGCAGGCGGGCGGCGGGCATGGCGTTCCTCACATGATCAGGTTGGGTGCGGGCTGCAGCCGGGCAGCCGGGATATAGGGAAGGCGCCGGTCCTCCTTGAGGAGCGTCGCGAGCTCGGCAGCGGCCACCGCGGGACTGAAGAGGTAACCCTGGATCGAGTCGCAGTGCCTCGAGCCCAGCAGCTGCAATTGCACATCGTTCTCCACACCTTCGGCAACCACTTCAAGGTGCAGGCTGTGCGACATGTTGATGATCGCCTCCGACACGGCGAGGCTGCCGGGATCGATCGCCATCTGGCGCACGAAGGCGAGGTCGATCTTGAGGCGATCGACGGGAAAGCGCGGCAGGTAGCTCAGGTTCGAGAATCCGGTGCCGAAGTCGTCGATCGAGAGCCCGACGCCGGTCGCCTTGAGACGTTGCATCAACGGCACGCTCTGCTCGGGGTTCGCCATCGAGATGCTCTCGGTGATCTCCAGCTCGAGGTAGCGGGCCTCGAGCTTCGCCGCGGCAAGGGCTTCCTTCACCACCTCGACGATGTCTTCCTGCTCGCACTGCTTGGCCGACATGTTCACCGACACCGGCAGCTTGGGCAGTCCGGCATCCTGCCAGGCCTTGTTCTGCCGGCACGCCTCGCGCAGCACCCACGCCCCCAGCGGCACGATGAGCCCCGTCTCCTCGGCGAAGGGGATGAATTGCGCGGGCCCCACGAGGCCCTTCTCCGGATGGCGCCAGCGCACCAGCGCCTCGAAGGCCATGATGCGCCCGTCGCGCAGGCCCACCTGCGGCTGGTAATGCACGACGAATTCCTCGCGCTCGAGCGCGAGCCGCAGGCTCGACTCGAGCTCCATCCGGCGGCGAATGCGCTCGTGAACGTCGGCGGTGAAGAGCTGGAAGCGGTTGCGGCCCAGCTCCTTGGCGCGATACATGGCGGCGTCGGCGTTGCGCAGCAGCATGTCGGCATTCTCGCCGTCCTGGGGAAAGATGCTCACCCCGATGCTGCAGCTGGGCCGGATCTGGCGTCCGCCCAGCGAAAGCGGCACCGACACGTTCACGAGCAGCTTGTTCATGATCGCGGTGAGGTCCGACTCGAGCGTGCCGGCTTCGCCCTCGGGACGGGCGTTCAGCACGAGCACGAACTCGTCGCCGCCCAGGCGCGCGACGGTGTCGCTTTCGCGCACGCAGGACTTGAGCCGCCCCGCGACCTGCTGCAGCAGCTCGTCGCCCACGCGATGGCCCAGCGTGTCGTTCACCAGCTTGAAGTGGTCGATGTCGAGGAAGACCGTGGCGACCTTGCGGCCTTCGCGGCGCGCGACGACGATGGCTTGCTGCAGACGGTCCTGCAGCAGGTTGCGGTTGGCCAACCCGGTGAGCGAATCGAAGTTCGCCTGCATCGCAAGCTGCGCCTCGTACTGCTTGGCTTCCGTCACGTCGTTCATCACGCCCACGAAGTGGGTCACCTCGCCCGACTCGTTGCGCACCGGTGCGATGTGGAAGTCGTCCCAGAAGACCGACCCGTCCTTGCGGTAGTTTCGCAGCACCGCATGGCCATCGCGCCGCTCCCGGATTGCGTGCTCGATCTCGGCCAGGCCGGGTTGTTCGAGGTCCTCCCCGAGCAGGAAATAGCCGTCGCGTCCCAGGGCCTCGCGCGCGGCATAGCCCGTCATCTGCTCGAACGCCGGATTCACATACTCGATCGGGTTGCCGGAACGACCGACGTCGATGATGACGATGGCGTTCACGCTCGACTCGATGGCGCGGTTGCGCAAGTTGAGCGCGGCCTCCGCCCCTCGGCGCACGCGGATCTCTTCCTGCAACGTGAGGTGCGCCTCCTGGCGGGTGCGCGCGAGCTCCGCGCCCAGCCGCCATAGCGCCGCGAGGATCAGCGCCAGGACGAGGCTGCCCGCAGCGGCCCGCCATACATAGGTATGCGCGCGCTGGGTGACCGGCGCCATCTGCTCGGCTTCGGAAAGCCCCACGACAACCGCCAGCGGAAAATCGAAAATCTCGCGGGTGACCGTGAACCGCGGCACCTGGTCCCAGGGATTCGGCACCGCCTGCGCGTTGCCGTCCGATGGGCTCGCGACGAGTTGGGCATAGTCGGCAGTCTCGCCGTGCGCCACCACCTCCCCGGTACGGCGGGCGCGGATGACCCCGTCCACGCCGATCAAGGCGAGCACCCCCTTGTTGCCCAGCTTGGCGGCCTCGTAGCCGCTCACGAAATAGGCGGCGGGAACGGTAACAATTACCGCACCGGCGAAACTTCCATCCGGGCGTTCCAGCCGGCGCGCGAAGCGCAGCTTCGATTCATTGTCGCGCGGGTCAGCCTCGGGGCGGCTCACGACCACGGTGTCCCGAAGCGCCAGGCGCAGGAAAAACGGCTCGTCGGCGAGGCTCGCCTTGCCCAATGACCGCGTGCTGGCGGCTACCGTCCCGTCCGCCTCGGTGAGCGTCACGACGAAAAGGAGGTCGGGAGGAAGCAGCCCCTTGCCCTTCAACTCCTCGAGGCTGGGGTTGCGGCCGGTGGACTCGCGCGTGAACTTGACGAGCTTGAGCGCCTGGTCGATCTCCCGCAGCGCACGCACGACCTGCGCCTCGTAGGTATCGGCCAGCTCGACGCTGGACGAGGCCGCGGCGCGCGTGGCGATGCCCTTCTCGACCTGGATGAGGTTGAGGGTCGTACCCCAGACGACGCCGAGGAGCAGGACGCCGACAAGGGGAAAGAGCAAATGCGGCTCGGCGAGCCGATTGACGGCGCGGCGCACGCGCCGGGCGACTGCATGGATTCTCGTGTTGTGGGACAAAAGGGGCGCGCGATTTCGGGACTCCGCGAATTTACACGCCACGCCCCGCCACGGGTGTGGATTCGATCACTAAACGGCCGCGCTCCCGCCCGCGCCCGATGACAGTTGCAAGACAGTCTAGCCCTGGAGCCTCGCGAGCAGGGCGTCGATGAGGTCCGGCTTGCCGCCCGGGGAGGGGAGGCGGTGTTGCCGAAGCACCGCGGCGAGCCCGGGTCTGGGCAGCGCCGACGGATCCGAGCGGATGAAGACTTCGGCGATGGCGCGCTGCGTATCGACGGTCCGCGCCTGGGCGAACGCGCGCGCGAGGTCGTCCAGGATCTCGTGATCGGAGATGTGCAACCGGGCGATCGTGTCGAGCGCACGCACCTGCGCCTGTCCGCTCATGCGCGCGACCTCCGCTACCACGCCGCGCAGCTCGCCCTTGCCCGAAAGCGGGCGATGGCGCAGGTAGACCTGTGCGATGCGCACGTCCCTCTCGTCGGGGCTCGAAAGCGCGCGCAAAACGCGGCCATGCGCAGCGTCGTCGCCGAGGCAGGCGAGAATCGCGGAGCGTACGGCGTCTCCGACAGCCGTCCCCGCGCCCAGTTGCCCGGAGTCGAGCAGGTCGTCGGCATTAAGCCGGCAAGCGAGATCGACTTCTGCAAAGCCCACCTCGCGCGCGGCGAGCATCTCGTTCACCATGGCCACGGTTTCGCCGCGCTGCCCGCGTTCGTCGAGCCAGCCGAAGGTGCCCGCCATGGCGATCATCCTCGCGCGGATGCCGTGCTGCTTTGTCCGGCGCATTGCGGCGAGATAACGATCGCGGGCCTGCTCGTCCGCTGAAATCTGCGCGAGCGTCTGCGAGAAGTCGCCCGCCGCGCGCTCTTCGTCCGTGAGCGACTCGAAAAGCCTTTCCACGCGGCGGAAGTAGTCGGGAAGCTCCGTCGTCTGCGCCTTGAGCAACGCGTGCACGAAGCCGAGCTTCTGCGCGGCCGACGAACGTTCGTCGAAGAAGCGGCAGACCTGCGCGCGATGCTCCGCCGCGGGGCCGGATCGGCCGACGCCAGACACGCGGACCATCGAGTTGCGCGAGAACGCTTGCAACAACCGGGCGCTGGGCCTGCCGGTGCCGATCTCGCTTCGGCCGGCGCGATCGAAATACCGGCGGAGCAGCATCGCCGCGGTGGGGCCCACCGGAGCGGAGGAAGAGAATCCGTAGATCACCGGCACGTCGGGAAAGATGCGCCGCATGCGCTCGCGGCCACTCTCGCCGGTGCCGTTGAAGGACGCGTTCGGGTTGAGGCTTTCGCAGCCGAAGAGGTACACCTCCTTCAGCTTTGAGAAGAGGCCGGGGCAGGAAGCGCTGCACGAGGCGCGCTCGAGCTCGTCGATCTCGAGGTACTCCTCGCGGTCGAGCTGGTCCGAATAGAAGGTGTCGCCCGCATTGAAATGGCCCGAGACGACGAGCACGTCGCACTGGACTTGCTTGCGGCAGGACGAGCGCAACCAGTCGGGGCGGCCCTTCTCCACCAGCTCGACGAACTCATACTCGCCCTTCGGCAGGCGCGCGCGGAAGGTCTCTTTCTCGTCGGCGGAATTGACCGTGATGGTGCAGACGGTCTTCTTCGCTTCGGCCAGGGGCGCGAAGACGAGCGCGATGATGAAGAATGCGAAAAGGGCGCGGCGAGGCATCGTGTCGGCCGCATCCGCGAGAGCGGAAGCGATGCGACGATTCTCGTCGCCGATCCTCCAGAAAGCTGCCGGACCGGGGCCCGGCCAAAGGTAGGCGCAGGCGGCCGCGCGGTCGGCGGCCGCCTACGTGGTCATCCCTGCAACGGCGACAAAGTCCCGCTCACCGCGAGCACGCCGGCGACTTCGCGCGCGCGTTGCTCCGCGTACGCGGCCTGCTCTGCGCTTTGCGCCGAGCCGCTGATGGAGACGCGGCCATTCACCGCGGCCACGGTGATGGTGGCGCCATCGAGCCTGGGGTCGGATTCGAGCGCCGCGGCCACATCGGCGGCGAGCGCCGTATCCCCCGGCGTGGCTCCACCCTGGTGGATGGGATCTCCACTCAGCGGGGCAGCGGTGGGCGCGACATCTCCGGTCAACGGATAGTTGGCAAGCGCGGGCGGGCTGGGCCCGAAGTCGACGGCGAAGGCCGGCAATGCGAGCAACCCGATGGTGAATGTCGCTCCAAGGCGACGCGTGAACGAACGTGTCATGGTGATGCCTCCTGTGTGGTGACCGCATCGTTTTGCAACATGCGTGCCGGGTGGACGGGCTTGCCTGAAGGCCTCAACGCCACCACTTTCATTCCGCAGTGGTATCTTTGTCCGATCCCCAGGAGAAAAAGACATGAAACGAATCCTTTCCGCCTTCGCCATCGCCCTCGCCTTCGGCGCCGCGTCACTCGACGCCGATGCGGCTCGCCGCTTCGGGGGTGGAGGCAACATCGGCAAGCAGCGCGCCACGCCCATGCAGCGCGATGCCACTCCGGCCGCGCCGGCTGCCCCGAACCAGGCGGCTCCCGCGAAACCGGCGGCCGCACCGGCTGCGGCGGGCACGGCAGCCGCGGCCAAGCCGAGCTTCATGAGCCGCTGGGGCGGACTGCTCGCCGGCCTCGGCATCGGAGCGCTCCTCGCGTCGCTCTTCGGCGCGCAACTGGGTCCGATCATCGGGCTGCTGCTGGCGATCATGCTGGGCATCGGGCTGGTCTTCCTGCTCTACCGCCTCTTTGCCGGCAAGTCGTCGAGCGCAGCGCGACCGGCGATGGCGGGTGGCGCCGCGGGCTCCGGGCGCCCGAATTTCTCCGGCATCGGCAGCGGCCTTCGGACCGAACCTTCGATGAGCTTCGAATCGAACGCGCCACTGGGCGCTTCCGCAGCCACGGGCGCTTCCGCCGGCGCGTTGACGCTTCCGGCCGACATCGAGCCGCAGGCCTTCCTGCGCGTGGCGAAGACGTCGTTCATCCGCCTTCAGGCGGCCAACGACCGCGGCGACCTGGACGACATCCGCGACTTCACCACCCCCGAGGTGTATGCCGAGGTGGCGATGCAGGTGAAGGAGCGTGGCGGCGTCACGCAGAACACCGAGGTCGTGAACCTCGACGCGCAGCTGGTGGATTTCGCGACCGAGGGCGGCTACGACGTGGCGAGCGTGCGGTTCTTCGGCCTCTTGCGCGAGAACGGGGCGTCCAACCCCGAGGCCTTCGACGAGATCTGGCACGTGCGCCGCAAGGCGGGCGACCGCAAGGACGGCTGGCTCATCGCCGGCATCCAGCAGAACGGCTAGAAGAGCGCTTCACCGCAGACACCACAGGAGACCACAGGCACCGCGGAGATCCCTCTCTGTGGTCCCTGTGGTCTCGGTGTTTCCGGGGTGAGGTTTAGGCGGCAGCCAGGTGCGAGTGCACAACCATCCCGCCATGCTCCCGCATGGTGTGGAACTGGATCTTCGGCCAGATCTCCTGCGCGGCGCGCAGCTCGGAAGCGTGGGTGTAGAGCACGGCCGGCGCATCCACCACGTCGTAGGCCACCCGGTACGCATTGGCCTCGATGAAGCGCGTGAGCTCCGCGGGATCCGCGGCAGTGACCCACCGCGCGAGCCGGAATGCGCTCGGAATCATGCGGGCGCGCGCCTGGTACTCGCCTTCGAGGCGATGCGCGACCACGTCGAGCTGCAGTTGCCCGACGGCGCCCAATAGCAGCGCGCCGCCCTGGTGCGGCCGGAAGACCTGGATCGCACCCTCCTCGCCCAGCTGCTGCAGTCCGGTTCGCAGCTGCTTGTTGCGGATGGGATCGGCCACTTCGACCGTGTGGAAGATCTCCGGGGCGAAGAACGGCAGCCCGGTGAACTGCAGCATCTCGCCCTCGGTGAGGGTGTCGCCCAGCTGCAGCACGCCGCGATTGGGCAGGCCCACGATGTCGCCCGGGTAGGCGTCCTCGAGGATCTCGCGCCGCTGCGAGAGGAACGACACCGCGGTCGCGGTCTTCACTTCCTTGCCGTTGCGCGCGAGCTTGAGCTTCATGCCGCGCTCGAAGCGCCCCGAGCACACGCGCACGAAGGCAATGCGGTCGCGGTGCGCGGGATCCATGTTCGCCTGGATCTTGAAGACCACGCCGGAGAACTTGTCCTCGGTGGGCTCGACCACCCGCTGCAAGGCGGGCTTGGGCCCCGGCGGCGGCGCGAGCTCCACGAGCGAGTCGAGGACCTCCTTCACGCCGAAGTTGTTGATGGCCGAGCCGAAGAAAACGGGCGTTTGCCGCCCGGACAGGAAGGCTTCCCGGTCGAAGGCCTGGGTGGCGCCGGTGAGCAGCTCGATCTCCTCGCGTGCCTGCGCGAACTCGCCCTGGAAGCGCGCGGCGATGGCCGGATTGTCGAGGCCCTCGATCACTTCCTCGTCGCCGCCGGCGCGGTCCTCGCCGGGCTTGAAGACGCGCATGCGGTTCGCCCGCACGTCGAAGACGCCGCCGAAGCGCTTGCCCATGCCCAGCGGCCAGGTGAACGGCACCGTGGGGATCCTCAGCACGCGCTCGATCTCGTCGAGCAGATCCAGCGGCGGCTTGCCCTCGCGGTCGAGCTTGTTGATGAAGGTGATGATGGGCGTGGCGCGCGCGCGGCACACCTCGAGCAGGCGAATGGTCTGCGACTCCACGCCGTTCACGGAATCGATGACCATCAGCGCCGCGTCGACGGCGGTCAGCACGCGGTAGGTGTCCTCGGAAAAGTCCTGGTGGCCGGGCGTGTCGAGCAGGTTCACCACGTGGGCGCGGTAGTCCATCTGCATGACCGAGCTCGCCACCGAGATGCCGCGCTGCTTCTCGATCTCCATCCAGTCGGAGGTGGCGTGGCGAGAGGCCTTGCGCGCCTTGACGCTGCCCGCGATGTGGATCGCGCCGGCGAAGAGCAACAGCTTTTCCGTGAGGGTCGTCTTGCCCGCGTCGGGGTGCGAGATGATCGCGAAGGTGCGGCGACGCGCCGCTTCGTCAGCAATGGGCATATCGAATTTTACGCTACGCCGGCGTGGGAAAGCGCCGATACACGGGGCAAGAACCACGCATCGCGGGCAGGATCGAACGAGTGACCCTTCCTTCGGAGAGCACGCCCATGAAGCCTCTTCAAGTCCTCGCCTTCGCGCTGCTCGCAGCGAGCACCGGCGCACTCGCCCAGCAGGCCGCGCCCCACGAACCGGCGTCCCAACCTCGGGAGGCGCAACCACAGTCGGAGCCGCAACCCCAGCCCCAAGCCGCCACGAGCGCGAACACGCCGCGCATTCCCCATGGCAACGAGATGGGCTTCTTCCGGCCGCAATCCGATCCGGCCCTGACCCGCTTCGCGCCGCCGGCTGAAACCGCGGCTGCGAGCGGCAATGGGCAGGCGCAAGCGCCGATTCCGGTGCCGCCGCTGGAGGAGCGCCTCAAGTGGGCGGAGTCGCAGATGGATCGCGCCGAATCCGAGCATGCCCTGGGCAAGGAACAGCTCAACCAGTACGCGCCCCCGGGCTCGCCTGGCTTTCCGGGCCTGACCGAAGAGCGCACGCGCTAGCGCTTCGTACCCTTCCCCTTTCCCCTTTCCCCTTTCCTCTATCTAATGCGGGGGGATGCGCCTCCCCTTTCCGCCGCTCGTCCTCGTCCTGGCCCTGCTCTGGGGCTCCTCGTTTCCGATGCTCAAGGTGGCGGTCGAGACCGTGCCGCCCATCACCGTCACGGCGCTGCGCGCGCTGCTGGGCGGGCTCATCCTGCTGGCGATCCTCGGTCGCGACATCCCGCAGTTGTGGCGAGGCGGCATCACCCTGCGCGCTTTCACGCTGCAAGGCATTTTCAACTGCGTGCTGCCCTGGTTGCTGGTGAGCTGGGCGGCGCGGTCGATCGATGCGGCCCTGGTCACGATCCTCAATTCGCTCTCGCCCATCTTCATCTTCCTCCTCACATGGGCCATCACGCGCCACGAGCCGGCGACCGGCCGCCGCTTCCTGGGCGTCATGCTCGGAATGGCCGGCGTCATCGCCATCATCGGCGTGGATGCGCTGCGCGGCGTGGGCAAGCACACCCTGGCGGAGCTCGCCTGCGTGGCGGGCTCTCTCTCCTATGCGATCGCGGCGATCGTCGGCCGGCGCTTCGACAACGTCTCGGCCCTCGTTCCTGCTGTGGGATCGACGCTCACGGCGGCGATCATGCTGGTGCCCATCGCGCTGGTGGTGGACAAGCCCTGGACGCTTGCGCCCTCGGCGGCCTCCATGCTGGCCGTGGGTGGAATGGCCATCATTTCGACCGCCATGGCGTTCGTGGTCTATTTCCGCCTGCTGGCCACGGTGGGTTCGATCGCCATGTCCGCCCAGGCCTACCTGCGCATCCTGGTGGGCGTCGGCCTGGGCATGGCGCTCCTCGGGGAACGGCCTTCGGCGGGCATGTGGCTCGGGCTGCCGCTCGTGCTGGCCGGGGTCGTGACGATGACGAAGAAAAGATAGGGGAAAGGGGAAAAGGAAAAGAAAGGCGACGTCGTTCCCGCGAAGGCGGAATCCGATGAAATTGGGCCCCGGCCCACGACGGGGCCGACCACCCTGTCGCTTTCTTCTTTCCTTTGTCGCTACTTCTTGTTTTTCTTCGCTCCCCCCTTCTTCTTCTTCGACGCCGCTTTCTTCTTCTTCGGCACCTTCGCGCCCGACTTCCTCGCCTGCGACAGGCCGATGGCGATCGCCTGCTTGCGGCTCTTGACCTTCTTGCCCGAGCGGCCGCTCTTGAGCGTTCCCTTCTTGCGCTCGCTCATCGCCTTCTTCACCTTCGATCCCGCCTTCTTCCCGTAACGCGATGCCATGAAACCTCCTCGTGGTGGCGCGGGCGTAATGCCCCGCAGCAATGCTGAAGAGTTCGTCACGTTACTAAAAGTTTCCCGGCGGTTTGCTTGGGAACTCCTTCGCTAGCTTGTCGCAACAGGAAGTGCATCCCAAACCGAAGGAGAACCCATGATCGCCAAGCTCGTCCTCGCTGCCTCCGCTTTCACCCTCGTTGCCTGCGCCTCGACATCGCCTGCTCCAATGGCCGGCGCAAGCAGCGCCTCGGCGTCCAAGGCCACCTACTACTGCTGGAAGGACCGGCTGTATGCCGAGGGCGATGGCTATTCGTGCAATTGGGAGACGAGCGTCGCCGCCGCCTGCAGCTCCAACGGCACGCGTACCTTCAGGAAAGGCGAGGTCTCGGGCACGCCGAAGCCCGCTGGCATGTGCAAGACCGGCGAATGGCTCGTGGCGGTGACCACGGGCTGACGCCGGCGGGGGGCGACCGGGCGGCGTGCGGCGGGTAAACTGCCCGCTGCATGCGCCTTGCCACCGCCGGGGCCACGGCCGCCCTCCTCTTCCTCGCCGCCTGCTCGGAGCCCCTGCCGCAGGCGCGCCTGTCCTATGTCGGCCACTGGCAGGCGGAGCAGATGCGCCTGTCGATCACGCCGGAAGGCATGGTCGATTACGAACGCCGCCAGGGCGGAAGCTCGAAGTCGATCAAGGCGCCGATCAAGCGCTTCGAGGGCGACAACTTCGTGGTCGGCATCGGCCCCTTCACGACCACCTTCGTCGTGACTCGCGCGCCCTTCCAGGAGCAGGGCGTGTGGAAGATGGTGGTGGACGGCGTCGAGCTCAGCCGCCGCGGCCATCCGGGGGACCTTCGCGCCGAGGCGCGCGCGTGATTCGCGCCGCAGCCTTCGCCGCCGCGATGACGGCGGCGGTCGCCTTGCCCGCCGCGGCCGCGCAACAAGTCGAGACGCTCGCCGTCGGCAAGGCGCCCTTGCACGCAGGGGTCGATTCGGCGACGGGAAAGCTGTTCGTCGCCAACGCCGGCCGATCGGGTGACGGCATGTCGATCGCGATCGTCGAGCCGTCGGGCCGGCAGGTGACGCTCGCCACGAGCGAGGCGCCCGGAAACGTCGCCGTGAGCGCCGCGCAACGGCGCGCGGTGATCGTGCATCCCGCCGGCAGCTACGCGACGCTCGTCGATACCGATACGCTGCAGGTGCGCACCGTCACGACGGGGCTCAATCCCTCTCGCGTCGTGGTGGTGGAGCGCACGGGCTTCGCGTACGTGATCGGCAAGGGGCCCGCGATCGGCACGGGCTCGGGCTCGATCACCGAAATCGACCTGCGCAGCGGCTTCGCGCGCACCTACCCGGTCCCGGGCTTCGCGCCCGAACACGTGGTCGCGGACCCCGCAGGCGCGCGCATCTTCCTCGTGGGTGTCGCGTACAACACGCAAGGCGCATGGATGGCAGGGTATGCGCAGGCATTCGACACGCAACACAAGGTGATCTCCGGTGCCCCGGTGCAGGTGGGTCGCATGCCGCGCGCGGCGCTGCTTTCCGCGTCGGCAGACACGCTCTACGTGGTCGGACATGCCGATCGAGAGCGTCCGGAGCCGGATGGAAACGATCCGCGCCGCAACAGCCTGCGGCCGACCCTGTTCGCCCTCGATGCCACCACGTTCGCCCCCAAGCGCAGCATCGCTCTACCTGAGACGCGCGAAGTCGACCTGCGGGGGCCGCTTTTTTCGGGTCGCGCGGCGCTGCTCGGGGACACCGTCTATCTCCTGGATTCGCTGAACGAGCAACTCGTGCTCGTGGACCTGGCCCGGTCTCGCGTAGAAAGCATCGACCTGGAAGCGCCGGGATTCGCGCTTGCCGTGGATTCGGCGAGCCGCACCGTCCTGGTGAGCCTGAACACGGCGGGGACCGTCGCGGTGTTTTCGCTCGCGGGCCAGCGGCTCGACACGCTCCCCATCGCTCGCGCGCCCGCCGCCCCGGAACCCCCGGCCGCCGCCTACGAGATCGCGTTCGATCCCGGCTCGGGCAACGCGTGGATCACCAACGGCCATGCGGGCTCGGTTTCGCGGCTGCGCCTGCAGGCCCGGGATGCGGACCCGCCGCGGGTGGATTTCACCGACCTGTGGTCGAGCCCTGGGCAGCCCGGCTGGGGACTTTTCGTGGACCAGCAGGGCGCGATCCTCTTCGCGACGCTCTTCACCTACGACACCCACGGCAGGCCGACCTGGTACTTCATGTCGAACGGCCGGCGCCAGGGCGATGGCGCGTTCACGGGTGAGCTCTATCGCGCGCACGCGGCGACGCCGGAGGCGCCGCGCAAGGCCGTCCTCGCGGGCACGCTGCGTTTCGAGCCCCGCGGCCTCGAAGCCGCGTCACTCACCTATTACATCGACGGGATGTTGCACCGGCGCAGCCTCGAGCGTTTTCGTTTCGCCGATTCGCCTCGCGAATGCCGCTGGCAAGCAGGCGCCGGCGAAGCGCCTCCCGAACGCCCCAACTTCACGTCCCTGTGGTCGAATCCGGCCGACCCCGGCTGGGGGCTTGCGGTTTCGCACCAGGGCGAGAGCACCTTCGCCGTGCTCTTCACCTACGATGCCGAAGCGCGCCCCAGCTGGGCGGTGATGTCGAATGGACGGCGCGACCTCCAGGGAGCGTTCGCCGGGAGCCTGTACCGTGCACAGGCCTCGCAGAAGGTCGAGCTGGCCGGACAGATGACCGTGGCCTTCCACGGCGCAGATTCCGGCGTGTTGCGCTACCGGATGGGTGGCCTCGATTTCCGCGCGCCCATCCTGCGGCAGGCATTCTCGAAGCTCATCGCGCGCTGTTCCTCCTGACGAGGCGCGCCGGCCGGCCTAGCCGTGCGCCATCCACCCCGGCGCGCGCCGCTCCTCGCCGAGGTACGGCCCGCGATTCATGCGCCGCTCGCTGCCCTCATAGTTGCCGTGCCCCCCGGGCCGCGCGCGCAGTGCCCCCAGGATCATGCCCATGAGGCCGCCGAAGGCCGCGCCGGACATCACCGCGAGGCCGGGACCGCCGGCTCCGACATCGAGCAGGTCCATGGCGAGCGAGCCGATGGCGAAGACCAGCGCGCCGGCGACGGCGCCGATGACCATGCCATAGCGGCCTCCCGAGAAGGTGGCGTACGAATCGTTTTGCCGGTTCCGGTTCATTTGCGCTCCCGTGAGCTCGAATCCCCGTTGGATCGGGGGGGCAGCGCGCGGTTCGAGGCCGGGATAGGCTGAATGGCCAAGGCCAGGCGCCTGCTGCAGGGCGCGACGATGCCTGCTAGGCGGTCACGTCTTCGCGACGGCGGGCCGAAGGCTTGGATGCCGTCGCCGGAAAAAGCCGCATCGCCTGGGCCGCGGTGGCGAGCAGGCTCTTGCGCGAGGCGCCGTCGCGGGCCTGCTGCGACATCCCCGTGATGATGGTGGCGTAGAAATCCGCCAGCGCGGTGGCGTCCGTGCCCGGCGGCACGTCACCCTCGCGCACGCCCTTGCGAATGCGGGCGCGCATGCGCTCGCGGGCCTGGGCGCGCTTGTCGGCGAGCACCCGTTGCAGGCGTGGCGAGGCGTTCGCCGCCGTGGCCGCGGCCATCATCATCATGCAGCCGCGCGGATGCCCGGCCTCGGTGAGCTCGCGCGCCATGTACTGCAGCAGCCGCTCGATCGCCGCGCGCGCCGTCGGCTCGTCGCAATAGGGGCACGACTCGCCGCGCGCCGACTGGTAGCGCTCCACGGCCGCGAGGAAGAGCTGCTCCTTGTCGCCGAAGGCGGCATAGAGGCTGGGCGGGTTGATGCCCATCGCCGCCGTGAGGTCGCTGATCGAGGCAGCCTCGTAGCCCTTCTCCCAGAACACGGCCATCGCGGCGTCGAGCGCCGCATCGCGGTCGAAGGAGCGCGGGCGGCCGCGCCTGCCGGGCGAGCGGGTCTCGATGGATTTCATAGCGACCGATATTAAATGAAACGGGGGGAAGGGGAAAGTCCCCCTCGCGCGCATTCCGGCCGCGCCTTTTCGCGTTTCGTCGCGTTTCCGTAGCGGCCGATACGGAAATGCTTGACATTGCCGCCGTGGCGCCCCTAAAGTGCGCCGACTATTTGTAGCGCTCGCTAAATAACAAGGAGCCCGGAATGAGCCTCGCCACCCTGCCCGCCCGCCGCCGCCTGGCCACGGCCGTCGCAACCGCCCTGGCCGCAGCCGCCCTCGCCACCGCCGCC
>Ga0196977_1000084_pt1 | contig 64863 bp, 50 predicted proteins | sample S3v_1013CmetaG_FD_148634 | JGI IMG/M metagenome (GOLD analysis project Ga0196977, IMG submission 148634) | Soil microbial communities from Anza Borrego desert, Southern California, United States - S3+v_10-13C | ecosystem: Environmental > Terrestrial > Soil > Desert | place: USA: California... | reverse complement strand
CATGAACTCATCGCACGTTAACTTCGCCAGCGACTCGTGACTCGTCTGCTCGATCGCTCGACGCAGATCGCCGTCGGTGATGATTCCCGCGAGCCGTCCCGCATCGTCAACGACACAAACCGCTCCTAATCCGCCCTTGCTGATCGCACGCACCACTTCGACCCACGACGAACCAACAGCAATGGTAGGATTCTCACCATCCTTATACATCAGATCCCCAACACGCAACGTCAATCTCTTTCCCAAACGTCCCGCCGGATGATTCACGGCAAAATCATCTGACGTCAGGCCTTTCACTTTCATCACCGTCATTGCGAGCGCATCACCGATCGCGAGCGCAACCGTAGTGCTGGTCGTCGGCGCGAGGTTTAAAGGACACGCCTCTTTATCAACGGAGGCATCCAGCACAACGTCTGCGCGGCGCGCGAGTGTTGAGTTGAGATTGCCGACGATCGCCACGATCGCCACCTGGCGGTTCTTCAAATACGGCAGCATTTCGACGATTTCATCAGTCTCGCCGCTGTTGCTCAGAACAATCACTACATCATTCGTTTGCACGATGCCGAGTCCGCCGTGCAACGCATCAGAAGGATGCAGGTACAAAGCCGCCGTGCCCGCGCTCGTCATCGTCGCCGCGATTTTTTGTCCGATAATCCCCGATTTCCCCACGCCCAGAATCACGACCTTGCCTTGGCACGACGCGAGCAGATCCACGACGCGTTCGACCGCTGACGGGTCGAGCCGCGTGGCGGTCTGTGCAATTGCGTCTGATTCGATTCGCAGCAGATTCTGGACTTCTGACAGGTGGGTCTTCGTCATTGTTGGCCTTTGATATACCGACTCGGCTGACATTTGGCAAGTCGAGTGCTCGTCGGTTATAGTCCGGGCTTCGTTCAGATGAAATTCAGAAAACGCCGGTGACCGAATGGGCTTAATCAGTCTGCTTCCGAGAGAAGACCAGTATTTTGATCTGTTCACGCAGATGACTCTCTACATCTCCGCCGCCGCGCGCGAACTGAAGGAGATGCTCGCCGACAAGAACCACGCCTACGGCGAGTATGCAAAACGCATCAAGGGTCTCGAACACGCCTGCGACGAACTGACTCACAACATCTCGACGCGCCTGAACAAGTCGTTTATCACGCCCTTCGATCGTGAAGACATTTACATGATGTCGACCGCGCTGGATGACATCGTCGACCTGATCGACGACGCCGCGCGTGCAATGATCATTTTGGACATCAAGGAAATACCTGACTACGCGCGCGACTTCGCGAGCGTGATCGAGCGCATGGCGGAACAGTTGAAAGAGATAGTTTCAACCTTGAAGCGGCCGAAGAATGTGACCCAGCGGCTGGTTGAGATTCATCGTCTGGAAAACGAAGGCGACGACTTGTATCACGCTGCGATTGCCGACCTGTTTCACGATCCGCCAGACACGTTGACTGTGGTGAAGTGGAAAGAGGTTTACGAGAAGCTCGAAGCGGCGGTGGATCGCTGTGAGAACGTCGCGAACATTATCGAGAGCGTTATGATCAAACACACGTAGGGAGAGTGATCGGTTCTAAATCCCACTCACTATGACCGCAACGCTGGCCTTCGTCATCATCCTCGTTTTTCTCGCAGTCGTTTTTGATTACATCAACGGCTTTCACGACGCCGCGAACTCGATCGCGACCGTTGTCTCGACGCGCGTGCTCTCGCCGGGCATGGCAGTGGTCTGGGCAGCGTTCTTCAACTTCATCGCATTTGCGGTGTTTGGCACGCGCGTGGCAAAGGCGATTGGCGACGGCGTGCGGATGGACGTCATCGAGCCTGAGCTCCGGCTTTATGTTTTGTTGGCGGCGTTGCTGGGCGCGATTATTTGGAACTTAATAACGTGGTTTCTCGGTTTGCCGACTTCGAGCTCACACGCGTTGTTAGGTGGTTATGCGGGCGCCGGCATCGCGGCACACGGCGGTGTTAGTGGTCTGTTGAAGACCGATGTTTGGCTGCGCACGCTAAAGTTCATCGTATTGTCGCCGTTGATCGGCATGTTGCTCGGGTTCACGTTGATGGTGTTGGTCTTCTGGATCTTCCGGCGTTTTTCAGCGACGCGCGTGGATAAGATCTTCCGTCGCGGGCAGCTTTTTTCGGCGGCCGCGTTTTCGTTGGGCCATGGCGGCAACGACGCGCAGAAAACGATGGGCATCATTACGTCCGTTCTTACCGCGGGCGGCGTGATGGGATTATCGTATGGACCAAACGGAACGTTGCCTGAGATTCCTACTGCGGTGGTGCTCGCCGCGCACGCCGCGATTGCTTTGGGGACTTTGTCCGGCGGTTGGCGCATCGTGCACACGATGGGCAGCCGCATTACAAAACTGAAACCTGTCGGCGGTTTCTGCGCGGAGAGCGCCGCGGCGTTAACACTCGCCTACGTAACGCTCACCGGCACACCCGTTTCCACCACACACACAATCACCGGCTCGATCGTCGGCGTGGGCGCCACTCGTCGTCTGTCAGCGGTCAAATGGGGTGTAGCGGGCCGCATCGTGTGGGCTTGGATCCTCACAATCCCGGCCGCCGCTTTCGTCGCGGCAGTTTCGTTTTGGGTCGTATCAACCATTCACCGGCTGGCGAGTTGAAGCACCTTCCTTTCGGTACAACTTTTTACAATCTGGTTACAGCGTGTGGAGACTTGGAACTTCAAAGGCTATAGCCTCCTCGAGCACTGAAAGAGGAGAACCAATGAAGAGACACTTACGAACACTACTGCCCACGCTTCTGATCTGTCTGCTGGCACCAGCCGCTCTCGTCTGTGCCCAAGGTAATTCGCCGAAAACGGCGGGCGCGCCGTCTGACGCAAAAAAGGCTTTCGACAAACTCAAAACACTGGCAGGTTCCTGGGAAGGAACTATCGGCGATTTGTCCGCGCAGGTGACGATTCGCGTGACTTCAGCCGGCAGCGCGATCATGCACGACGCCTTTATGGCCTCGACGAATAAGATCACGATGATTTATTTGGAGGGCGACCGTCTGTTGCTGACCCATTACGGTGGCGAGGGAAATCGGCCGCGCTTTGAAGGCAAGTTAACGGCGGATGGAAACGGCGTAGAGTTCAGCTTTCTCGACGTCTCCGGCGGCACGCAGAGAGGACTCATGAAGCACCTGACGTTCACCGTAGTTGACGCAAACAATCACGTCGTTGAGGTGACTTACATTTTGCCGGACGGCAAGGCGATCGAGGCGCGCGGCGAATTCAAACGCACAAAATGATTGAGCCTCTATCCGATTCACGATCTACTGAAGTCGCCAATGACATCACGCATGATCCCGTCTTCTCACCGGGCGCCCTTGAACTTTTTCGAATTTCTCAACTCTGCTGAGTGTGACAGTTACGCTTGTTGCGTTCATCTTGTTTGACGGACTCTCAAATTTGCGATAGATTCCGCTTTCGAACCGAGCGTTCGCCTCATCGCTATTTAACAACTCACGGGGCTCGCTAAGTTCTTCACTTCAAAGAGCGTATGCCCGCGTAGCTCAGTGGATTAGAGCGTTCGCCTCCGGGCCGATCTTTACCTTCCGGTTTTCCTGAACAAAATAGAAAACATCAATAAAAACGGCCTGTTTCTTGTCTCCCTCTGTATCCCTTGTTGTCCCTTGTGGCCTAAAAACCACTTTAAAAGGGGGACAAAAAGGGGGACACAATACCGTGGCTTGGGCCAACGTATCAACGTGCTCATGTGGCGAGTGCGTTCGGCAAGTAATCGAAGCTTTCTGTTCCGTACGTGTCCCCTTGTGTCCTGAAAACCACGTAGAAACGGGGCACGCCAAATGGGTACACTAGCGGTGGCTTGGGCCAACTCTACTAACGTGCTCAAGTGGCGAGTGCATCGCCAAGACAGAGGTGCAAATTGAAAATACTTCAACGAACAATCCGCAGAAAAAGAGGTAAGCACTGCGCACGCATCCGGTTTGAAGACAACAACGGCAAGATTCACGAGATCATGCGCACTGCCGACAATAAGACTGCAGCAAAGACCCGCAAGCGGCGCAACTCGACTGGACCCAATCCGCTGAACTTCTTCTTCCAGCTGTAGAACGTCGCTTCAATGATGCCCAGCTGCGGCAGACTTCCGCGACCGTGACACCGCTCTCAGCCTGCTGCAGCGCAAACACAATCTGCGACTCGGTGAACTTAGACTTTTTCGTGGCAATCGTCAGGGCTCCCATCCTGTCATTGCCCGTTTTTCTCTATTTTATTTTGGCTGGGTTTTTCGGGAGGAGGTCATACCCATTTCAAGCTTTGCAATATCGAACATTCAAGGTGTAGTTCGTGGTACATCACTCCATTCGCTGCAGCAACCGATCAACAACTTCCTGAAACAGCTTCGACATCACGAAATAGCGTGGTCCTGTTCCATCATTTAGCTGAAAGGATGGTTTGCTGCCGGTTAGTAACGTCAGCGCTTTGCGAAAAAATACCTGATCAAGATTAAACAAATATTCCTTGGCTTCAGTCACCGATTTGCAATCAGAAATGTCGACTTCTTCTGATATCAGAATTCGAGCGCCAGTATCGATGCCGGTGTCGATGAAGAACACGGTGATGCCCACGGGATCACCTTGCAGAATTGACCACTCCAAAACACTTCGTCCGCGATACGAAGGCAGAATGCCTATGTGGTGATTCAAGATTCCAAGACGAAAAGCAGCAATCGTAACGTCGCGATAAATAACACCCGCTTTATGCAATCCAACATCGAGCCTTAGTTTCTTGAGTGTGTTTACAGACGCCGGGTCATGGAAAGGACCGCGGAGGAAGATCAATCTGCCGTTCACGACGAGTCGTAGCGGTTCGAGGTCGGGACCCTTCAGCGAGATAAGGACCAAGCGAGCGAGGTTGGCTAAATAGCTGGTCAGCGCCGACCGGTGCGGCGAAGGACTGAGAACGATGAAGACGTCCTGAGCGGGCATCTCTGAAACGGCTTTATACATCGCAAAGCTAGACGAAAACGAATGTGCGAGTATGCCGATACGCATTTAAGAAAACTGAGTGAAATGGACCGCCAGCGCTCTTATATAAAAACTTACGAAAGATACCCGCAACCAATTGTGAATGGATTCCGGGTACCAGGTCAAAGGCAACAATTCGTAATAATAGTTAAGGGCGTCCAGGTATCTGAGATCCCTGGTAAGCGACGCATAGATGGCTATTAAATTTAATTTCAAAAGAAGATCGTCGGCATTTAAAGCATGTAATGAATGCTGCTCCATGCGCGATCGATCGGCCACCATCAGTCGTTCAAGAAGGTGTTCTCTTACTCTGTGTTCCGACGATGCGGCAACATTGAGTGGATGAAGATAGCGCGTCGTGAGCAACTCAAATCGTCGCTGAGGCTCTCGAATAGCAGCCTCCAATCGAGCGAGAAAAGCGGGCTCGTCAGGTGGGGGAGCTTCAATGCATTCAACCGTTTCGTCGGCAGCCAGCGCGCGAATTGCGGTCAACGAATCACACGTAGTTGCGAACCACCTTCTGGGTGCTGTCCACTTCCTGAACTGTTGCTCCTCGACTGTAGTAATCGGTTGGTTTCGCAACCGCGAAACATAGTCTGTCATTTCGCCGAAAGCATTTGGAGCCGGTTGAGAGGCGGTTTTGCACGCCTCAATATACCGCTGCCGCAGTGCATTAATAATTATTTGTTGCCGCGTGCTCAATTAATCTTCGGGTCTTGACCTTGAATTTCTCTCTTAAGTTCCTCGCCAGCTCGGTGAGGGTTATGAATCTTACATCTGAACTCTCGGCTGCGTGTTTCAGGAAGCGTTCAAGATCGGAAAATTTTTGGAGGTCTTTGGTGTGGTTTTCGAGAACGACGGGAACGTCGGCCAAACCGGTTGCTCTCGCTCGCTTGCGAATGGAATCAAGCATTTCCATCATGAGATCGTAATCCAGTTGAGCGAGGTCAGAAATCGTATGCTTTCCCTTGAGATACGGAACGATTCCCTTCCGGTAAATTCGCGCAGTTAAGCTGCCGTCAATTTGCGCCCACTCTTCGCCATAGGCTGCCACGCTGCGACCGTTGTTGCTTGTGGGCGTTGACCCGGAAACTCTCTGTTTGATTTTACCAACCGCCTTGTCCAAATGATGCCGTAGCACTTGCCGCCGCGACGCATAAAAGCAGTTGGTTGGGACACAAACGATAGGCTCAACCTTATCTGAGATTTTTCTGGCATCAGTCATTACTGGATAGTAAGGTAAGAAACCTTCTTCACATTCCGTGTAATCCAGTTTTATGTTCCGCGTGTCGTATTTGACTCCTGCCACGATACTCATATCGAAAACAATTCCGAGTTCGACAAGCAGATCGAGCATGTGCGGCGACGGCGCTATGCACCACGCTCCGGAGCGAAACGACACGCAACGATATTGTGGATTGATATCTTTAAGTAAATTCTCGAGATACTCTTTGCCGCGCTGCAGCATCTGAAGCGCCGCTTTGCGAGAGTAGTTTAAGATCGACCAGTCAGCAGTGAGATTCCATCGTCCGTTCTCGTATTGGGCATTGTGCCATTGTGGGTGAATGTGCAATTGAATGTCGTGGCCCTGGCGAAAGGTTTCTCTCACCGTATCGTCCCACTCGTCGGCCATCACCCTTAATTCCCTGTGCTGATCCTGATGTTGCCTAAATGTAATTTGTTGCATTACTTCAGCGTTGAATGAGCCGTGGATGCCCAGGCGGTTATAGATGCCGACAAGTCGGCGCAATGGCTCGAACTGCAATTGACGTATGTCGCCTGAGCCGTTCCCGCTCAACTCCCAGTCATCAACCAAGGCAAGGTGTATTGTCGTGATGGTTGCCATAGTTCTCTCTGCTGAGTGATGTTCGTTACATAGTCGAAATTATAACGCCTCGAAATGATTCTGTCGTTAAATGTGCGAACTAACACAGGCGCTGAAGCTCGTTCTGGTAAACAATTGGGCGAGGATAACTTCTATCCCCGCCCAAGCCTGTTTCGATGGAACGGCAGTTCGTCACGGACTATAAACAAAATCCCATGCGCCTAATCCGTTTTGAACAAAATCCATCGCGACACTGGTTGGTGCCGATTCTTTCCTGACTGCCAGATCCGTATTGAAATTAGCAGGAGCGCCACCTACTGGGGAGAAATTCGAGTAATGGTGGGGGACAGGACGGTGAAAGCTGTCACCGTAACCCGCAAAAGATTGGAATGTGAAGCCTACAAAAAACGAAGCGCTGCACGGCGGCCCTGGAGAAATCGGCGGGTGAAAAAGAATCCGCCAGACGCCATCGTCCCCCTTGACACTGAAATCCACGTAGGTGTCTCCGTTGAAGTCGCCCGCGGCTGGCCGACCCGGGCCCGGGAGCACATTGTGGTTGGACACATCCCATGAACCGAAGCCGTTAGTTGACCAATCAATGTTGAACGTCCCGTCCAACGGTCCGCTTGACACCCAAACGGCAAGGTCGGCCTTTGAATCGACGGTGTCATACTGAGCGGGAACCGGAATATTCTCTGCGCCCCCATATCCCGCATGCGAGGCATCCCAGGTTCCAAAGCCGTTCGCAGCGTAATCAATATTCCAGAAACCTGAACTGCTTGACTTAACGGAGAGATCAGCCTTGCCGTCGCCATCGTAATCGGCGGGCACTGGTCGGTTGTCTGAGCCGCCGTAGCCAAAGTATGTGGCGTCCCAAGCACCGAAACCGTTGGCAGCATAGTCGATATTCCACGACCCTAGACTGTCCGACTTCACTGCAAGATCGGCTAGTCCGTCTCCATCGTAATCAGCGGGAACCGGCAGGTTAGTCTGGCCACCGTATCCGAAAAAAGTAACGTCATAGCCAGTGAATCCGTTTGCCGATAGTCAATCGTCCAAGCCCCGCTGAAATCCTTGATGGACCAATCGGCGAGGCCGTCGCCGTCATAATCAGCGGGCGCATAACCATCGACTGAAGCCATGTAATTTGGGAAGTGACGATTTGTTGTGCACTGTCCAAATGCTTGTGTACTGATAATTGTGATAAGCGCAAAGAGGCTAGCATTTCTGTAATCCGTCTCATTTTCTTTCTCCTTTGCGTTTGTAGCCATGCGTGCTGCGGGATGAACCGGGGCGAGCGACACGCTTCGCCTCTGATCAGGGCGTAAGGAACACGAGCAAACGCTGCCTTAAGATCAGTCGGCTAATTGCTGCGGACAGGGAGAGGAATGCAGCTACGATTCAGGGCTTTGTGAACGCGAAACTTAAACGGAAGTCGCACGTGAGTAACGGGGGAAGTTCTTTACGTAGGCGCAACTTACTCTCGGCCATGATCAATGTCAACGAAATTCTGAGTTCTCGATGTAGGGCCAGATGATCACTTGATAATAGGGTCAAATATACGCATTGAGCCACTTTCAGTCTCTGTATAACCGGTCACGCAATTACAGTGCACTAGTTTTTAGCGATTTGCGGTTTTGGGTCAACAATGAATTTATTTACGTTCGAGTTAGGATCGGGTTATGAACGATTGCACACTCTGCTGGTGCGTGAAGGCTGGCCGATCAACTGCCAGTCGGCTTTCACCTCCTTGTTCTTTTTGATCGAGGTTGACTGGCAGTCCGGCGGCACGCCGTCGCGCCACTACTTCATCGCGGCGGCGCCCTCGGGTGGAGTGGAATATGTTTACTTCTCGGCAAAATAAAAATTTTGCCGACTGGTTCAGCACGTTCATTGAACGAGAGTGTGGGTCGACAAGGAACTAAAGACCGGTGAAAAAGAACCTTCATCTGAGGCGTCGGAAAAATAGAGACCAACCCCTCCCGGTTCCATGGCGTGACAGACCTTGCCTGAATACTTCGACCAGGAGTTCTACATCTCGTAGTGCTGCGAGTTTTGGGGCTTGATTTTGCAGCGTTGGTCGCAGCGTTTTCAGCAAACCCAAGCCACTGGCAGAAACCGCAACTTTGAGATAGTTGCCTTTGGGATAGACCTGCAATGCAGCGAAACCGTCCAATTGAGTTTCACTATGAGCAAACACGTTATCGATCAATTCTGCCAGAATCGTCCATGCCGCGCCCTCCAATTCGTCCACGTCAGGTCGATTCTCGCAGGCATGATTAAATGGCTTCCGTAAGTCGTTTGGGCAGTTGTCTGTCCGATGATTTCGATCGATTCTTTGAATCTCAACAAGGTTCGGATTGCGGCCACGGTAACGGCGTACTGTCCAAGTCTTAGGACGTTTCGGTAACACAACCAGGTTCGGTGATAACACTTCGAAGAAACCAATCCGGTTGAGATAGCCTAGTACGTCTTCGTTCTCTTCAAATTAATGAAAACGCGTCTAGTGGCGTGGCCCAATTGATTAAGCAACGACAATAGTCTTACGGCTGCCTCGGTCATCAGATTACAGCGCCTGGGTACATGGAAGTGAACCTCCAACCCGGAACTGGAAAAAGGGCGATGGCCCAATGCGCAACGTGTCTTCAAGTGCAGAGCCGTTTATCCAGCGAGGCGGCAACCTGATTATTGTTTGTTCGCGTGACGTAATCACTCCGGCGTCTGCCTGCTACAACATCTGTTTAATAAATTGCTCTTCAAGTCGGCACTTCAATTCTCTGTAGCACATTACAGCGACGTCCATTAAAAATGGTGATTTTTGAGCGATCCTATTCGTGATGTCAATTGTTCGATTGAAGACTTGCCTAGTTTGGTGACTCTCTTTGTTTGAGGGTAGGGGCTTGATTTACGAAACGTACTAACCTTCTATCGTTGTAAGAGGTCCAAGAGGCATGGAGAGAGAGCGTGGTCCAAGTCAAAGCCTGACACGGTGAACAATCAGTAATTGAGACCTCACAAGATAGGTGATTATGACGAAGGCCCAACTGGTGTTGAATGAGGAACCTCGCTGACATTCATTAACGGAACACCACGAAGTTCAGTTCGCCCAGGATGTTCTTAGCCAGCGCGGGGCGAGTCTGAATGCCCGAGGCATTCATTGAGCGCAGCTCAATCTTCAACAGCCTCTCAGGCAACGTTCCATTGAATCGAGGGTGAAGATAAAGAACCGGATCGATCACCATAGTAAACCCAACACTAAGATACGCCAACACGCCTGCCAAGGTTGGAGCTTCAACTCGAGAAGCACCGAACAGGCCTGTTGGTTTGAATCCGGTTCGAATTGTCCATGGTAAAGCTTTCGGGTACATTCTACTGTCTGACCGCGACTTATTTGCCTTCTATAGAACGAAGCATACGATCAACTTGCCGGCCGTACCCTTTCGCCTGCCTCAGCATGCTCAGCCACCGCCGTCAATGCTATACGCGCTTCGTTGAGTTCTCCGAGGTTCGCTAGGATAGCGCCACCCCCCGAGGTATGCTCAGTTATCATCCATCCAGCTGAATCATTTTGCTCACAACCGACCCAAAATCTTTGTTTATTTTCATTCTGTGCAGGTGGTCCCTCACAGCGTCGCCAGTGACAAAATTCAACATAGAAAACCTATTGATAGAACAGCACACTAGAGCGATCTCGATATACCAACGAGCGAGTGATGATGAGAGTGGGAAAGGGGATACTTCGGCATTGACGGAGGGTGAATAAGAGGGTAAAGTTTCGGTGCTTCTTTGAAACTCGCGAATTTCCTCAGCAAAAAGGTCAGCCCGCGTAGCTCAGTGGATTAGAGCGTTCGCCTCCGGAGCGAAAGGTCGCAGGTTCGACCCCTGCCGCGGGTAATCAATTTTCCCTTTTCTGGTTCCTCATCAGTGCAGACGGAAATGGCAGACTTCAAAATGCAAAAGACTACATACCTCCTTATAGTCCTCATCATTCTAACTCTGTCGTTGTCGGTGGTCCGTCGACGTGACTTTTTCGTCGAAGCTTATGCGATTAAGCAAAAAGACGGGAAAGCCGAGCGCTATGAGCAGGCCAAACGTCACTTCCCAATAGTTGAATACGACGAACCTAATCTACCTGACACGGCAGAAAACCGTGCGAACAAGGAAAAGCAAAAACGATTCAACGATTTAGGCAATTGGGTATTCGCAACCACACAGCCGTACATCGCGGAGAATTTGGCTACAAGTCATTTCAATTTTCCGGCTCTTCCTGTGGCGAAGAGTGACCTTATCCTGATAGGTGTGGTCGGTGAAACAAAAGCTCGTCTTTCTGAGAACAGGAGGAATGTATTCTCCGAATTCACGGTTGCTGTGGAAACGATATTCAAGGCCAGTGACCAGGAAGTAAAACCGACTTCAGTCGTAGTCGTTAACAGAATGGGTGGATACGTTAAATATCCTAACGGCCAAACCGTTCTTTACCGAAGGTCCGGCATGTATATGCCCAAAATTGGCGGGCGATATTTGTTCTTCCTCAACTTACTCAACAAGCACGACTATGGGATTCTAACTGCCTATGAACTAACCGAAGCGGGTGTCATACCGCTCGATGTGGCATCACAATTTTTCGTTGTGGAGGGCAAAGCGGAAACCGAAATCGTGCAGGAACTGCGTGGTTTGCTAAACAGCTCTAATTGACGACAACCTGAATGGCACAAACAGCAAAAAACAGAATCCTGCCGTCTGTATTGCTGCTTCTTTGGATAACGATCGTCCTACTCGAACTAACGGTACCGGTACAGTCCCAAGGTTGTACTCCGCCCCTTGTAACTCCCGGCTACATGAACCCGATTACGACACATAAGGGTCTTGGCGGCCAGCTATTGGCGACGTCACGGTCAAGATCGATGCTAATTTCGCGACCTTTGTGCCTGATGCGTCGCTTTTAATCGAAGAAGGTCAACGGAAGTGGAATAGTCCATTGACTTGCGCAGGTATCAATTTCACTAATTTCCAGGACGTGATTTTTACGCCTCAAGACTTGCTTTCACCTGCACCCTTTGGCGAAGTTCATTGGGAGGTAGATGTTCCCAGCAATGGTTTCAACGGTGAGACAATCAGTCACATTGGTTTCGGTCGCCGGGTTGAGGCGGCGACGATTAAAATTGCGCCCAATCTCGTGGTTGGTAATTCGGTCTATTTCAATTATCGGTTCGCATGTATCGGCTCGCATGAAATTGGTCACACTTTCAATCTAAATGACTGTCTGTCGACTACGACGCCTGCATGTTCCACCGGTGGTCTAACTATCATGGGCGGTCATACAAATACCCTGTTCGACACACAAGGCCCAACAGCGTGCGACTTCGCCGCCGTGGCCGCTATTTACTGTCCCGCCGGTCCAACGCCAACGCGGAGGGAGTGGGTTTTAACCTCAACAGATCGGCGGAAAGGAGAAGCTAGCCTGGACGAGTGCTAATTCCGATGACGCCTGACTCGCTTTGGACCGAGATGGGAATGGAACGATCGATGATGGCACGGAATTATTTGGCGATGTGACGCCTCAACGCAAACCAGCTTTAGGCGAAAAGAAGAATGGATTCCTTGCGCTTGCTGAGTATGATAGACCTCAGAACGGGGGAAATGGTGACAGGCGGATACAGGATCCGGATGCGATCGTCTCGCGTTTACGTCTTTGGCAAGATAAGAATCATAATGGAATCTCCGAAAGTGACGAGTTACACACGCTTGCCGCATTAGGCCTCGATAGCCTTGACCTGGATTATAGAGAGTCTAACAAAACTGATGTGCAGGGAAATCAGTTTCGATATCGAGCTAAGGTAAAGAACGTTCAAGGTCAGCAGTTGGGCCGATGGGCTTGGGACGCGTGTTTTTTAGTAAGTAGTAGTTTTCCTTTCAGAACTTATCCCGCAGTCGTCGAGTAGACGCACAGAGATTGGAGCGTTCGACCTCCGGAGCGAAAGGTCGCAGGTTTGATCGCTGCTGGGATGTGGAGGCCTTTGCTATGAATGATTTTGAATTCTTCGTGGGCGATCGTGAAGTCGACCAGTTCACTCTGTTTTTGCACAAAGGCAAGGCTCAACTAAGTTGCCGAGTCTTTGAGCGATGGGAGGAACGGACGTCGCGATCTTTAAATTGCGGCATGAAACGGAAGAGAACATTAAAGAAAACGATCGGCATTTCCGAGGTAGAACATGAAGAACTCGAGTCGACGATTTCCGGAACATTCGGTCTGGAGGGCATTGCCGGTTTTAGATCAGAACTGCGCGGCAAGCTCAGCAGAGAACTGGGCCTTCAGATAAGCCACGAAGAGGAAGAAGAATTTGAGTTTGAAGCCCCACCGTGCGGAAGGCGCACTGTGCGTGTGTATCAACTCGTCCGCATATATCACCTCTCGTTCAAGGACTCTCGTTCGTGGTTCTTTCGCAAAGGCGACCTGTTCAAAATCGTTACCGAAGGTCTGGACCGTATCTACGACAGATCAATAAAGATCGAGAACGATCCGGATTGCGGCTGTAAGCCGCAGACGAGTGTCGAGGTCGATGGATTAGTTAACATTGACCTCGGGAAAATAGCCATACTCGCGGGCTACAGGGAAACTAAGAATGGCATTGAATTGCCAGACCTTGGAATGCTGGTTAACGCTGGCAGTGTTCGGGAACTCATGTTTAGCACAGTCAAATTCCCCAGCGATGCAATACCAGCTTACCTGCGTTTTCTCGCTGATGAATCTCGTGCATATCTAAATGGTCGGTTTTTTCCCGAGTTAGGTCTGGAAAACGTTACGGAAACGCGATCGGGCCCTAAAAGACATCGAGCTGAATTATTCGACAATCTTGTGCTAGGTTCAGTTGGTGCCTTAGCAGCAGTTCTCCTTTACAAGAAAGCGCAACGTGAAGAAAAGAAACGGCGCGAAAGTATTGAGCAATCGGCCCAAGAGGCCAGGAGACATCTCCGCGAGACCGTGGGCCAGTTCGCTGGAACAGCTCACAGTACAACAACCACATCATATCGGACGGAGAACTCGTCAGCACCCAAAGCGGGCTACGAAAAGTGATATAGACTGAGTTTTTTCCCATTCCTGAATTCTCCATTTTCTGCTACGCTTGAGTCCCCGATGGTCCCCCCGAGAGACTAGGACCACATGGACCCTGCCGGCACCCACGATACCCGACGCACAGTGCTCGTTGTCGATGACTTCGACGATACCCGTCTGCTCTTGCGAACCTGGTTTGAAAGGCGCGGGTTTCGGGTTATTGAGGCCGAAAACGGCGTTCAGGCGATCGATCGGGCAGAGAGTGAGATGCCGGATTTGATCATTATGGACGTGCAGATGCCGAAACTCGACGGCCTCGCAGCCACCCGGCAGATCCGCAGTGTGAAGACGCTCGGGTCCGTCCCGATCGTCGCGGTCTCGGCGTATGGCGCCGAACAGTTTCGTGAACTGGCGCTCGCCGCCGGCTGTAATGAATATGTTTCGACCCCGTTTGAGCCTTCAACACTCGAAGGAATCGTTCGCGCTCTCGTGCACTAACTGTATAATCTCGCGCATGATTCTCACCGCGATTCGCCCCGTGTTGCTGGTTGTGCTTTTCCTGATACCAGCCGAAACGATTTTTGGTCAGTGCACGCAGAAGATCGCCACGCTGCCCGCAGCCCCCGAACTGTTTGGTTTTCGGCTCGGCATGACCCGCGACGAGATCAAGACACTCGTGCCGCAAACCCAGTTTGGAAAAACAGATCACTTCGGCGTCGCGAAGACCACGATCAACCCGCACTTCGATCCCAAGATCGATCAGAAAAAGTTTGAAGGCGTGCGCAGCATCTCGCTCGACCTGCTCGACGATCGTTTGACGTCGCTATGGATCGGTTACGACGACACTTACAAGATCAAAACAGTCGACGAGTTCATGAAATCGATCTCACAGTCGCTGCAAGTTTCCGGTAACTGGTCGTCGTGGAGATCGCGCGGGCAGCAGTTGCGCTGCGCTGACTTCCAGTTGATCGTCAGCACACTCGCGGATGGTCCAAGTTTGCGCCTGCTCGACTTCGGCGCGGAAGACACGATTGCCGCCCGCCGTCAGGAAAAGGAAGAACAGGATTCACTCGCCGAAGCCGCGGCAAGCGAGAACAACGAGCCCGAAAGCGACAGCAGCGGCGACAAACAAACCAAAAGCAGCGGCGACGGCCAGTCAAAGCCCATAATCGGCGACAAGCAGTCCAAGACTTATTACCCAAACGGTTGCCAACCGGCAAAAGAAATCTCAGACGCAAACAGAGCGGTGTTCAAAACTGCCGAAGAAGCCGAAAAGGCGGGATTCAAGTTGGCGAGAAACTGCCACTAAGGAGGTAGTGAATGCTAAGAGAATTCAAAGAGTTCATCGCGCGCGGAAATGTTATCGACCTGGCAATTGCAGTAGTAATCGGCGCCGCTTTCGGAAGAATCGTCACGTCGCTCGTCGAGGGCGTGATCATGCCTCCGATTGGATTGCTGCTCGGTAACGTCGACTTCTCAAATCTCTTCATCGACCTTTCGAGACGGCAGCCACCCGCGGCCTCGCTCCTCGAAGCGCAGGCGCAGGGACGCCCTGTGATCGCCTACGGACAATTTCTAAACGACGTGATCAGCTTTCTGATCATCGCTTTCGTTATCTTTCTGATCATCAAAGCAATAAACCGTCTGCGCGCCGCGCCACCACCGCCACCAAACACGAAAGATTGTCCTTACTGTCTGACGGCGATTCCGCTCGGAGCAAAGCGCTGTGCGGCGTGTTGCGCCGATCTACCAGTCAGCGCATGATCTAACCGATGCGTGAATGCCCCCGTTGCGAAGTTTGCTACGAAGACGACGTTGAACTCTGTCCAAAAGACCAGAGCAACACGAAAACTACGCTGCCCGGCCCGCGCCTGTTAGCCTCACGTTACCTGCTCGAGAAACGTCTCGGTCGCGGCGCGATGGGCCAAGTTTATCTCGCACGCGATCAGAACCTCATGACTCGTCAGGTCGCGGTGAAGACCGTTCGTCCCGATATTCTCAACGACGAAGATCTCCAAGACGGCGAAGCAATCGCGCGTTTCGAACGCGAAGCACGCGCGGCTGCCTCGATTCGTCATCAAAATGTCGTAGGCGTAACAGACTTCGGCCAAACCTCCGATGGCGTGTTCTTCCTCGTGATGGAGTACGTCGAAGGAGAGACCCTTTATAACTTGCTACGTCGTGAAGGAACGGTGAGCCCACAAAGAGCTGCGAGCATCATGCGGCAGGTCGTCGCCGGCGTTGAAGCAGCGCACGACGAAGGAATTCTGCATCGCGATCTGAAACCCGCAAACATTTTTCTGATGCAGCAGAAACGGAAGGTGACCGGTGAAGACGGATTCGTAAAGGTCGGGGACTTCGGCCTCGCAAAGATCGTCAACCCGGATCGGTCCGATCTCGCTTCCGACAGTGGTCCAGCGTCGCGCGGGATCATTGGCACGCCGGAGTACATGGCGCCGGAGCAGATGCAGCCCGACGGTCAACTCGACGTCCGCGCGGATATTTATGCACTGGGAACGATCGCCTATCACATGCTCGGCGGGCGTCCGCCTTTCACCGGCAACATCACGCAACTTATCGCACAGAAATTGACCCAGGCGCCGCCGTCGTTGTCGTCGTTGCGTTCGGACGTAAATGTTGAATTGGAAGCGGCGGTCATGAAGGCGTTGGAAAAGGAGCCGAAGGATCGCCCGGCGACTGCCAGCGAGTGGTTCGAAAGTCTTGCTGCCGCGGCTGCGACGGAGTCAGGCGCGTTGAAGCGAGGCGATTCACGGGTGGTGATCATGGCGCCTGCGGGTTCGGAAGTTTACGTTGACGACGAACGTTACGGCAGCGTGGGCCGATCCGGGAGAGTGATTCTGACTTCACTTGCGCCGGGACAACACGTCTTGCGTGTTTCGAGATCCGGCGAAGCCGACGACGAGCGCGTGATCGAGATTCGGAGCGACATCGCCGAACAGATCATCGAAGCACAACTCAAAATCGGAGCGTCGAGTAAACATCTGACTCCTTCTCGTGGCGGCAGTCTAAAAAGCAGGCACGACGATCACTCGACAACGCTCGTCGTGGTGATGTGCACACGTTGCCACTCGCGTTTTGCCGAAGGCGTGAAGTTTTGCGGACGCTGTGGAAACACGACATTTCAACCTGTTTCCGGCGAATTCCAAACACAGACACAGCCGCAGACGCCGCCCGCGAGCGGCATCACTTGCTCACGTTGCGGACAAACCTACGGGGCGACGACGAGATTCTGCGGACGGTGCGGTATACCATTGGGAAATCCGGCCCTCGAATGGCGCGCCCCAAAGCCGGTGAAAGTCCTTTGCCGGACCTGCAAGACCAGCTATCCTGCCGGCACAAAGTTCTGCGGACGCTGCGGAACACGAATCACCCCTTGAGGGAATTCGAACTTTTCTTATAAGCTGTGCCGCGATGAAGCGCTGCCCGACGTGTAACCGCACTTACACGGATCTCTCCCTGAACTTCTGTTTGGAGGACGGAACTCCGCTCACTGTCGACGCACCAGGCGGACCGGACCCAAACGCGACGCTCAGATATCCGTCACCACGAGACACTGCCGAACCGCCGCCGACGGAGATCTACCGGCCGGGGCCAAGCACAGCAACGCCACACCAAACACCCGCGCCGCCACCACCTCCACCGCCGCAGTGGTCGCCGACACCAACACAAGTGCCGCGCAAAAAATCGAACGCTATTTGGTGGATCCTGGGCGGCTTCGCGGCACTGGTCGTTATCGGCGTGGGCCTCGTAGTAATGCTGATCGCGCTGGCGAGTCTCGGATCCGATTCGAACAGCAACAATCTCAACGCGAACACGCGCGACGTCAATCGCAATGCGAATGTGACAGTCAACGCGAACATTCCCAACGCGAACGCGAGTGTTACGCCTGCCGGTCCGTTGATCGACGATTTCAGCGACAAGAAGTGGAACGTCGGCGTGTCGCAGTTCGGCCGCATGTGGTACGACAACGACGAGTATCACATGAGTTCGAAAGAGCAGATGTACATCGTGATGTATGCTCCTTCAGAAGACTACAGCACCGAAAACGCCACGGTGAAAGTCACGGCGCGCAGTGTTGACGGCACCGTGCCCTCAAACGGTTTCGGGTTGATGGTCCATTGCCGTAGGTCCAAGGCGAAACAGCTCGAAGATTACGCGTTGCTGATCTATCCCAGTGACGAGCCCGAGTACGAGATCATCATGCATAAGGAGGGCACGCAGTCGTCGCTTGTGTCGCGCACCAAGTCAGACGCGGTTCTATCGGGTTCCCGTCCGAACCAGTTGGAAATCAGAATCAAAGGCAGCGAATTATCGTTTTACGCCAACGGGCAGTTCCTGACCAAAATCACCGACACCGAGAATTACCGGCGCGGAACAGCCGGGTTCTACACGAGCGACGTGACGAATGTGGCGTTTGATAACCTCGAGATCGATCGCTAGCGTTTTCGTGGCCCCAATCAGAAATGCAGGTAAACCTGAAAGTTCTGGCCGGTCCGTACAAGGGCCGGATATTTTCCTTCACGCAACACGACAGTTTTCTGATCGGACGTAGCCGCGAGGCGCATCTCTACCTGCCCGACGATCGATATTTCTCGCGCAACCACTGCCTGCTCGAGATAAATCCGCCGCGCTCTTTCTTGCGCGATCTAAATTCCACAAACGGAACGTTTGTAAATGGCCGCCGGGTCGCACACGCGTTTCTCAATGACGGCGATCGCATTCAGGGCGGCGAGACAATTCTGTTGGTTGAAGTGACGGCGAGCGAACCGAGCAGCGATCTTTCCGAAACTACTCAGGATGTAATGCCGCGCCGCCCCGTGCTCGTCATGGTTGAGTGTTTGAACTGTGGCCGCCGCGAACAAGCGCAGGCATCGGCCCCCGACGAGCGTCTCACATTTCTCTGCGAAGACTGCCGCATCGAATTGAAGCGTTCGCCGCAACCGATACCCGGTTACGACACCGTCAAACTTCTCGGGCGCGGCGGCATGGGCTGCGTAATGCTCGGCCGCGAACAACGAACCGGGCGGGCTGTTGCCATCAAAACACTGCTGCCCGAGTTTGCCATCAGTGACAAAGCGCTGAAACGCTTCATGCGCGAGATCGACGTCGCTGCGGCGTTGAAGCACAAGAACATCGTCGAGTTCATCGATCGCGGCACGCACAACGGCGTCGTCTATCTCGTGACCGAATACGTCGACGGCGCCGATGCTTGCAAACTTGCCGAAGCGAGCGGCGGTTGTCTTCCTTACAAAGATGGCATCTCGATCATCTCGCAGGCACTCGATGCGCTCTCTCACGCACACGCACAGGGCTACATTCATCGCGACTTCAAAGACCAGAACATTCTCGTCTCCGGCCACTCACCAAACCTGCTCGCGAAGTTGACCGACTTTGGTCTCGCCAAAAGTTTCACCCACTCCGGGATGAGCGGCGTAACCATGGCCGGCGAGATGGCTGGTACGCTGGCGTACATGCCGCCCGAACAACTGCGAAACTTTCGCGACGTGAAACCGCAGTCAGACATTTACGCGGTCGGCATGACCGCCTACAGCCTGCTCTCCGGTTCACTTGCCCTCGATCTGACGAACAAAAGCAGCGTCAACGACACCATCCGGGCCATCTTCGAACAATCCGCCGTACCGCTGCGGCAGCGCGCGCCGCACCTGCCCGCGCCCGTCTGTGACATCATCGACCGCGCCCTTGCAAAGGATCCTGTACAGCGTTGGCAAACAGCGTCGGCCATGCGCAACGCACTGTTGCACTGCGCCTGACCTGTGTCATGCGTGGCACAAAAACCTTTACTAAACGCCTGATCGACCGCATAATACGGACCAGCGCGGGCCGGTAAGTCTCGCGCTTTCGCATCAAGGAGACCTGTAAATGAGATCTATCTGGAAAGGTCATATCCGCTTCCTACTGGTCGCCATTCCGGTTCGTATTTACAACGCTATCGAGACGAGCGAGAAGATCCAGTTCAATCAATTACACCGCGACGATTTTGGTCCAATCGGTTACGACAAACGCTGCAAGAAGTGCGGCGAGATTGTTACGAACGATCAGATCACGAAGGGCTACCAATACGAACCCGATCGTTATGCCATAGTCGAACCGGAAGACATCGCCAGGATCAAGATCAAGACTACTAAGGCTGTCGACATCATTGGATTTGTCGATCGTGACGAGATTCCGACCACGTTTTATGATTCGCCTTATTTTGCTGGGCCGGATGGATCTGTTTCAGAGAAGCCGTATGCGTTGTTGCGTGAAGTGATGAAGCAAACCGGAAAGATCGCGGTGGGAAAAGTCGTGCTGCGCGATCGCGAAGATCTCGTGGCGGTGTTTCCGCTGGAGGATGGCCTGGTGTTGCAGAAGCTTCACTACCCGCATGAGCTCCGCAAGATCGAAGACGTACCTGACATAGAAGGCGTACAGAAGCTCGACGCGCAGAAGTTGAACAAGAGCGAGTTGAAACTCGCGACTACGCTCGTACAGGAGATGACTACGACGCTTTCGGAGATCGACACCGCTGACGCGTATCACAATGCCCTTCGGACTCTGATCGATTCGAAGATCAAAGGCGGGGAGCTGGCGGAATTCGAAGTTGAGGAAGTTCCCAGACTTGATATTATGAGCGCGCTGAAGAAGAGTTTGCAGGCGTCGAATCGTAAGCCGATGGTGAAGGCGCCAGCGGCTGCAACGAAGAAGAAGCCGCAGATCACGTTAGTGAAACCGCGTGCGGCTAAGAAGCGAAAAGTCGGGTAGTTTCCACCACCACTTTTTCGGCAATGAAAGATTCAAGGCCCAAGGTAATCTCGTTTCCCTCACCTGTCCCGTCAAAGGCAGATTATCAACGTGTCAAATCTTCTTACACGGTCAAAGAGATCAAGCAACTCTTCGGTCTCAGCGAGAAGACCATTCGCCGTTGGACCGAACAAGGCATCATTCACGCTTCGTCGCCGTCCGAAACACCTGACTTCGTTTACGATTTCCAGGCGTTAACGCAGTTTCGACGCGTGCGTGAGTTGCGGGCGCAAGGTCACAGCATTCGTCAGATCGAAGCCGAGCTGCAGGGACAGTTGAACTTGTTTCGTATCGAGAGCGGGCGTCTGGCTCGTTTGCTCACGCCTTTTGAAGAAGCGCTGCTGTTGCACGAGCAAGGCGATCCGAAAGCCGCGGAACACTACGTTGAAGCGATCAACGAAGGTGACAACGTCGCTGAAGCTTATTGCAACCTCGGCATCATCAATCTCGAACGCGGACAATTAGCCTCGGCGCTCGATAACTTCACGCTGTCCTTGAAGAACGATCCGCGACACGTCGAAGCACACTACAATCTCGCCAATCTCTACTACGACGCCGGCGATGTGCAGTTAGCCAGGTTGCACTATGAAGCAGCGGCGCAGATCGAGCCCGGGTTCTCGTTGGTCTACTTCAACTTGTCGCTCGTCTATCACAAACTCGGCGACCTGGATGCGGCGTCTGCAACGCTCGAAAAGTACCGGCAGTTGGAGCCTGAAGATGAAGACCTCGAGGTCCTCAATCAGTTGTTGAAAGCGATGAAAAATCCGTCGCCGTTCAATCAGAAAATGGATTGATTTGGCGGTGGGCAGGAGGGCTGCCCACCTGGTCTGGTACTTGGATCGCAGAAAGGTGAACGATCCGAATTACTCAGGTAATTATTCAAAGCGTCAATTTCCCTCCCCTTCCAGAATCAATTATAATCCCACTGGTTCCCGCTGAGGCTCTGTAGTTTCTGGAGCCGATAAGGTATAGCAACGAGGAAGGAGTTCCCCCTGTGGCAGATTCCAAATGTCGCGTTCTTTGTGTGGATGATCATCACGATACGTCCGAGATGCTCGAACTGTTGCTCGCCAAAGAAGACTATGAAGTAGAGACTGCTGGAACAATGGAAGAGGCCTGTAAACTGGCTACGCAAAAGGAGTTTGACCTCTACGTTTTGGACCGGCGTCTGCCCGACGCGACAGGGTTGCAGTTATGCGAGCGTTTGCAGCAAATCTCGCCTGGCGTGCCGTGCATCTTCTACAGCGGCGACGCCTACGAGCTTCATCGTCGCGAAGCCATTGCGGCCGGCGCGGCGGCCTACGTGGCGAAACCGGATATTGATGGATTGATTGACGCAGTGCAGAAATTGTTGGCGGAGAGCAACTGCGCGACGGCGAGCAGTTAGAGTTGTTCGTCCCCGCGTGCTGATTCACATCCGGGCAAACAATTACTGTTTAGAACCTCACTTGCTTGACACTCCCCAACGCGCACGTATAATTTTCGCGTTCAAACGAACGGGCCGATAGCTCAGTTGGTAGAGCAGCTGACTCTTAATCAGCGGGTCGCAGGTTCGAGCCCTGCTCGGCTCACCATTATTAGCAATGACTTACGGCAGGTTGCAGAGCCTGCCGTTTTCATTTGTGACCATCTTTATGACGATGTTTCTGTCGATATTCTGACAACCACAATCGCCCCGCGCTTTCCTCGATCAGTGGCGTGAATGTACCGCATCGTTGTCAAAATCGAGGCGTGCCCCATCAACTCTTTAATCTTCGCCACATCAACGCCTGCATCGGCTAAGCGAGTACCGAACGTGTGGCGCAAGTCATGAAAGGTGAAGTTGGTAATGCCAGCTTCGCGACAAGCTGCCGAGAATGACTCTTAACATCCGTGTACCGCGTTCCAGTGTCAGGATTCGTAAAAAACATATTCGGCATTACCGCTTTGCTTGCTCAGTTCCAATAGAGCTTCTCGAACAATCGGCTCCATTGGTACAGCGCGATCTCTGTTAGTCTTGGTCTCCGTAAAGTTGATGAGCATACTTCGACAATCATCAATGTCTGTGCCATAGCAGGTGATTGCTATGCATGCATGAGTTTGTTGAAGGCATCGCGTAAGTTGCAACTGGCGCGTGCTTCTTCGTGCCCAGAAAACCGTCAACGACTGCTCAATATCCCGTCGCGCTAGAAGCCCGTACGTATGGTGTTTGGCGTAATTGAGTGGCGGTCTCGATTGGTCATTTCAAGGCCAAACTCTAAGGTCTAAATTGTTGCTTTGAATTGCCTTACGCGGAATCTTAGAGTTCCGAAGGATTTTTCTAGAAACTCCAAAACTCTAAGGTCTTAAGAATCTACAGATTGACTGATTCTCGGTGGACTGAAAAACGCGACGATCCTGTGTGCTCAATTAGAGTGAGAGTCTAAGGTCCAATGTACGTCGATCTGGACCGTCGAATGACACATTCTCCGTGAACCTCCGCCTACGGTATCAGACACGAGCGGGAGGCGAGTGCAGCCCTATACGATTGACGGCTCGTTTAAGTAACTGCGACAGGTAGAAATTTGAAAAAAAATGAATAGAGGGGCGTTTGCTAATGACACATCCCCGAAAAACTGGTCCAATTTTTCGCGGATGTGTCACTTTGTTGCCCTTGATCCTACTACCACTAAATCCTCAAACTGTTGCGTCTTTCCGAAGGAAACGCGAAACTAGTTTGCCCCTAAAGTCAGTGAACAATCAGCAGGAGGCATTATGGAAAGTAACATAACGGAAATTGCGCCGGACATTTATCGGATTTCGATTTTTCATCCTGACTTCGGCATTCAGTTTAATCAGTTTCTGATCAAAGACGACGAACCATTCATCATGCATACGGGCATGAAGAAGATGTTTCCCCTCACACACGAGGCGGTAGCTTCTTTGATCGAACCCTCCAAGTTGCGCTGGATTGGGTTCAGCCATTTCGAGTCAGACGAGTGCGGCGCCTTGAATGAATTCCTGAAGATCGCGCCGAATGCGCAGGCAATTTGCAGCACTGTCGGCGCGATGGTCACAGTCAACGATTTTGCCGACCGGCCGGCGCGAGCGCTCGCTGATAACGAAGTCTTCGCGATTGGAAGTCATCGACTGAAGTTTCTGGCGACTCCTCATCTTCCGCATGGCTGGGATGCAGGTCTGTTTTTCGAAGAGCGCGACAAGACGCTCTTATGCTCTGATCTCTTCTTTCATCCCGGAGATCCGGAGCCGTTGACGGAATCTGATGTCGTCGGTCGCGCGAGCACGTCGATTACCGAAGGCATGGCGGGTCCGCTCGCTAACGACATGCCTTACACGCCTTACACCGATGCGACACTACACCGGCTGGCTGATCTCGAGCCGCGAACTCTCGCGCTGATGCATGGCACTTCTTTTCGCGGAGATGGTCGCAGAGCCATTCTGGAGCTGGCAGGAGTAATTCAGGAGAAATTAGCTGGACAGGAATGACGGCGGAACAGGCGAAAACGAAAATGATCCACTGATTAACACTAAACGCTATTCGTTATGTTGAGTGTAGTCGTTCTTCTGATCGTCTTGGGGGCGTCATGTGCGGTACTGAGGAAATCGATGGTCTAATCGCGAGAGGACGTTCCGAAACGGCTCCGGCTGCGCGGCACGCAATCTACCGGCGGATCGAAGATCAACGCGCGTGAAAGTCTACTGTTGCCTCTCTTAGGACTTACCGTTTTCGCCGCACCTGACGTCCAAGGATTGTCGTTAGATTATGGCGCCGCACCTGTAGACTACTAGAACTTAGAGATAGGCAATCAGTCTGGCAGCAATACTGAACTGACCACAAAATTTGTGGCCAATTGTTGGACAGAATCTCAGCACACGACCGATAACGAATGGCAAGGAACGGGAACAGACGTAAAAACCTTCGAAATCCTTGGTGGCTGCAACTTTCGAAAAAGGCAAATACTTATGTTTTGCCGCGCCTATCATTCGGGACCGTGCGGGGCTAAGACACGTAGTTTCGACCGCGCGTCGAACTAGTGATCAGGCAAAGCCTTGCCTTTCAGGTAAGTGCTACTTTAGTATCACTCCATGCGAACTGAGCTCGTTACCACACTGAAGCGCCAAGCCACAGAAATCCTTAACCAGCTCGAGAAGGATCGAGAGCCGATCTTAATTACGCAGCATGGCGTTCCATCAGCATATCTCGTCGATGTTGAAACCTTTGAGACCCTACAGCGTCGTATGACATTGCTCGAAGGCATTGCTCGCGGGGAAAAGGCAATCGAAGAGGGCCGGTCACTCACTCATAAGCAGGCAAAGCAACGCATGTCCAGATGGCTCAAGTAATCTGGGCCGAACCAGCACTCCACGATCTTGACGCAATTGCGGATTACATTGCACTAGACAATCCCGAGGCAGCACGCCGGCTGGTGCAGAAGATCTTCGAGCATGTCGATCATCTTGAAAGTCACCCTAGACTTGGCTCAAAGCCGGAAGATCTCAAAGGCTGGCGTTATCGCCAGATCGTTGAGCCGGCGTGTCGCATCTTCTACCGCGAAGATTCCGGGCGAGTCTTAATACTCCACGTTATTCGATCAGAGCGCTTGCTTAGGCCCGAACTACTGAGCGATCGAGATCAAGGTTAACCCCTAACGTGGACTGAACCCCTAGATTGAGACACTCGAAATAGGCACACTTAGCAGAGAAAGGAGCTGCAAGTGGGCAAGAAACGAGTAGGACGGTATTCAAACGAGTTCCGGCGGATGTGCGTCGAGCGCATGAAACAATGCGACGACATCGGGGCGCTGGCCAAGGAATTAGATATTCATCGACGATATTTGTACCGCTGGCGCGATCAACTCGAGCCAGTGGAGAAGAATGAGGGGCCGCCACCACAGAACTCACGTGAATCCACCTTGCGTAAAGAGGTCAGCCAACTTAAGCGAGTGCTGGCCGAGAAAACCTTAGAACTAGATTTTTTCAAAGGTGCCTTGCAAAAAGTCGAGGCTCGACGCCAGCAGAGCGGCGGCTCTGGCGCGAAGGCATCTACGACCAAATCCGGGAAGTGATGTCTTTGCAAGGCAGCTTGAGTATTGAACGGATGTGTCAATTGGCCCAGGTAAATCGCGCCGGCTTCTATAGATCATTGCAGGAGCGTTTACCGGTCGAAGAAGAGATGGAAGTACGAGCCACCATTCAGCAGATCGTGCTGGAGCATCGGCGCCGCTACGGCTATCGGCGAGTGACCGCAGAACTGCGGCGGCGTGGGCTGCTTGTTAATCACAAACGTGTTGCGCGCCTGATGCGTGAAGATAATCTGCTGGCGGTCCAGCCGCGGGCTTTCGTAGTCACGACTGACTCAGAACATCATTTTGAAGTGTATTTGAATCTCGCCCGCCGTCTGAAGTTGACCGGCATTAATCAGCTCTGGGTGGCTGATATCACGTATATTCGGCTGAAATCGGAGTTCGTTTATCTGGCCGTCATCCTGGACGGCTTTTCACGCAAGGTGGTCGGCTGGGCGCTGGAGCGAACCCTAGCCACACGCTTAACCAGGACTGCGTTGGAGCGGGCAATTGCTACACGCCAACCGGGGCCAGGTTTGGTCCATCATTCCGATCGCGGGGTCCAGTACGCTTCACAGGAATATGTGCAGCATCTGCAAGCACACCAGATGATCCCTAGCATGAGTCGGCCGGCGAATCCGTACGATAATGCAAGTTGTGAAAGCTTTATGAAGACGCTCAAGCGTGAAGAGATCTATGCTAACGATTATGTTGATCTCGACCACTTGCGCAGCAACATCGAGGCGTTCATAGACCAGTACTATAATCGCTGCCGCTTACACTCAGCGCTCGGCTACCAACCGCCGGAAGAGTTCGAGCAGCAACTCGAATCCGCTGTAACTTCCGCGGGTGCAACGATGAGTTTTTTCACGCATGGGGAGGCCTATCGACCCGATGGTAATCATGCAAACATAAGGAGCGGCCCGCAGACCGCTCCTCTTTCGACCATCGGTTTCGATGAGTCTCCGGCTGGTTAGTTCTTGGCGAGTTGCTCTCCAGCAGAGCTCGCCTCCGCTTCACCAGCCGACGCAGATTCTGAACCAAGAGCAAGAGTTTCAGAAGTGAAACTTATCAACGGCAAGTGTGCTAATTGAAAACTGTCTCAACCGAGGGGTTCACCCCATACGACTGGGACAAACTTGTGACAACACTTCAGCGAAACTCTTCCGAATACATGGCTGTGACCAAACTCTTCACTCATACCGCAACGCCACCGTCGGATCGACGCGGGTTGCGCGGCGGGCGGGAATGTAGGACGCCAGGGCGGCGATGAAGACCAGCAGCAGAACTACGCCCGCGATTGTTAAGGGATCGTTAGGACTCACTTCAAACAACAGCGAACGCATCGTGCGCGTGAGCAAAAACGAACCCGCCAGGCCGATGGCCGTTCCGATCGCGATGGTTAGCAGTCCTTGCGCCAAAACCATCTTGAGAATCGCTCGTGGTGTTGCGCCAAGCGCGATCCGCACCCCGATCTCCCGCGTGCGCTGAGCCACCGCATACGCGAGCACACCATACACGCCCGCAATCGCCAGCAACAACGCTGTCACCGCAAATACACCGACCAGCAGCAGGTTGAACCCGCGTGTGTTAACAGACTCAGAAAAGACTTCCGCAAACGTGTTCAAGCGCGCTGGGACAGTCGGATCGATCTGGCCCAAGACATTCCGCGCTGCTCCGAAAACCGTTGCCGGATCAGCGCTGGTCCGCATCACGATATCAAACTGCCCAACACTCCGCGCTCGTTGCCGGTAGTTAACATAAACCGTAGGCCGCGGCTGTTTTTCAAGACCGTGTTTACGCACGTCGCCGACGACACCGACGATCGTGAGCAGACGCAGGTCGCCGTCCATGTTGCCAAACTCGATCGTCTGCCCGAGCGGATCCTGATTGGGCCAATTCTGCTGCGCGACGGCTTCGCTGATCACCGCGACGTGCGGTGCGTCTGGACCATCTGATTCACTGAACCATCGTCCGCTGCGGAGCGGAATCCGAACGGTTTCGAAGTAACCTTCACTCGCAACAACGTAGTCAGCTACGCCAGTACGATTTTTATCGCGAAAGAGATCTTCCATGAACTTCGTCAAGTCGCCGATGAAAACCGGGTCGGGATTGTCGTTCGACGCCTGCACGCTACGGTCAATCAACCCGCGTTGCGTTGCCGAAAGCTGTTGCGGGTTGATTTTGGCAAACGTTCCGTCGGGTGAGTCGGAGGATTTCAGCGGCAGTATGTTTGTCCCACCGACTGCTTCCACGCCAGGCAGACTTCGCAAACGCGCGATCAATTGATCGACGAACTGCACTCGTTGCGCTTCCGTTCGTGTACTCATATCCGGCGCTTTGAGCTCCAGCGTCGCGATCCGCGCGGTCTCAAATCCCGGATCGACCGACAGCACGCGCAACATGCTGCGGCCCAACAATCCCGCGCCCGTCATCAAAATGAGCGTGATCGCAACCTGCCCCGCGACGATCATGCGACCCGTGCGACGGCTGCGAACGCCGGTTCCCTGCCGCCGTCCACCTTCGACCAACGAAGCCTGCACGTCTCGCCACGTCGCACGCACCGCCGTAAGCAAGCTGAGACTCATTGCCACGACAACCGACAGTGCAATCGCAAACAAAAGCACGGCCAGATTTACTGAAACTTCATCGAGGCGCGGAATATCCACTGGCGCGAGAGCGAGCAATAGCCCAACGCCAAAATACGCCACCAGTATTCCCAAACCACCACCGGCGAGACAAAGCAACAACGCTTCTGCGAGAAACTGTCGAATCAAGCGCCAGCGCGAAGCGCCCAATGCGACGCGCACCGCGAGTTCTCCGCCACGCGCAGACGCCTGCGCTAACGATAGATTCATCACGTTTGCGCAAGCGACGAGCAACAGCAAACCAGCGACACCCAACACCACCAACAAAGCCGGCTTCACGTCCGTGGTCAACGCGTCTTTCAAAGGGACCGTCGCAACGCTGACCATGTGCTTTTCCTGGAGGCCGTATTGTTGGGACAGTCTTTGTGCAATAGCCGTGAGATCAGCTCGCGCCTGATCGAGTGAGGCGCCATCGCGCAGACGCCCTACGACCGGCCAGTTGTGTGCAGTCCGACTCGGCAAACGAGTCTCGATCTCGCGCGGCATCCAGATCTGGCTGTTGTCTGGAAAGCGAAAACCGGGTGGTAACACTCCGACGATCATTGTCGGGTTGTTTGAAACTGTGAACTTCAGCGTTTCGAGGCTTCGCGTTTCTTGCAGACGGCGTTGCCAATAGGAGTAGCTCACCAGAGCAGTTGGAGCGGCGCGGAAGCGTTGTTCTTCTGGAGCGAAAAGCCGGCCGATGACGGGCTGAACACCCATTACGGAGAAAAAGTCAGCGGAGACGTACGCCACGCGGACACTGTCCGGTTGCTCGTTGAGGGAAACCGGAAACTCGGCGGAACGCATCTCCGCCATGCCTTGCAGCGAGTTTGACTGCTCGCGGATGTCTTCAAAATTCGGATCTGCAAACTGCATCGGACGGTTGCGCGCGCTCATCTCCCACAGTCGCACGATCTGTTCCGGGTTTCGGTAAGGAAGCGGGCGCAAAAGCACGCCATAGACCACGCTGAAGATGGCCGTGCTGGCGCCGATGCCGAGGGCGATTGTGATGACAGACACAAAAGCGTAAACGGGACTCTTCGTGAGCATGCGCAGACCGTAGCGAAAGTCTTGTGTCAGATCTTTAATCACGACGAATCTCCGGTTTGGAACCGATCTCGATCACGCGGTCGAAGAGCGTATGGTACTCCTCGGCCCCATGCATCACCAGAACGAGAGTCTTGCCGTTGGTTTTGTCGAGGATGAGATTGATAGCCGTGTCGCGGCTTTCCGGATCGAGGTTCGCAAGCGGCTCGTCAATAATATAAAGGTCCGCGTCCCGCGAGAGTGCAAGCGAGAGTGCGAGCTTCTGTTGTTGACCGGCTGAGAGTTCATCGGCGAACGACTCGAGCACTTCACTGTGGCCCAGTTTGAACGAGGAGAGTAAATGCGTATCAGTAACCAGCTCCTTCACTTTCAAAGGAGGAAACGAGATCGGCAACGTGACCGAACTAATTCTATCGGGCAAGACCATCTCACCATGAGACGGAGCGAGATATCCCGAAAGAATGTTCGCAAGCGTGGTTTTGCCGCAACCATTTGGACCGACGAGGACGACTCTTTCGCCACACGAGAGTTGCAACGAGAAATCGCTCAGCACCGGTTTGCCGTTGTAAGCAAAACGAAGATTAGCAACGGACGGCGCCTGGCCGCTGCGGTAGTGCGTCGCCGCGGACGCGGAAAGAAACGACGTAATCCGTTCGGTGATCGCGCCGTATGTGTGAAAGTCAGCCATGCGGTTGAAGATCTGCATCAGCGTCGTTACGGCGCGCCAGAAGCTGTTTACAAAAGCCAGATATCCGCCGAACGTGAGTGACCCGCGCAAGACAAACAACGCGCCGACAAACATCGAAAGAAAGTCGGAAACGATCATCGTGAGATCGTTAAGCGCCTGAAAGCCGCGGCTGAGACGATAGCGGCGATAGCTCGTCGCGAGATATTCGCCTAAACGATTCTCGAAAACCGGCACCGTCTGCGGTTGAAGACTAAATGCTTTTACCATGCGGAACGCGCCGAGTGCTTTATTAAGGACCGATTGCACACTGCCTTCCTGCTCTCGTTCCTGCGAAGTCAACGCCTTGATTCGCTTGCCCAAAACCACGCCGATCGACGAAGAGATCGGAATGATCGCTGCGACGATCAGAAACGCCTGCCATTGCAGGTAAATCAGCACGGCCAAAAGCGCGATCAGCAACACGCCCTGTCGTACCGTGGTTTGCACGAGCGTCAACAACGGCACAAATCCCTCGCGCAGATCGCCGTAGATGCGGTTAACGAAGTAACCGTATCCGTTTTGCAGCACCGATGCGTATTCTTTCTGATAGTACGATTCGAGCAGTTGCCGGCTAATGGTTTTCACCAGTCGATTTTCCAGCGACTTGGTCCACAACGCAGCGACGGTAGCGCCGGCGTTCATGACCAGACCCAACGCGAGATAGCTGACTACCAACACGAGAAACCGATTGAACCCGCGTTGCGCGACGACTTCGTCAAAGATTGATTTGATTAGCAGTGGATGCAGGATACCTTCGGTTGCTGAGAGCAGTGAAGACACCAATAGCAGGCAGGCGTATTCGAGTCTGAACCGCCCGAGCAACTCGAAAAAGAGTTTAGGCAGGGACATAATCCATCAGCGCATCAAACACGGAATCGATCAATGCGCCGGCTGAGTCCTCCATTCTGCTGCTGAAAGCGCTTTGGGCGGGAAGCTGTCGCAGCAAGAACGCCACGGTTTCGCTGCTCTGTTTGCTGTCTACAAAAGGTACTGAACGGTAGAGATCGTAGCTATGCTGCAAAAACTCGCCGCCTAGTTCCCAGTAAGCACAGGCGCGTTCGAGCCTGAACAGCGTAGCCGAGGCAAGTCGTTGCAGTTCGTTGTGCCAGTATTCGTTTCTGGTTCCGTTGGAGCAGACGCGCAGCAACAGTATTGCGTTCTTGATACTGCCGGGCTGATCGCTCAATTCACCGCACCATTTGAAACTCCTCAACGCAGGCTCGATCGCGCCTGCGTTGTCGCCGATTGCGTGCCGCTCGAGTGCAAGCCGGTAAGCTATTTGCCTGAGTATCGGTAAGCGCGTTCCGAATTTTTCCAACGACGCGAGATGATCTTCGAGTTTATCCAGGATCGCGGCGGCCGAATCTTCACGTCCCCACTCGCGATAGATCTGGCTGAGCAGCAGATGAGCGACAACGCGGTCGGTCGTATTGAGCGGCATCGAATTACAACACTCTTCAAACGACTTCAGCGCCAACTCATACTGCCCGAGATGAAGCAGCGCCCGGCTGCGGATTTCCAGCAGGTACTGTTTGAAAAACGCATCCTGGAATTGCGGCAGGTTCGCATTCGTTTCCGCCAGTTCCAACAACGCCGTGTAATCTTCGACCGTTTGCAGCACGCGCGCTGCTTCGACTACGCGGCATGACAACATCACTTTTTGCAGACCGGCCCCTGCTGCGATTACTGCCGGCGCATCGTCAACGGATATGCAGTGCGTGAAGATGGACAGGTCCTGTTCGCGCGTGGCAAAGCGATAGATATCTTCGAAAATACTCAGGCTCTCGCGCACTTCACCTTTCTGCCCGGAAATGCGCGCGAGGTTCATATACGGCGCAACCATGTTCGCCAAACACAGTGCCCTGTGCGGTGAGAAGCGACTCAAATGGGCAAACAATTCGATCTCACCACGACAGAGCACTTCCGCTCTTTCGATCTCCCCGTACTGATACTGAAGGAGCGCGCCTTGATTGAACTGGACCGCGAGTTCGCCGATCATCTCGGGCGTGTCGGGCAAAGCATCCCGATCGCACTGCCGCAAATGATTGAGGATCAAATTACTTAACGAGACGAGATCGATCTTGATGCGGTCCTCCAGCTTCGTGACCATATTGGTGCGTTCCAATCTGGTCAGATCGCAATGAGCGTTCGTGATGACGGAGGCAGCACTCATATTTCGTCCAGTACAAAATCAGCTTTTTCGTGGTGCGTGAAGCGATGCAGTGTGCGCATGACCCCGGCGACGCCGGTAGCGTAATCACACGAGATTCGAAACAGATTGTCGCCGGGCGTAGCGAATCCATTTGGCTGTTCGATTAGGTAAAGATCGCGGACACCTGTCAACGGCCGCTTCGCCATCTCGAGATACTTCACGTCTTTTGAGAACACGTAAGCATCGGTGAGTACATCTACGAAGCTGCTCAAGCCATACAATAGTCCGGCATAGCCGGAGTATTTCCGGTGCGTTTCCGCGAGGATCATTTCCAATCGCTCGTCCCAAAGTCCGTACCTGATTGCCACCCGCGCGATCCCGGCGCTGCCTTCTTCAAGATAGGGCAACGCCGTCGGATCTCCGGGCGTACGCGGGAACGACAAAACACCTTTCTCACGTTCTTCACCATGAGACAGATCAAACTCGAGCGCGCGTCTGCCGGCGGCGCGGAATTGTTCGTTGCCGGTGAGTTGGGCCAGGCGAAGTAAGAACAAGGCGACGCCGCTCTGCCCGTAACCGAAGCCGAGATGCAACAGCCCGTCGGTTTCCCAATGCAACCCTTTTTCGTTTTCGCGCGCGCTCGCGAGGAGCGAATCGCCAAGATCGTTCGCAACGGCGAGATAATCGTTGTTGCTCGTGCGAACGTAAAAATGGAGGTTCGCCATGCCGATTCCCGCCATGCCGTGCAGATAGGAGTGATGTGCTTTCAAAAGCGAGCTCTGATTTGCTCGGCGCATCAATGCCGCGGCGCGTTCTTCAAACCCGAGTTCCCAAAGAGTCCAGGCAATACCGGAAGCGCCGGTTAGAAGTCCGGGAGAAAGAGGTTCACGGGCTACCTTGTCGAGTTTTTGTTCGAGCCAGTCCGTCGCGTGTTTTGGAATCTCCAGGCCGCACTTTTTGAGTGTGAAGAGCACGCCAGTCGCGCCAAACCCGAGACTCAGTGAATTGGTACGATGAACGAAAGGATCGGCAGGAAACAGACTGTCGTCTCTATCGGGACGAATGCTTGCCAGGATAAACCGGCCCAACTCCTCCGCGATCTCTTCAGTGTCATCAGCGTCAATATCATCAGCAAAGTGCGGCGCCAGGATCTGCGCGGGCTTGTCGAGCAGTTCACAGGCACGAGCAGAAGTCAGTTCGTTTCCAGCGAGGCCGCTTATGACGTTGAAGAGTTCGGTTTCGGACCAGCCCACATCATGCAGCACGGTCTTGAGCACGGTGTCGAAGAGATCCGGCTTTAGCATCGCCAACGCGGCAATCGGAAATAGCATGTAAAGCATGTTTGCTGCGAGGGCGAAGCGATCATCGTCGAAGCTCTGCGTGTTTTGACGAATGCTCGCCGCGCTCTTGAACCCGGGCGTGAATAGATAGGTTGGCTGGCCCGAATCAAATTTAAACGCGCTTTCGAAATCGATCAGACGCACGGCGTACGTTTCGGGGTCGATTCTGATATTGGTCGCGTTCAAGTCGCCAAAGATGAGGCCTTTCTGGTGCAGCAGATCCACCGCCTGCGCGAACGATTTGAGTATTTTCCGATAGATCTCGAAATAACGTTTTGAGTCTTCCCATGAAGGTCTCGCGAGCATCAACGGACTCTGCGTCAACATGATCTCGCGAATGTTGAGGCCTTCAAGGTATTCCTCGACGAGGAAGAAATTCTCCCAGCCATAGAAGGCGTCTACCGGTTGCGGCGCGATGCCCGTGTCTTTCAGCAACTCGAGCAACTCCTGCTCGTTCTTGAGCAGTTTGATCGCGTCGTGTCCGCGATCGTCCATCGCCGTGTGCGCTCTTGCTTCCTTGACGATGACTTCTTTTCCCGTCAACTGATCGTCAGCGAGGTAGACGCCGCCCGAGTTGGAAAAAGCGATCGCTTTCTTCACATGGAACCGGCCATTGAGAACAATCTCGTGCCCACCTGCCGAAGCCTCTGCGGGAAACGGATCGCTGGCCCACGAAGGCGGCGCAAAGTAGGGAGTGCGGACGTCGGGCACGGCTTTACCGTCCGGAGAAATCAAGACAAGAACCTTATCGCCCGTAACGTCTATTCGGCTCGTGCGCTGCATTCCGCCGTAGCGGTAATACAGCACGCGGCAATCTTTGTAGCGCTTATCCGAAAGGATGTAAGGCCCTTCTTCGCCTTGTAACTCGTCGTAGAGGGCTTCGAGCAGAGCTTTGAAGCGCGGGAGATCGGGCGGGTACATCGTGATGAACTTTCCGGATCCGCCCCTGGCCCAGCGCTTCGAACTCATTGCGGCGAGCACATTTCGATCGAGTGCAAACTTGAACGATACGTCGTGCGCGAGCGCTATCTGCGCAGCCCGGCGCAGGATCGAAGCAGCGTTGTCGATCGTTGCTGAAACGTGGATCTTCCAGCCCTGGATCGGCAACACGTAGCCGTTACCGGGATGCACGAAAAACCAGAACCCATCGCGCGCGCTGGTCCAGCCGTTGCCGGCTGCCTGCAAGAGTTCACTGACGAGCGAGTTGAACTCAGTCTGAGCGCGATAACGAATTTCCAGCGGCTCGTAGAAACGTTCGTCCATGAGCGTGTACATGAACTTGTCCACGTGCCGAGCATCTCGCAGGTATTTTGCGCTTTTCATAGCCTTGTTCTCGAGCTCTTCGAGGAGCAGTACCGAGTGGTACCAGCCTTGAGACTGCTCCCGGAGAGCCGGAAACATGAGTTTCCAGTGGTTTGACTAACCGTTATTGTCATTACAACAGGCTAATGCGCTGCTGCCGCTGCTGTCGCCGAAGAGCTCTTCTTCTCTCGGGACTTCGAGTTTCTGAAGGTCGAGAACTATCTCCATTGCCATGATCGTTACTCCTCCTTTCTGCTAAAGGTGAAATGCAAAACTTTTGCGGGCGGTTAGCCCTGATTGTCGTTACAACAAAAACCAGCGCTGCTGCCGCTGCTGTTGCCGAACAGCTCTTCTTCCGCCGGCACTTCAAGTTTTTGAAGATCGAGAACTATCTCCATTGCCATGGTCGTCTTCCTCCTTTCGTCAGAGATCAAAGGCAAACTCCTATGCGCCAGCCGTAGCTCCTTCCGCTCAGACAGACCTCTACTGTCACCCACTTGAGTGGGCGCTCGTTTGAGCAACAACGCCGGATGGACCAATGAGGTCGAAGTGCGCGGCGCCACGTGCACCGCGTCGTGTCTGGGGATTGTCTATATAGCAGAACGAAAATCGGAATGTCTGTCTTTGACTGACATAGCGATCGGGTCATCAGTCAAAGATCAGAGTTGTGCGAGTGTTTCGAAGACTGTTTTCGTCGTCTGATAGCAGTCGCAACTGGTGACTTCCATGCGCACGCGATCGAGAATCGTGATGCGTCCGCGGTGATAACGGATCAATCCTTCTCGCTGTAATTTCGTTGCCGCCATTGTGATTCCCGTACGGGCTGCACCGAGCACCTGCGAAAGCGATTCGTGCGTTAGATAGAAGCTTTGCGACTGCACCTGGTGACTCGTAACGAGTAACCAGCGGCATAAGCGTTTGTCGAGAGTGTGAAAATGATTGCAGACGCTGAGTTGAGACATGTAGGTCGCCAGTGCGTGTGTGTAAGACAACAGTAGATCTCTTAGCACGCCTTGCTTTTCAAATTCCTGTTTGAGCACGTCGGCGTTTAGGGTGAACGCATCGCCCGGAACCTGGACCAGGACCTGGTGGGGCATTTTGACTTGGCGAAACAAAACTGGAATGCCGAGTATGCCTTCGTTACCGACGTTTGCGACTTCTATTGTGTCGCCTTCAGCCGTGAGCGACAGCAGCGAGGCCATGCCGCGATTGATGAAGTAAACGCAGCGAATGTCGTCTTCGGCGTGATAGAGAACTTCTTGAGCGTTCAGGTGAACGGGCTTGAGACTCGAGAAGAGTCGTGAATATTTTTCGGTAGACAGTCGGGTAAGTATTTGGTTTCTGATCGGCGATTGATCAGTGAGGGAGAGAGTGAGCATTTTTATTTACCGAATTTTGGATGTTTGCCAGTGAACCTCGGGGAGACTCACCTCGCGCACGAACAAGACGTCGATTGCTTGCAGCAAACTTTGCAACTGCAAGGCCATGATTACGCATTTGGACGTGAGAAAGTTTAGAGAAGAAGAAAAGCGTAAGAGAAGTTTCGAGTAATAGTTAGACCATCACTTGCTTCGTGGCTGCGACTTAACAATTCTTAACAATTCATCTTGACGCTTTCGGAAAAAAATCCAAAAGGTTTGAGTGTGAGCGAACCGATCGCACGAAGCAGCGAGGTGGTAGAGATTCAAAAATTCGCAGTCTGCAGCGCAACTACGACTGCGAAAGAATGTCTCTAAAGCAAAGGCTGTTGTGTTGCGGACGCTTCCGAACGTAGCCGTTGCTTGTGCTTAATTGCTTTTGAGGAGCACTTCGTTCATGCAAATCAACGTGAGAGTATTTGATTCAAGGCAACATGTACGGGTCCCCTGAAGTGCTCAAAGATTTCAGGACCCGTTTTCACGCGTGCCAGTAGCCGCTCTTAGCGCAAGATGTTTCTCAATCTCGCGCTCGAGAGCGGCGAACTCAACTCTCTTTTTCCTTACGTCAGGATGGTCAGAGCTGAAATTCGCGGACAACTTGGTCACGTGATCATGACACGCGTGTGAGACTTCTCAGGCGCTCGTTCCTTTGCGGAAATCCGAACTTCAACACTGTGACCAAGTCTATTCAGAATCGCGAACAGACGGTCGGCAGAAAACCCGGAAAGCTGGCCGCGTAAGAGTCGCGATACTTTCGGCTGGTCCAAGGCAGTACGCTCAGCGGTCTGAGCCTGAGTCCAACCCTTCTTCTCAATCAACTGAGCAATCTTGGTTGCTAACTTCGCTTTCAAAAGGCGCGCTTCCGCATCTGCGAAACCGAGATCGGCAAAAACATTGCCACTGCTGGGCTCCGCCTTCTCGGACCGCACAGTGAGTTTTCGAGTTTTGGTTGCTCTGACCTTCGCCTTCACGGGTTACGTCCTCTCTCTGTTTGACGCCTCTTGTAGTCTTCTTCTGCGGCCTTTAACCGTCTTTTGATTAGGTCTATATCGGGTTTCGGTGTGGCGTTGCCCTTCTTTGATTTCTTCTGAAGGCATGCAGCACATACACTGACTCCGAAAACTTGACGGTATAAACGGCGCGGTAAGTATCGGTATCATAGTCCTCCACTATTTCAAGTACGCGCGCGCACCAAAGCCTGCCAGCGGTTTCGCCGATGGTGCCTTCCCTCCGATCTGAGCTTGATACAAAGCATAACCCATACGTCTTTGACCTCAGATGGAAACGCTTTAACATCCCTTCGTGACGAGCCGAGCCAAAGTAAGCTCTTCATCTTGTGAGGAACATCCACGGTCGAATTATGCCTTATCTGGCATACCGGATCAATGCCCACTCGCAGTTTCGTCATCAGTGCGGCCAGGTCGTTCAGTCTCGAACTCGTGGTCTACGTTCAAGTGACGGATGACAGTACTTGATCGGCGGGCAGCTTTGCCCATGATATCCTTCCCTTTTCGAGAGGAACCTCTGTTGAAGACCGCCGACCAAACTAAACCAGCCGGCAATCCCCTCCTCATGATCGAAGTAAAATTGCGCAGGTCAATCCTTGCGTTACAACGGTGGAGTTGCGAACCAAGTTTTGGCAGCCGGTGCAACTAAGTCGTGCTCCTCCGAAGAGCCTTGACGTAAGGTGGGAAATATTCGTGTTGGTGGACCTGAAGTCGATGCGTGAATCCTGCGGTGGCCGTCAAGCGTTAGATTCGTGGCAACGGACCGGCACCTGTCGGAATCCTAGACTCGGTCCCTTGAAACAAGTTAGGATCAAGAGCCGTATTTAGCCCGGCGCAATAAACTGTCACCCTATTTTGAGGAGTTTTGAATGAATCGTATTAGAACGTTTTCCCCAGCCGTTTTTGCAATTCTGGCGCTCGTTTTTGCACTTTCGCCAGCCGCACTTGCCCAGAAAAAGGACAGTCAATTTGCAGACGTTAAGATTAAGAACTTTGGTCAGATGGACGAGCGGTTCTTCCGCGGTGGCCGACCGAAACCCGAAGACCTGAAGGCTCTCGCCGCACTCGGCGTCACGACCATCATCGACCTGACTGACAACTCGCGCGAATACGAACAGCCCGCGGTTGAAGCCGCCGGACTGAAGTACGTCAACATTCCGATGGTCGACAAGAGCTATCCGAGCCTCGAACAGGTCAATGAGTTCATGAAGGTCGTCAACGATCCCTCAACCGGCAAATTTTTCGTACACTGCGCCGGCGGCCGGCACCGCACGGGTGTCGTGGGAGCTGTCTACCGGTTCACCGTTAACAAGTGGAACCTCGATCAGGTACTAAACGAAATGAATGAGTTCGAGTTCGGCTCCGGCTTCGGCCACGGCAAGCAGAAGGACTTCGTGAAAGACTACTGGCAGCAAGTCCAGCAGCAGAACGTCGCCGCCGCCGCTGCCGCCACCACAAACAAGTAAACCCAGGTAAACACGCACAAGCAATCAGGGCCGCTCATCGCGAGCGGCCCTTTCTTTATACAAACTTACGACTCGTCGTACGCGCGTTTCGCACGCGCCGTCACAAACTCATCACTCTCGATGATGTAAGCCGTCAGGTTGTAACCGTAGACACAACCCGTGTCGAGGCCGATCGCTTTCTTTCCACGTCGCGGCTCGGGCGCCGGCCAGTGGCCAAACAACACTATCTTTTCGCCATAGTACACGTGATACCATGGCGTGCCTTCGTCACTTTCACGATCGGCGCCGAGTGTTCGCAAACGCGTTAGGTCACCAGTGGTTTGCGAATAGAGCTCAACGTTCGGTCGCAACCCGGCGTGCACGACGAGATGCGTGTCGAGATCGATCGTGAACGGCAGGCGATTGAAGAAACTGGCGTACGCGTCCTTCTCACCTTTCAACTCTTTGTGCGTTTCCTTCTGCGCGGGTTTCAACTCGATGTCTTCACCGTTCCACTTTCGCCGCAACGCCAGATCGTGATTGCCGATCACGGTGGTGAAGCGCACATCGGTCATAAACAGCTCCAGCACTTCCTTGCTCTTCGGTCCCTTCGTGATGAGATCGCCGACGGAAACAACACGGTCGTCCTCTCCGAGCCCGACCTTCTCGAGCAAGTCCATCAGCTCGTCATAACAACCATGAATGTCTCCAACTACAATTGTGCGACTCATCCAAACCTCCGGGCATTATTCAGCGCGAATCGGAACCCATTGTAAGCTATCGGTAGAGGTACGTCTTGCTCTCCTTCTGATCCCATTCAACACTGTCGACGTTCTCAGGGTCTGACGAAAGTATCTCGTCGCTCAACTTACTCGTGCTGACCACCGGATCGAGACTTACGAGGTAAACGATCCTGCCCATCGGTTCGTCCGGATCCTGTCGATTGAGCTCGCGCAATTCGTAATCATATTGATGACGCACAAAAATCTGCTTCAACAGGTCATTCGTCTTGTCCACGTCGCGGGTCTGCACGGTAACGACCATCGATCGAAACACCTGATACTGCTCGAAGTATTCAAGAACGTACAACGAAAGCAGTACAAACACTGTCAGGATGATCGCCATGTCCCAACGTCCGACACCCGCCGCCAATCCGACGCCAAGACAAACCAGCAACACAGTCGTTTCCTTGGGATCGCGGATGTTCGTGCGGAAACGTACCAGCGAAGCCGCGGCGAAAATACCAAATGCACGCGCGGCGCTGTCGCCAACAACCATCATCATTCCGCCCGCCACCACCGCCATCAGTATCTGCGTCTGGGCCACGTACGGATTGCGACGCGCAACAGACACACCACGCCGTGGGCGAAAAGCCAATAACGAAGCGAGAAACGCCGCGAGCGCAAAACGCAGTGCGATGCGAGCTGACGTTGTCTCCCAGCTTGCGAAGGTCGCGGGCGACATGCCGGTGGCGTCTGGTCCAAACAACTCTCCCAACAACGGCGTGCCGCTATCGGAATCCCGGGGAACTGCCACTGCGGCGCCGGGAGAAGCGGAAGGTGTCGCGACGCTGGTTGACCCCGGACGATCGCGCAAGACATAAGCGGCCAATCCGCTGCCCAGCAGAATGACGACAAACGTCGCCAGAACCGCAAGTGTAAAACGGTTCATACTCGTAGTCCTTTCTGAGATCTAAACTGCGATTATTGCTTGGCCCATAGTCGCGGTCGCTTCAACGGGTGAAGGTTGCCGGCAGGCGGTGAACTGTTTGGGCCCTCGAAAAACAACTGGCTGTTGAATGGCTCTTCGCCGGCCTCCATCGGCGGTGGTTCGTAGGTACCATCAGAGTTCATGACCCTGGCTTTCACGTTATCACGCAGGTATGCAGCTAGTACGATGTCTTTCAGATACTTCTTCGCGTTCGGATCGATCACCGGCGCGACCACTTCAACACGACGATCGAGATTGCGCGCCATCCAGTCGGCAGAACCAATGTAAACCTCTTCGTCACCAGCATTCGCAAAGTAGAAGATACGGCTGTGTTCGAGGAAAGTGCCAACGACGCTGCGGACGTGAACAGTCTGCGAAAGTCCCGGTTCACCGGGACGAATCATACAAGCACCACGCACGATCAGATCGATCTTTACTCCCGCCTGCGACGCTTCGTAAAGCGCTTCGATGATCTGGAGATCCGTCAGTCGATTGATCTTCGCCATGATGTGCGCGGGCCGGCCGTTACGCGCATGAGCAGTTTCACGTTTGATCATCTCCATCATGCGTTTGCGCAGGTTCAGTGGCGCAACCAGCAGGCGGCTGAATTCTTTTTGAATAGAGAAACCGGTCAGAAAGTTGAACACGTCCGTGGCGTCATCGCCAATGATCGAATCGCTCGTAAGCAAACCGAGATCGGTGTAGAGCCGCGAAGTTGTGGGATTGTAGTTTCCGGTGGCGATATGAGTATAAGTTTGCAAACCGTTCTCTTCACGTCTCACGACGAGAGTCACTTTGCTGTGCGTCTTCAACCCCACCTGGCCGTAGACCACGTGCACGCCTGATTCAGCGAGCCGCTTGGCCCATTCGATGTTGTGCTCTTCGTCAAAGCGGGCTTTGATCTCGACGACCGCAGTTACCTGTTTGCCACGCTCGCTCGCCTGGATGAGGGCCTGCGGAATCGGCGACTTCTTGCCCGTTCTGTAAAGACACATTTTGATCGCGACTACATCCGGATCGTTCGCCGCCGTCTGAATGAAGTCTACGATCGTGCCGAAGGTCGTGTAAGGATGATGAACGAGCAAGTCCTGCTTTTTGATTGCGTCGAAAACCGAATCGTTCTTTCTGAGCCCTGCAGGCGGAACCGCTTTCAGCGGTCTCTCTTTCAGCTCAGGCTTGTCGAGACTGTAAAGCTCCATCAAGTGCGGAATGTCGAGCAGTCCATCGATCCGGTAGACGTCATCAGGATCGATCTTCAACGAGCTAGTTAAGTACTCAACCATTTCGCTGGGCATCGACGACGCAACCTCCAACCGCACCGGCAAACCAAAACGACGTTCTCGCAACGACTCCTTGATCAGCGCCAGCAAGTCTGCTGCTTTATCGTCGCGAATCTCAACGTCGGCATCGCGCGTAACACGGAAGAGATGGCCCTTGCTCAGGTGCATGCTCGGAAAGAGCGCGTGAATGTTTGCTTCGATCACTTCTTCAACGAGCACGAACTTCAACTCGCCGGGATTCACTGGAATGAGGCGCGGCACGACCGGTGGCACCTTGATCCGCACGAACCGCGCTTCAGTACCGATTGGTGCTCCGGCAAGCGTGTCTTCCGGATTACCTTCGACTGTGAGCCCGATGTTCAAACTGAGGTTCGAAATGTAAGGAAACGGTCGCGCCGGATCGACAGCCTGCGGAGTCAGCACCAGAAAAATGTTTTTCATGAAGTACTGCGAGAGGCTGCGTTTTTCGTCTTTCGACAGGGTTTTGTACGGCGCGATGACGACGCCGTTAGCCGCGAGTTCCGGCAACACATCGTCGCGAAGACAGCGCGTTTGTTCCTCGATGAGTGGAAGCACGCGTTTGCGAATCACTGCGAGTTGCTCAACCGGTGTCAACTCGCCCGGCATCGGACCAATGTCGTCGATCGGCAGCATCTCCTTGATGCCCGACACGCGCACCATGAAGAACTCGTCGAGATTTGAGGAGAACACCGAGAGAAACTTCAACCGTTCGAGCACTGGCGTCGATTTGTCAGTCGCTTCTTCGAGCACGCGGCGGAAGAACTCTAACTGGCACAGATCGCGGTTGAGTACAGACCAGGCGAAAAAACGGTTCGGTTTGGTTCGAGGTAGTTCGGGTTGCATTACTTTCTTGGGCTTCTTGTGCTCTTTGTGGCGTTAGTTCGAGCAGCGTGCGTCGATGATCGTGCGCGCCTTGCGCACAAACTCCGCGGTCCACTCGGTTGCCGGTCGATCGCGTTCCGCGTTACGCGAAGCCGCGAAGACTTTAGTGATCGTTCCATTCTGCGTTTCCGCGTCGAGTAGTCGCTGCAGATTGTCGGCCAACAACTTACGACCGCCTTCGGAAATACTCGTGTCGCCGACGCTCTTTGCATTTGCCGTACAACGCCCATCACTAACCGAGATCGGTTCTTTCTTCCGCCAACTGTCCAGTCGCGCCTTTTTCTCGCTGGAGCTTGAAAAGCCGAAAGTCGATCCCATGTCTCCGACGTAGAAAACCGGTTCTTCGCAGATTCGCGTGTTCCCTTCCTTGCGTGACTTAAGACACGCAAACTTGTGATTGTCGGTTTTGGTGTCGCCGTGATCGATGAACGCGAGCCACAGTTTGAACGCGTCTACCTCCGCGCGCGAGTTCTGAGCGATCTTCTGCAGCGACTCGGCCAGCGAACCCGCATCTTTGTTGTTGCAGTTCACGTCGAGTCCCTTCGCGAGCGGCAACTCGACGCCCGCCGCCGGTTGAAACGGTGAGAAACTCGCGCCTTGAAAACCGCGGGTCAAACTCTTCTCGCAATCAGGACACGTAATGTCCGCGACCCACTCGTCATCAGCGAAAAACCCGAGCGCCTGGGAAAAGCGCGACGACAAAAACTCTCCGTAAATCTCACCGTTCCTTTTATCGAGCGATTGGCCCTTGAAGTGCGGTTTGACTTTGTAACGGATCAACTGGCCCTCTTCGTCAGTCACACCTTGAATCGAGCAATGAAACTTGGGCGTCGTACCCGCGCCCGGCGATTCGTCCTTGTTGGCCACGCAACTGATCGGCTTCGCGCGGCCATTTTCATCGATCTGCGGCGCGCCACGGCGTGGTCCAGTCGCGGGATTGTAACCAAGCACCGGGTCGTAGCCCGGATCGGGTGTTCGATAAACTTTCGCAGTCTGCTCGGCGCGCGCGCGTTCAGCAGACGTGAAACACGCTTGTTGAGCACCGGCCCGAGGGACAAAGTAAAACGCGACGGAGAAAACGAACAGATACATGAACCACTGGCGGGATGGATTCGGACGCATTGTTTGTCTTTGTACTCCCAATTTGAACTTAGCGAGGCTCAACAAGATACCACCTTTGCGAGTTATTACGGAAAGGCGCGAGCGATTCAACAATTGTGCACACTCCCTGTCTTTGATTGTTCACACTTTCTATCAGCTCCCATGCTTAAACCAGTAGGAAGCCATCTGAAAACGCGTAAAAACCACGTCGAATCGTCGGCCAACTGCGCTGGCACGAGCGTTGCCCAAGCGAGGACATTATGCGTCTCCTCAAACTTCCTCTTTTGCTCGTCCTCCTCGTCGCCGCCAACGTCACGACCCGCGCCAGAACTTTTCCCATTGAAAAGATCACCAGGGGCACTCAGGAATTCTCCGGCACTGTCTCCTACGATGTCGAGAAAGCCTACGCGGGTAATCCCAACCTCGAGGTCACGGTCTCCCTCAACACCAAAGGCACAACCAACCTCGACCTGATAAAGTTTGAGCCTCCCGACCAAGCCAAGATCCGATTTACCCCGATTAGCAAGATAGAAAACATGGACGCAGGGACCGGAATACAAACTACCGAATACAAATACCTCGCGGACATTCCCGAAGGTGTAGAGCCGAGAATCTACCTCGTCACAATCGCCTTTGCTTACCCTGGCGACAAAAACATCAGCCGCACTTTCTGGCTCTATTCCGGCGTGCGAAACAAGGGCAAGTTGAGCGTGGTCACTGACGACGTCAGCACGACTGAGTTTTACACGGGCACGAGCAACAAGTACCGGATCGAGCTTGAAAACAAGTTCCCCGATTACCAGGCAAACATCAGGTCCATCACGATCAAGTCTGACCCACTCGGATTGATCCAAAGCACAACGGTGCCGGTCGAAAACCTGAGCATCGACCCGCTGCAACGAGACTCCATCGAAGTGGATTTGAAGACAGCCCCGATGTCCTTCAGCAATCTCCTGAGCGGTTTTAGCGATTCAAACCGGCTGATCCTGCACATCACCTACGACGATGGTTACGGTCACGTCGTCACGGACCTCATTCAACCGGTGAAGATAAAGGTAAAGCCGCGCGATCGAATTCTGATTCTGGCCATGTTCGTCGGCGTGGTAATCGGCGCGATTCTCAAAATCTACCTCCAGCGTCTTCAGCAACAGGGAGTCATCAGTAGACGCGACGTCATCATTGCCGTCGGCATCACCAGTTTGATCGGTTTGGTCGTGTCGTTCGTCGCCGTCGTCGGCCGCATCAAGATCATCGCCTTCGACCAGATGGGTTCTTACGACAACCCCGCCGTTATTTTCGTCATCGGCCTTGCTGGAGCTGTAGGTGGAGCGCAATTACTTTCCACCTTTTTCAAGTCCTCCAGCCAACCCAGCACAGCCACGACGACAACTCCCGCAACTTCTGCTGCCAAGCCTGCTTCCTAATGGGATGATCGGTCATGAAACTACTCAAAACACTATTTCTCACGTGCCTCATCTGCTCCACAGTTGTTAGCGTTGCCGCGCAAAAGGCGAGCAACAAGGGCGGTCTCGGCGCTGACAAGCTTCTTTCGCTCGGCGACTATTATTTTCGCAGCAATGATATCAGCGACGCCGCCGACCGCTATTACCAGCAGGCCATACAAAACGCTCCCGGATCGCAAACCGCGGGTTACGCCCAGTACAACCGCGGCAGCTACTGGTTTCGGAAGTTCTACGTTGTCAAAGAGCAGTACTCGAAAGAGGATCGCTCCGCGCTGTCCGAAGCAGAAGGACAGTACTACGACTTCATCGACAAGTTTGCCCGCCGGACCAACACAGTCGGACTTCTGGCCGATGCGCAGTTTTATCTGGCGCTCGTTTATTTGGAACAAGGCAAACGCGATTACGCGGTCGGTTGGCTTAACCGGATGATTGCGGAAGCGGTGAAGGAAGACAATTCGGTCTACGTTTACAAGGTGGTGTGGTCTTCGAAACCCGACGACATCGTCGACCGCAACGTGGATGCGGCGCAACTAGCGAATTATGCGCGCCAGGTCATTCAGAAAGGCGGCGACACCGACGCCGTCGTTCTCGATATCAAGCGCTGGTGCCAGAAACAGTGATCAGGGCGCCTGATATCGAGTGCGCTGTTTCGTTTCCGTTTAAGTTAAAGAACGTGTTTATCGTCCGCTCAGCGATTTGCGACGCCGGGTTCTTCTGCGCGCGAATGCCGCCACACCTGCCAAGCCCGTTCCTAACAGGAGCATCGCCGTTGGTTCCGGATTTTGGCTCACCGAGGGCTTTGAGTTGCGCGGATTCACCAACCCAAACTTCTGCCCATTGTTAAAGTGAGCCACGCTAAATCCGAAGCGCTTGCCGCTGTTGCCGTTATTACCCGATGATTCAACATGCTTGCCGCTGTTACTGGCTAAGCCGAACTTTCCATTCTTAAACCACCCAAGATGCAAGCCGTTGTTGTCCTCGAAATGCTCGAGAAATCCACCAAACTCTGCTGTATCGAAGTGTTCAGCCAAAAAATCTCGAAAAGTCGTTTTCGAAAAGCTCGAAAGCTCTAACGTTTGAAAATCTGCAACGAGATTCAGTTTCTGCAGTGCTTTTGGATTGTGAATCGAATCGGCCCGAACTGACGAAACGAGCGTCATTACAAAAATCACACTCACCGCAAGTGTGAAAAACCTTGATCTGTTCATAGTTGTCCTTGGAACGTTAAAAACGTTGCCGCACGCAAAGGGGCCTACTTTTTAGGGGAGAAGTAACTAACGGGTCGTGAAAAAATAGTTTTAAGGTATGGGGAATTTGTCACCGTTATGCAACATGTGTGTTTTGACCGAAGTCATCTCTGTTGAACTCGCTCGCTTGAACCGGCAACGACGAAGTTGAGCTTTCGTGCCTCTGGATTATATTGACCTTCAGCCGCATCGATCCTCGCCACAAAACCGCGCCTTTCGCGCTGCGCGCTGACGCTCGTCCGGCGAAACGCGCCTCGTTTGTAAGCCAAACTATTGCCGTCGTCTTCGTAGAGTTTGCCTGACGCGCGACCTTGGTCGTCCGGATAGATGGCGAAGGTGACAGGATCTACGGGCTGTTCGCCGACGTAGTTGCGCGGCGGAACGGTAGGAATCATCGCACCGGCGCGAACAAACATCGGGACCGTGTCGAGCGGCGCCTCAACAGTGATCATCGTGCCGCCCGCGTGCTTCTTCTTTGTCCAAAAGTCGTACCACGTTCCTGCGGGCAGGTAAACCAAGCGCCGCGTCACGTCAGGCTTCACGATCGGCGCCACCAGCACGTCTTCGCCGATCATGAACTGGTCGTCGAGATTGTAGGTGCTCGCGTCGTTCTGATAGTTCAGTAATAAAGGACGAAACGGCGGCACGCCGGTGCGATGCGCATCTTCAAGCGTCGTGTAGAGAAACGGCAGCAAGTGATATCGCAGCTTCAGAAACTTGCGAATGATGTCTTCGTAGTACCTTCCAAAGCGCCACGGCTCCTGATCGTAGCCGTCGATCACTTTATGGTTGCGGCAGAACGGCGCGAGAAAACTCACTTGATACGAACGCACCAGCAGTTCGCCATTGCCTCTGCCAATGAACCCACCGACATCGCTGCCGACAAACGGCTCGCCCGAAAGGCCAAGCGACGTAAACATCGGAACGTTCAAACCGAGCGCTTCCCACGTGCTGTTCGTATCTCCAGTCCACATCGTTGCGTAGCGTTGAATGCCGGCGTAGGCTGCGCGCGTGATCACGTATGGGCGTTGATCGGGACGCAGACGTTCGAGTCCTTCATAAGTGGCACGCGCCATTAGCAACGCAAACGTGTTGCGGTTCTTTGCGTGTGTCGTCTTCTCGCCTTCATCGTAGCTGACGACGTCCAACTGGTTCTTGCCGGTCTGGTCGACGAAGTCTGAAGGCTCGTTCATATCGTTCCAGATTCCGGCGATACCGTTGTCGGTGTAGACGCGATGCAAGTCGCCCCACCAGCGGCGCGCGTCCGGAAGCGTGTAGTCGACGAAGACGCTTTCGCCCGGCCAGACGCGTGGCACAAACAGGTCGCCGTTGCTGCGACGTTGGAAGAAGTTTCGCTCGAGACCCTGTTCGAAAACGAAGTAGCGATCGGCGCTGGCGGAACTGCGCGGTTGGTGTTTCACGCCGGGATCGACAATCGTCACGAGCTTCACTCCCTGTCTTCCGAGTTTTTCTGCAACCGCTTTCGGATTCGGGAAGCGTTGCGGATCGAAAGTGAAGACGCGATAACCGAGCATGTAATCGATGTCGAGGTGAATGACGTCGAGCGGCAGATCGCGTTCGCGATACTGCCGGACAACTTCCTCGACCATAGTATCGGGATAGTAGCTCCAGCGGCTCTGCTGATTGCCGAGCGCCCACATCGGCGGCAACGGCATGTGTCCGGTCAGATCTGCATAACGGCCGAGGATCTTTTTGATCGATGGACCATGGAAGAAGTAGTAGTTTACTTCGCCGCCCTCGGCGCCGAACCACGCGCGTTGTTGCGAAGAGCGGCCGAAGTCGAAGTAGCTGCGATAGCTGTTGTCGAAAAAGAGGCCGTAGGCTTTGCCGTGTTGCAGGCCGATGTAGAACGGAATAGTTTGATAGATCGGGTCTTTGCCTTCGGTGTAACCGGGTGTATCGGAGTTCCAGTTGACAAAGAAACCGCGGCGTTTGTCGAGGCGCGCTGCTTTTTCGCCGAGGCCGTAGAAGTGTTCGTCGAAGCCGAGTTTTTTGGAGACCGCGATGAAGTTGCCGGCTTTGGGATCGAACATCATTGCGGCAAGCTTGCCGGTCGCGTCGTAAGCCATCGGCCGCTCGTCCGCGTTTATTGGCTCGTGCGTTCGTGCGTCGCGAAACTCGATCAGCAAAGGCGCTCGACGCACGACGACTTCCACTTCATCCGTCACGACGGTCACCGCTGCGGACGTCTCGCTGAGCGTCCAACGCGGCGTGGTCCAGTCATCCTTCGCAATGGCCCAGGAGTGATCTCGCGCCGGAATCGGTTTTTTGAACGCGGCTCTGACCCGAACCAGATCCGGCGCAACGATGGTCAACTGAACCTGCGAGTTGTCACGACATTTGAATAAGACTGCGTTCTGAGTCTTCTGCAGACTAACTACATCTCCGATCGGCTGAAGCGCCGCTATATCTTGCGCGGCCACAGGCGCAGCCACAAAAAGGAAGGGATAAAGAACGATTTGCAAAACGATTCGCAGTCTTTTCATCCGCTTTGATTTGCTGTCTTTCATCCCGCTTTTAGATCGCTGCGAGGCGCGCAGCGCCGAGCAGTCCGGCGTCGTCTCCACACTTCGCCCGCTCGATCTTCACGCGCGCTGCCAGCAGCGGAAACGCACGCTCCTCCACCTGTTGCAGCATATCTCTCTCAAACAGGTCCCAACCATTCACCACTCCACCCGCAATCACGATCATCTCGGGATTCAAAATGTTAATGAGATTCGCCAGGCCAATGCCGAGATAAACACCCATGCGGCGGAAGATCTCCAGCGCGAGTTCGTCGTCTTCTAACCCCGCAGCAAAGATCGACTCGGCCGTGAGGTTCTGGCATGCGTGCAGAACCGACTCGGGATAACGCGGGCTCGCTTCGCGCGTCATGCGTACGATCGCAGTGGCTGACGCAAATACTTCCAAACAACCGCGACTGCCGCAAGTGCAGGCAACACCACCAAACGGATCTACACACATATGCCCGATCTCCGCCGCCGCACCGTCAACACCGCGCCACAATTCGCCGTCAAGGATGATCCCACCGCCGACGCCCGTTCCGAGCGTCACGCAAATGATCGTGCGGCAACCACGCGCCGCACCCTGCCACATCTCGCCGACCGCCGCAGCGTTCGCGTCGTTTTCCAGAATCGCCGGCAGACCGAGTTCGTTGGTCAACGCAGCCGCTAGAGGAAAACCGTCGAGACACGGAAGATTCGGCGCCTTCACTACGACTCCTTCTGCAACTTTGACTGTCCCTGGGACCACCAGCGACACCGCCTTCAGTCCATCCGGCCCATTGCCGATCTCTTTGCGGTACTCGCGTACGGCATCGACGACCGCGGCAACAATCTGATTGGGGTCGGTTCCCTGCGGCGTGTTCTGCTTGGAACGAAAATGGATCCTCCCACGCTCGTCTACAGTCGCCGCACGCAAGTGCGTACCGCCGAGGTCGGCCGCGAAGATCAGATTTTTCGTTCCGCTGTTCATTCGTGGTTAACGAAATCCCTTGTGCTTTTTGTGTCTCTTTTGTGGCTTCGAGAGATAACGCAGTGCGACGACTTCCGGCGTCTCGAGATTGCGACCGTTTTTAAGGTTTAGAGCGAGACGAATGAACTGGGCCATGGACCACGCCAGCGGCGTTGCCGAGCCAGTGCCCTTCCCGAAGCGAAAAGCAGGATTTGGCGACTCGTTACGATCCCAGACCTGTTCGGGAATCATTAAACCGCCGTTCGCAAACGACGCCATCGTGTCGAGTCGCTTGCGCGCAGCGAGGAGATTGCCGGCCGCTAGTTCGTACTCGCCACGTTCACCCGTGAGCAACGTCCAAAGACGTCCGACACCGGTGCGGCCGTCGAAGTCGCCGCCACTCGGCGTCTCGCCGTACGTGTCGGTGTTGTAGCGATACCAGGCTTCGCCGGCGGGAGTCGTAACCTTTATCGTTTTATCCACGACCGCCAGCGCCTCAATAATGGCTTTATCCCTCGCTGGTTTTACTCCCAAACGCACCAGCTCGAGAAACCCGGCGTCAACACGGGAAGGATTTATCAGTTCGATATTGCGCGCCCAATCGTCGGCAGTATTTAAGTAGGTGTTGGCGGCCTCTGTGTCACCGTTGACCTTCGCAATGTCAGCCGCACAAACAAGCCCTGCAATCTCCGCCGCAACGGTCGCGGGAAAGTATCCTGACTTTTCTTCCCAACGATCCTGGTCCGTCTTTGGACCACGCCGCACGATGAGATCCGCGGCGGGTTTGACGTGCTTCTGCCAGGTTACAGAATCGGTGCGTCTGAGTTGATACGCGAGGACAAGCGGCAGCGCCACCTGGTCCATTTGCAAACCGTCGCCAATCACTCGTCCATCGACCCACGAATTTCGCGGAAAGCTGCCGTCCGGTCGTTGCTGCACGCGGAAAAGGTAGTCGAGCAGACGGTTCGCAGTAGCACGATCGCCGAGCGCCATGAACGCAGTCGCGACATGATACAGATCGCGCGACCAGACGGCGTGATAACCACTGATCGTCGCTTCATCTGCATTTGCGCCACCACCCCAAGGCACCGAAGGCGAAGCGATGACTGCGCCTCGAAAGGTCTTATCTTCGAGTCCACGCAAGACCATCGCCGCGATATTGAACTGCCGCTGGTACTTCGGTTCGACGCTTGGCAACGTCGAAACATGGGCCTGCCAGCCAGCTTCATACTCACGTTGCACGGCCGCGAACCCGCGAGCGAGCGAGTCGCGCGCAGCGCTCGTCGCAATCGCGACGTTCTCGCCAAAACCGAGGGCAATCGTGCACTTCAAATCGGTCTGCAGCTTAGATCCGCAATTCGAGAGCAAGGCCGAGTTGCCGCTGTTTTTCGTCGACGGTTCATAATGCGCGGAAAGTTGGGAAGGGATTCGACTCTGGAACAGCACGTCGATCAGAACAGAGTTTCGGCGCGGATCGGTGACGTACGTTTTGATGATCGTGTAACGTCCACTCTTCGCGGTGTTGACTTGCCGAAACGTGAGAGATGCGGGGTGGGGCAGCTCCATGCGCTGAAGAGTGTCGTGGAGTTCCTGTTCGACTCCCGCATCGGTGTGCACGTGCAACTGAAGTCGCTTCACCTTCACAGCGTCAACTGTCGGATAGAAAACTTCCGTCATCACACCATCGGCAAGCGTAAACCAAACTTTCGACTCCAAAGCGGTTGAAGTGCCAAATCCATTTTTTGCCGCCGTCGGCCAGTTTGTTTTCAAATTGTTCTTAACATCCGCTTTTAAGTCTCCTTCCCTGTTACTCTCAACCTTGAATTTCCACGCCGCAAGCGAAGTCCTCTTCCCCCCGACTGTCCCATTGAAAGGCGTGCTCGAAAAGTTAATCGTCACTAAAACTTCTTCACCCTCAGCCCGCCGCGCAAACGAAACCACGCGCGACTGGTCAGAATTTTCAACCCACTCGAGTGTTCCGCGGCGCAGCGCCTTGCTGCCGCGGCGTCGCGCCATTATCTCTTTGTAGAACTTGCGAAACTCCGGCCGCCGCTCGGCGATGGCCCAGAAGATCGGCAACTTCTCAAACAGCGCGGGCGCTCCCGATTCAGTCGTGTCACCGACTTCCATACCGTTGTAGAGCATCGGCACGCCGTCCAGCGTGAACACAAACGCGGAAGCCGCAAGCGCCGCCGGTTCGCCAAAACGCGCAATCGCGCGCCGCTCGTCGTGATTGTCCGAAAACCGCATGTGCAGCGCGCCTTTGGGCCATTCCTTGACTTCCTTCTCCCACTCCTCGCGCAAAGTGGAAGCAGGCGCCTGTCCGTGTAACACCTTCGTCAACGCACTGTGCAACGGCCACGAATAATCGAGATCAAACGCTTTCACCAGCAACTCGGCTTTGTGCGCTTCCGCAAGCATCACGATGCCGGGCTTGATCTTCTCCAACTCAACGCGCGCGCTTTCCCAAAAATCCGTCGGCACTTCGGCAGCCACATCGCAACGAAAGCCATCCAGATCGAACTCGCGAATCCAATACGTCAGCATGTCGATCATGTAGCGGCGCAGTTGCTGGTTGCCGTAGTTCAATGCCGCAATGTCGTACCAATCGTAGGGGTACGTGATGTTGCCCTTCGCGTCGCGTTTGTAGAACTCCGGATGCTTCATCAACACGCTGTCCCACGAGGTGTGGTTGGCGACGATATCGATTATGACTTTCAGACCGCGTGCATGCGCCTCACGAACGAGCCGCTTCAAATCATCAGCATTGCCGTAATCGGGATTGATCGCGTAGTAGTCGCGCACGGCATAAGGACTGCCGATTGTGCCCTTCTTCTTTTCCTGACCAATCGGATGAATCGGCATCAGCCACAAAATCGTGACGCCGAGATCTTTCAATTCGTCGAGACGCGCGGTGATGGCGTTGAGATCTCCTTTCTGCGAGAAAGCTCGCGGATATATCTCGTAAATGACCCCGTCGCGCACCCAGTCGGGAACGGGCCGCGGTTGGCCGAGAGCGCCACTGGCTGAGAACAGGAGGACAAGGATTATTAGGATTTTACGCACGGATTTGATGCCTGTCGCGAACGATCAAAACCGTCGCAGCTGCGATTAACAGACTAAAGCCACCCAGCACTACTGCGTTGCGCGGATCGCCACCGAGTAAATTCTTATAAACTTTCGGTATCACGAGTGACATCGCGATCTGGGGAATCACGATGAACAAATTGAACACGCCCATGTAAACGCCCATGCGTGCGGGCGGCACCGCCGTCGACAACATCACGTAGGGCATCGAAAGAATCGACGCCCACGCCACACCGACACCCGCCATGCTCGCGAACAACAGATACTTGTTGCTAATAAACAGGACCGAGATAAGACCGATGCCGCCGCAAATTAACGCGATCATGTGGACCGTTTTGCGGCCCATCCTGTTCGCCAGCCACGGCAACGAAAAAGCGATCAGAAAGCAGACCACGTTAAAAGCGGCGAAACACAATCCACCCCATTCCACTCCTTCGGCAAACAAGGGACTTTGTTCGTTCGGCGCACCGAAAACATGCCGCGCGATCGCAATTCCGAAAAACTGCCACATGCAGGGCAACGCAAACCAGGTGAAGAATTGGACCACCGCGAGTTGTTTCATCGTAGGGGGCATCTCGGCGAGCGATGAGAAGATCTCTTTAAAACCTGCGGCAAGACCTTTTCTTTCCCGACGCAGACGCTCGAAAGCTTCCATGTCTTCCGGCGGGTATTCTTTCGTTGTCAGCACGGTCAAAAGTACGGCTGCGAGAAAAACGATCGCGCCAATCTTGAACGAGTAATCAACTGAAAGTGGAATGCCCGTCGCCATCACGCCAACCACACCCACCGCTGAAAAGAGGTACGGCAGCGCATTTGCCAACGTCTGGCCGATGCCGATAAACCAACTCTGCATCACAAAACCGAGCGTGCGCTGTTCTTCCGGCAGCTTGTCCGCGACAAACGCGCGAAACGGTTCCATCGTGATGTTGATGCTTGCGTCGAGTATCCAGAGCAGTCCCGCAGCCATCCAGAGCGCCGACGAATCCGGCATGAAAAACAATGCGACGCTCGCGAGAATGGCGCCAACCAAAAAATAAGGACGCCGCCGGCCGAGGCGGTTCCACGTACGATCGCTCATCGAACCGATGATCGGTTGAATCACGAGACCCGTGATTGGACCAGCGAGCCAGAGATACGGAAGCTGACTCTCTTCGGCGTGCAGGTACTTGTAGATCGGGCTCATGTTGGCGATTTGCAAGCCCCAGCCAAACTGAATGCCGAGGAACCCAAAGCTCATGTTCCAGATCTGCCAGAAGCGCAAGCGTGGTTTCTGCATCTACTGGTCCTTCCTCACAAAAATCGCCGCCGATCTTGCAGGCAATCTCACATTTAGTGTTCCTTCATCCACGGTCGCATTCCCGGCCCGTCCGAGCCGGTCGTGAAGCACAATCCCCGCTCTTTCGCCCGTCGCAAAGCTGATCGCGGCTTCCTTCTCGTCGTTGTTAATAGCGACGATTACGTTACCTCGCGCATACGCGTACTGCTGCTCCGAAACGTAGAGATTAACCAGCCGGCCCGTTCTCAACGGCTCGAGTTCACGCCGCAAACGAATTAGCTTGCGGATGTAATCAAATAATTCTCGCTCTTGTTGCGTGCGAGGGCCGCCGGGGAAATCGCCCCGCGTCGTCGGTTCGTCTGGACCAGTCATCGCGATCTCGTCACCGTAATAGAGTTGCGGCACACCGCGCGTGGTCAAGAGAAATGCATTCGCCAGTTTCAACCCGGCGATGGTCGCGCCCTTTTCGCTCATGAACCGACCATCGTCGTGGCCGCCAAGCAACGTGACCAGGATCTCAGAGTTTGTGTAGAGGTAATCTCGCGCGAGCGTCTTCGGGAGGACGTCTATAGCGCCACCTTCGGCGAAGGCGTGCCTGATCGAATAGAAGAGCGGAAAATCGAGCAGCGAATCAAGGCCGGAATCAATACCGTCGAAACGGACGCGCCCGCCCTGGAAAAACGATGTATGGACCACGTCGCCGTCCTTCACCTCGCCGACGACCTTGAAATTCGGAAACTCGCGTTTCAACGCCGCATTCCAATCGCGCCAGAACTCATTCGGCACGTATTGCCACGTGTCCATGCGAATGCCGTCGAGTCCGGTGACGCCGATCCACCAGAGCGTGTTTTGAATGAGATAGCGGGAGACTTCCGGGTCGTGCTGGTTCAGATCGGGAAGAAAGTCGAGAAACCAGCCCTCCATCGTTTCGCGCTTTAGTTGTTCGACGGGACGCGGATCGTGGAGCACCCACGTTTGAAAGACGTTCTTCAGATGGTTTGCTTTGGTGCCATTGAACCACGTTGGCGTGGGCGCGTCGTCAACCCACGGATGATATGGACCGGTGTGATTGACGACCTGGTCCTGAATGATCTTGATCCCGGATCGGTGCGCTGCAGCAACCAGTTCTTTGAGTTTATCCAACGACCCGAAATGTTCTTCGACCGCGTAAAAGTCCTGCGGGTTGTAACCGTGAAAGCCGGTGCTCGGTTTGCCTTCCTTCAACTCGATCTGATTGAGCCGATCGTAGTTGTCGTACCATGGCGTTAACCAGATCGCGGTGATCCCGAGATCTTTTAGATAAGGCAAACGATCGATGACGCCCTGGAGATCGCCGCCGTGGTAGTAGAACTTGTTCTTTAAATCGTAGATGCCGGGCGACCGTGGCGGATCGTTGTTTGATCGATCGCCGTCGCTGAAGCGGTCGATCATGATCAGGTAGAGCACGTCGGATGGTGAGAAGCCCTGGAAACGGCCTTGTCGATTCAGTGGCGCGAGGATCTCAAAAGATCCGCGAGCCGGGCCAATCGCGATAGTGCGCTCACCAGGTTGTGCGTTCGGAGAGATCGCAAGGTCGACAAAAGCGTAAGTCCCGCGTTCATTGATCTTTGGTACGCCAACGACGCGAACGCCAGGACCGGAGATTTTGATTGGGGCGCTGTTCAAGTTTTGCCCGTGGATCAGCAAACGGACCGGGTTGAGCGAGCTTCTGGTCCACCAGCTTGGCGGGTCGACCTTTAATACTTCGGAGTTCTGGGCCGAGGCATAGGGGGACGAGAATTGAAGGCAGATGAAGAAAACGAATAAGAGAACCAATAACCGGCCGTAGAGTGTAGTGAGCTTCTTTAGGCGGGCGGCGACGTCATCCGTTAGCGTGCCCGCGCGGTAGCGCCACGACCAGTTTCCTTCCGTGCTGTTCGGCAGATTCATGCGCGCTTCTGTGCCCAGCCCAAGCACGTCCTGCAAAGGCACGATTGCCGTGTTCGCGACTGAAGCAAACACTGCGCGAATGAAGTCCCAATGAATCTCCTTGCCATCGCTGTTCAGATAATCCAAACAGAATTGACGCTCGCGTTCGATCTGCTCCTCGTTGCGTGTCGAGCCTTCGCCTGCAACGCTCCGAAACCAACCCACGGTCGTGTCGTTGTCGTGCGTTCCGGTGTAGGCCACGACGTTAGCGATGTAGTTGTGTGGCAGGTCGATGTTCTTCGTATCGCCGCCAAAACCAAACTGAAGAATGCGCATGCCGGGAAAACCAAATTCATCGCGCAACGCCACAACGTCCGGCGTGATCACCCCCAAATCTTCGGCAATGATTGGCAACTCGCCCAACGTCTTGCGGATCGCGGTGAACAGTTCTTTGCCCGGCGCTTCGACCCACTGGCCGCGCTCGGCAGTCTTGTCGCCGCCCGGAATCTCCCAGCACGCCGCGAAACCACGGAAGTGGTCTACGCGCGCGATGTCGACGACCTTCAGCGTGGCGCGCACGCGTTCGATCCACCACTTGAAGCCGTCCGCTTCCATGCGCTCCCAGTTGTAGAGCGGATTGCCCCAAAGCTGGCCCGTGCTACTGAAGTAGTCTGGGGGCACACCGGCGACGACGAGCGGGCGGCCGTTCTCGTCTAACTTGAATTGATCGGGATTGGTCCAAACGTCGGCGGAATCATGGGCCACGAAGATCGGCAAGTCGCCGACGATCTTGATGCCCCGTTCGTTGCAGTATTCCTTCAACGCAAACCACTGCTCGAAGAAGAGAAACTGATAGAACTTCTGCGCTTCGATCTCTTCGCGCAACTGTTCGCGGGCGCGCTCAAGCGCCGCAGGCGTGCGACGCACGACTGATGGTTCCCACTCGTGCCAGGCGACGCCGTTGTGCGCATCTTTCAACGCCCGGAAGAGCGCGTAGTCGTCGAGCCAGTGCGCTTCGCGGTGAACGAACGTTTCGAAAGAGCTGCGGAGGTTCGTGTCGGTGCTCTTGGTGTAGTTCTGATATGCGCGACTTAAGATCTCACTTTTATCGGTTTGAAATTCTATGCTCAGACGCTCTGGGCTGATGAGCGCCGTGTTCCCCGCAAACGCGGAGAAACACGCGTACGGCGAATCACCATAACCCGTTGGCCCAAGCGGTAACACTTGCCACAAACTCTGTCCGGCGCTCACGAGAAAATCGACGAACTTGTACGCCTCGGGTCCAAGATCGCCGGTGCCAAACGGACCCGGCAACGAGGTCGGATGAAGCAGGATCCCACTGGCTCGCGGAAAGTTCATGATGCTTTGAAGGCTACGGCTGAGTTAGCGGGGAGAGTTATAGCTGTTTCGCCAGTGGACACACGGATTTTTCCGAACAAAGGCACGATAGATTTAAAAGGAATATTTACCTCCTGCTCTTTGTCTTGCCGGTTGATTGCGATGACTACAGTTTCAGTGCTGTCCTGCCGCGCGAAGACGTAAACATTGTCGTCGTAAACGAGATCGATCAAACGTCCGCGGCGAAGCGCTGAATGTTCGCGCCGCAAACGTATCCAGTCTTTGGTCCAGTCAAACATCTGCTGTTCTTTCCGCTTTCGTCCTCGCGGTTCGAAAGCACTGACTGGAAAGTCGCGGCGGTTATCGGGGTCTTCGCCGCCTTCCATCGCGATCTCTTCGCCGTAATAAAGCTGCGGAATTCCCCGCACGCTCAAAATGAAAGCCGTGTGCAACATCGCGCCCGAGAGGTTCGCGCCTTCGAGCGACAGAAAACGCGGCGTATCGTGATTGTTCGCCAGCACCGTCAGCTTCAGTGGATCGGGATAAAGCGCGTCGTACTTCAACTGATCGCGCAGCGTGCGGACCGGAAGTTTGCCCGTAAAAACATTGAGCGAAGTATTCCAAAGCGCAAAGTCGAAAACGGAATCGAGCCGCGTATCAATTCCGTCCCAACCAGTGTGGCCGCCAATGAAGAACGCTGTGTGCGCGGCGTCGCGTTCGAAAACTTCGCCCACCATCCACAACTTCGGGTACTGGCGATGCAGCGACAGAGACAGATCGCGGATGAACGTCCGCGGCATGTACTGAATCGTATCCTGGCGAATGCCGTCGATACCTGTAACACCAATCCACCACAGCGCATTCTGTATCTCGTAGCGCGCGACCTCCGGCTCTTCCTGGTTCATGTCCGGCAGGTCGTCGCTAAACCAACCATCGAGCACGTTGCGTACGTCTCGCGGGTGCGAATGCGGCGAAAGCAGCGCGCTGTTTTTGAAAGTGTTGAGCTGATGAGCGGCAAGCGTGCCGTGAAACCAGTTCGGCAAAGGTGGATCGTTGACCCAGGGATGTTGCGAGCCGACGTGATTCGCCACCTGGTCCTGAATCACTTTCAAACCCAGCGCATGCGCCTTCTCAACCAACTCCCGCAACGTTGCGAGATCGCCGAAACGATCTTCAACGGCGTAATAATCGATCGCGTGATAGCCGTGATAGTAAGTATTCGGACACCACGGCTTGTCGCAACGATTCACGCCGTTCCAATTGTCGTGCCAGGGAGTTAACCAGAGCGCGGTGACGCCGAGTTCTTTCAAGTACGGCAGGCGATCGATGATACCGCGCAGGTCCCCGCCGTGATAAGCGCGTGGGTTTTTGAGATCATTTGGCGCATCGTTCGAGGGATCACCGTTGGCGAAGCGATCGATCATGATCAAGTAGATCACGTCATCCGCAGAAATCCTTTCCCTCTGGCCCCTCGCGAGCGGCTGCTCAATTGTAAACGGCGCCTCAACACGGCCGTTTTTAGTCTCAACCACTAACGGATACTTACCCGCCTTCGCCTTGGACGCGATCTGAAGGTCCGCGAAGATGTAGGTGGAGTTCGCGTTAACCGTAACGTTCGAGAGGCGAAGGTTAGCGGAAGGGGATTTTATGCGTGCCCCGCTTAGGTTGCGACCGCGAATTAAAAGACGAACCGGATTTACCGTGTGACTGGCCCACCAGGATGGTGGATCGACTTTCGCAATGGTTGGAGACTGAGCAAAAGCAGCCGGAGTGAAAAGTGCTACCAGCGAACATACGAGAACGAAACGGGGCAAGGTTGCGGCTCCAATCTAAGGTGTTCGAGGCCTTGCAGTGTCGCCCGAAGCCGCGGCCGGAAGCGGAGGCAATGGCTCGTTTTCCATTCCCGTCTTCACTGTTCCGGCGAGCGGCGTCGCACCGTGCCGGTTAACTTCATCGAGCCGCTTGAACTCGGCCAGTTCTTTGTCAGCTTCGTCCTTCCGTTTGAGCCGCGAGTAAGCCAAAAACAGTTGGTAGCGGATGCCGGGATCCTTGTCGTTGAGTTCGACGCCGCGTTTCAACAGCGGCAACGCCTCGTCGTACCGCTTTAGCTTCACCAGCAAACGGCCGAGATCGTGATACGAAGGAAACGCTTGCGGATTGAGTTGAATCGCGCGCCGCAACAAGCGCTCTGCCTCCACGTTCTCGCCACGCTGGCTCGCAATGTAACCAAGGTTCGCGATCGCGTCCGGATTGTCAGGTTCCAGCTTCAACACTTTTTGAAACGCAGCGACGGCCTGATCGTATTGGCCCTCCGCACGTGCCGCATAGCCCAACAGGAAATATAGATTGGCGTCATCAGGATAGCGCTCAAGTGCACGCGTAAAGACCTCTCGCGCGCGCTCGTAACGTTGTGCGCGCACATGCGCCACGCCCAGGCGCAGATGATAGACCAATTGGCCCTTGCTTTGTTCCAGCGCCAGTTCGTAAAACGGAATCGACTTCTCCGCCAACCGGTTCTTCAGCAACTCTTCACCGATCATGAAGTTCGCTTCGGGAAACAGAGGCTGCAACTCGATCGCTTGCATCCAGTACATCAGCGCCGCTTTGGTGTCGCCCTGCGCCGAAGCAACCAGGCCCAAGCGATAAAGCGGATCGGCTTCCGCGGGCTTGAGTGCTTTAGCTGCCGCCAACGCCTGAGTGGCCTCACTCAGCCGATCGAGGTTGTAGAGTGCGAGACCCAAATTGTAGAGCACTTCGTAAGTGCCGGGACGCAACTCGTTCGTGCGTCGAAAGAGCCGCACGGCTTCGTCGTACTCGTGCGCTTCCGCCAGACTCAACCCCAGCGTGAAAAGCATGCGCGCATCACTGGCGTTCGTCTCTTCAAGACAACGTGACAACGAGAGCGCATCCCGCCGCCGATCGACGTGAACGTAAGCGTTCACCAAAGTAAGCAACAGCGCGCGATCTCCGGAGGCGCGCGTGTCAGGCTTGCAAAGCGGTGTACCAGCGGCTTTCTCGAGCAAAGGCACCGCACGCACGTAATCTTCACGCGCTGCATAGAGCGCACCCAGGTTGAAGATCGCACGCTCGTGTTTCGGATCGATCCGTAATACTTCTTCAAACTTCGCAATCGCTTCCGCGGGACGGTTCGTGCGTGCCAGCAGAACGCCGTAATTAGATAAGGCGGAGACCAGCGCCGGCTTCAACTGCAGCGCCGTTTGATATGCACGTTCGGCTTCGGCTGGTTGACCGCGCTGATCGAGAATCAACGCGAGCGCAGCGTGGGCATCGGCGTCCTTTGGATAAGCAGCGACAGTCTTTCGCGCGTCAGCTTCCGCATCACTTGATGGAACCTGAGCGTGAATGGAGGAGGAAAACCACAAAGAAGCACAAAAAGCACATAACGCAATCCAACCTGCCGTGTGTTTTTTGTGCCTCTTCGTGGCTAACACTTAGAAAATGAGTTTGAGGGAGAACTCCATCTGCCTCCGCCGCTGTTCGTTGACGTCACGAGCGAATTCGTTCGCGTTGTTGATATCGCCATTCGGGAAGGAACGGTTCACACGGTTTAGCACATTGTACGCGGAAAAGCGAAACTGCACGTTGAAGGCCTCGCTGATCGCGCTCACCGGGAAGTTCTTGAAGAACGACGCATCCCAATAAAACTGCGGCCGGCCACGGAAAACGTTGCGGCCCAAACTGCCGATGTGCGGACTGTTCGGATCGCTCGGGAAGATCCGCGTCTGCGCGCAACGGAAAGCCGCGCGGTTAAGTTCGAGACCCTGATCTCGTTGCGCTTGAGTCGGGTTTGGATCGCCAATCAGGTCGACGCGGCCACCGTTACAAGTCACGTTGAAGACCGGGCCGCTCTGCCAGACGACGATGTTATTGAATTGGAACCCGCCGATGGCAAAGTCCAGCGCCTTCGGCATGTCACCGCCCCAGCGTCTGCCACGACCGAACGGCAGGTCCCAAACATTGGCGAAGGTGAACCGGTGTCTGACATCCGTGTCGGAATTTCCTCGTTCGAGTTCCGGCCGAGTCGGATCGTCCGGGCCGCAATCGCGCGCACCTGCGCCGTTGGCACAAACTCCACCGGGTGAATCGTCGATGGCATGCGCCCACGTATAACTTGTCAGTATCGATAGACCTCGCGAGAAGCGTTTCTCGAGTTTGCTTTGTAACGCGTTGTAGTTTGACTTACCACGATAACGCGTGGTGGTGATTGGACCAATACCGAGCACTTCACGCGCGCCTGGTCCACCTTCATCATTGTTGGTGCCGATGTTCTGCAGCACCAGAAGATTTCGTCCCAGCGAACCAACGTAACCGACCTCGCCGAGCCAGTTCTGCCTGAACTCCCATTGCGCGGTCAGGTTGTACTGGTGATACATCTCATCCTTGCGATTCGGATCGTTGAACAGAATGAGACCGCCGGTCGTGGGCGCGGCGAAACTCGTGCCTGGCGCGGCCACCGTGAACGGCGCGGTGGGAATTCCGTTGTCGAAAGGATTGCGGGATTGGAAGACTGCCGGGCAGCCCGCCGGACTCAGGATTGGAGTGCACGCAAAACTTCCCGCGCCAGTACCGGGATTCGCCGTCAAGGGCTGAGCTGCGCTGATGTCGACGGCGTAGAGCAAACCGTAACCGCCGCGCAGGACGAATGTCTTGTCAGATTTCAAACCGCTGTACGCAAAACCGATGCGTGGTCCAAAGTTGTTCTTATCGGTGTTTGCCAGATCGCGTCCGCCCGGCGCGTTGTCACCGGCCATCTGAATCGTACGCGTCACTGGATCGAAGTTACTCTGGCGATCGAAACGCTCGGTGGGCGCCGTGAAGACGTCGTAACGCAGTCCGAGGTTCAGCGTTAGATCGGGATTGACTTTCCAGTCGTCCTGCACAAAGAACGCCATCTCCTTGCTCGACTGGAGGTATGGACCACCCGGATCGCCGCGGCCCACGAAGCCCGGTTGATAACCAAGCAGGAAATTGGCGAGCGACGAGCCAGTGTCGTTTGGCCCGATGCCATTGTAATTGCCGGAAACGAAGCCGCTGTCGGTTGTGCCGTATTGATAGTTACCTTTCGTGCCGTTGTTGCGGCCGCCGTCGTAGTTGCTGTTCTGACGTACGCGAAAGTCGCCGCCGAACTTGAAGGTAGAGTTTCCCTTGACGACCGTGAGCGCGTCGGCAACGTGGAAGTTGTTCGATAAGAAATAGAAAGGACCACCATCCCCGGTGAATTCAGTTGCGCGATCGGTGCCTGTGAGTTCGTCGACGATGCCTACCAGCACGATGCCGCTGGTGTTCGGACTGATATTGATGTTGGGCGCGCCAAGATTCGCTGTAACGGTCGGACTGAATCCGCCGGTTCCGTTGACGCCGGTGTTGAAGATTCCGATCTCCACGCGCGTCACGCCGAAGCGCGCATCGTTCACTACCGTGGGCGAGAAGATATGAGTGTCGCCCATCGTGAAACCTTTGGCATCGCCAAACTCGTCGCCCGCTGATGGACCAGCCGGCAAATCATTGCCGTTCGGCGACGTGCCTAACGGAAAAAAGTTGTCGCGTGAGCGTGCCGATTCTGACTTGCTGTAGCGTCCAAAGATCGTGTTGTTCGAAGTGATGCGATGATCGATGCGGATGTCGTAACTGTCTGCGATTGCGTGTTCCGAGCGATTCGTCACGAAGTTGCGTCCCGCGCCCGGAAGGTTCGGCAACGGAAACGCGTTGACGTACGCGAGCGCAAACTGAGAGAAGCCCCCACAGCTCGCGCAATTGCGCAGATCATTTCCGGGAATCGGCGTGCCGTTTGGCGCGAAGATCGTTCCGATCGGCGCATCCACGGTGCCACCGCCCGCGAGACGATAAGTGCGCGTAGTTCCCGGTCGCAGGAGTTCGCCGAAGTCACCGACGCGCATTCGCGCCGTCGGCACCGGAACGGATTGCGGATCGCCCGTACCACCGAAAATCGGTGTTGTGTTGCGCTGGCCGTTGAGCGAGAAGAAGAAGAACGAGCGATTGCGTCCATTGTAGAAAACCGGACCGCCTTCACCGGGCCGCGGCAGAAAGATTGGGCCACCGACAGTGCCGTAGAAGTTATGCGTCACATAGTTCGGCACGGGTGGCGATGTCGGATCGTCAAACCGGCTCGCAGCAGCGCTCAGAAAACGGCCCTGGTAGATCTCGCCGACAGTTCCATGAACGTCGTTGCCGCCGGACTTGAAAGTCGTTGAGACGATGGCGCCGCCCGCGCGTCCGGATTCTGCAGAAGGCACGCTCGTTTCGATTTTGAACTCTGCGATCGCGTCCGGCTGGGGATAGATGGCGATCTGTGCAAACTGTCCTTCGTTGTTGTCTACGCCGTCGAGTGTGAAGTTGTTATTGGTTGCGCGTGCACCATTGACGACGAGCACCGAACCACCTGATTCACGGAAGCGAGTCGATTCCGTGTTGTTCTGTCCGCCGCCACCGGCGACGAAGTTACCGCCGCCGCCGAGCAGGCCGAGGTTTGGGCGGATCACGCCGGGCGAGAGTGCTGCGAGCAAAGTGAAGTTTCTTTGTGGCAGCGGCAGATCGGTGACTTGGCGACCTGTGATGATATCGCCGCGCACGCTCGTCTCGCTTTCCACCAGGGGGGCCGAGTCGGCAGTGACAGTCACCGAAGACGTCGACGCACTGAGCTCGCTGAACTTCACATCGAGCGGCAAGCGCGCGTTGGTTTCAACTTGCAGCGCCTGAAACGTGACGGCCTGAAAGCCAGGCGCCTCAACAGTCACGCTGTATTGGCCCGGTTCGAGATTCGTAACGGTGAACGTGCCTTCGTCGTTGGTGTCAGTCTCGCGCACCTCCCCGGTTTTTACGCTCGTGACTATGATTTTGGCGTTGGCGACGAGCGCCTCTTGCAGGTCTCTGACGGTGCCGACGATCGAGCCTTTATTACTCTGCGCGGAGGCGGAAATACTGGTAGTTAGCAGCAAAAGTGCGAGGAACAGGACAGGGGCCGAGGCGAGTGGCTTTCGCATAATTGGTCCTTCAGGTAAGCGGTAGACTGTAAAACTGGAAAAGCTAGATAGTTTGTTGTCAGAACGAACGAAGTTTTTAATATAGATCCCGGGCGCTGTCAACAGTTTTTTGGATTTATGTTACTGCTCAATTAAAATGTCCGCTTAACTGCTCAGTGAAAATGTCCGCATGCTAACAGCATGGGGACAATCACCTTGAATGAGAAACAACGACGTCGTTGCGAGATCATCACGCGGCTGATCGC
>Ga0196977_1000083_pt1 | contig 64890 bp, 59 predicted proteins | sample S3v_1013CmetaG_FD_148634 | JGI IMG/M metagenome (GOLD analysis project Ga0196977, IMG submission 148634) | Soil microbial communities from Anza Borrego desert, Southern California, United States - S3+v_10-13C | ecosystem: Environmental > Terrestrial > Soil > Desert | place: USA: California... | reverse complement strand
TACTGGGCGCGTGCGGCTTTGTATTGTTGATTGCCTGCGCCAACGTGGCGAACTTGCTGATGACGCAAGCAACCGTGCGCGAGCGCGAGCTGGCGCTGCGTGCTGCACTCGGAGCGAGTCACGGACGTCTGGTCCGGCAATCGATCGCTGAGGCTTTTCTGCTCGTTTCGATCGGCGGTGTTGGCGGCATCGTGCTCGGCGCGTGGGGCCTGCGCATGTTGGTCGCACTGCTGCCTGCAGAACTCCTGCCGTTCTTTGTGAAGATCCAACTCGATGGGCGGGCGCTGATGTTCACCCTGGTAGTCTCAGCGTTGACTGCTTTATTCGTTGGTCTGATACCGGCGTTGCGAACGGCGTCAGTGGACCTGGACCACTCACTTAAAGAAGGCGGCAGATCCGGCATGAGCGCCGGTACGCGACGTATTCGAGGCTTGTTGGTAGTAACGGAAATCGCGCTGGCGGTCGTGTTGCTTGCCGGCGCCGGACTCATGCTGCGTTCGTTTACGCGTCTGCAAAATACGTCGCCTGGTTTCAGGGCGGACGGCGTGCTTCATCTGGAAATCAACCCGACTTACCGGCGTCGGGAAGATTACCGCGTCGAGTTCATGTCGCAGCACTACCAAAAGTTGCTGCAACAGGTCTCAACGGTGCCGGGCGTAGTTGCTGTGGCTGCCAACAGCGATTTGCCGTTTGTCGGTCAGAAGCCTTGGTATCGTGGTGAGTTTTCAATCCAGGGCCAGTCCAGCGATGAAACTAAACACAATCCGCTCGTCAATTACCAAGGCGTCTCGCCGGATTATTTTCGTGTGATGGAGATTCCGCTACTTCGTGGCCGTGTCTTCACTGACCGCGACACTGTGAGGCCCGACGGTCATCGCGACGTGGCGATTATCAACCGGCGTTTGGCCGAGCGAATGTGGCCCAACGCAGATCCGTTAGGTAAACGAATCAACTGTGACGACGATGGCTCCGGTTGTGCCGAGATCGTCGGCATTGTAGGCGACGTTAAGCACAACAGTTTGATCGACGAAGCCGGTTACGACCTGTATTACGCCGCCTTTCAGAGTTACGCCAAACAAACTCACTTTGTCGCCCGCACGCAAGGGGATCCGATGGCGGTCGCGAAGGAAATTCAACGGGCTATCTGGCAAGTCGCGCCGGATACAGGCATCTTCAACGTGATGCCTGTGACCAGGTTATCGGCGAACACGGTCTGGCAATCGCGCGTTTGGGGGCTGCTGTTGGGCATCTTCTCGGCGATTGCTTTGGTGCTGGCAGCGGCCGGCATTTACGGCGTGATGGCTTATTTCGTGACCCAACGCACGCGTGAGATCGGCGTGCGAATAGCGTTAGGGGCGCAGTGGTCTGACGTGTTGAAGCTGATCTTGAGTAGTGGGATGTGGCTCGTCACTGTCGGTCTGGCGATCGGGCTTTTAGGCGCGTTGGCGTTAACGCGTCTCATGTCGAGCTTGTTGTTTGAAGTTTCTCCGACTGATCCGCTCACGTTTGGCGCAGTGGCACTTTGCGTGGTTCTTGCCGCTCTACTCGCTTGCTTGATTCCGGCGCGGCGAGCAATCAGAGTGGATCCGCTGGTCGCGTTACGGTACGAGTAACAGGCATACCGTTCATCACCGAACATACGCCGTTCGCGTATTGTTTATTGCTTATTGATACCTTCACGCGTAGGATGCGCCGCCAAAAGGAGACCCGCTATGAAACTCAGAACTCTTTTGGTCCTTTGTTGTCTGCTACTACCAGCAGCATCGACCTTTGCCCAGTCAGCACCGGAAAAAGCGCCGGATCTTTCAGGTGAACTGCGGAACGGCTTCAACGAAGTCAACGACTGGGTGACGAAGGCCGCCGAAACGGTCCCGGCCGACAAGTACAACTACAAGCCCGTGGACACGGTCCGTACTTTCGGCCAACTGATCGCCCACATCACTGATTCGTACAACTATTTCTGCGCGCAGGGCGTGGGCAACAAGGTCCAGTGGTCTGAAGCAGTCGAGAAAGGCACCACAGACAAAGACACGCTGCTTCCAAAACTGAAAGAAGCTGTCGGACGATGCAACGCTGCCTACAGCGCCGGAAATGCACAGTTAAGACCACTGATGACGAACGTGGGCCACACGAGCCTGCACTACGGCAACATCATCACTTACATGCGAATGATGGGTCTGAAACCGCCTTCGAGTTGATGCCGATCAGTAGTTCGTCAGGATCTCTTCAGGTTTGAAGCCCATCTTTCCCAAACGCTCGCGCGTCTGATCGATCATCTCTTTGGAACCGCAGATCAGCGCGACGGGTGATTTCAGATCGGGCAGGACGTTGTCCAGCAGTGATTGCACGTAACCGGTCGGACCGGACCAATCGTGACCGTCCGGACGCGAGATGACCTGGCGTAGCTCGACGCCCGCGTCTTCCCAAGCATCGGTTTCGTTGCGATAACAGAAGTCGTCGGGCGTGCGCGCGCCGTACAACACGACCAGTTGGCCAAAATCGTGTTTGCGTTTCAACGCGTGACGCAGCGCCGAACGCAGTGGTGCAACGCCAGTTCCCATCGCGACAAAGATCAGGTCGCGTCGCTGCTGCTGGTCGAGCGCGAAACCATGACCGGCAATGCCTACGAGATCTATCGTGTCGCCGGGCTGCATCTCGTAGATCACGTGGCTGGCGCCCGCTTTCTGTTTTACCAGCACTTCCAAATCCGGATCTTCCGGCGCACTCGCAAACGCAAAGTAAGCGGGTTCGTGACCGGCCACACGCAACATCGCAACCTGACCGGGCACAAACTCGACACGCTGCCGGTCCGCAACACGCAGATCGAACGAACGCGTAATGCGCGCCTGTTCGCGCACGCGCGTGATTGTGAGAGGTATGTCTGTTTTGAGCATCGGTTTTTGAGTGTAGCAATTTTCAGCGGCGGTGCTACAATCTTGGCCTGTCTTCCGCCGATGAATCGCAAACTTTACAGGAATGGGTCGGTTGTGTTGTTTCTGCTGCTGGTGGCGATCTGCGCATCCGTGGCGCAGGCACAATCGGGTAGAAGACAACCGAAACCGCCGCCCGCCGCGCCTGTTCCCACACCAACTCCGGAACCAACACCAGAACCAAAGGCGCCACAGAAAGATTCGGACCTTGGTTTTATCATCGGCAGCGATCGTTACGGCACCTACGACAACTATCCGATATCTTATTACGACGCAGCGATGCGTGGATGCGCCGATCGACTGCGCTCGGATTCGTCCGCGGCAGTGTCTGTTGCGCAGGGCAATATGACCCGCGGCGAGGCGATCAAGAAAGCCAAGGGAGAGACGACAACTTACGTCGTCTGGATGCGTTTGGTCCTTGACGAGATGACCGCGCGATCGTTGGACGATCTTGAAATAGAGTTCGTCGTCTTTTCACCGCAAACGGCAAAAGTCGTAACCACCGGAAGGTCTTATCTGAACGTTAACCGCAAAGGCCCGATCATTGTTGGCCCAACCTCACGCGGCCGGTCAGGCCCGCTCTATCGTGAAGAACAGATCAGACGCGCCGGCGAGGACGCCGCCGAAAGAATCCTCAAGGCGTTGAATCTCAACATACCCGTTATGAAGTAGCTCCTCAACATACCCGTTATGAAGTAGCTCTACGACAAGGACGTCTTTCCCCTGGGACCGCAGGCGTCTCGCCTGCACCCGTCCGTTTTTCGCGCTTCGCGCTCATTGCAGGCGAGACGCCTGCGGTCCCAGGGGAAAGATCCGCGATGTCGGTGGGGGTTATTCCTCGTAGAGCTTCTCGATGACGTCACGATACTTGTCGTCAATCACGCGCCGCTTAACTTTCAGCGTGGGTGTGAGCTCGCCGCCCTCGATCGTGAACTCGTTTTCGAGCAGAGCGACTTTCTTGATCTTTTCGTAACGCGCGAGATTTGGTGTGAGCGCGTCGATCTGGCGTTGCAGAAGATCGATGATTCGCGGGTGACGGCGCATTTCGCTGCGGCTCTGAACTTCAATCCCTTTCAGCTTGCAGTACGACTCTAACTGCTCCCATACCGGCACGATCAACGCCGCCGGAAACTTGCGTTCGGATCCAACCAACACAACCTGATTCACAAACCGCGACGCCTTGATCGCCTGCTCGATCGGCGCGGGCGCGATGTACTTGCCACCGGAGGTCTTGAACAGCTCCTTCTTCCGGTCAGTGATGCGCAGAAAACCATCGGCGTCGATCGTTCCAATATCGCCGGTCTTGAACCAACCATCGTCAGTAAATGCTGCGCGCGTTTCTTCCGGCTTGTTGTAATAACCACGCATCACGTTTGGCCCACGCACTTCGATCTCACCATCTTCCGCAATGCGTATGTCAACGTGTGGAATCGCCCGTCCGACCGTGCCGACGCGGTAATTCTCAAACGAGCTCGCGGTCACCACTGGCGATGTTTCCGTCAGTCCGTATCCCTGGATGATCGGAATGCCCGCGCCGATGTAGATGCACGCGAGATCTTCAGGCAAAGCGGCGCCGCCTGACAGCAACAAACGCATCCGCCCGCCAAAAGCCTCGCGCCACTTGGAGAACACCAGCTTCGTCGCGAGCCAGTGTTTGAATTTCAATGTTGCCGGAATCGACTGACGTTTGCCGACGCATTGCGCATACTCGCGAGCCACTGAAACGGACCACTCCAGCAACGCCGCTGTCAACTTCCCTGCTTCGGCCGCACGCTCGCGAATGCGTTGATAGATCTTTTCAAACATCCGCGGCACGCCCACTAGCAGCGTGGGCCGCACTTCGCGCATGTTTGGCGCAACCGTCTGCAACGACTCCGCAAAATAAACGGCCATCCCATGATGCAAGTACATGTACATCGCCTGCCGCTCGAACACATGCGACAGCGGCAACACCGACAGCACAACGTCGTCCTCGCCAATCGACAAGTGGCCGCAGGAGTCGATCAGGTTCGAAATGAGATTCGCGTGCGTGAGCATCACGCCTTTGGGTTCCCCGGTTGTGCCTGAAGTGTAGATGATGGTGGCGAGATCGTCGGGCGTGGTTTCGGCGGCCATGCGATCGATCAAACCCGGATCTTTTTGTTCGAGTTCACGCCCCTTCTGCTCGAGTTGGGCCAACGTCAAACCATCCGCGGCAGTCACACCTTCCGCATCAAAAAAGATAACGTGCTCAACGTGCGAAGACTCGGCAAGTATCCCTTTCAACTCCAGAAACTTTTCGCGGTTCGCCAGAAACAGCGCACTCGCGCCGGAGTCTTGCAGGATGTAACGAACCTGCGGCGGCGTCAGCGTCGGATAAATCGGAACGTCTACCGCGCTCGCGAACAAACAACCCGCGTCAGTCAACGTCCATTCGACGCGGCTGTCGGAAAGCAAAGCAACGCGATCGCCGTGACGAATTCCGATCGCGTAGAGTCCGGCCGCAATGTGCTTTGCACGCGCGAGCAGTTCGTCCGAAGAGATCGAAATCCAACGCCCGCCGCGCTTGTAATTCAACGCGTCCGGACGGTTGTGCACGCGAGCCGCGCGCTTGAAGACGTCGATCAGCGTCCGTGGTTCGTCAGCCGCGAACGGCCGAACGGGTAAAGGCGGCCGCGCCACTGAGATGTCGGCCGCCACGTTATTCACGACGCTTTGACTCCGTTGAGCAGAATATCGACGACCTGATCGGCCATGGGCGCGAGTTTGTAGCGGCGCTTGGAGAGGATCCAGTTGGTGGCCATTTCGTCGAGTGCGCCGAAGACAATCTTGGCGACCACGTTTGCATTCAGCTCGCTACGAAAGACGCCCGCGCGTTGTCCTTCTTCAAACGTGGTGCGAATGAGCGCGAGATACTCGGCGAAACCGGCCGCGGAAAACTCCTCCATAAACTTCGTCGAGCCGCGCAGTTCGACCTGAAACACGACCGCCAGATCGCGATCGGCGCCGAGCCGTTCGAGATGCAGCAAAGCGATGCGGCGCAGTTTGTCGCGCGGATCGGTGATGAGTTCGATCTGTTTACGAGCAGCGGCGAGTGCGTCATCGACACTGCGATCGAAGATCGAGTGAAGGATCTCTTCTTTACTTTTGAAGTAGAGATAGACGGTGCCATCCGCGACGCCCGCTTCGCGCGCGATGTCGGCGACTTTGGAATTGAAGTAACCGTTGTGAGCGAAGACAGTGATGGCCGCGCGCAAGATTGCTTCGCGTTTGTCGCCGCCGGTGAGGCGGACATTGTTGTTTAAGGTGCGGGCCGAACGCATTCGTACTGAATGATGCCTCATTCAGCATACGCTTTCAATCCTGCATGCGCGGCCCGTCGTCATCACCCATAAGAGCCGGCTCTAACTCCTTCGGCAAACGACCGCCTTTGAACAGAAATTCCTGCGTGGGATACGGGATACGGATGTTGCGTTCGTTGAATAGCCGGTAGATCCGAAAGTTGATGTCGCTGCGAATCTGCACGTGCCGGCGCGGCTGCCTGGTCCACACAAGCAAACGGAAATCCAACGAGTAATCGCCAAACTTCATGAACTGCACTCGCGGAGGCGGATCTTTCAGCACAAATTCGACGCCGTCGGCCGCCTCGATTAAGGTCTTCGATACCAGATCGATGTCCGAATCATCAGCCACGCCGACCTGAATCGCGATGCGCGCCCGTGGATCTCCGTACGACCAGTTGATCACACGCTGACCAACCAACTTCGAATTCGGCACGATAATCGCGATCCGATCGTTGGTGCTGACAACGGTCGTGCGCAGGTTGATACTCTCCACATCGCCTTCGTCGTCGCCAATCGTGATCCTGTCGCCAACGCGAATCGGTCGTTCGAAAAGAAGTATGAAGCCGGACGCGATGTCGGCAGCGAGATACTGAAGTCCAAAACCGATGCCGACCGACAGCGCCGTAAAGATCACGCGATGGACGTCAGGTCGACGGCAAACGCCTGCTTGATCGTGACCAGTGTCCCGATGATGATCACGAAATAACGGATCAGGCGGCCAATCGTGTAGCGCAACCCCGAATCGATGTGTGGTCGAAGGGAAAGACGCCGATCGACGAAGGCGCTCGAGTAGCGGGCCACAGCGAGCGTCACCGTGAAAACCAGCACGCCGATAATCAAACTGGAGATCGAAACGGTGATCCTTCCGAAGGTGAAGGTCTGCGTGAGGTAAGACCAAACGCGAGCAAGCAGACCCGTTGAATCCTGCCATATCAAAACCATCATAGAACTGAACTCCATCTGACTCAGAACTTCATTGACACATCAATAAGCTCTAACTAATCTAACCCCGGCCCATTAACATGAGCATACCCGAGCACACCACCGGACCCAACTATAGGAGAACACTATGCGGACCCCTGTTTTTCGCAGCTTCCCCCGGTTCCAAACTTTTGCAGCCAACCTAGTATTAGTCCTGTTGCTCGCCCCGGCAATCGTTGCGCAGACGCAGATTACGACAGGACAGATTGAGGTCATCGTTAGCGACGTAAACGGCGCCGTCGTCCCGGGAGCAGCCGTCGAGATCAGAAACCTCGACAACAATACCCTTCGAACCGCGGCGACAGATGAGAGCGGCCGGTTCGTTGCGCTCCAACTGCAACCCGGCCGCTATTCGGTAACCGTGTCCAAACAGGGTTTTAGCGCTGCACCGGCTAAAGATCTGGAAGTGACTGTTGGTTCAAACTTGCCGGTACGCGTCACGTTGGCGGTGTCGGGAGTAGCGGCAAGTGTCACGGTCGTTGACACGCCGGTTGTCGATACAACCAAGACACAAGTCAGCACTACCCTCAACGAAACCGCAGTTGCGACAACGCCGATTCTCGGTCGCAAGTTTGAAGACCTGCTTACGCTGACACCAGGCGTCAGCATCACGCAAGGACCAGACGGCGACGAGATCAATTTTGCCGGCCAACGCGGTGTCTTCAACAACGTCAGTCTCGACGGCGGCGACTACAACAACGGCTTCTTCGGCGAACAGCTCGGCGGTCAACGAGCCGCAATCGACATCACACTCGAAGCGGTCAAAGAATTTCAGGTCGTTGCTACCGGCGCCAGTGCCGAGTTTGGCCGCACAGCGGGCGGCATCATCAACGTCATCACCAAGTCAGGCACGAACGACGTTCACGGCAGCGCATTTTACTTCCAACGGCTGGAAGCGCTAACCGCAAACACTTCGGACGGCAGACCGCTGCAGGATTTTCACCGCGAACAGTACGGCGCAACAGTCGGTGGCCCATTCAAAAGCGACAGAGCGTTTTACTTTTTCGCTTTCGAAGGCATCCGCGAGAACCTGACACGCGCGAACTTGAGCGAACCAATCGGAACGCCCTGCCCCGTCGCGGTCCCAACGATTCTCGCCAACGAGGCACTCATCAACGGCAGCGACGACTGCCAGCGCCTCGCACTGATCAATTTCCTTCGTACCACGCGCAACCAGGAAGAAGGGTTACCGGTTGCTCACAAGATCAACAACCAGGCGTTCTTTGCGAAAACAGACTTCAAACTCAACGACGCAAATCAACTCGCAATCTCCTATAACTTCGACTACTCGAAGAACACGAACCAAACCTTCGACGTTGCGACTTACGGCAATTCCGCCAATGGTATCGAGGGACCTTCAAAGATCAACGTTATCCGCGCCAATCTCTACAGCACCGTCTCCCCGACAAAGTTGAACGAGGCCCACTTCTCTTACAGCCGTGAGTTGCGACCGCGCTCGGCCGTACCGTCAAACATTCCGGCCGATACCGCGATGGGATTCGTGACGACGTTCCGCTTCGGCAATCCGTTCTTCATGCAACCGGCCGTCGACGAGCTCTTGTGGCGAACACAAGTAAAGGACAACTTTTCGATCGTTACCGGTGACCACACGCTGAAGTTCGGCGGTGACTGGTTGCACACGCTGAACGATCAGGTGTTTCGCGGGTTCTTCACGGGCCGTTACATCTTCGGCAGCGTGACGGGCTTCCTGCGCTACGCTTCGCCAGCCGCGCCTGGCGGTTTTGGTCCAGATACGATCGGCTGCTCAGACGGTACGTTCGTCACTGCTCCCGCTACCTGCGCGGGCGGCGCAACAGAAACCGGTAGTCCACTGCTGCTCTATTTGCAGGGCGCGGGTTTGACTGGTCCAGCCACGGATGCTGCCGGTGCGTCGAACATTACCAACGAAGACATCGCACTCTTCGCGCAGGACTCGTGGAGGGTTCGGCCTAACTTCACGCTCAACTACGGTCTTCGTTGGGAGGCCCAGATTTTCCCGGACCCCGTCGTTCCGCCAAGTCAAACAGCGTACGGAATTTTTCTGGACGATCCGCGTTTTCCATCTGACGGCACGTTGCCGAGTCAGAAGAAGGAGTTTCAACCGCGGCTCGGCTTCGCGTGGGACATCTCCAAAGTAGGCAAATCTGTATTGCGCGCGAATGCGGGCATTTTCTACGCGCGGCAGAACATGCTGTCGCAAGTCGGTTCGATCACTACTAACGGCGTCCAGCAGCAGACCATCGCCGGAGTGCGTCCTGTTTGGCCCAATGTCGTGACGCCACCATCGACAGTGACGCCGTGCGTTTCAGGCGGAATTTCGAATCCGTTCCCGTGCTTCAGCGGCGTGCGCGTCTTTAGTCGCGACTACGCCAATCCGCGCATCTACACGGTCAACGTCGGTTTCGAACAGGAGATCGCCAACGACTGGTCGCTCTATTTCGACTTCATCCACTCCAAAGCCGTCCACCTGACTCGTTTTCTCAATATCAACCGCAACAACTTCTTCTCGCCGTTTCTCGGCGAGACGATGGTGACGAGCTCCGTCGGCAAGTCGGTTTACGACGGCTTCACGGTCGGTATGAGGAAACGTTTTAGCCGGCGTTATCAACTCGAGTGGAATTACACGCTCTCGAAAGACAAGGACGATGATTCGAACGAACGCGATCCGTTTACCGATCGCGCGTTTGACATCAACAATCTCCAGCTTGACTACGCGCTCTCGGACCGCGACATCCGCCACCGGTTCAACTTGTTTACGTTTATCGAGTTGGGCTGGGGTTTTGAAGGCAACTTCCGCGTGCAGGGGCGTACGGCACAACCGATCACCCCCGGTGGCGTGCGCACCGCCACCAATCGCAACACAGCGCGTAAAGACAACGAGTTCTTTTCGTTTGACTGGCGTATTCAACGGCCGATCAGACTTAGCGAACGGTTCGCGCTCATTCCAATCATCGAGATGTTTAATACCTTCAACAACGCCAACAACATCAACCCGCTGGTCACGCCCGGACTCTTTAACTTCGACGGCTTTCTGCGTCAGGGTGTGGGCGATCCACGGCAGGTGCAGTTGGCCGTGAAGTTGACGTTTTAGCCACGGACGACCACAGACGAACGCGGACAGAGGAAACCAGGGTTACGTTCTCTTTTTATTCAATCCGTGTTTGTCCGTGTAAGTCTGTGGCTTTAAAGAAGGCGGCGAGCTTCTGCGGATCGAGTCGTCCCTCGGTCCGCAGACCGCTGCAAACATCAACCCCAAACGGCCGCACAGCCCTAATCGCTTCCGCAACGTTCTCCGGTTTCAATCCACCCGCTAAAAACAACGGCACGTCGATCGCTTCCCTGATCGCGCGGCTCAAACGCCAATCATGCGTGCGACCGGTGCCGCCGAGCTCTTTGATCGGTAACGACTGATTTCCCGAATCCAGCAGGACCGCATCAACCTCCGGCGCGATCGCGATCGCCTCTTCCACGGCTTCCGGACCAGTGACGTGGACCACTTGGACCAGCCCCACACCCGGCAACGCTTCACGCAAACGCCGGTAACTTCCGGACGGCAGACGATCGCAGATCTGAATCGTGTTCACGCGCAAACGCCTCTGCTGATCGATGATGGCTTCCGCGTCCTGCTGGCACGTCAACAAAAACGAACTCACACCGGGTGGGACCTTCGCCGCAATCTCCGCGATCAGTTCTTCCGGAATCGGTCCCGGACCGCTCGGCATCGCGGACACGAGCCCGACTGCCGAAGCTCCGTGCTCGATCGCCATCCACGCCTCGTCAATACTGGCCATGCAACAGATCTTCACGCGTGGGTTTTCTGTAGACTTCATTTCCTCGGACACCTTTCCGTAATTCCCTTGCATCATACCGCGCGGCACTCGGATTTCTCGCCATAGTCTCCCAAAACTTAAGCAAAATTCCGCAAAGGAGAAAGTCCAATGGACCGTCTGCGTCTGTTCGTGTGGCAGTTTGTCTTAATTGCCCTCGCACTTGCCGGCGGAGTTCCGGCTAGTGCACAAACTGCCGCGAGCTCTGACGGATGGGTTGTTCTGCAAGTCTCTGAGTACACAGCACTCAAACGTGCTGCATCGCCGGCCGAACCGGAACCCGCACCGCCGCCAGTCGAAGCCACACTCTCGCGCATCGACTACGACCTCAAGATCGACGGCGATCTCGCGACCGGTGAAGCTCGTTTGACCGTTGATGTGATTAAAAACGGTTGGGTGCGTATGCCGCTGCCTGCCGGTTTGATGGTGCGCGATGCGCAACTCGACGGCAAACCGGTGAATCTCGCCACGCGGCCGCCAGAACAGGGACCGGGACGCCTCGATCTGTTGTTGTCGAAGACCGGCCGCTCTGTGTTGACGTTGAAGATCGTCGCGCCGGTGACAACGGTCGCAGGCACAGACATTCTGCAACTGCCCGTCAGCAACTCCGCCATTTCACACGCGAAGATCGAACTCGTCAGACAAGGCGTCGACGTTCGCATCACTGGCGGACTGCTGCTCGAACATTCGGAATCGGCGACGGGAAGCCGCTGGGTAGCGAACGGAAAAGGCAGTGAGCCGCTTACGTTCGCGTGGCGTCGAAAGGTCGACGATTCGCGTTTGAATCAACCACTCAGACTGCGCGGCGCGATCACGCAACTCGTCGGTCTCGGAGAAGACACAACGCAAGTTAGCGCCGAAGTGCAGCTTGAGGTGTTGCAAGGCGTTGCGCAGGACGTTCACGTGCAACTTCCGGAGCAGTTCACGATCAATCAAGTCTCGGGTGCGATGGTTGCCGACTGGGACGTGAAGGATCGCGATCTGCAAGTCTCGTTTATCGAACCGGTACAGACCAACGTGAAGTTCACGTTGAGTGGCGAGTTGCGCATTCCCCGCGCGGGTAAGCTAGACGTTCCGCTGATTCGTCTGCCGTCGGTTGAGCGTGAGACTGGTGGAGTCGGTGTTGAAGTGCTCGGCGCTGGCGAGATCAAGGAGCGAAAGCCGAACGGCTTGGAAGAAGCCGAAGCCGCGGAGCTGGACCAACTGATCGCGAGCCGTCAATCGCCTTCACTGCTGGCATTCAGATTGTTACCCGGCGATGGAAAGACGAACCGCACGCTTTCACTGGACATTGCGCGTTACACACCGCAAGCGGTGCTCACCGCAAACATTGAAGAAGCTGAATACAACGCGCTGATCGCCGTTGACGGCAAGGTGCTGGTCCAATCGCGATTCGCCGTGCGCAACAACCAGCGAAACTTTCTGAAACTAACCCTGCCGGCGGGTGCGGAGTTGTGGAGTGCTTCGGTGGCGGGCCGTCAGATTCGGCCGGGGCGCGCACCGGACGGTTCACTTTTGTTGCCGCTTGAAAAGTCTCGAGCCGGCGGCGATGCGCCACCTTTCATTGTTGAAGTTGTGTATCTGAATCGTGCTGCGGCGTGGACGGACCGCGGCCGTGCGCGTGTTTCGCTCGTGTCGGTTGACCTGCCTATTTCGAAATCACATCTTTTGCTTCATCATCCGCCACTCTTTCGTCTGACTGCGTTAACCGGTTTGTCTGGCAGTTTTCGCGTGGCCACTTACGCGCCGCCTCAATTGTCAGCGCTGCGCACGCCCGCTCCCGTTCCAAGTGAACAGCAACAAGCGGAAGGCGAGATTTCAGCAGAACAGGCTGAAGTGAAACAACTCATCGCCAAGGCCCGCGAGACGAAGCAAAGTGCTCGGCCCGCGCGCAACCTGCCGTTACGTGTTGTGTTCCCGCACTTTGGTCCTTCGATCTTCTTGGTGTCGGAGCTGACCGGCGAGAACCAGACGCCCACCGTAGAGTTTGACTTTCAACGTGACAAAAAGAGAGGCGACCGATGAAACCAGCAGCCGTCATTCTAATCTTACTTCTGACCGTTACAGCTTTCGGTCAACAGCGAAACACAACCACCGAGATACCACTTCCGACCACAGCCTCTGCGGGCACGGTCACGCTCTCGCTCATCGAATACAACCGTCTGGTTGAGATGGCGACACGAAAACCGAAACTGCTCGAAGCAGCGCCGACGCCATTTGTGTTGACCCGCGCCGTCTTCAAACTGCGCGTCGAAAACCAAACGCTGACGGGCACGGTCAGTATCGATGGTACGTCGCTGGAGAGAGGTCCCGTGAAAGCTCCGCTGACAACTGGTCTTCTCGTGCTGCAAGCCGATCAATCCGGCAATCCGCTGCCTTTGCTGCTGGAAGGATCGAATCACGCGGCGATTCTCAATGGACCGGGACCGTTTGCCGTGTCGCTCGGCGTTGCTTCGGCGTTGTCGATCGATGCGGGTCGGGCGGCGTTCGTGTTGCCGGTGCCGCTGGCTGGCAGTTCGTTGCTGAATCTGGAATTGCCGGGTAATCACGCAAACGTACACGTCGAACCGGGAATCATTACGAAACGTGACACCGTTAACGGCCATACCGTGATTGAGGCGTCGCTAGAGCCCGGTAAAGCGGCGCGCGTTTGGTGGACCACACGAGAAATTACCGCGCCGGTTGCGCAACGTGAAGTTCGTTTTCTTTCGGACATCAAGAGCGTCGTTTCGGTTGGTGATTCGCAATTGCGTGTCACTGCGTTGTGCGACATAAACGTGATCCAGGGCGAAGCGGCGGAGTTCAAACTGCCAATCCCGGCGGGATACGAACTGACGGCGGCTTCGGGTAGTTCGCTCGAATCGAGTGAACTGTCGTCCGGTGTGTTGACTCTGCGAGTACACGACCCCGCGAAACGCAATCACCAGTTTCTGATCGCCATCGAACGCACCAATACCGAACCAAAAGCAGAGCCGCCGCTGTTTGCCTTCGAAGGCGCGCAACGCGAGACCGGCGAACTGCTGGTCGAAGGAATGGGTGCAATGGAATTGAAAGCGAAAGAGTCGGGCGGCTTGCGCCGCATGGACGTGCGCGAAGCAAATGCGATCACGAGATCGCTGTCGCATTTTCCATTACAGGCGGCGTTTCGTTACAACCGTCGTGCGGCTGACGCGCCAAAACTGGAAGTCGAGTGGCAACAGTTTTCCGACGCGGATGTGCTGTCAGCCGTCGCCGAGCGCGCGACTGTGACGACGTTGACGAACATCGAAGGCCGTTCGTTGACTGAAGTGACGTTGCGCATTCGCAACCATTCGCAGCCGTTTGTAAAGATCGAACTTCCGCCGGGCGCGCAGCTTTTTACGGCCGAAGTGGCAGGTCAAACGGTGAAGCCGGTCGAAGGCACTGACGGTATTCGCGTGCCGCTGCTGCGCGCGGGTTTGAAGGCATCAGGAGCGTACACGGTGTCGTTTGTGTACTTGAGCACAGGTAACGGGTTCGGCAAGAACGGATCGTACGACATGGGTCTGCCGCGTTTGGACGTACCGATCAATTTGTTGACGTGGGAAGTCTCGCTGCCGGAACGGTTGGAAGTGAAACAGTTCGGCGGCAATGCGTTGTCAGCCGACGTGTTTCCGGCTGCGGCGCAAAACTTTCTGGCGGAGGAGGATGATCTGGCGGACGTTGATAACCGGATCTGGACGCGGACCGATCTCAGTATGTTGCAGCCGGGTGAGATCGGCGGCATTGTCGTCGATCCGGCGGGAGCGGTAGTTGGTGGTGCTGAAGTGACAGTGCAAACACAATCGGGATCGAGTTTGAGCACGAATACAGACAGCGAGGGCCGCTGGGTGATCGCGGGCCTGCCGGCTGGACCAGTGAAGGTGCGAATCTCTGCTCCCGGTTTCCAGGCGTTCCAACAGGATTTTTACTACAACGCGTCTCTTTCGGTGCGCATGGGTACTACGCTGCAATTAGGAAGTGTCGCCGCTACCGTGACTGTCAACCAGTTCAGTCTCGATGGCATGGAGCGCGAGAATCGTCGCATCGAAGAGATGGTACGCAAGAACAGGTCCGAAGAAACTGCAGGCGCGCCTTCGCAGAACGTCGTTAATTTACAACGTCGGGTGGCGGGAATTCTTCCGGTGCGTATCGAAGTGCCGCGTAGTGGCAGGTCCTACCGCTTCGTGCGTCCGCTGGTGTTGGACGAAGAGACGCGGATCACGTTTCAGTATAAGTCGAAGTAGTCGCTTTAGGCTGCGTACCAGAGAACCGCGAAGAAATGAAACGTGGTGCCGGCGATTACGAAGAGGTGCCAGATGAAATGACTGTAACGCCGGCGTGCGGCGAAGAACGCGAGGCCACTCGTGTACGCAACGCCGCCGGCCAGGATCAGGAGAATTCCGGGCACAGGAACGAGCTGCAGGATCGGTTTGATTGCAACGATGCAGAGCCAGCCCATCACGAGGTAGAGCACCATCGAGATCCACGAGTGACGTGTGCGTGGTAACGCTTTGACGACAATGCCTGTTACCGCCAAAAGCCAGATGACTGTCAGTAGCGTCCAACCCCACGCGCCGCGCAACACGCCGAGTGCGAACGGTGTGTACGTGCCGGCGATAAGCAGAAAGATCGCGCTGTGATCGAACAGCCGACAGAGGCGTTTGGCTGGTTCGTGCGCGATTGAGTGATAGAGCGTTGAGGCAAGGTAGAGCAGCACCATCGTCGCGCCAAACACCGACGCACCCACCATAAAATGCGTGTTGCCGATACGCATCGCAGAAACGACGAGTATCGGCAGCGCGATGAGAGCTAAAATTAAACCAAGACCGTGGCTGATGCTGTTGGCAATCTCTTCGCCAGCGGAGAGTGTGCAGGTGGAATCACTCATGCCACCGCATTGTACACGCAATCGGCGCGATCCGGACCACAGATTACTTATGGCAATGCCGTGAAGCCGGTCAGTGGATTCCCGTAGAACGCGTCGGTTTTCCAGGCGGTCTTGTTCCACATGCCGTCCTGATCGCCGATGATCTGCACCGGAACGATCACGATGTCGGAGCCGAGTTTGTTTGCGCTGGCGATGCCGTTATCAAACTTCCCGCCGGGCTGGACCGTGAATTTGATCGAGCGCGCGAGTTTGTTGTTCCACAGTAGTTTGAATTCGTATTCGCCGGGGTTGGCGGCGAGCGTGAACATCTCACCAAAGATACTGGGGGCTTCACCGGTCGTGTTGCTCCCTTTAATATTTGGAAAGTCGCACTCAACCCGGGACCACTTCGCTTTCTGCGGCACCGAGTCTTCTACGTAGTGTGTCGTGTTGTTCTCGATCACCGCTTCGCAGCCCGCTCGCCCGACTTCCGTGCCCTCGAGGAACTTTTTGCCAACTTCTTTGCCTTGATAGAACAAGTGTGGATCGAACTTCACCGGTTCACCACGCACCCAAAACGCGACGTGGAAGTCGGGCATTTTCCAGCCGTGTACGTCTCCGGGCGTCAGATAGACGTAACCGATCGGGAGGTTCCAGTCGTGATCCACAAAGTAGACCCACTTGTTCGCGGCCTTTGGTCCAACTTCATTCGAGTGCGCTTTGGCGACTTTCATCTTCCCGCTGAAGAGAGTTGAATCGGTGCCTTGCAGTTCGTTGCGCATCTTGATCGTAAAGTTCACGGGTCCGGTATAAAGGGATCCTTTGTCTTCGGGAATGTCTCGGCCACCGCACTCGGTCTTCCACCAGTAACCTTTTTCGACGTTGTCGGTCGAGCAGTCAAATTTGACCCACGGACCGGCCGGCGTGCTGAACTCGACGTAAAGCTGACTGCCGCTCGCGATCGGTCCATTCACGCGGTATTGCATCCGCGGCACCCAACTCCACGTGTCGTAGTTTCCTTTGTAGACATTGAAAGTGAACGCCGTGACTTGGATCGAGTCTTTAGCGATGGCGGGCTGGTCCTGGTTGTTCGCGGTACTTGCGGCCGGCTGCAAGCCGATGATCGCAAACGCGAATAGGAAGGCACACGTTAGCCGCGTCTTGTGTTTCAAGGGAGGGACCTCCTGGTGATTTGAATCTGTTTCTGGCCAAAGCGCCCGGCAGTTTACTACGTGCGCGTGTGGTTCGTTAAGGTTTTAGTGTTGACGGATCTCAGGGCTTCGCTTTCGAATCGATATCTTTAGGCGAGAATTCTCAGACGCTGATGTGCGAGTCTTCGCAGGAGGCGAGGCGCAACTCGCAGCATCAGCACTGCTGCGCCGAGTTTCCACCCGCCAAGCACGCGGTGCGCTTGTTCGAAGGATGCGCGCGCTTCCTCGAATCGTTCGCCGAGTAGACGGATCTTCCCATCCGCGAGTGCGACTGCGGCTTCCTGCAACCGCATCGCTCGCGACAACTCTGTCTGTTCCGTTGGTGTGAGATCGTAAGTATCTGCAATGTGACGATAGACGCGTATCTCTCGCTTGAGGCGGTTCATTTCGTCGCCGGACAAACTGCCTTCCCGACAGCGATAACGCAACAGCACTTTTCGCTGGTAGGCCAGCCGCGCGCCGCGCTTTGCCATGCGCGTCCACATCTCGAAGTCCTGTGCATTGCGCAGACTCTCGTCAAACAGTCCAGCCTCGATGAGGGCGCACCGCCGCGCAACCACGCCGGAGGTGATGACGTTGCAGTCGTTGCGCAGGAGGCTTACGAACGTAACGGGACCTTCGGACGGCGCAGTCTGCATGTAAGTCTTCCCGGCCACCGGCGATTGGCCAAAGAGCAGCGCGTCGGCGTACACGAGGTCGTAGCCACCTTCGCGCGCGAAGCTCAACTGTTTCTCGAGATAGTCCGAATGCCATAGATCGTCGCCGTCGAGAAAGGCAACAAACTCGCCGCCTGCTTCTTGCACGCCGCGATTGCGTGCGGCGCCGGCGCCGGCATTTTTCTGGCGGATGTAGCAGATGCGTTCCCGGTACGGCGCGAGTGCACACTCAAGTTCGTCCGTGTCGGGAGATCCGTCGTTGACGACGATGACCTCGAAATTGGTCACGGTTTGAGCGAACACGGACTCGAGCGTCTGCGCGACGTAGGGCGCGATCTCATACGCCGGTATGATGACGCTCACCAAAGTGGGAGTCGTGGCTTCATCATCTATCTTTCTCAAGGCGTTACTCCGTTCGGCTACTGCGAACTCTCACGTGAGAATGAGCAGGTCGCCCAGGCTTTTCCGTCGCGCGTATGCGACTGGTGCGAGAGGCCGTATTCACTCGCCCACTTCTGTAACACCGCTTTTTCCTTTGGCCGTTCGGCGTCATCCAATAGAACGACCGCGTCACTCGCGAAATGTGACCGGAGCACCGGGAGTAAACCGAATCGTCCACCCTTCACATCTCCCGGGGGGCCGTCAGCAACAATCAAACTAAAGTCTCGCGGCAACTCGCCTAACGGCGGATCATACCAGCAGAAGTCGCCGTAGTCGCGCAAGGGCGCGAGCGTCAGATGAACGTCTGTTAAACCATATCTCTTCAGCTTTGATTCGGTGTTACCAAAGTAGTCCGGGTGATGCTCCAGAGTCCAAATTGGCAAGCCCCGGCGGCCGACGATCGATCCTAAAATCAGCGTCGTCAGTCCGCTGCCGATTTCCAGCACCGGTCCCTGTGTCTGGGAGGCCCAACGTGCGACCGCTTCCAAATATCCACTGCCGGCACGATAACCGTCCTCGCCCCAGGCCTGTGCAAGCTCAGTCAGAACATCGCCGCCGGGTGCTTGATTTGCCGGAACCGCGGCGAGTTGATTCATGGCGGCGTCTAACTGGCGGTCCCGGTTGATGCTCTTGATCTTGTCTTTGATCGAGCCGGGTATGACTTTCTTTACGAGCGGCAGCATGCTCAACTCAAATCACCTCTTCATTTTTTACAAATCGGCAGTTTTTTTCCGCAGGATAATCGCGGCCACTTCGCCAAAGTCTCGCAGCACACGCCGGCCCGCTGGAATAGCGTACAGAAAAAGCAACGCGACAGCACAGGCGATTCCAAACGACGCGATCAAACCTTTTAATGGGCTCGCGACAATGCCTGAGCGTCGAAACAGAAACAGCGCGCCGAGCACGGCGAGCGCCGCACCAAAGGCCGGTGCGATAGTGATATAGAAGTCTCGCGGACGTACGGGACCTTTGCGTCCCACCCAGTAGAAAAGCATCGGCGTTACGATCGTCACCCAGATAAATGCGTACACGGCGGCAACACCAACCGCTCCCCACGGCAATCCGACAACTATCGCAGTAACGATGACCGTACTGGCGACAAGCCCGTAGCGAAACATGTCGTCAGTGCGCCCTTGCGAGATAAAAAGCCAGCCGGTCGTGTTCGCAATCGGCTGAATCAACGCAGCCACACCGAGCGCTGCAAAGATATGCGCGGCTTCTGTCCATTGTGGTCCCAACACGATCAGCACGACCCAATCGGCAGTCGCGATCAACAGCGCAATGCCTGGCATCGTCACCACGGCGATCTTTTCGATGATGCGTAAATAAGCGCGCCGGTAGCGTTCGGGTGAATCATTCAAACGGCTCAATGCGGGAACGGCCACGGTCGTGATCGGCGAGTTGATCTGATCGATTGGCAACGTGAGGAGTTGATACGCCTTCGCGTAAAGCCCGAGTTGATTGCTGCCCCAGACACGTCCGATGAGCATGTTGTCCAGGTTGCGTGCGAAGAAGTTGACCACACCGAAACCGGTCAGATTTCCGCCAAACCGGAGCATCGAGCGCACACCTGAACCGCGCATGGGCCGCCCCGGACGCCATCCGCAAACAGTCCATATTCCGATCATGTAAACGAAACTCGTCGTCAGGTGACCACCCACCAACGCCCAGTAGCCCGCGCCGCGCCACGCGAGCGCGATCGTTACCGAGATCGTCGCCACCAAAGCAATGAGTTCGCAGGCGGCCTGAGCAAGAAAACGCATCTGGCGGTGTAGAAGTGCTTCGTGTTGGATCGTGAGTCCACCGAAGAGAAAACCAAAAGCGTAGACGATCATGATCGTCGTGAGCTTCGGCTCGCCATAAAACCACGCGACTGCGGGCGCCAATGCTGCCGTCACCATCCCAACACCAATACTCAGAGCGACGTTAACCCAGAAGAGCGTGCTGACCTGGGCGGACGTAATCTCTTCGCGCTGTACGGTCGCGGCCGACAGTCCCAGATCTTTAAACATTGAGACGAAACCGGTGACTACCACGACCATGCCGATGAGACCGTAGTCTCCCGGTGTCAGCAGTCGTCCCAGCACCATCGTTGCGCCAAGACCCGCGACGAACTTGAACCCTTGCGAGGCAAACGTCACCGCTCCGCCGCGCGCTGTACGGGCGGCTAGTCCGGTCTTCAGGCGCTCTGTATTGAAGTACCTGTCTTCGGGCTGCCCGGATGCCGAAAGGGCATTAGCGGCATTTGAAAGGTCCTGGGCCATGTATGCTTGGGAAGGGACCCGCGCTCGGAGCGAACGCGAGACACAAACTCTGTGCTTAAGTTAGCACGATTCCGGGTTCAATGAATTGGCAAGTTGTTGAAAGCGCGTGCGGGGGATGGAAAAGCGGCACCTACCTGTGTCATATTTAGCGACGTCTCCCATCCTCGTCAAGTCCTTCGTGAATTTTTGTCGTTATGTCAGCAAACCAAAACCTTCAGGCCGGACATTTCTTCGGCGAAATCACTCGCAAACGTGAAGCGTCGGGCCTGATCTTTTCGGAGCTGAAGCACGAAACGGCGAGGAAACTTCCCACGCATTCTCACGAGCTGGCCTACTTTTGCCTCCTGCTGAACGGCAATTATTGGGAGCAGTTTGGACGAAAACGAATTATCTACAGACCGTTGACCGTTATGTTTCACCCGACGGGTACGACGCACATCGATGAGATTGGGCCGGCTGGCGGACGCTTTTTTAGCGTAGAAGTTAAGACGGAATGGATGGATCGCCTGCGCGAATGCCTCGGAAAGGTCGACCTCGACGCGGGCCTTCACGAAGGTGATTTGGCGTGGCTGGCCATGCGGCTTTACCGCGAGCACAAAGAGGCGGATGCATGTTCCGTGCTGACGATGGAAGGACTCGTACTCGAGATGCTGGCAACCGTGGGCCGCCTCAAAGACATTAAAGAGCAACACCGGCCACGATGGTTGTCTAACGCTGTCGATCTACTGAATGCTGAGTTTCGCAATAATTTGAGGGTGCAGGATATCGCGAACGAGATCGGGGTGCACCCGTTTCATCTCTCACGCGTATTTCGCAAAGTTCACCGGGAGACGATTGGTGAATACGTACACAAGCTCCGCGTTGCGTATGCTTGTAAGTTACTGGAGAAACCCGATTGTGACCTGGCGACAGTTGCTCTCTCTGCCGGGTTTGCCGATCAGAGCCACTTCACCAAGGTGTTCAAAAACGTCACCGGTATGACACCAGGTCTGTTCCGGCAGATCGCGACCAAGTAATCACTCAAGACTCACTGTCCACCAAGTTCCAACGCCATGATGTTTTTTTGGTCACGTACGTAAAGCCGCGTGCCGGCCAACGAAGGGGCCGTCCACGAATTATTGCTGAGCAGCGCCACTTTTGACGTGGTCGTCAAACCTTCTGGCGCCGGTGTCGCTAACGACAGGTTCCCGTCTTCATCAAGGATGATGAACCGGTTGTCGGCAAATAGAAACGAGGCTCTCGGAAAAGTCCGGTTGCGCCACTGCACCTTGCCTGTCTTGACGTCGATTGCGGTGAAAGGCGCTGGTCCAAAGTCGCCGCTTGAGCCGTACACGAAATCGCCGACGCGAATCGCGTTTGTAAAATGGACCCGCATTAAGCCGTGGGCCCACAGCTCTTCAACATTCGTTTTGTTTCCCGCTCGGCTTAGCTTTAAGACCCGACTTCCACCGTTGTATCCGCTCGAGATGAAAAGAAGATTGTCTGAACCCCAGATCGGTGTGCTCGTGTTTAGGCCGAATTCTACCGGGTGCACGTGGCTCCACAACAAGTCGCCGTCATTGGGGTCAACACCTACAACCTCGCCGTACATGAACGCAACGAGTTGATCCTGACCGTCGACATTGATGACGATCGGAGAAGAAGTGGAATTCCTGAAGTCGTGCTTCTTCCACGCGACCGAGCCGTCTTTCTGGCTGAATGCGACGAGAGAACTCGCTCGACCGCCGACCATCATCACGACTTTGTCTTTGTAAGCGATCGGGCTACAGGAATAACCGTTGACACGCAAAGTCCCGTGAAACTCGTTCATCAGATCGTGCGACCACAAAAGCTTTCCGCTCTTTTTATCGAGGCAATGCAACTTGCCCGTGGCGCCGGAAGCAAAAACGAAATTACCCGTAACCAGCGGCGTCGCGTGCGGGCCTGGGCCATTCGACACGTCGTAATCCGGCGAGAATGGTGCTGCATAACTATATTCCCACGCGGTTTTGCCGGTTGCTGCGTCAAGTGCGATCACAACTTCATTCTCGGCTTTGCGATACATCGTGAACAGCATCCCGCGTTCGACGGCTATGCCGGAATAACCTTCGCCTAGTTCTCTTTGCCAGATGCGCCGCGGTCCGGTTGCGGGCCAGTTTGTTGCCAGGCCTTTTGCCTCGGAGGTGAAGTTGCGGTGTGGTCCACCCCACTGCGTCCAATCAGACGATTGCCCGTAACTCGTAAGCGGCATCGTCAACAAGAACACCAGCAGGATCGATTTACGACTTTGGTTTCTTAAAGCTGTTAGCATCGATTTGACCATTTATTGCTGCTGCTTCGATCGCGGCCGACAGCGCGGGGAAAGCCTGCCCATCGAAAGTCGCACTGATCTTGAATGGCAACAACAACCCTTCAACTGATTTGAAATCCGAATAGTTGATCGCGATCTCGCCGACGACGCCGCCCGGTCCGCGCCCGCGATATGTTTGGCTAAGCACGCGGCCTGTTGCCGGATCGATTCCAAGCGTTGTGCTGAACCCGGGAAGTTCAACCTCGAGACGCTCAACTGTCGTTTCTCCCACCTTGTCTGTGCCTGCGGCCCACACTTTGAACTCTGGCTTGGTCCTGGCGCGCAAGAGAACAATCGGGTCGTGGTTAAGGTCCTTAGCGAACGCCGTGCGGTCGGCTTCTGTCATCGGGCGCGCGGAATTGTTGAATTTGAAGAACGATTCAGACGGCGTAACGACCGAGACGAGCGTGAAAGTTGGTCTGACTGTTTCCACCAGCGCCACATCGGGAAAGGCGATCTGCAAATTGATCTTCACGTTGTTTCCGCGCAGTTCGCTCTTCTTAAAACTAACGAGTTGATCCAGCTTGGACGCGCCGCCCATTGTCTCGACGGCTTTTGTGAGTAGTTCCTGTCCACGCTTAATCATCTCGGCAGTTGCCGGCGCTTTAGCGGGTGGAGGAACTTCCAGGTATTTCTCGGGAGAAGTCTTGAAAAGGGTTTGGCATTCCTCTGATCCGAAAATATAAATGCGCCCATTGTGAACTGCGTAGAGATCGGGATTCCCATTGGTTGGTGGTCCCATCCGCGCGCAATGCCCGTCCAACTGGATCTCGTATCGCGCCGGATCCTTTTCAAACGCAGCCTTGTTCTCGGCGTTCGCGAAGATGTATTGAAACCTGCCTCGCGTGACCTTGTACTTCATGTCGCCCTGGACCTCTTTACCTTGCGCGAGCATCACCGCGTCAAGACCTTCGAGAGGAATGAGTGTTTCGGAAATGTTAGGTGATTGCTGCGCGACGGATGAGTGTGCGGCTGAAGCACCAAAGACAGTGATGGCAGCCAAGAGCGAACAGATCAGTATGGTGCGTCGTCGGCGTCTCGTTAGCATGATCGCCTCCTTGAAGTGTTTATTAGTGTGAGAGCAACAGCAGCAGTTAATAGTTCAGAACGCCGGTTAGCGGGTTAAGGTTCCTTGTGATCAACTTTTCTCATGACCGACCGTTCCTCGCGCTCGACTTCTTCTTGTGAGCTACACGATCCATCCCTTGCTTTGGTACTCCATGTAGAACGCGGTTCGTTCCGCGGTTTCCCTGCCGAAGTAGCGTTCGACGACTCTGAGCGCGAGATCGATTCCGGAAGTCAGTCCGCCCGCGGTTGAGATTCTCGCGCCTTCGACAAAGCGCAGGCCTCGTTTCAATTTCACGTCGGGAAATGCTTTCGCAAACTGATCGAAAAAGTCGTGGTGAGTAGTGGCTTCCTTGCCGGTAAGAAGTCCTGCGCGTCCGAGTTGAAACGCGCCGGTGCAAACGGACATCGTGACGTCGGTAGAATCCACAATTTTGCGCAACCACGCGTGCAAAGCGGGCGAACCGGCCTGTGCCGGAATCACGACGACCTTCGCAGCGGGAGCGTTTTCGAATGTGTAGTCAGGTACGATTTTCATCCCGCCGGACGACTCGATCGGCTCGGTTTTGTCACTCACGGTGTAGAGCTGGAACGGGTGTCGGTGGCCGTCCTGGTCTTTGGCGTTCACGACCATCACATCCTGAAACACCTCCCAGGGCCCGGCAAAATCAATCATCGTCGCGCCCCGCGACATCGCGAACGCCACCGGGATTGGTCCATTAGGTGGGGTTAACTTGTTGGTGTCTGACGCTTCGGATTCAATCATCAGGGAACTAGACCCTGAAGAAACGATGCCGGTCGACATCATCGCCGCCGCCGCGGAACAAGTGACTAGAAACTTTCGACGTCTCATCTCTTTTCTCCTCCAATCGAGCGTATTCGCGGAGAGAGTAGACGACTGACACGTGGGCGGTCTTGTACCGATCCAACCTCGTTGAATGAAACAAACTTCTGACTTTGTTCGCGCCTTAGTTACAGCACCGAAGACAGGTAGAGCGACATGTTGATGACAATCAGCACGACCCAACTGAGGATCCACAACCAGCGAAAGCCAGCCCGCCGCAAGAGGAAGTGCAACGTCACCGCCATCACCACGACACTCGCGAGCACATTCAAGATAGAGATCCACATCCACGGTGTCGCAGCACGCAAGTTGTAGAAAGCCGCCGGTAAGAGTGCGATCGATCCGATCAAACATACCCAACCGAGACGATTCCAATATGTCAGCCGATCCCCGGTCTTAAGAAATACTGCCGAGAGCACTAACTGGACGGTCCAGGTGAAGCACGGAATGAGTAGCCCCTTAATCAACACTTCACGCCAGGTAACCTCCTGAAAAAAGACCTTCAGCGACGCTGAGAAAACAGCCGTCACGAGGAACGAACCGATGAACAAGAGGATGACTTTTTTCATTCAGCCTGGATTGACACTAAACTGGTGGTGTAAGTGTGGAAGTGAAATGGCGGGCCATACGGACAATCTTCGCAACTTTTTCCTGTCACCATGCGCAGAAATGCTCAATTTTTTGCAACAGTTGCGGGAAGTGCTTTAGTCTGGATGGCCCATACAGAAGAAAAGCGGATAACAGTTGAACTCATTCGCTGGCACGATCCATGCTGGCACCACCAGACCAATCAACTTGCAAATCAATGCCCCAGCGCTCGCGTTCAACGGCTGCGGCGGATCACGAACGATTTGCCGCGAGAAGTACCTCCTCAACCACTGGCGGTACTGTGATTTCAAAAACGCTTTGCCTCAAATGCGCGCCAACTTGCTGTAAGGCTACAGATATTCGAAGAATCGTAAATCCACGGTGATACACGCGCAAGCGCGTGTATCTAGGCTCCGCAGATGGAAGAGCGAAGACTTTTCCCAGTGCTCGTTGATAGACGCGATCACATCCGACCGATCGTCATCGTAGCTTTGTAGACGGGAATGAGACAGGGAGAAATCCCGGACTTGAAATGGGAGCAAGTGGAGTTCGAGGAGAGACGATCTACGTCGCCCCATACAAGACAGGACGACCATGAAGGATTCCGATGAGCAACCCCTTGAAGTGGAACTCAGGTCGTTAAAGTAGGACGCCTCGTTAGACGAGGCTGTTTTCACTTATGCCCGCACGGGCTTGAAGCTGACAACCTTCAGGGGCTCTGCCTCGCCGGATCGGGAAACCCTCTTCTTAGAGCCGTATGAGCCGGCTCACGACGCCCATGCGCAGCCTGACCCCTCCCAGTCGAGAGCAACCCATTTTCCATCTTTCTTCGCGAGGACATGAAAACCGCCTCTACCACAAAGCGGGCCACAGTGATGGCCCATGTAGACCACTGCCACCGTCTTATCGACGTTAAAGCCTACAGCCGACAATTCGATCCAACCACCTGAATCTGGGTAACGTTGATGAAATCCTTCCCAGCCAGCTGTTTGAATGGCAGACTTCAATTCATCAGCCATGATCAGCCGATATGGCACTCCAATCTTAATCCGTTGCTGAAGTAGCGAAGGTCTTGCATTTGATCTGACATAATCAGAAATTGCAGGGCCAATTTTCTCCTCCCACTCCTTCTCCGGGCGCAAGCACATTTCATAACCCTTCGTCTCGTTTTGAATGATCAACCTTTTAGCGCGTGCATTCCTCAAAGGCCGTTCCACTGGAATAAGAGCTGAATAAACCTCATATGCCTCCTGGTCCTCATACGGAGGCGCCTTGTCACTACTACTTCTGACACCTTGGGACAACAACAAAGCGAAAATTAGTAATGATGTAACTTTGCCCAACATATGATTGTGTTAGTAGAAGACGGCTAATCCTGGCGCTCAAGGGGCTGAAACTAAGAACACATCCCAAGCCCAACGACCCATTTGCGCACCATGTGAGTCTGTGATTTTCGCTCGATATCGAAACGCATTGCCAAACTCATCCGTTTTTTTAGACATCTTGTAGTTGAGTTCAATCGAAGATAAGCCAAGAACATTGAGCGGTTTCAACTCCGATGCTTCTGAGATGCCATTATGGTTGACGTCCTGCCATAAACGGAGAGATGGAAAAATAGAGTCAAAACTCGTGATTTTGCCATCATTATTTCCGCCGTTAGCGGTTTTGTCGTACTTCGCGAGTGCCAGGAAGCCGTTTCTTCCTTCTCCTTGTGGTGGAGAAGGTTGAGGGCTGAAGTTACCAAACAACTCTGTTCCGTCGTCGATTGTGCCGTTACCATTCCGGTCCAATGCTAGCCATGCGTCATCAGAGCCGGGGGACGTCCACGCGAATCTGAGGGGTATTCCATCACCAAAAATGTCAAAAGTAACTCCGTTTTCTGCGCTGCTTAGATTGAATCCGTTGCCGCTTACGTCAATTAGAACAGGTGAGCCAGGCTCACAACAACCAGTAGGGTTTCCTCCCCTTTCCCCAGTATCTGTTTGCCGAGAATAGCCCGAAGGACAGCCGATAATTGGATATGTGCACGGGTCGGCGGGAACGCAATTCCAGCATTCATTGAAGTCACACGACTCTGGACAAGGAGTTGGGCAATATAATTCCCTAACTTTCTCGATGTCACAGGTACCAGGACCAATCGAATCGTTTGGACAAAAACACGCCCCACCCATTATCGAACTAGGCGTACATGCAGTTGTACAGTCATCAAGATTAAATGAGTGTCCAATTTCGTGTGAACCGAGATGATTGAAGGTAGAAGGGATCTGGAGTTGGGTCCATGTTCCACCAGGATGGACCTTAACAATTGCACTTACAGTGCGGCCAAGGCTGTAGTACGCGATAATGCCAGCGTAGGACCCACTGCTCGGTTCCGCGACTACCCAGTAAACCTTTCCGTTCGGCGGTTGACTAGTTTTCTCAGTTGCCGTAAATGCTCGTTCACTGAAGCCAATAAAATTTACATTAGCAGCACAGAAATCCGCGCCATGGCCATTCCATTCACTCTGGCCGGCTTCAATCCTATCGGCCGCGTCTGTGACAGACGGATACTGGGTTAAGAACATTTGATCAATTTCGACAGTAACGTTCCCAATGGTGGCCTTCCAAAAATTTCTATACGGGTTCGGAACTGTCCACCAATATTCAGGGTTAATACAACTTTGACAACTGGCCGGCCGTGGGTTGTCAACCATCAGCACGTAAGCCCACAGGACCAATAGGAAGAATTGCATCACAATGTGTGCTCTTCGAGACATAAGCTGCCTTTCTAATTGGCTGTGTTTTGAATCAGGCTCCGTACTCGTTGGAGAATATCGGCCTCGGTACCACCGGCTAGGCCGTCAACGCGTTTAGGGTCGAGCGGGATGGCGCCTTCCGGTGTCAACTCATAGGCGGTCAATATTGATATGTCTTCTTTACCGTGTGTTGAAGTTAAAAAGAGCAGGTAGCGCCCGCCAATTCGGGGCATGTTCAGACCTGCAATGCGAAATAGAACTTTTTGTCCATTAGGGTATTTGACATGTCCACCAACTCTATCGATCGTCAAAACTGAACCCTGCGCCACTCCCTGGATCTTGGATTTAAGTACATCCTCGACAGTTAGAGTGAATTCCGAGAACACATTCCTCTTGTTTTCCGAAAGAAATGCTTGCGCGGTTCCAATCGTCCCGACCACAACTATTTCACTCTCAACTACAGGCAGCTCCGGGAAAGTAATACGTGGTTCAAGAAATAGTGCTGCTTCGTCCACTGTAGGGTCGACATGACTGGCAACCAGGTCGGTGTCGTTATAACGCTTTTGCTTCTCTTTCCTTTTTGCATTCTTCTCGGGGTGCGGTAAATCCTGTTCGTCATCGTAGTCAGCCGCCGGAAAACGCTCGTTGATTTTCTTGTAGTCGTCAGTGAATTTTTTTTGGCTGGGTCTTGTGGGTGTTGCTATTAGTGTCGGCTTCTCAGAACGAACGGAGAGAGCTATTATTCCCGCCACAAGCACCAACAAGAAGTAGGTAAGCCTCTGCATCGTAGCTCCTTGCTCGTACAGACACTATGAACGAATCACGGGGGTAGTTTGGGAGTTGAGACCGTGAGGGTTCAATGGTCGGTTGAGTCAGCCCTTATACTCTTACTTCGTAGTTGAGTCAAGAATTTTATACGGAAATTGTCGTTAGCAGATGATGTGTCCGGTGAAATCAGCAAGTGCAATGTCCGGTCTGAGCGGTAGTTGTTCGTAGTAGTAAAGCGGTAAGTTGTGAAAGAAAGTGGCGGAGGGGACAGGACTCGAACCTGCATAGCCTTTCGGCCGGCGGTTTTCAAGACCGCTGCACTACCATTATGCGACCCCTCCGCTGTTGGGGTTAGAATATATTCACATGCGCGTCACTATCGGTCAAATCAATACTATCAACGGCGACTTCGAAGCCAACACCCTGAGCATCATCCGCGGAATCGAACAGGCGAAACAAGAGAAATCCGACCTCGTCGTCTTCCCCGAGACGTGTGTTCAGGGCTACACGTCGTTCGACTGGTTTCTCGATCGCGACCTGCAACGCTGTGCGCTCGGGCCGCTCGAAAAGATTGTCCCCGCTACGAAAGGAATTACGGCGGTCGTCGGCACCGTGCGACCATCCGGACTGAGCACTGGTCGACGCCTCTTCAATTCCGCGGCAATCATTCGTAATCAGGAACTGTTAGGCTTCTCGGACAAAACACTGCTTCCCGAATACGACGTTTTCGACGACCCCCGCTACTTCCAACCAGGAGCCGAAAGACATCTGTTTTCGGTCGACGATCACAAACTCGGCGTCGCGGTCTGCGAAGACTTCTGGAACGACAAGACCTTCTGGCGCGAGCGCCTCTACAGCAACGATCCCGCCGACGAACTGATCGAACTCGGCGCACAGGTGCTCGTCTCGATCAACGCATCCCCTTTTAACAAAGGCAAGATGGGCCAACGCTGCGCCATGGTTGCTCATCGCGCCAAGGCCGCGAACCTGCCAATCATCTTCGTGAACCTCGTCGGCGGAAACGACGGCATTATCTTCGACGGCGCGAGTATCGTCTCAGACGCAAACGGTAAGATCATCCTGCAAGCGCCGCCTTTTAAAGAGTTCATCGGCACGGTCGATCTCGACGCGAATCTCGCCGATCAGTTTTGCCTGCCCGGCGACGATATCGAAACTATTCACGACGCACTCGTACTCGGCATCCGCGACTACGCGCGCAAGAACAGATTCGAACGCGTCGTGATCGGATTGTCCGGCGGCATAGATTCCGCACTTGTCGCCGCACTCGCGTGCGAAGCTGTCGGCGCGGAAAACGTTTTGAGCGTCATGATGCCCTCGCCTTATTCTTCGCGTTCCAGCATCGACGATTCAGTCGAACTCGGCCGCCGGCTCGGCATGCCCGTCATCGAGCACCCAATCTCAAATGCGTACCAAACCCTGCGCGAAGAGTTACGTTTGCCCGAACCGTCTGTCGGCAGCAGATCCGTCGCGGCGGAAAACCTGCAATCGCGTTTGCGCGGCAACATCCTGATGACGATCTCCAACTCCGAAAACCGTCTGTTGCTCTCAACCGGAAACAAATCAGAACTCGCCCTCGGTTATTGCACGCTCTATGGCGACACGAATGGCGGACTCGCCGTGATCGGCGACGTGTTGAAAACCGAAGTCTACGCGCTCGCGAATTTCATCAATCGCGAACGCGAGATCATCCCACAAGCAATCGTCGGCAAGCGCCCGTCTGCGGAGTTGGCCCCGGACCAGTTTGACGATCAATCGCTACCGCCGTACGACCAGCTCGACCGCGTGCTGAAGCTGTATTTCGAACAGAAAGCCACACCGAAAGAGATTGTGGAAACGGGATTCGAGCCGCAGTTTGTGCAGGACATACTAAACCGCGTCGAGTCGCCCGCGAACGAGTTCAAACGCCGGCAACTGCCACCGACGCTGATCATCTCTCGAAATGCGATCGGCCTGGGCCGCCGCCGTCCGGTGACCCATCACTACCGTCGCGAACAACTGAATTGCTAACGGCCCACGCGGGTCTTGACTGCGAGCCGTCAAATACGAATAATCTGCCGTCAACCCACTGTCGTGGTGTGTGGCCCAACACCCGATTACGCCTAACCTTTCTCAATCATTTTGCGAGGAACGACGAATGAAATACACCAAAAGACCCCCGTTTAATATGCTGGCCTTTATCCTGTTGGCCGCTCTCATTTCGATTCCTCTGTTCGTCGTGCACGGTGCCGGCGGGCGCATCGAAGGAAAAATCACCGATCCGAAGGGCGCTGCGATTCCCGGCGCTTCGATCAAAGTCACGAATCAAACCTCCAAACAGGAGTTTACAGCGGTAACTGACGCACGGGGCGGCTACAAAGTCGAAAGCTTGCCCGCAGGCGTTTACGAAGTGACTGTCGTCGCCAAAGGCTTCAAGGAGACGCGCCAAGCGGATGTCAAAGTGGAAGATGATGCCGTCAAGCCGATCGACCTACGGCTCGAGATTGCGGCAGTCGAGGCGGAAGTCAAGGTTGCCACCGGTTCGATGAAGGGTAATCTCGATCCGATTTACCAAAACCTCCGCCAACTCGCTAAAACTGGACAGGATTTTGCAGGGTCATACGCGACGGTTAACAACCTCGTCCTGAAACGCGACGCAGCGACCTTCACGCTCAAAACCGGTGAAATTTATTTCCTCGCTCCGGTCGAAAACAGGTACACGGGCGCTGTGTTTATCGGTACTGGCGAGATGTCGATGACTCCGCCGACTCAGGCGGAAAAGAATAGCATCAAGATCTTCACGGACCAGGAAGGTATCGTCGAACAGTTCAGCAGCCTCGTACTGCGCTTCACGGATAAAACGTTTGAAGAAGTCAAAGCGTCCGCGAACGCGACTATGAAGACCAGTGGTCCAGCAATCAGCCAGGCACGCGACCTGTATCGCAGCAATATGGACCTATTGCGTAAGCGCCTACGCGACAATCGCGAACTGCGCACCTTGCAGGACATTTACAACCCGAGCCAGGAGGGTTACTTCAACGCGTTCATCAACGGCAACCGGTTCAATAAATTAGTCTTTGTACTCGACCCGTTCGGCGTGCCCGGAGCAATTCCGGAAGAGGTCGCATTGTCCAGCTACGGTGAGTCCGATGGGGGCTCGTGGGCGGCTTTCCATCGCGAAGAAGAGTTTAAGAAGGGTAGCGCGTCGAGCTCGGAAGACCACCGCATCGTCGACATTACCCAACACGATATCGATGCGGCCATTAAAGGCTCGCATCTCACCATTACCGATCGCATCACGTTCAAGAACCTGGTTGCCGGCACTCGCGTCGTTCCGTTCAATCTCTACGGCGCGTTGCGCGTGACAAGCGTGCAGGATGCCGAAGGAACAAATCTGAACTTCATCCAGGAAAGCAAAGACGAGGATTCAGACTTTGGCGTAATTTTCAACAAGCCTCTCGAAGCAGGACAAACGCAACAGTTGATCATTCAGTACGATGGCGATGGCGCGCTGCGCGATTCCGGCGGTGGCAATTTCATCCTGATTCCGCGCTCGACCTGGTATCCCGGCAACGCCAATACGCTCTTCGCCGAGGACCGCGCGGTATTCAACATGACCTTCCGTTACCCGAAGCAGTACACGTTTGTCGGCACCGGCGCACCGATCGAGCCTGACTCACGCGATGGAGATATTTCCATTGCCAAGTGGTCCAGCGGCAAGACTGAATTGGCTGTTGCGGGTTTCAACTATGGCCGCTTCAAACGGAAGGAAGTCGCGGACAAAGAGACTGGTTACAACGTCGAGTTTTATGCGAACGTGGAAGTGCCTGACGAGCTGAAGGCCGTTCAGCGGAACATCGAACAGGCTGAAAGTCAGGGCGTCAGAACGATGACGACCTTAGGATCGATCTCGACCACTGCTATGGCCGACCCCGCGATTGCCGACGCGCAGAACTCAATGCGCATCTACAACGCGTTTTTCGGCAAACTTCCGTACACGCGGATCGCGATGACCCAGCAGCCGGCCGGAAACTTTGGACAAGCATGGCCCACGCTGGTCTACATGCCTTATCTCGCTTACATCGACACCACCCAACGTGCCCAATTACTCGGCACGCAAGGCGGCACCGACACCTTCTGGCGCTACGTCGCCCCACACGAAGTGGCGCATCAATGGTGGGGACACATCATCGGTTGGGATAGTTATCGCGACCAGTGGATGAGCGAAGGCTTTGCCGAGTTTTCAGCGTCGCTTTACGTGCAACTGTTGCGCGGCAACGAGAAGTTCATCGACTTCTGGGAAGACCTTCGTCAGCAGGTGGTGCAAGCGACGCCGCAAACAAGAGGCCGTAAACCCTACACAATTGGACCAGTCACACAAGGCTACCGGCTTAACAACGCCAAGACCGGCGGCGCCGCGCGGTTCCTGATCTATCCCAAAGGCGCCTACATCCTCCACATGCTGCGCATGATGATGTACAAGCAGGGCCAGGGCGGCGACGCCGCGTTCCAGGCGATGATGAAAGACTTCGTCCAAACGCACTACAACCAGGCCGTTTCAACCGAGGATTTCAAACAAGTTGTTGAAAAACATATGACGAAGGAAATGGACATCGACAAGAACGGCAAGATGGACTGGTTCTTCGATGAGTTCGTCTATGGCACGGAAGTCCCCGCTTACAAGTTTGAGTACTCGGTCAGCAAAGACGGCATACTCAACGGCAAGATCACGCAGTCGGGAGTTTCCGATAGATTTGTGATGCTGGTGCCAATCTACATCGATATGGGCAAGGGCTGGGCGAAACTCGGTTCGGCGCAGATGGCCGGTAACGTGACGACGGAAATCAAAGACCTCAAACTCGGCGCGGTACCGAAACGCATGGCAGTTTGCGCGATGAACGATGTGCTCGCAACGAGCATCGAGAACAGTAAGTAGACAGGATTACCAAACTAACAAGACACGGAGAGGCAGTTCTAAGCGCCAATCGCAACCAACGCGGGCTTTAAATCTTCATCCGAATGGCCCACAGCCAGATCGAGTTCCGCCTCGAGGTTTCCGGTCGCGGTTCCGAGTCGTTTGAAGTCGAGGAGTTGATGATCCAGCAGATGCGTCGGGATGACGTTACCGACGGCGTTGAGCATGGAAGCACGAACGTGAGGGATTTCTTCTTCGAGCTGGCTAATCAGCTTCTTCATACGCGCACGCTTCAGGTTTGATTGAGAGCCACACAGGTCACACGGAATAATCGGAAAATCGCAGCTCGACGCGTAGTCGGCAATGTCTCGCTCGGAGCAGTAAGCCAGCGGGCGGATGACGGTATTGCGGCCGTCGTTGGAAACAAGCTTCGGCGGCATCGCTTTTAGCGAACCGACGTAAAACAGATTGAGCAGAAGCGTCGTGATTATGTCGTCGGCGTGATGTCCGAGTGCGATTTTGTTGCAGCGCTCCTCAACCGCGATGTTGTAAAGAATGCCGCGGCGCAGACGCGAGCAAACCGAGCAGTAAGTTTTCCCTTCCGGGACCAGTCGTTTGACGATCGAATAGGTGTCGCGCTCGACAATACGAAACGGCACGTCAAGCTTACCCAAATACGCTGGCAACACTTCCGCTGGAAATCCAGGCTGTTTCTGATCGAGATTGACTGCCAACAACTCGAACCTCACCGGCGCGCGGCGCTGCATGTCGATCAGCAGGTCCAACAACGTATGGCTGTCCTTGCCGCCGGAAACACACACCATCACGCGGTCGCCGTCCTCGATCATTGCGAAATCGGCGATCGCTTCACCCATGCGGCGCAGCAGCCGCGTCTTTGTCTTGTCTTCAGAACGCATAGATCGGGTGTCAGAATGCCATGCCGCGCGGCGCAACTGCAATCGCCTAAAACGGCGCGCCGTTACAATTTCGTTACAAAGCTAGACACGAATGCCACAGTTTGTCTATGATGATCCGCCCGCTTTCGGGCGGCAAGTCTTATTTTCGAACCTGGCGATCAAAGTCAGGGAAATCCACAAACAACAGGAAAGCGCGTCGTTTCGTTGCATCAAGGTTCCGACGGCCGGTGACTAAACTTCCGCGCCCCCATTTTTACGGAGGTAAATGAATGCTTAGGATAGGAAAGAATGCCAAGGATCAGGAAGAGACGGACCACTCCACCCAAAGACCCGAAGTTCCTGATTACGCCACTGCCAAAACTTACTCCTCCTATCAGGGAACGGGTGTTGAAGCAAAACCGGCAGCCGAACCGGTTTCGACCGCAAGTCGCGGCGCCATGACCGAGAGTGAAAGTCTCGCGCGCGACATCAAGGAAGGCACGCTGAGTGGTTTTGTTGGCGGCGGCACTGACGTCACCGGCGAAGCCAACTTCAAGGCCATGATGAGAGTCGACGGCCACTTCTCCGGCCGCATCACCTCTTCAAGCGGAACGCTTATCGTCGGCAACAACGGCAAAGTGGACGCCAATATTGAAGTTGCAGTGGCAGTGATTCACGGCAACATCAACGGCGACATCATCGCGACGCAGCGGCTGGAACTTGGCCGTGCCGCGAAGGTGAATGGCAATATCCAAACGCCGTCGCTGATCATCGAGCAGGGCGCAATCTTCGAAGGAAGCTGCAAGATGGTTCAAATGCAGACGGCCGCCGAGAAGGCGAAGAAAGAAGACAAGAAGATCGACCAGCCGCTCGACACCACGAAGATGCCTCCGGTCCGTGCCGAAGCTGCGGCCAAGCCGACCACGATTCCGAACGTCTCGAACGTCGTCAGCTAAGCACTTTCCACATTGACTATCCACAGATTACACAGATTTAATCTGCGTAATCTGTGGATTCTTTTTTTAGGAGCGAAATGAAAAGAGCAGCTTTCGTTCTGATTTGCGGCTTCGCGCTGATGTTGGTGTCTGCCGGCCTGACGTGCGCTCAGGTTCCCCTTCCCGTGCTACTGCGGATTACAAAAGCAGAGGACGAGCGGCGTTGGGACAATGAATTGCGCACGTTGCTGGCGCATCGCAACGCCGCGATTCGCAAACGCGCGGCGGTGGCCGCGGGACGCATCGGGAACGAAGATTCAGTAGCTGCGCTTACAACTCTGCTGAAAGACGCGGATCCGGGTGTGCGCGCGATGGCCGCTTTTGCGCTTGGTGAAGTTGAGTCGGCTACCGCAGCCGATGCGTTGATAGCCGTCGTCAATAACAAAGACGAGCGAGGTGAACTTCGTGCGCGTGCGCTCGAAGCGCTCGGAAAAATCGCGGCCGCCCTGCCGCAGGAACAGCAAGCACGGCAACTGGCGCTCGGCGCCGTGATTCGTGAAGCGCTCAAAGTTGAATCGACGCGATCGGCGAACCAGTTAACGGTTCTGCTCGGCTTGACCGCCGCCTTGCGTTCGCGACCAGCGGATGCGGGTCCTACAATCGCCAAGTTCCTGAACTCGCCTGACGCCCGCGTCCGGTCTGACGCGGCAAACGCCCTTGCACGAATGCGCTTGAAAGCCGGTAACGAGCGATTGAGGCTGCTGGTCGATACCGATCGCGATCCAAACGTGCGCGCGAACGCCGCGCGCGTGCTCGGCATCACGGAGGACACGGATTCGTTTCAGTCGTTGCTGACTCGCGCAACCTCCGATGTTGACGAGCGGGTGAGAGTCAGCGGCATCAGAGGCCTTGGCGCACTTAAAAACCCTAACGCCGCCGAACTGCTACTGAAACACACGACCACAAACACCAACGAAATACTCGAGATTGCGACCACGGTCGGTCGCTTGATTCCGCAGACGGACTATCACGACGCGATCTTCTGGTTCAGAACGCGAAACGAAAAGCTGAATCACACTGCACCCGAGATCGAAATTGCCTTCGCGCGTGTGGCGCCTGCGGCTTATCTCGCTGACCTTGAAAAGCTGAACCCGCCAAGCGATTGGCGTGCGACCGCAGCCATTGCAAATGGTCTTGCCGAATTCGCAACGTTGCCGGATTCCCTAAAAACAAAGGCTGAACTGGCAGCCGCAGCGGAAGCGCGACTGCGCAAAATGCTCGAATACCGCAATGCCGACTACGCGATCCCGGATGTTCTGCGCGCCCTCGCTGCGTTCAAGCCAAAAGACCTCCAGCAGATTCTCGTTGCACACCTGAGCAAACCGGACGTGATAGTTCGTGCCACCGCAGCAGACCTGTTGAGTAATGTGCCGCCCTCAGACGAAATCACAAGGGCGCTTATCGCCGCCTGGCCGCAAGCCGCTCGCGACGTCCTGAACGATGCCGCACTCTCGATCCTCGATTCGTTAAGCAAGCAAAAAGGCGGCATCCAAAAAAGCAGCGACGTCATAACGGAGCCTTTTAGAGACGCACTCGGGTCGCGCGATCACCTCGTGCGCCGTCGCGCCGTCGCCATTCTGAAAGCAAGCGGCACAGCCGACGTCCCGATACATATCGGCATAGTTCAGACGCGAAACACACAAGCCGACTACCGCCGCGCACTCGCCCGGATCGGCAGAAAAGTCCAAGCCGTCGTGACTACCACCAAAGGTTCGTTTACTATGGAACTGCTCCCCAGCGAAGCCCCACTGACAGTAGACAATTTCGTTCAGCTTGCTCAACGAAACTATTTTCGCGGCATCACCATTCATCGCGTCGTGCCCAACTTTGTGATTCAGGACGGTGACCCGCGCGGCGATGGCAACGGTGGACCCGGATACCAGATCCGCTGCGAAATAAATCAGGTGCCTTATGATCGTGCCACCGTCGGTATGGCACTCTCGGGCAAGGACACGGGCGGATCGCAATGGTTCGTGACCCATGCGCCACAGCCGCATCTTGACGGCGGTTACACAGTTTTCGGACGCGTAACTGAGGGGATGGACGTGGTCGACAAGATCGAACGCGGAGACGTAGTGAAGTCGATCAGAATTCGATAGGAGCCGGGTGAAGAAGACACAAACAACAGTTTTTGCTTTTTGCTTCTTGTGTATCTTTTGCGGCGTCGCGGCGGCGCAAACCAAAGTAGCAGTAGAACCAGCCGAGCGACACCGTTACCAGATCGACATCAAGATCGATTTCGACAAGCTCTCCTACACGGGCACGGAAACCGTCCGCTGGGTCAATGACGGTGAAAAACCCACTTCCGTCATCTACTTTCACCTGTACCCGAACCTCCGCGTCGCCGATCAGCCGGTTGCGCCCGAAGCCGACGAGCCGCGCATCGACATTCTCGAAGTGCGTGCCGCGATTGATGACGCAACGCTTTTTTCCGCGCTCGAGGATCAGGGCACGACGTTAAGAGTAAATCTGCGTGAGCCGGTTGCGCCGGGTAGCGCGGCTGAAGTCACGCTCAAGTTCAAAGGCAGTGTTCCCGAGATCGATCGTGACGAAACGAGTTTGACGACTCACGTTGTGAAGCAAGTCAGCGCCGCGTTGCGCAGCGATCGCGAAACCCGGCACGCACGCGACATCAACTTCCTTTGCCGCGGCGTGATGCTGCTCGGAACCGCTTACCCGACGTTGGTCGTTCATGATGGCGATGAGTGGAGACGTAAAGTCGAACCTTCGGTCGGCGACTTCGTTTTCAACGAAGCGGCGGATTATGAAGTGACTGTCACGGCCGCGTCCGGGATTGAAGTCTTCACTTCCGGTCTGGAAACCGGCCCACGTTCAGAGAAAAACACACAAACATTCACCGCCACGGCCATGCGCGACTTTGCCATTCTCGCGGGTCGCGGTTTACGCAGCGAACACACCGAAGTGAACGGCACGAATGTTCGCTCTATCTACTTCGCCGACCATGAGCGTGTCGGTAAACGCGCGCTAGTCGTCGCGGCCAATGCCCTGCGAACGTTCACTAACCTTTTTGGCCCGTTGCCATTCAAGCAGGTCAGCATTGCTGAAGCGCCGCTGGTTGCCGGTCTTGGTAGTTGTGAGTTTTCCGGTTTGAACGTGATCGCCAGTGCTTTCTTTGTCGATTTCGACTCGCCGGCAGTGCGCAATCTGCCGGAGATCATTCGCGAGCAACGGCCGTCGGTTGAAGAGAGTCTCGAGTGGACCGTCGCTCATCTCGTCGCGCACCAATGGTGGGGCGCCGCAGTCGGAAACGATCCGGCGCGCGAGCCGATACTCGATGAAGCGCTGTCGTGCTGGTCGTCGCTGCTTTACTACCAGCAGACGTACGGTACGGAGAGAGCGACTGCGGTACTGGATGACCAGGTCCGTGGCGTCTATCGCATGTATCGAACTTTCGGCGGCGAAGATATGGACGCAAACCGCCCGTCGCGCGACTACCGCAACACGTTTCAGTATGCAGCGATCGTCAGCGCGAAGGGCGCGTTGATGTTTGTCGACCTTCAGAAGTCGCTTGGTGAAGAGAAATTCTTCTCCGCTTTGCGCAAGTATTACCAGGCGAATCTCTACGAGATCGCGCAGCTCGAAGATCTGCGTATCGCGCTCGTAGGCGAGGCGCCGGTCGAACAAAGGCGGACTATCGGACGTACATTTACCCGCTGGCTGACGGCCAAGCGAGGTGACGAGGACATTGCGCCGCCCGATCAGGAATTGGCCACGTCGTTAGGGATTCAGTCGAAACAAACCCCCGCGCGTTCCAACGATAAGAATGCTTTAACGGCGCTAGGTAAAGTAGGGAAATTTTTCTGGCAACAGATGACGCGTATTCGTTGACCTGAGATGAGAGCTTTGAATTTTGACGCTTTTCCGATCGACCGTGCCCGCGACCGGCATCCCCGAGACGGGGCAGACACCAACGTCGAGACGAGTCTCGAACGTTTGAGCTGGCTCATGGACGATCTGTTTCGTGTGCCTGTGCTCGGCTGGCGCTTCGGACTCGATGCGCTGATCGGATTGGTTCCCGGTTTCGGCGACACCGCTACCTCGCTGGTCTCGTTCTACATCCTTGCCGCGGCTGTTCGTTATCGCGTGCCGAAAGTTACGCTGCTCAGAATGGGATTGAACATCGCGTTTGATTACATCGCCGGTTCACTGCCTTTCGTTGGCGACCTCGCGGATGCGGCGTGGAAGTCGAACCACAAGAACCTCGACCTGCTGAAAAAACGAGCGACCGTGTCTGCTGAAGAAGCACGGTCGGGAAGAGTTAGCGATTGGTTGTTTGTGGGAGGAATTATGCTTGGACTAATCGCGCTCGCGATCGGGAGCGCGTTTGTCAGTTTGTACCTGTTGTATCGTCTCGGCGAATTGCTCGCCGGGACCTAGCCAGTCGTGACTGCTGCTTCTTCAGCCGGCAGCAGTCGTTCAAGCGCCGACTTCAACATATCCAAACCGCGCTCGCCTGCGGCAAAGCACTTCAGCTTTCCTTCCGCGTCGAAAAGATAATACGCCGGCACATAGCCGTTGTGATTGTGAAACGCGTCTTTGAGCCTATGCTCGTTGTCGATTGCGACTGCCTCCGTGATTCCGTACTTGCCGATCAACTCACGCACTTGATCGACGTCCGTGTCGGTTTCGTAGCGCGGCATATGAATGCCGACGACGCGTAGTCCCTGATTTCGTTTCTCGTCGCGCCACTGTCCCACGCGCGGCAAGTTGTCTTTACAAATTCCACAGCTCGCCGACCAAAAATGAACGAGTGTCGGATGGCCCGTCACTTCCGATTCCACGTGGGCCTGCGTTCCGCCAAACCATTCAGTTGCGCCGTCGAGTCGCGGCATCTCTGTTCCGATTTTCATTGCCATTGTTGTTGCTCTTGTTCTCCTTTGGAGTGCGACGACGCACTCGCGCACTCCAAAGGTAAATATCTCTTAGCTGTTGAGTGTCTTCTGGCCGGGCTTCCACTCAGCCTGGCAGAGTCCACCGGTCTGCAACGCCTGAATCACCCGCAGCGTCTCTTCCGCCGAGCGACCGACGTTCAAATCGTGAATCACTTTGTATCGAAGAATGCCTTCCGGATCGATTACGAAGAGGCCACGCAGCGCGATGCCGCGGTCTTCAATCAACACACCGTAGTCACGCGCCACTTGCTTCGTCGCATCCGCCGCGAGCGGGTACTTCAAACCTTCCACACCGCCCTTGTCACGCGACGTGTTCAACCACGCACGATGCGAGTAAACGGAGTCAGTGGAAATGCCGATGACGTCGGCGCCGATGTCCACGAAGTCCTGGTAACGATCGCTGAACGTGGTCAATTCCGTCGGACAAACGAACGTGAAGTCGAGAGGATAGAAAACGAGGACGAGCCACTTGCCGCGATAGTCGGAAAGCTTCACCGGCTCGTTCAGTTTTTCCACATTTTTCGTTGAGGCCATTTCAAAATCCGGCGCGGGCTGGCCCACCATCGCCTTTTCTGCTGCTACTGCTGTTGCTGCTGTCATGTATCCTCCAAAGAATTTAAATTATTCCGTTAATACACGCTTACGACGACTCACGACAATCAGGGCAGAGTCCTCGGAGCGTTAAATGAACCGACTGTGCCTTGAACTTGGATTTCCGGGCCGCGGCCTGCATTAGTTGTGCTGCTTCGGGGAGATGGAAGTCGACCAGTTTGCCGCAGCAGTCACAGATCGCGTGATCGTGACGTTCGGTTTCGCGATCGTAGCGGCTGGCGCTGTCACCAAAGCGGATCTCGTGAACCAGGCCGGCTTCTTTCAGGTAGCGCAACGAGTTATAGACGGTTGCGTAGCTGATGCCGGGCAAACGCCGTCGCGCCGCTTCGAAGATGTCGCTGGCGGTCGGGTGATCTTCGCGTTCGAGGATCACCTGAAACACTGCATCCCGCTGCGGGGTTAATTTATGGTCGCTGGCTTTCTTTGTTCCCTTCACAGTGGATTTAGACTAATTCTAAATCTATAGATTGTCAAGTGAGGCCACAGACAAACACGGAAGGACAACTACAAAGGTTAGTCAGGGCGCCTCAACCGGCTTTTTACGCTGTCCGTGCCGGTCTGTGTCCGTCTGTGGCCAGTTCGGGGTTTGCCTTTACGAAGGCCACGATGTTGTCGACGTAGCTCTGAAACGGCGGGCATTGGATTCCGTGGGGTTGGAGCAGGGCTTGCGCCTGGCTGGTATCGTAGAGTTGTTTCACGAAAAAGTAGGGCACGGCGTTATGTGGCAAACCGGTGATCTTTGGCGACGGCGGCAACATGAGAAAGAAACGTACCCACGTCGCAGGGGCGGTGATTCGCGAACGTTTCCCGTTGGCTGAGCGGGCGATCGCGTTGAAGAGTTCGTTGGTCGTGAGCGGCGACGGATCTGCGAGTTGCACGGTTTTGCTGATCGCGTTCTGATCGAACGCCAGCGCGGCCATTGCATCCACGACAAAATCGACCGGCACCAGGTTCAAACTGACGCGATGATTGCCGATGTTTAGCGACGACAACGACGGGAAGCGCAACAGGTAAAGTATCAGGTAATAAACGCCGTCGTATTTTACTGTTTCGCCGGTCCGCGAATCGCCGCACACGACTGAAGGCCGATGAATCGTCACCGGCAACTGGTCCTTGACGAATTCTACTTCCAGCTCCGCAAGATATTTCGACTCTTCGTAAAAGTTGCGATAGCCTGCGTCGTGACGCAGCTCAGTTTCGAGGATCGCGCCTTCGCGCTTGCCGGCGACGTAGCACGTTGAGACGTGATGAAAATGTCGTAGCGAGGGAAGCGTGCGTGCGAATTCGAGTACGTTACGAGTGCCACTAACGTTGACGCGCATCGCCGGCTCGCGTTGGACGGCAAGATCGTAAAGCGCGGCGAGATGAAAAACGCGCGTGGTCTGTTGCCGGGTTATATCTAAATCGGCGTTAGTTAAACCCAACGCCGGTTGAGTGATATCACCCTCGACAATCTGGAAGTCTGAACGATCGCGGTTAGTAAGACTGGAGATGCGGTCCACCTCGTGTCGCGCGCGGTCCAGCCATGAGGGTTGCACGAGCAGGATGAAGCGGCACTGTTTGCTTGCGAGGCGTTCGAGTAAACGATCGGCAATGAAGCCCGGAAACCCGGTTATGAAAAATGTCTCTCTATCCGGCATCGGAGTACCCGAGTATAATTCACGTTCCTCGCCATACAGAATTTATCTACACTAACTTTGAGGTAAAAAACGGATGACCCCTCAGTTGACTCCCCAGTTGATCTTCGGGCGCCGCGCTGTCGTGGTCCTGGCGCTGATCGTCTGCGCCTTCTTAACGACTGCATCGCCCCAACAAACCGACTGCAACGTTCGCGTGACGCTGCTTCAGGTTAACGACGTCTACCAGTTTTCGCCTGTCGACCAAAACACAGCCGGCGGCCTCGCCCGACTATTAACGCTTAAAAGAAACATCCAAAAAGAAAGCCCGAACACGCTCTTTCTGCTCGCCGGCGACACCATTTCACCGTCTGTTGAATCGATCACTTACAAAGGCGCGCAAATGATCGAGGCGTGGAACACGATCGGTCTCGACTACGCAACCTTCGGCAATCACGAATTTGATTTTGGACCAGACGTGTTGAAGCAGCGAATACAGGAGTCGAGATTTGGCTGGATCGCTGCCAACGTAATCGATACGACCACAGGCAAACCCTTCGGCGGCGTGGAGCCGTTTGTCATTCGCGAGTTTGGCGGCGTGAAGATCGGTATATTCGGACTCGTACTCCCGGAGACCAAAACTACTTCCCGCCCTGGTCCGAACGTCGAGTTTCGCAATTCCTGCGACACCGCGAAGCAGATGGTTTCTCAGCTTCGCGACCGTGGTGTGAAGGTCATCGTCGCGTTGACTCACCTGTCGATGCGTGAAGACAAAGAAGTGGCGCGTTGCGCTGATGTGGATCTGATCATAGGCGGCCATGAGCACACGTTGCTGGAGTCGCACGCGGGTTCTGCGCCTATCTTCAAGATGACGGCGGACGCACGCGAAATGGGACGCATCGATCTGAACATTTCGAAAAGCACCGGCGAGCTCGAGAGTATTGACTGGGAAGTCATCAAAGTCACCAAAGAAACTCCAGAGGCTCCGGAGTTTTCTGCTGTCTATAAGAAATATTCGTCGCTCCTGGCTCAACTCGCAAAACCGGTCGGACGCACGAGCGTTCCGCTCGACGCGCGCAGTGCTGAAGGTCGCACTCGCGAAACCAACGTCGGCAACTTCATCACTGACGCTTTTCGCAAAGCGACCGCTTCAGACGTGGCCTTGCTGAACGGCGGCTCGATTCGCGCTGATGAATTGTTGCCCGCCGGACAGTTGACGGTCCGAGACGTTCTGTCGATGCTGCCTTTCAAAAACAAGATAGTTAAGATAGAAATTACGGGCGCTACGCTGCGGGCGGCGCTGGAACACGGCGTCAGCCGTAGCGCCGAAGATGCTGAGCCCGGAGGTTTTCCGCAGGTTTCCGGGATTCGGTTTTCGTTTGACGCGTCGAAACCGCCGGGTTCGCGAATCGTTGACTTGAAGGTCAACGGCCTGCCGCTCGATGAAACGAGAAAGTACACTCTGGTTGCGCCGACGTTTGTCGCACTCGACGGCGGTGATGGTTACACGATGTTCAAGGGTGCGACGGTGCTCATTCCGCCTGACAAAGCGCCGCTGGATTCTGAGGTGGTGCAACGCGCGATTCGCTCGGTGCGGTCCATCGGGCCGAAAGTGGAAGGACGCATCAAACGTTTAGACACGGTTAAGAAGTCAACTCCAAATTGCAACTAGTTCAAAACGCACAAGCGCTCTTGTGCCTTTTGGGGCTGAAGCTCCAACTCCCCGGATTTGGATGATCTGATGGAGATTCACGACGACAGCTCGGCAAGCAGACGCTACGAAGCCAATCAGCTTTTTCACGAGGCTTACGAGGCTCAGCAAGCCCATGACTACGAACGAGCGATCGAGCTTTACAAACGTTCGATAGAAACCTACCCGACGGCCGAGGCGCACACATTCCTCGGTTGGGTTTACAGTTTTCAGCAACGTTACGACGAAGCGATCGATGAGTGTTTGGAAGCGATTCAAGTGGACGATACGCTCGGCAATCCTTACAACGACATCGGGAGTTACCTACTGGCGAAAGGCGATCCGTACGGCTCAGTGCGCTGGTTCAAACGTGCGTTACTCGCGCCGCGTTATGAGTCGTACGCCTTTCCGCACTTCAATCTCGGTCGTGTTTACGAAACGCGTCGCCGGTTTATGGACGCGGCCCGTCACTACGGCCTCGCGCTCGAACAGAAACCTGACTTCACGGAAGCCGCAGTCGCTTTGCGGCGAATGCAAGCACGGTTGAACTAGGGCATCACGATCTTCATCTTCTCGCCTTTTTCATCAACAGCGACGTAGATCACTTCCGCTTCCGTCACGCGAACGCGTTCCTCCTTGCCCAAACGCTCAACCTCTACAATCACGCGGACCGTGATCGACGTCGAGCCCACGCGCACTGTCTCCGCATAGAAACTCACCAGATCACCCACGAAAACCGGTTTGTGAAAAATAACTTCCTTCATCGCCACCGTGACGAAGCGTTCCATCTTTGTGTGTCGATGCGCCTGAATCGCGCCTGCCGTGTCGATATAACTGAGAATAACGCCGCCAAAAATAGTGCCGCGTGAATTGGTGTCGCGCGGCAACAGCGTGATGCGAATCGCGGGATCTGTGTATTGATGCATGCGGGCTATCCTAAGCTGGCGGCGCCGGAACAAACAATCGCGCGAAGTGTCTAAACAGGGAACGCTCCCCGGCTGAAATGGACCGAGAAAGCTGACCTGGGAGGTCGCAAGGAATGATCGCATTACTAAGTTTGCTTCAGGAAACTTCTGCTACCGACTTCAACGATCTGGGAAAACTCCTGCTTGGCGGTGTGGCAACGGCAATCGTCGTGGCCGTCGCGCTGACGTTGGTAAGATTCAAACTACAAGACAAGAAACCACCCGCGTCAAACTTCATCAGCATCAACCCGCCGCCCGATAATCAAGACAAATAACCTCGCAGAGTTCGTGAAGGGTCTTGAGGGGCTCACTTACCGGAAGAAGTCGTGCGCGGCTTGCCTCCCGAAAATCTGCGCGGCTTGCCTCTTGGAAATGTTTTCCGCGGCTTGCCTGCGGAAAATCCTTCGCGCGGCTTGCCTCTTGGAAATGTTTTGCGCGGCTTGCCTGCGGAAAATCCTTCGCGCGGCTTGCCTGCGGAAAATCCTTCGCGCGGCTTGCCTCTTGGAAATCTTTCGGGCGGCTTGCCTGCCGACAATATCTTGAGCGGCTGTGCCGCCGGATGTGAGGCGAGGCTATGCCTCGCCGTAGGCTGTGCTTAACCAAGGGGGCTATGCCCCTGGTTCGGGCTAAGCCCTTGGGCCAAAGGCCGTACGAGGGGCTTAGCCCAACTTGTTCTTCCCGATCGTCCGGCGGGGCGGAGCCCCGCCTCACATCCGGGGGCACAGCCCGATTAGAAACTTAAGCAGCGGCAAGTTGTTCACCGATCCAGTCGGTGATTGCGCGTTTGAGGTCGTCGAGGTGGTTTTCGAAGAGGTGGTGCGTGCCGGGGATCACCACGAGTCGGACCATCGTGAATTTTTCGAGTCGCGCAGCCATCTCTTTCACACGCTCGACGTCGCCATGCTCGTCGAATTCGCCGTGGACTAGCAGCAGCGGCTTGCGGCACGCCTGAAGAAACTCAAAATCGTAAGAGTTGAGCGGCGTGCCGACGCCGATTAAATACCGCACCCGCTGGTCCTCTATGCCGACTTCCAAACCAACGCGCGCACCAAACGAAAAGCCACACAGCGTAATACTTAATTCCGCATACTTCGCCGCGAGGTAATCAAGGCTCACGCGCACGTCGTCACGTTCGCCGCGTCCTTCATCGTGTTGACCGGTGCTTTGACCGACACCGCGAAAGTTGATCCGCAAAGTGATCAAGCCGGCCTCGTTCAGCGCCGCCGCGGCACGAAACACGACCTTGTTGTGCATTGTGCCGCCGCCAAGTGGGTGAGGATGTAGCACAAGGGCCACACCTTTAGGTGGACCTTTTCGAGGCTCCTTCAGAATTGCTTCTAACTGCCCGTGCTCGGCCGGAATGAACAGGTTGCCGCTGGGGTACATCAGAACTCGTACGTTGGAGTGCGCAGACTCGTCATCGGCTAGTCAAAGATAGGTTACGCACTCCAGCTTTGAACTACTCTTCGTCGAGACTGCCGTTGTCTTCGCCGCCGCCCATATATTCGCCGCCGCCACCGCCACCTGCAGACTCTTCAGCAGCGGAAGTCTCCATCTCGTTAGCGAGCTCTGGGGCTGAAATGGACTTGCTCGATCTCTTCTTGCTCGCCTTTTTGGTACCTTTTTTTGTACCCTGGCCCGCTGACTTCTTGCTCGATTTCTTTGTACCCTTTGCAGCTTTCTTAGTAGTCTTCTTGGCGCCGCCTTGCTTTCCGGCTTTCTGACCGCCCTTCTTTCCAGCTTTCTTCGCGCCCTTCTTCGTCGACTTCTTGGACGCCTTCTTCGCCGCACCACCGCGTCCCTGTCGCTTGCCGGCACTCTTCTTGGTTCCTTTGCCGGCGCCTTTGCGCGCACCTTTAGACTTTTTTGCTCCTTTTCTCGCTGCCATTTTGTTCGCTCCTTTTGTTGGTCTGGGTTTGGGCCTCAACGTAGCAAAATAATTTAAGACTGTCCACGATGTTTTCACGCGTTGCGGATCGATCGAATCTATAGACACGCATCGGCTCTTTCAGCTACAGTAAACCTGCTCTCCACACAATTCCGATCGGCTTGTAGCGTGGGAAGGCCTGGGATGCGAGATCACTATTCATCGCGTGTGAGTCCTCTTTTTCAACCTGCTGTTTATTACTTCAGCCAGTTCGTACCCAATCAGTCGAATCATTCCACCGACGGCGCTCCGAACACTGAGAAAACGGACCGTGAAGCGGGTTCGGGCCGATCTGCTTTAGTAGTTGACGATGTGGCAGATGTGACCGAGATGCTGGCGGTCGTGTTGACTCATGCTGGTTATATCGTAACGACTGCGGGTTCAGCGCCTGCGGCTTTGAAAGCAGCACGTGAACGACAGTTTGACGTGATAATTTCCGACATCGGCATGCCGGACATGAATGGGTACCAGTTGGCGCGAGAAGTCAGACAGTTACCCGGTTACGAAACCACGCCCATGGTTGCAGTGACGGGCTACTCGATGTTCGACGACAAGGAACGCTCGAGTAAGGCCGGCTTCAACGCCCACATGACCAAACCTATCGATCCGCGCGCGCTACTCGATCTGATCGAACAATTGTGAGCCGGCCGAGATTCGTAACTGCCATCCAGTTTGTAATCGGTGCTGTCGCTATCGCAGTCATTTTTTGGCAACTTCAATTTTCAACCAACTCGATCTGCTGCGGAGATTTCGACGGCTATTACCACATCAAATGGACCCGCACACTGTGGGACTCGATTAAAGCCAGCTCTTTTCCGCCCGCCTTTCCGTGGCTTCCACTGACAACGTTAGGCCCAAAAGAATACGTCGACCACCACCTGCTTTTTCACATCATGCAGATCCCGTTTGCGGCCTTTCGCGATCCGCGATTCGGCGCGAAGATCGGGTCGATCGTCTTTGCCAGCCTGGCGCTGCTTTCGTGTTACTGGCTGCTGCTTCGTTATCACGTACGCTATGCGCTCGTTTGGCTGATCGCGCTGCTCGCCTGTTCCGCGCCGTTTTTGTTCCGGCTGAACATGGCCAAGGCGCCGCCGCTTTCAATTATTTATCTGATCATCGCCATTCACCTGTTTTTTCAACGGAAATACTGGCCCTTATTGCCGGTGGCGCTGCTGTTTACGTGGACTTACGACCTGTTTTTACTGCTGGTGATGGCGACGGTGTTTTGGGTGCTGGCAATTGCCTGGACCGAGCGGCGTTTTGAATGGCGTCCACTGGTGTGGGTGGTTATCGGATGCACCTCCGGGTTGGTAATCAATCCTTATTTTCCACAGAACCTCCAACAACTTTGGGAGCACATGACGATCAAGCTCGTACCGGCTGAATACGTCACCAAAGTTGGATTTGAGTGGTACCCGTATGACTCGTGGGAGTTTTTAGGAAATTCGGCAGTCGCGTGTATCGCGATGCTCGTCGGTTATATCGCCTTCGAGCCCGGCGACCGCCGCCGTGCGCAGCAGCCCGTGTTCTTTCTGCTTCTATCAACCGCGTTGATGATCATGACGGCGCGGTGGAAGAGAGGCGCGGAATACTGGCCGCCGTTTGCAGTGCTGTTCGCGGGTTTTGCGTTGAAACCATGGCTCGACGGCGCGCGCGGTTATCTGACGCGGCTGCCGCCTGAAGTGATGGAGGAATTAAAACCGTTCTTTGATAACGAAGATTGGTGGTGGCGGAGACTCACCAGTGACACGCGTGAGATGTTGAAAACCGCGGCCGTCGCGTGTGTGGCGCTCGTGCTCGGCGTGGTTCTCTTTTTCAACCTGCGCAGCACGGTCGAAGAGATTGGCCGGAGCTCACCGCACGATTACTACAGGGCCGGTGCGGAGTGGATGCGGGCCAATATTCCACCCGGCCAGATTATCTTCAACACCGATTGGGACGACTTCCCTCGTCTCTTCTATTTCGACGAGACCCATTACTACGTCTCAGGGTTGGATCCGAGTTATCTCTTTGACAAGAATCCCAAGCTGTCGCAGCTTTACGACCGGATTACGCTGGGCCAGGAAGCTGATCCCGGGCCGTTAATTCGCGATCGTTTCGGCTCGCGCTATGTTTTCTCAGATAACGCGCATGACGATTTCTTCCAGCACGCGCGAGAGAGCGGTTGGTTTGATATTGTTTACGAGGATGCTGAGTGCACGATAATGTATATTCGCGACGAGAAGCTTGAGCCAGAGTTGAACGAGCCGTTTTGATTATGAATCGAATTTGGTTTCTATCTGCCTTCTTATTTCTTTCCCTCTTGTGTGCTTGCACTGAGGCGCCAAAGGCTCCCAGCACCAACTCGTCAGCGGCGGAGTCGTCACCGACTCCCGCAGCATCGCCAACGGCGCCACTAACCGGTTTCGAAAAAGACCTCCAATACGTGCGCAACGGCGGATACACCTACATTTGGACCTTTTCGCGGAAGGACGGAAAACCACTCGACAGAGACGACGGCGCCTTTCTTCGGATCAACGCGCCACAAGTCGTCGATTGGGTAACCACAGACGAAGGCCGAAAAGTTATCGCGGGGACAAACTTCAATCTCGAGGAAGGAAATCTTGGGGAGCTGAAGAAGCGTTTCGTAACTGAGGACTACTCAGCCCGCTAAGGCTTTAACACGATCTTCCCAAACTGCGCGCGATCTTCGATCAACTCATGCGCCTGTCGCGCCTCACTCAGCGGTAACACACGGTCCACGATGCCACGAATCTTTCCTTCGCGCACAAACTTCATCGCCTCCAACAGTTCGGCCTTCGAACCCATAAACGATCCCAGCACCGTCAGGTGACGATAAAAGATCTGCCGCAAGTCGGTATGCGCGTCGTACCCACTCGTCGCGCCACACGTAACCAGCCGGCCATTGCTTTTGAGTGAACTGATCGAACCCGGCCACGTCGCGGCGCCCGTATGCTCTACAACAACGTCGACGCCCTTTCGATCGGTGACCCTCCTGACTTCTTTCGGCCAGTCGTCCTTCGTGTAATTGATCGTGACGTCAGCGCCGAGATCGCGTGCCTTCGCGAGTTTTTCGTCTGAACTTGCGGTCGTAACAACGCGTGCGCCACGCAGCTTGGCGATCTGAATCGCGAGTGAACCAACGCCACTGCCCGCGGCGTGGACCAGAACGTCTTCGCCCGCCTGCACATTTGCCCGCGTGACCAGCATGTGCCAGGCGGTGACTGTTACAAGCGGCAAAGCCGCTGCCTCTTCCCAACTCAACTGCGGCGGCTTTGGAATGATGTTCACACCCGGAACGGCAACCAGTTCGGCATAACCACCGTCACGGCGATAGCCGATGATGTCGTACTCGCGGCAGAGATTGTCCTGCCCGCTCAGACATGCGTCGCAATGTCCACACGAGACTCCCGGCTGGACCATCACCTCGTCACCCGGTTTTACCCAGGTGACCAACTCGCCGACCTCGCGCACGACACCGGCGACGTCATTTCCCAGAATGTGAGGCAACGGAATCTGAATTCCAGGCAGACCGCGACGCACAAAGATATCGAGATGATTCAGTGCGCAGGCTTTGACCTGAACGAGCACCTCATTCGCCTGCATCCGCGGGTCCGGCACGTCCGCATACTCGAGCACCTCCGGCCCGCCGTGTTGTTTAAAGATGACGGCTTTCACTGAACCTGGTCTGCGTCCTCTTTGTCACCAGCCTGTTCGCGTGCGTGGTAAGAGGAGCGGGTGAGCGGACTCGATTCGACGTGACGAAAACCCAGACTCATTCCGATGTCGCGCCACTCGGCAAACTCTTCCGGAGTCACGTAGCGTTCGACCGGCAAACGTCGTGCGTGCGGCTGGAGATACTGTCCGATCGTCATGATGTCGCACGAAACAGCACGCAAATCTTTCATCAATTCGACGACTTCCGCGAACGTTTCACCAAGGCCAACCATGATGCCGCTCTTCGTCAACATTCCGCGGCGTTCGCGATCGCGACGTGCCGCCGCACGCTGCAAGAGTGTCAGGGACTGCTGGTACACAGCATCGGGACGGACGCGCCGGTATAGCCGTGCGATCGTTTCGGTGTTGTGATTGAGCACGTCGGGTTGCGCGTCGAGCACCGTGTTCAGCGCTGCTTCGTCGCCGTTGAAATCCGGAATCAACACTTCGACCTTGCACTCGGGATTCAATGCCCGCACTTCGCGAATCGTTTCCGCCCAATGCGCGGCGCCGCCGTCGGGCAGATCGTCGCGGTTCACGGACGTGATCACTGTGTGGGCCAGGTTTAGATGGGCCACTGCTTCGGCGACGTGTCGCGGTTCTTCAGCGTCCAGAGATCCCGGTTGTCCTTTGCCAACCGCGCAGAAGCCGCAATGGCGCGTGCAGATGTCGCCGCCGAGCATGAAAGTCGCGGTGCGATCCGACCAGCATTCGAAGATGTTCGGACAGCGCGCTTCCTGGCAGACCGTATGCAGATTCAGCCCCTCGATTAGTTGTAAAACGTGGTTCTGGTTCGTCGGGTCGCCGAGACGAATTCGGAGCCATTGGGGCTTGGGTTCACGAATTTTTTGATTGTTGCTGATTACACGAAGTTCGCGGGCCAATTGATTTACCTCTGCATGAATTCTACACTATGCGACCGGCCTAAAGCCCGCCACCCCAAAAGGAGACCGTCATGAAGACCCTTGCTTCCCTCGCTTGTTTGTTTGTCTTAGTCATTCTTTCAACTCCGGCCGCTCTTGCCGACATTGCAAAACCCAAAACACCTGACCAGCCAGCGTCGAAAGTCGTGATGCGCAGAAACCTGGAGATTGTGCCCGACGGAAAAGTTTGGTCTGCCCGGCTTCAGTTGACGCAATCAGACTTGCAGGAGTTGCGGGCAGCGATGGACGCGGCTGGTGGTCAGACCGGCGTTGCCGCGAGTATCACGCAGAGTCCGGTGCGCACAATCGTTGCGGGAATGCTGCTGTTCCTGTCCGTCTCGTTCGCCGGTGTTTGGCTGGCGCGTACTTCTTCCGCAGGTCGGGCGCGCAAGGCGATTGCGGCTGGGATGTTGGTGGTTGCGGTGCTTGGTGCGGCAGCGATCATCACGCGCGGCAATGCTGGTCCGCCGCCGGGTTATTTGAACTGGCAGCGGCTATCGAAGAACTTCGCTCAAGGCCACCCAACGTCAGGCGAGATGGTGATCGAAATCGTTGCTGACGAGCCGAATCGCGCACCTGGCATCAAGCTGCTGCTCCCCTACAACCCGAAACAAAGCGGCGACGAGTAGCTGAACCCGTTCTTTGCTGGGACCGCAGGCGTCTCGCCTGCTTTGGTTCGGTAGCGTCGCTACGGTGAGGTTGCAGGCGAGACGCCTGCGGTCCCAGGCAAGAAAGATCATGCAAAGAACAGCGGAGTTACAACTTGGACAGTGGCGCGTCGCCAACGGGCGTCGCAGAGTGCGCGCACGCGGGTTTGTGGTGACGCTCGCCGCCTGTGTGATTGGTGCGGCGGTGTTGGCGACGTGGTTGCCGCTGCAAGTCTCGATCGTGACGGTGTTTCTTTTTGCTGGTCCGCACAACTGGTTTGAGTTTCGCTACTTTCTGCTGCGCTTGCCGGCCCGGTTCGGCAAGTCGCGAGCCTTCTTCGTGACCGCGTTTGCCGGCATCGCGATCCTGACCGTCACTTACGTTTCGCTGCCGTTTATTTACCAAAACGTTCTTTGGACCAACGAGACGTGGCTCGTGGTACTGGCGAGTTGGAACACGCTACTACTCGCCTGGCTCGCGGTGCTGATCCGTTTGCGCGCGAAACTACGACGCACAGTCCACTGGTCGTGGACTACGCCCGTGCTGTTTGCGCTGGCCGCACTGAATTGGCTCGGGCCAGAACTGTTCAGCCTCGCGATTGTCTACGCTCATCCGTTAGTCGCACTGTGGTTTCTGGATCGGCAACTGAAACGCACGCGGCCGTCGTGGGTTGGCGCTTATCGTCGTTGCTTGTGTGCGTTGCCCTTAATCGCCGGTGTGATGATCTGGCAGTTGTCACAAACTCCCGCGCTCAACGACGATAACGGGCTCTTCTGGCGCATTACACAACACGCGGGCGCACAGTTGCTGCCACAAGTCTCAAGTCACTTGCTCGTGTCCGTGCATCTGTTTCTCGAGATGCTGCACTACGGAGTCTGGATCGTAGCGCTGCCACTGCTTGGTCCAAACTTCTGGAAATTCAAGACCCCAAACAAGAGCCTTGCGCGAAATGCTTTACTGGTTGCCGGTGTCGCATTGGTAGCAGTGTTGTGGTGGGGATTTGCAGAGAATTATACGGACACCAGGGATTTGTACTTCACCATCGCGATCGCGCACGTGCTGGCCGAAGCCCCGTTTCTACTAAAGACACTGTAAACGATGTCGCCACTGGAACTCTGGCGCTTTCTGCCGCTCGGATACCTGCTCACGATCGCGATCGAAACGCCGATCCTTTTCTTTGCTCTCTCGCCTCGTCATCCGAAACGACACCGGCTCATAGCAGGCTTGTGGCTTACAGCCTGCACGTATCCAGTCGTCACGCTCGTATTGCCGTTGCTGCTGGCGAATTACTCGCGCACAGTGTTTCTGCTCGTAGCGGAGACTTTCGCGCCACTCGCGGAGTGCGTCCTGTTCTGGTTGGCTTTCGGCAGCGCCGCCGAAGTCGGGAAGGGATCGATGTGGCGCGATTTCGCAACCATTGTGGCAGCCAATCTGGCGTCGTTTCTCGCCGGCGAGATTATGTACCGATTACTTTAGCGAGCTGATCCGGATCGATATTGCCCCCCGACAAGATCACCCCGACTCGCTTCACATTCGCCGGCAGTTTCTTGAACATCACCGCCGCGGCCGCTGTCACACCGGAAGTCTCAACCAGCAACTTCATCCTCGTGAGTACAAAACGCAGCGTCTCGATGATTTCATCATCGGTAACAGTCAAAACGTCTTCAGCCAACTGCTGCACGATCGGAAACGTCAGCATTCCGGGTATCTGAACTCGCAAACCATCAGCAATCGTCGTCGGCGGCGGAATCGAAACACGCTCGCCTTTCAAAAACGACTGCAGCGTGTCGTCAGCCGTCGACGGCTCAACCGGAAAACAACGGATGCGCGGGTTCAGCATCCGTGCCGCACTCGCCGCGCCCGCAAACAAACCACCACCACTGCACGGCGCGAGCAGGCAATCGAGATCCGGTACCTCCTCGAGCAACTCAAGCCCGCACGTCGCCTGGCCCGCCAGTATCAGATAGTCGTCGTATGGCGGGACCATCACCAATCGTTCGCGCTCCGCGAGATCGAGCGCAAACTGCTGGCGATCTTCTTTCAGCCGGTCGTAAAAAATGATCTCCGCGCCATAATCACGCGTGGCCGCAACTTTCAATCGCGGCGCATCTTCGGGCATCGCAACCAGCACGCGCACGCCGGCTTCGCGACCCGCAAGCGCCACCGCCTGCGCGTGATTGCCGGAAGAGAACGCCACAATACCGCGGCTTTTCTCTTCGTCAGTCAACGACTGAATTTTGTTCGTCGCGCCGCGAATCTTGAACGCGCCCGCGCGTTGCAGGTTTTCACATTTGAAGAAGACTTCTTTCCCGGCCGCCTCGTTAAACTGCCGCGACGTAACAACCGGTGTGCGATGAATGCGCGGCGTGATGCGTTCGCGCGCCTCGTGGATCAGGTCAGTTGTAAGCATGAGTCCATTTCAACTCGCATCGCAAACACTTCAGCAAACCGCGCCACGATGCGATCTTCTACTTCGCTCAATTGAGTTTCGGAACCAAGCAACTGCTCCATCGAAGTCACCGGTTCACCTTCGCAAGCAATGATGAAATCAAAATAACCGAGATCGGTATTAACGTTTAACGCAAAACCGTGTGTCGTAACCCAACGCGAGATATGCACACCGATGGCCGCGATCTTTCCGCGCGCGGTGTAAACACCCGTCAGTCCGTCAATCCTAAAAGCCTCGATATTGAAATCCGACAACGCGCGGATCAAAACCTCTTCGAGGTCCCGCATGTAGCGATGAACGTCTTCGCGATCCGGACTGAGATTGACGATCGGATAACCGACGAGCTGGCCCAAGCCGTGATAAGTAACTTTCCCGCCGCGATTCGTTTCAAACACCGTGACGTTGCGTTGCTCCAACTGTTCCGCGTCCAGCAACACCGCCGAACTGTCGCCGCGGCGGCCGATCGTGAGCGTGTGCGGATGTTCCAGTAACAATAGTGTATCGGGTTGGGTGCGGAGCTTTACCGCCTGTTCGATCTCCTTCTGGAGCGCGAGGCCGGATTGGTAATCGATGAGGCCGAGCCTTTGGACCAGAAGCTTTCTTTCCTTGTTCATGCAACCACGGAGCCGTCTTTCGGCGTCATGCTTTTAGCCGTGATTGTAGCAGCCGCCTCGGTCTTTGGTACAATCCGGCATCCCCGGAAGTCGGAAGAGGAGAATCATGTTGAAACGCATCGCCATTGCTTTGCTCGCAGCCATTCTTACCGCGCCTACCGCCGGTTTGGGCCAAACGCGACGTCGCTCGTCGAGGACCAGGACCCCGACGGCTCAGCAGACCGCGCAAAAGGTCGCGCAAGTGCGCAACACTGGCGCGACGGAAGTCGCCGGTCAAATCAAACTCATTACCAGGTTTATTTATCTGCTTGGTGGAGTTGCGAACGGTATCGCGACCGTAGATGAGGCGATCAAGAAAAACGAGGCGACACCGCAATTGATTCAAACCAACGAGCAGAACAAGGCAGTGGTCAAAAACGGTTTTCAGAGCTTTCGGGAAAGTCTCGACAGGTTGGAGATCCGCTTTCGCAGTCAGCCGGAATTGCAGCCTTATTACATCAAGCTGGCAGGCTCAGCGGCGGGAGCCGCAAAGGCGGAAGAGATGGCGGCAGCCGGTCAGTACGACGCCGCCGGACGAAATCTGTTGACGGTAATCAATCGATTGACTGACGTACTGGTCGCGATGCGCCAGTAAGGGCATTGTTGATTGTCGATTTTTGATTGTTGATTTATTCGCTGCCTGAAGAACTTCTGTTAAATCAACAATCAAAAATCGACAATCAACAATGTCTTACTTGGCTTTCGGGTAGTAACCCTGGCGCGCGCGGACGCGCACATCGCCACGCGACGGCACCTGGACTTCAATCCGCCGGAACTGATTCGCCGGCGCTTCCGCATCCGCGTAGTACTGAAGCAAATACTGGCCACGCAACTCCGCCGCAACCTGCCGAAACACACGGTCGAGATCTTTATCCGATTCCGGCACGAACGCAGTGCCGCCCGTCGTGCTAGCAATCGACTCCATGCCGAGTTCGGCACGCATGCTGATCTGGTTCAACTTCACTGACGGACCACCAGGATTCACGGAGTAGAAGATCACGTCCGCCTTTTGCACGGCCTGTTGCACACTCTCGACCGCGCGGCGGTGACGCGCTTGTAACCCCGCACGCGTGCTGGCAAACGTCGTCTGCCCATTCTGCTGTGCACGCGCTTCGGCAATCGACAGATCGCGAATTTGTTCGCTGAAGTTGTCGTCGCCGTCTGACAGAACGACGATGACGCGTCGATGGTTGCTTGGTGCGTTGTCGGTCAGATACTTCGCCGCGGCTGCTACAGTGTCATAGAAGGCGGTCGGAACAGGCTTGGTCGCCGCCGGGATCGTCAGTACCTTTGCGGCTGATGCCTCGGCAGAAGCAAGCGGCTGAACCATCGTTGGCTCGTCAGTAATCGTAAAGATTGCGGCTTTGTCCGACGGCTTCATCACCAGCTTCAAAAATGCCGCGGCCGCATTCTGTTGGGAAACAAAGAACCCCTTCTGACTCACGCTGCTCGAAACGTCAAAAAGCACCGCGATCGCCAGCGGCACTTGCTCGGGATCGCCGATGTCGCTGATCTCCTGTGGCTTGCCTTCTTCAACGAGACGAAAGTCAGTCTTCTTAAGTCCCTGAACGGCGTTGCCCGTAGTGTCAGTCACAGAGACCGGCACCATCACGAGGTTTGAAGTAACTCGCACAACGTCGAGCTTTTCCTCCTCGGGTGGTTTTGGTGTGGGTGTAGGTTTAGCTTTCCAGACTGGCGGCGGTGGCGGCAAGTCCTTGACGCTCTGCGCGTGAACTGCCGTGCCGAAAAGAGAAACACAAAGAAAAAGCGCCAGCACTCCAAGGAGGAATGCCGGACGCCAAAATTTTCTCTCGAACCCTAAATTCATCGTGACACCCTCAAGTCTTGTATCGTGATCCACGACTGTTTGGTGCCCCGTCGCATCTGTGGAGTTGCACCCGCGAGTGCATCTCCACAGAAGCGTTAGAAGTTAGTTACCGGTACCAGAGGTTCCCGGGTTCATCGCCGGTGATGGGGAAGTCAGGCCCTTGTTCACAAGCAACTTGATTTCAACGCGACGGTTCTGCGCACGACCATCACGAGTCTCGTTCTCCGCAACTGGATTCATTTCGCCATAACCAAACGGCGTGATGATCCGGCGCAGCGGAATGCTGTGGTTCTCAACGAGGTAACGAATGACGGCATCAGCACGACGCTGGCTCAGTTGCCGGTTGAGATTGACGCTGCCTCTCGAATCCGCAAAACCCGAAACTTCGAGCACATAGCCCTTGGCGTTCATCGCCTTGCTGGCAATCTGATCGAGGGTGGCTTTCGCATCAGTCGAAAGCGCGGCACTGCCGGAACGGAAGTTCACTGCAGCGGTGTCCTGCGGTGTGTAGTCGTCCAAAGCCGAGATGCGCTCGTTGGTGGCGTTGACGCCGGCAACCGCGGCATCAGCCGTCGCTTGCGCAGCCTTGGCACCGCCACGCGCGGCATTGGAAACAGCCGCTAGCTCTTCCAACTGGCCCGACAGGCGTTGAGCGTTGGCTTCAACCTGGCTGAGCTTGTTTTCAGTGGTGTCAGCTCTTTCCTCGAGCGGCGCAGCACGTGATTCAACCGCACGGGCAACGCGCATATCTGCTTCATTGAACCTGATCTTTTCCGCAGCCAGTTCACCGGAACCATTACCACGTCCCTCAACCTCGACGTTCAAGCCGCGCAGGATGCTGGTCTGGGCATAGTTGGTGCCGCTACGAAGGAACCCACCTTTAGTCTTCACGCTGGTCCTATCATCCAGGCGCACCACCGTGTCCACGCCATTCATGTCGCGCACTGTGAAAGTGTCGGCATCACGTCGGGTGACGACGCCTTTGAGCTTCATCTTCTGGCCGCTGGCGATCGTACGCGAGCCGGCCGGATTGGTAGTATCTTGAGCCAGGATTGGGGAGGCTGAGAAAACTAACAGGCAGGTAGTAAGCACTGCCGGGGCAAACAATTTATGTTTAGTGAATACCATCGATTTATCTCCTTGTCACTTTGCTGTCTAAGGCGCGTCCTTAACGCGCCTTCTTCAAGTTAGCGAGTTATCGCCACTCGCCTCCCGCTCGTCAAATTTTGCGGATGACAACTCTTAGACTTTACAAAGAGCTAAGTCAATAGCCTGTCCTATTCTTCATCGAATCGCCACTGGATCGCAATGAACCTTATCACTTTTGTCGTGTAGATCTCGCGAATTCTCGCGAAAACTACACGGAAAAATCACCTGATTCCAACTGCTCTTTAACAAAAGCAAGGAACCGTTCCGCGTCGGCGCCGTCGATCACGCGATGATCGAAGCTCAAAGCGAAATAAGCCATCCAGCGAATCGCGAGAAAGTCGTCGCCGTCCGCATTGGTCATCACCTTGGGCCGCTTTTCAATCTTACCGACACCCAGAATCGCCAGCTGCGGCTGGTTGATGATGGGAGTCCCGAATAGACCACCAAAGACGCCAGGGTTTGTAATTGTAAACGTCCCGCCGGTTACTTCATCGGGCTTCAACTGCTTGGTCCTGGCCCGATCGGCAAGATCGTTCGCCGCGCGTGCGAGGCCGGAGATGCTCAGGTCGTCGGCGCGCTTGATTACGGGAACGATCAGTCCCCAATCGAGGGCGACCGCCATACCAAGATTGATGTCCTGTTTGTAAATAATCTGTTCACCGCTCACTTGGGCGTTGAAGATTGGGAACTTGCGTAACCCTTTGTTCACCGCCTCGAAAATGAACGGCATGAACGTGAGCTTCGTCCCGGTGCGCTGGTAAAAACTATCGCGATGTTGTTCGCGGAGTTTTGCCACACGCGTCATGTCAATTTCGTAAACAGTCGTGACGTGCGCGGAAGTGCGGCGAGACAGGACCATGTGCTCGGCGATCTTCTTGCGCATGACGCTCATCTGCTCGACGCGATCGCCCATTTGTGGTCTGGGCGGCGGAGGCGCTGGAAGTTCAGCCGGCATTGATGGCGCAGGCGCGACTGGAACTGCAGGCGCTTCGGAACGACGTGGTGGCGCCGGTGGCGCTGCTGAACTCGCAGCAGTGGGAGCCGTCGTCGAGCTGCCTGATTCGATGAAACTCAGTATGTCGTTCTTAGTGACGCGACCGCTTAGACCAGTGCCTTCGAGTTGTGAAATATCGACACCGTGCTCTTGTGCGATCTTACGGACCAGCGGACTCGATTTTGTGCGGCGCAGTTCTTCCGCGGTTGCCTCAGCAGAAGTTGTGGCCGCCGGCGCTGCAGTTGGGGTCGGCGCTGGCGGAGGCGCTGCGACCGGAGGAGCCGGTGGTGCTGGTTTGGCCTCGACCGGAGGTGGAGGAGGCGGCGGAACTGGCGCTGGCGGAGGGGATGGCTCAGCAACGGAAGGTTTTTCGGGGAGCGATTTTGGGGATGGACCAGAACCATCTCCATCAAGAACAGCGACCACAGTATTCACTTCAACCGTGTCGCCTTCGTTGAATCGAACCTCCGTCAACGTTCCCGCAGCGGGTGATGGAATCTCCGCGTCGACTTTGTCCGTCGAGATCTCAAACAACGGCTCGTCGCGTTCGACGCGTTCGCCAACCTTCTTCAGCCATTTGGTAATCGTTCCCTCCGCGATGGACTCGCCCATCTGCGGCATGACCACTTCAGTACTCATCTCGTCTCCGTCTGATCCTAATCTGCGTAATCTGCGGTTCAGTAAGCAGCAAGCTTGCGCGCCGCCTCGACAACGTCTTTCGTTTGCGGCAGGTAGTAGTCTTCCAGCGGCGGTGAATACGGCACCGGCGTGTCGAGCGAGGCAATCCGGACCACTGGTGCGTCCAGCCACTCAAACGCCTCTTCCGCGATCGTCGCCGCAATCTCGCCGCCAATGCCGCCCGTGCGCGACGCCTCGTGCAACACGATCGCCTTACTCGTCTTCTTCACGCTCGCGAGAATCGCTGCTTTGTCGAGCGGCGCCAACGTTCTTAGATCGATAACCTCGACGTCGAGGCCTTCACGTTCCAGTTCTTCAGCCGCGTCGAGCGCGGTCAGGACCATCGCGCCGAAAGTGATGATCGTCAGGTCGCGTCCGGAACAGGCCACGCGAGCTTTGCCGATCTCGACGATGTAATCATCAGCCGGCAACTCTTCACGCAAACGTGGCAAGCGATAAAGCTTTTTGTGCTCGAAGTACAACACCGGATCGGGATCGCGAATCGCGGCCTTAATCAGTCCCTTGGCATCGTAGGCAGTCGATGGTTCGACGATCTTCAGTCCCGCGGTGTTCAGGAAAAACGCCTCCGCATTCAGCGAGTGAAAGGGCCCGGAACGCACACCGGAACCACATGGACCACGAAACACTGTGGGCAGTCCCGCGCCCCAGCGATAGCGACACTTCGCCGCGTAGTTCGTCAGCAGATCAAACCCCGCGGAGATGAAATCGATGAACTGAAACTCCGCGACCGGCCGCAGCCCCATCAACGCCGCGCCGCACGCAGCGCCGACAATCGCGCCTTCGGAAATCGGCGTATCGATCACGCGCTCTTGGCCAAACTGATCGATCAAACCATCTGTGACTTTGAAAGCGCCGCCATAAACGCCGACATCTTCGCCGATGACGAACACCGATGGATCGCGTTCCATCTCTTCCCAGATTCCCTGGCGAATGGCTTCGACCATCGTGGCTTGCCCGCCGCGTTCGGGACGAGCAGACTTATGTTCCTTTTTAACCGTAGTTGACATTTTTACGACTCTAAAACTTTCGGACGAAACGCAGGCGGTACGATGCTGTTGTCGAAAACGTTGTACGCGGCCTGTTCCGGCTCGGGCATCGGCGACGACTCGGCCCACGCGCAGTCTTCATCGATTTCGCGGACGACGTCTGCTGTAATGTCGTCGAGTTGTTGTTGGGTAAAGTCATTTTGAAGGAGATATTTCTCGAACCGATCTACCGGATCGTTGTTCTTTTCCCACCACTCAATCTCGCCCGGCGCAACGTAACGCTGATCGTCGTGCTCGGCGTGTCCCTTGCGGCGATACGTTTTCGCCTCAATCAACACGGTGCCCCCACCGCCACGCGCGTAATCAGCCGCGAGCTTCGTCACTTCATAACAGGCAATCACGTCGTTGCCATCGACGATGTAAGCTGGTATGCCGTAACCCGCAGCCTTCTCCGCGAGATCCTTAACAGCCGTTTGCAGGCTAGTCGGCGTCGAATACGCGTATTGGTTATGCTCCGCGACAACGATCAGCGGCAGTTTCTGCACGGCGGCGAAGTTCAAACCCTCGTGAAACGCCCCGGTGCTCATGCCGCCGTCGCCTATATAAGCCACGCTTACAAACTTCTTCTGCTGCAAACGAGCGCCCAGCAACACGCCCGTCATCACCGGAATCATGTCGCCGAGATGCGAGATGGGACCGATGAAGCCCTTCTCCATGTCGCCGAAGTGGATGTTGAGATCTCTGCCACCGGACGGGCCCCACGCCTTCGCCATGTACTGCGCGAAGATCTCCCGCGGACGAATGCCTTTAACCAGCACCGCACCGAGATCGCGAATCAACGGCGTGATGAAATCCTCCGGCTGAAGCGCGTAAGCAGTGCCGACAGCCGTCGCTTCCTGACCGAGCGAACGAAACACACCGCCGACGACCTTCGTCTGACGGTAGAGATTCACCAAACGATCTTCAACTAGTCTCGTGAGCTTTAAATATCGGTAGAGTTCAAGCTGTTGTTCCGGTTTGAGCGTGGTTTCGCTCGTGCACGTCAACGGCTGACCGTTTGTCGCTTCGTGTGGACCGTATTTTGTATTGATAAGCATCTGTGGATTAGATGTGCACCGCGAGATCGTGAACGCCTTCGGCGGCTTCCATCACGGCTTCGGATATTGTCGGGTGCGCGTGCATTGTGCGGCCGAGTTCGTCCGCGGTCGATTCGAGCTGCATCGCCACACACGCTTCAGCAATCAACTCCGTCGCGTGCGGGCCAATGATGTGCACGCCGAGAATTTCATCGTACTTTTTCTCACTGACAATCTTTACAAAACCCTCTTCTTCGCCGATGATGCGCGCCTTGCCGGAAGCGGAGAACGGAAAACGCCCGACTTTCACGTCGTAGCCCAATTCTTTCGCTTTTGCTTCTGACAGCCCAACGGATCCGATCTCCGGATCGCAATAGGTGCAATTCGGCACGAGTCGCAGATTGATCGGACGCACGTCCTTTTGTCCGGCCATGTGCTCGACGGCCACGATTCCTTCCTTGGAAGCGAGGTGCGCGAGCAGCGGCGTCGGAATTACATCGCCGATCGCGTACACGCCTTTCTCAGCCGTCTGCTGATACTCGTCGACCTGGATAAATCCCTTTTCGAGTTTGATCTTCGTTCCTTCCAGTCCGAGACCCTGCGTGTAAGGCATCCGGCCGACGGCAACCAGCAACATCTCGGCTTCAAGATTGACGTCTTCGCCCTTGCTGTTCTTGCCAGTGACTTTCACCCCAGTCGGAGTTTTCTCCAGCTTTTCCAGCTTCGTCCCAACCAGCGACTTGATACCGCGTTTACGAAAACTGCGTTCGAGCTCTTTTGAGACTTCCTCTTCTTCCAACGGCACGATCTGCGGCATTAACTCGACTATCGTCGTCTCTGCGCCGAAACGTGAATAGACAGACGCAAACTCAACACCTACTGCGCCGCAACCCATCACGATCAACGACTTCGGCACGTCTTTCAACTCGAGAATGTGATCGCTGTTGACGACCTGCTTGCCGTCAGTTTCAAAACCGGGAATCGGCCGCACAACCGAACCGGTGGCGATGATGATGTTTTTGGTTTGCAGCGTTTGTTTCTTTCCTTCGGCGTCGGTGACTTCTACCCGGCCCGGCAACGCCAGCTTGCCGGTGCCTTTGAACACAGTCACCTTGTTCTTCTTCATCAAGTACTCGATGCCCTTCGAGTTCTTCAGCACGACCTTGTCTTTGCGCTTCTGCACATCGGCAAAGGCGAGTTGAATTCCCGACGCCTGCACGCCAAAATCCGCCGCGTGTTGCATCTGCTCGAAAACATGCGCCGACATCAACATCTGCTTCGTAGGAATGCACCCGCGCAGCGTACACGTGCCGCCCAAGCGGTTATCCTTTTCAACGATTGCGGTCTTCAGTCCCAACTGACCGGCACGAATTGCGGCTACATAACCTCCGGGACCGCTGCCAATAATCGTTACGTCAAACTGTTCGTCTGCCAATTTTGTAGGAATCCCCTCTTAGACCAGTGATAAGTGTTAAAAGACCGGGCATTATAATCGTTCGACAGCCCTAACCAAAACCACCGTAATTGAGGACCAAAGAATGGAACATTCGGAAGGATTTCTAAATATCGTCAACGACGCCAAGACACGCGTTCGCGAGGTGTCCGTCGCTGAAACTCACCAACGAATGCGCGAGAACAAGGACGCGAAACTGATCGACGTTCGCGAAGACAAAGAATGGGAGGCCGCCCACGCGACGGGCGCGATTCACCTCGGCAAAGGAATTATCGAACGCGATATTGAAAGGACGGTTCCCGACAAGGACACCGAACTGATTCTCTATTGCGGCGGCGGATATCGTTCGGCCCTGGCCGCGGACGCCCTGCAAAAGATGGGTTATACAAACGTGTTTTCGCTGGCAGGCGGTTGGAAGGCGTGGAACGAAGCGGGCGCCAAGATATCGACGGAGTAGCAATCTAAAAAAGGGCGACCTAATCAAGGCCGCCCTTTTCACTTCATTATCGTCTGCGAACTTCAGTTTAAAAATTGAATCGCAGAGCCCATTGAACCTGTCTTTCGCGGAAGATCGAGTTGCCAGTGGCAGCGTCTGTCCCGAACGAGGCGACCGGCACCAGATTCGATCCAACTATGTTGAAAGCCGTGTCGTTAACCGATGTGATCTGGGTTCGATTGAAAACGTTGAATCCCTCGATCAAAAGTTCCAGGTTCGTATCTTCGGTAAACCTAATCCTGCGCGAAAGGCGGGCATCCAGATTTACGAGTCTCGGCTGCTGGAAGCTGTTACGTCCGAGTGGCAAAAAGTAACTGTCGCCACCTGAACCCGTGATGCTGGCGTTCAAAGCCGCGGAAACCGGACGGCCCGAAACGACCGCCGAATATGGCCGACCCGATTGCGCGGTGAATATTGGAGCAATGGTCCACCCACCGAAGATTGCACGCACGCCTGCGTTGTCG
>Ga0196977_1000082_pt1 | contig 66181 bp, 52 predicted proteins | sample S3v_1013CmetaG_FD_148634 | JGI IMG/M metagenome (GOLD analysis project Ga0196977, IMG submission 148634) | Soil microbial communities from Anza Borrego desert, Southern California, United States - S3+v_10-13C | ecosystem: Environmental > Terrestrial > Soil > Desert | place: USA: California... | reverse complement strand
GCCGAAGCTGGGCTCGGCGGCTGGCTCGCGAAGGCGGTCCACACCGGGTTCTACCTGTTCCTGATCGCGATGCCGCTGACCGGGTGGGCGATCGTCTCGACCTCGCGCATCGAGGTGCCGACGGTGCTGTGGGGCGTGCTGCCGTGGCCGCACCTGCCATTGTCCGGCGGCCTTCACGATGCCGCCGAGGAAGCGCACGAGCTGCTCGCCTGGCTCGGCGTCGCGCTGTTCCTGCTGCACGTCGCGGGGGTGATCCGCCACCAGTTGCTGCTCCGCGACGGCTTGCTCAAGCGCATGGGGCCCGGCGGCTCGGCAGCGCTGGCGGGGCTGCTCGCGCTGCTGGTCGTCGCCGTCTACTTCGCCACCGGGATGAGGGTCGCCGGCAACGCCGTCGCCTCGGGCGCCTATCAGGAGGCGGAACGGATCGAGGCGCGCGAGGACGCCGCCGAGGCGACCGAGGAAGTGGCCGAGGAGTCCGCCGAGGCGGCGGAAGAAGCCGCCGAGGAGGCCGAGGAGGCGGCCGAAGAGGCGGGCCTCGCGGAGTGGGCGATTCAGCCGGGCGGGCGGCTCGGCTTCGCGGTGACCGCCGGGTCGGATACCTATACGGGCAGCTTCTCCGACTGGAGCGGCGCGATCCGCTTCGATCCCGACAACCCCGAAAGCGCCGACATCCGCATCGAGGTGCGGCTGGCCAGCGCGACGGTGGGCGATGCGACGATGGACGCGATGATGCACGGCGCCGAGTTCTTCGCCGCCGCCGCGAACCCGACCGCGACGTGGCGCTCGACTGCGGTCCGCCGGACCGGGCCCGGCCGCTACAGCGCCGGCGGCACGCTCTCGCTCAAGGGCGCGAGCCGGCCGCAGGCGGTGAGCTTCACGCTCTCGGGCGAGGGCCTGCGGCGCCATGTCGAAGGCAGCGCGAGCATCGATCGCACCGCGTTCGGCGTCGGCACCGGCGATGCAGCGCAAGGGCTGGCGGCGCCGGTGGCGCTCAGCTTCGCCTTCGATGCCGTCGGGCGAAAGCCCTGACCGCCGCGCTCAGTCGTAGCCGAGGCGGGCCGCGGCCCGCCCCGTAGCCAGCGTCAGCACCGCCCGCTCGAGCCGCGTCAACCGCCGCTCGGCCCGCTGGCGATCGTCGGCGAACGAGCTGTTGGGCCGCACCGGCAATGTCGCCACGGTCGGCTCGAGCAGGCTCGGCAGCGGGTCGATGTCGAGGAACACGGCCAGGCGCCCGGCGGCCTCGGCGGGGTTCCCGGCCAGATCCTCGTAGCGCAGCAGCAGGTAGCGCTCGGGCGGCGCGGCCCGAAGCTGTTGGTGCGCGATGCGCAGCGACCGCGTGAGGTTGCGGTAGATCGCGGCGACTTCGCGCCCCGGGCGCCAGCGCGCGCCCATCACGGCCTTGTGCGAGGCCAGCGCGTCCTCCGGCCGCCGCACCAGGTGGATCACTCGGGCCTCCGGGAACTCGGCCCACAAACGGGCCAGGTTCTGCTCGTTGGTCGGGGTCTTCTCGACCCAGCGCACCGCGCCGCCCGCGCCGATCCGTTCGGCATAAGCGAGCACGACCGCGACCAGCGGCCACAGCCCGCGGCGGTCTCCGGCCCGCTCGCGGAGGAGCGGCCACCAGGCGGCCAGCTCGCGCGCGAACTCCACGTACGGTGAAGCCTCCGCGCCGCTGCGGCCGAGCAGCCAGAACGGCGGCTGGTTGCCCGGGTTGGCCAGCCGCCGCAGCCACTCCTGCCCCATTTCGGCGGCTTGCCCGTGCGGGGAGAGCCCGGCCAGCCGCCGCTCGATGTGGGTGTAGAAGGTTCCTTCAGACGGCAGCACCGCCAGCGCCGGATGCCCGTCGAGCAGGTTGCGCACCAGCGAGGTGCCGCTGCGGTGCGCGCCGCAGACGAACACCGGGCGCCGGGCGAGCGCCAGGCCCCGCTCAACCGCCTCGGCCGTCAGCGGCGCGGGAGCCATCTGTTCCGCGTGCTCCCACACCGCGGCGGACCAGCGCCGCGCACAGGCGAGCCAGGCGGGGTCGGGGCGGGCGCCATCGCCGCGTTCGAGCAGGCGGGCGAGGGCCGCCTCGAGCTCGACGATGACTGCCAGGTCGCCCCCCACCGTGACAGCCTAGTCGAGCGCCACCGACACCGCCTTGAGCTCGGTGTAGGCCTCGATCCCGGCCTTGCCGTTCTCGCGGCCCCAGCCGCTCGCCTTGTAGCCGCCGAGCGGGCTCGCCGGGTCGACTCCGCCGGCGCCGTTGATGCGGATCGTGCCGGCCTTGAGGCGGCGGGCGAGACGGTGGGCCATGCCGATGTCGCGGGTCCAGATCGAGGCGGCGAGGCCGTATTCGGTCTCGTTGCCCAGCTTCGCCAGCCGGTCGGCGTCGTCCTCGCCCGAGAAGCGGTGCGCGCACAGCACCGGGCCGAAGATCTCCTCGCGGCGGACTTTCATGCTCGCCTCGGTGTCGACCAGCACGGTCGGCTCGACGAACCAGCCCGGCCCATCCTTGCGGCCGCCGCCGACCATCACCGTCGCGCCTTCCTGGCGGCCGCTCTCGATGTAGCTCGTCACCCGGTCGAGCTGCACTTCGCTGACGACCGGGCCGATCATCGTCTCGGGATCGAGCGTGTGGCCGACGCGCAGCATCTTCGCCATGCCGGCGATGCCTTCGAGCACCTGGTCGGCGACATCTTCCTGCACGAACAGCCGGGAACCGGCGGCGCAGACCTGGCCGGCGTTGAAGAAGATGCCCATCGCCGCGGCGGGGATCGCCTTCTTCAAGTCGGCATCGGCGAAGATGAAGGTCGGCGACTTGCCGCCGAGCTCGAGGCTCACGCGCTTGAAGTTGCTCTTGCTCGCCTCGATGATCGCCCGCCCGGTCTGGGTCGAGCCGGTGAAGGCGACCTTGTCGACGTCCCTATGGCTGGCGAGCGCCGCGCCGGCGGTGCGGCCGTAACCGGTGACGATGTTGACCACGCCTTCGGGAAAGCCCGCCTCGAGCGCCAGCTCGCCGAGGATGATGGTCGACAGCGGGGTCTGCTCGGCGGGCTTGAGCACCACGGTGCAGCCCGCCGCCAGCGCCGGGCCGAGCTTGCCGCAGGCCATCGCCAGCGGGAAGTTCCACGGCACGATCTGGCCGACCACGCCGACCGGCTCGCGCAGCACGTAGCTGAGCCACTCGCCGGGCGCCGACAGCTCGTTGGTCTCGCCCTGGATCTTGCTTGCCCAGCCGGCCTGGTAGCGCAGCTGGCCGACCGCGCCGCCGACGTCGATCATGCGGGAAAACTGGATCGGGCGGCCGACATCGAGCGTCTCGGTCAGCGCCAGGTCCTCGCCGCGCGCCTCGATCAGGTCGGCGAGCTTGTTGATCAGCCGCGCGCGCTCGTCGGGCTTGACCTTGGACCACGCGCCTTCGAACGCCCCGCGCGCCGCCGCCACCGCGGCATCGACATCGGCCTCACCCGCGCTCGCCACGTCGGCCAGCTTCTCGCCGGTGCTCGGGTCCTCGGTCGCGAACGTCTCGCCGCTCGCCGCCTCGCGCCATTGGCCGCCGATCAGCATTTTGCCGACCTTGCCGGTCCAGCGCTGGCGGAAGGCCTCCAGGCGGTTCTCGATCGGGCTCTGGACGGTCACGGGCTTTCTCCTTTGCCAGCCCCCTAACTCCCCATCTCCGTTCGTGTCGAGCGCAGTCGAGACACGCTGATGCAGGGCTGACGTGTCTCGACTTCGCTCGACACGAACGGCAAGGGAACAGGATGGAAGGCGACTGGGACTACGTGATCGTCGGCGCGGGCTCGGCCGGCTGCGTGCTCGCCGCGCGGCTCAGCGAGGACCCGAAGACTCGCGTGCTGCTGCTCGAGGCCGGCGGCGGGGCCGACAAGTTCCTGATCAAGATGCCGCTCGGGATGATGAAGGCGATGCTCAAGCCCGAGCTGACCTGGCGGATGATGACCGAGCCCGAGCCGACGCTGAACGGCCGCCGCCTGTTCCTGCCGCGCGGGCGGCTGCTCGGCGGGTCGAGCTCGATCAACGGCATGGTCTACATGCGCGGGCACTCGGCCGACTACGACCGCTGGGCGCAGAAAGGCGCGCGCGGGTGGAGCCATGCCGAGGTGGTGCCGTACTTCCGGCGGATGGAGCGCTCGTGGCGCGGCACGGACAACTACGGGTCCGGGGGCCCGCTGCCGATCACCAGGAACAACACCGACTACCTGCTCCATCACGAGCTGATGGAGGCGATCCAGAATGCCGGTCTGCCGGTCACCGACGACATTCACGCCGGCGACGAGGAAGGGGCCAGCCTGGTCGAGCTGACGGTCGACGAGAAGGGCCGCCGGGCCTCGACTTACGAGGCCTATCTCAAGCCCGCGATGCAGCGGCCGAACCTGGCGGTGGTGACTCACGCGCTAACCCGCAAGGTGCTCGTCGAGGACGGCCGCGCTGTGGGCGTCGAGTACGAAGTCGGCGGCGAGGTCCGCACCGTCCGCGCGGGCGAGACGATCCTGTCGGGCGGGACCTACAACTCCCCGCAATTGCTGATGCTCTCGGGCATCGGCCCGGGCGAGCATCTCGCCGAAATGGGCATTCCGCTGGTCCACGACCTCCCCGGCGTCGGCCGGAACCTGCAGGAGCACCCGCGCGTCCCGCTCGAGTTCGCCGCCAAGGGCCCAATCACTTTCGTCAACCAGTTGCGCTTCGACCGTGCCGCGCGCGCGGTGGCCCAGTGGTACCTGTTCGGCACCGGCCCGTTCGCGCGCCAGCTCAACAGCGCCAACCCGATGCTGCGCACCGACCCGCGCCTCGCCCAGCCCGACATCCAGCTGTTCTCGAACCCGGTGAAGCTCTCCGCGCACTTGTGGTTCCCCGGCTTCGTGAAGAGCCCCGAGCACGCGTTCAGCGCCGACGTGATCCTGCTCCACCCGCAGGCGCGTGGGCATGTCACGCTCAAGTCCCCCGACCCGCGCGAGCTGCCGGCGATCCGCCTCAACCTGTTCGACAACGAGGCCGACTTCGCCACCGCCCGCGCCGGCCTGCGCCTCGCGCGCGGGATCTACGGCACGGAGCCGATGGCCGGCCTGATCGAGCGCGAGGCGATCCCCGGCGCCGAGGTCCAGAGCGACGAACAGATCGACGCCCACATCCGCGCCACCGCCGGCACCACCCAGCACCCGGTCGGCACTTGCGCGATCGGCCCGGTGGTCGATCCCGAGCTGCGCGTGCACGGCATCGCGAGCCTGCGTGTCGTCGATGCCTCGGTGATGCCCGACATCCCCGGCGGCAACACCAACGGGCCGACGATCATGATCGCCGAGAAGGCCAGCGACATGATCCGCGGCCGCAGCCTCGCGCCCATCGAAAAGGACGCCGCATGACCGAGGACGATTTGCGCACTTACATCGCCGCGTTCAACGCGCGCGATTTCGCCGGCTTCTCCGGGTACTACGCCGACGACGTCGAATTCAATCTCGGCGACCGCAAGCGGATCGTCGGCGCGCGAGGCATCGTCGATTTCTACACGCAGGTGTTCGAGCACATCGCCGAGGAGCTCGAGGTCCTCGACCTGATCGTCGCGCCCGACGGCGCCGCGCTGCACAGCCGCACGAAGTTCACCACGATCAAGGACTGGCCCGACTTCGAGCTATGGCCGACGATGAAAGGCGACGTGCGGATCGTCGAGAGCATCAACATGTACCGGACGGCGGGCGGCAAGATCGTGAAGATCCTGTCGGGGCGGTTTTCGAGCACATGAGCCTCCGCTCGTCTCATAGTGTGAGTCCCTGCGAAGGCAGGGACCTCGTGCCTCGAACGGACCGCAACCGGCCTGAGGCCCCTGCCTTCGCAGGGGCGCACGTTCGTTTGCATAGGATGGGTTCGCGGTGACCCAGGCCACCGACTACATCGTCGTCGGCGCCGGCTCGGCGGGCGCGGTGGTCGCCGCGCGGCTCAGCGAGGACCCGGACGTCACGGTTACCCTGGTCGAGGCGGGCCGGCGCCAGCGCCATCCGCTGCTGGCGATGCCGATCGCCTTCCCGATGGTCATGGCCGACAAGCGCTTCAACTGGGGCTACGAGGGCGAGCCCGAGCCGTTCGCGAACGCGCGCCGCCTGCGCCAGCCGCGCGGCAAGGGGCTCGGCGGCTCGTCCCTGATCAACGGGATGCTCTACGCCCGCGGCCACCCGCGCGACTACGACGAGTGGCGCCAGCTCGGCCTCGAGGGGTGGAGCTACGAGGACGTGCTCACCTACTTCAGGAAGAGCGAGAACCACTGGGGCGCGGCCGACCGTTACCACGGCAAGGGCGGGCCGCTGTCGATCGCCAAGCACATTCCCGACGACCGGCTGTTCCCGCGCTTCATGGAGGCGGTGAACAAGCTCGGCTACAGGACCCGGATCGACCACCACGGGCCCGACCAGGAAGGCTGGGGCAGCCCCGACATCTCGATCCACGACGGCCGGCGCGGCAGCACGGCGGCGCGGTTCCTTTATCCGGCGATGCGGCGGCCGAACCTGCGCGTGATCACCGGCGCGCTGGCCGAGCGCATCGAGGTTCACAATGGGCGTGCAACGGCGCTTACCTATCGCACGGACGGTCAAACCCACCGCCTAGAGGCTCACCGCGAGATCGTCCTCGCGGGCGGCGCCTACAACTCGCCCCAGCTCCTGCTCCTCTCGGGCATCGGCCCGGCCGATGAGTTGCGCGAGCTCGGCATCCCGGTCGTTCACGACCTCCCCGGCGTCGGCCGCAACCTACAGGACCATCCCTCGATCGCGATGGTGTGGAACGCCGCGCGCGAGGTGACGCTGACCAACGACTTGCGCTTCGACCGGTTGACGCGCTCGGTCCTCGAATGGGCGCTGACCGGCAAGGGGCGGATCGCCAACATGCCGGTCACCGCCAACGGCTTCGTCAAGACCCGCCCCGAGCTCGAGCGGCCCGACGCGCAGTGCCTGTTCCAGCCGACCTCGATCCTCGCCCGCCCGTGGTTTCCCGGGGTCAAGGCGCCCCAGCCCGACGTGGTGGCGATGGCCGTCGTCCTGCTGCGGCCCGAGGGGCGGGGCTGGGTCAAGCTCGCCAGCGCCGACCCGATCGCCAAGCCGCGCATCCTCTCCAACGTGCTGTCGACCGAAAACGACCGCGCGTTCTTCCGCCGGGTGATCCCGCAAATGCGTGAGATTCTCGCCACCGCCCCGCTCGCCGACGTGATCAGGGGCGAGCTCCTGCCCGGCTCCGCGGTGCAATCGACCGACGAGATCGACGCCTGGGTGCGCCAGTTCGTCGGCACGGCGATGCACCCGGTCGGCACGTGCGCGATGGGGACCGGGCCCGAGGCCGTGTGCGACCCCCGGCTCAAGGTCCGCGGCCTCGACGGCCTCCGGGTGGCCGACGCCTCGGTCATGCCGCGCATTGTCGGCGGCAACACCAACGCGGCGACGATCATGATCGGGGAAAAGGCGGCCGACCTGATTCGCGAATCGGGCCGCTAATCCCCATCTGAAGGTCAAAGGACTTTGACGGGACTACGGGAATGACCACCCACACCACCAAGATGCTGATCATCGGCTCGGGCCCCGCCGGCTACAGCGCCGCGATCTACGGCGCGCGCGCGGGCATGCAGCCGATCGTCGTCCAGGGCCTGCAGCCCGGCGGCCAGCTGACCATCACCACCGACGTCGAGAACTTCCCGGGCTTCCGCGACGTCATCCAGGGCCCGTGGCTGATGCAGGAGATGCAGGCCCAGGCCGAGCACGTCGGCACCCGCACGATGTGGGACACGATCGTCGAGGTCGACATCGCCAATGGCTCGCCGTTCCGCGCGATCGGCGACAGCGGCGACTTATACGTCGGCGACGTGCTGGTCATCGCCACCGGCGCGCAGGCGCGATGGCTCGGCGTGCCCGGTGAGGAAGCGCTCGGCGGCAAGGGCGTCTCGGCCTGCGCGACGTGCGACGGGTTCTTCTACCGCGGCAAGAAGGTCGCCGTGATCGGCGGCGGCAACACCGCGGTCGAGGAAGCGCTGTACCTGACCAACCATTCCGACGACGTCACCCTGATCCACCGCCGCGGCGAGCTGCGCGCCGAGAAGATCCTCCAGGACCGCCTGTTCGCGCATCCGAAGATCAGCGTGATGTGGAACCAGCGCGTCGAGCGGTTCCTCGGCGACCCGCTGGCGGGCGGCCTGACCGGCCTCGGCCTGATCGACACGCAGACCGGCGAGGCCAGCGAGTTCGCCTGCGAGGGCGCCTTCGTCGCGATCGGCCACTCACCGGCGACCGAGCTGTTCAAGGGCAAGCTGCCGATGGACGCGAACGGCTACCTGCTGGTCGAGCCCGGCACGCCGAAGACTTCGGTGCCCGGCGTGTTCGCCTGCGGCGACGTGATGGATCACGTCTACCGCCAGGCCGTCACCGCCGCCGGCACCGGCTGCATGGCCGCGCTCGACGCCGAGCGGTTCCTCGCCGCGCGCGAGTTCGTCACGCACGAAGCACAGGCCGTGGGAGCAAGCGCTTAGGCCGAGTCGAACGCGCAGGGGGCCGGGTGGAGCAAGCCAGGGGGGCCGATCAATTTCATCTCGCGTGGCGCCTGACCGCCGCCGGGTGGATCGGCTGCGCGCTGCTGCAGTTCATCCTCTACTTGCGCCCCTCGCCTTACGGCGGGCCGTTCCTCCTGCAGTGGAAGGTCTTCATCGTCCGGCCGCTCGCCTACGAGCTGCTGTCGACCTGGCTGATCGCGCTGCCGTTCCTGGTGCTGTGGCTGGCGCTCTATCGCCGTCCGCTGCCCTCGCCGCGGTGGCGCCGGGCCCAATGGGCGCTGGCCGCGCTGATGGCGCTGAACCTGCTGATCACCGCCTTCGACCACGAGCTCTACCGCTTCCTCGGCCTGCGTCTCGGGCCCAATTTCCTCGACGTCTACGCCGATCCGACGACGCTCGCCGACAGCCTGTTCCTCAACGTGCTGCGCGGCGACCGCGGCGGGCCGTTCCTCTCGCCGGTGCTGTGCCTCGGCGCGCCGGGGCTGTACTTGTGGTGGGCCGGCCGGCGCATCCGCCGCGGGCCGCCGCCTTCGGGCCGGCTCGGGGCGAACCGGGCGCTGGCGACCGCGCTCGTCGCCGTGCCGCTGGCCATCGGGCTCACCGCCTATCTCCTCGCGCACGCCAAGTTCCGGCTCTCGCGGCTCGAGCCGGCCCCGTTCGCCATCGTCCGCGACTTCGCGTGGAACTACCAGGACGCCCGGCCGCCCGGCGACATCGCCCGGCTGAGCGCCGAGTGGCAGGCGCGCTGGCTCGCCGGGAGCCGCGATCGCGGCTGGCGCTTCCCCGACCCGCGGTACCCGTTCCTGCGCGTGCCCGCCGATCCCGCCGAACCCGCGGCGGCAGACCGCTGGAACGTGCTCATCATCCAGCTCGAATCGGTGCGCGGGCTCGAGACGGGCGACCTCATGCCCGGGCTCGCGCCCTCGCCCACACCCTATCTCGACGCGCTGGCCGCCCGGCCCGACGCCGCGGTGTGGACCCGGGCGCTCACGTTCGGCCCGCCGAGCATCAACGGGCGCTTCGCGCTGCAGTGCTCGGTGACCCCGTCGTCGCGCCGCTTCATCACCGCGCAGACCACCGCGACCTTTTACTGCCTGCCCGACGCGCTGCGCCGTCGCGGCTATCGCGCCGAGATGTTCGCCGCCGGCGACATCGACATGGACAACAGCACCGTGTGGGTCATGCAGATGTACCACCGGCTGTGGCGCTATCCGCAGGAAGGCCAGCGCGACCGGCAGATCTTCCGCCATGCGGCGGCGCGCATCCGCGAGCTCGGGCGGCAGGGGCCGTTCGTCGCCACGCTGATCTCGGCCAGCAACCACCACCCGTTCCGCTCGCCCGAGCCCGAGCTCGACATGGCCGGGCACGCGACCGTCCACCAGCGCATCCGCAACACCGCGCGCTACACCGACGACGTCGTCGGCGAGCTGATCGGCACGCTGGCGCGGGAACCGTGGTTCGCGCGCACGCTGATCGTCGTCAACAGCGACCACGGCTACAACCTCGGCGAGCACGGCGGGCTCGTCGGCGCCTACAGCCTGTACCGCGAATCCACCTGGACCCCGTTCCTGATCGTCGGCGCGCACCCGCGCCTGCCCCACGGCCGGCACGACGAAGTGGTCACGCTGCTCGACGTGGCCCCGACGATCGCCGACTTGCTCGGCATCCGCGAGGCCAACCCATGGCATGGCCACAGCCTGCTGGCGCTCGACCCGCGCCGCCCGGTGCGCTTCGCGTTCCGCGATTCGGCGACTGCCGAGGCGGACGGGTGGAGCGCGGTGCTCGACGGCCAGGACGGCCGCGCCCGCCTCTACGACGCCCGGACCGACTGGCTGCAGCGGCGCGACCGGGCCGCCGACCATCCGGGCGTGGCCGAACGCATGCTCGGCCAGGCCGAGCGCGAGCGGCGCTTCAACGACTACCTCCTGCGCCAGGGGCGGCTGTGGCCGAGGGCGGCGCGCTGATGCGAACCCGTCGCGCGCCCGGCCGGGTGCTGGCCCCTATCGCGCGCTGCGGCGCAAGTCCGCGAGGAGCGCTTCGTCGCGTGAGGTCAGGCGAGTGAACACCCCCGTCGGCGGAGTGTTGCGCTCCACTCGCCGGGGCGCGCTCCAGCTGCGGCCGCCGTCGCGCGTCTCGTAGCGGTAGTGGACCGTTTCCGGCTCCCCCTCGGCCGAGGCCTGGACCTGTGCGCTGCCGACGACCGCGCCGCTGCCGCCGGCGTCGATGTCGAACCCGCCGAAGTCGAAGTACTCACCGCGCCAGTCGAATGTATAGGGCCGGCCAAAGGAACGGTTGATCTCGCCTGAAGGCTCGATGTGGGTGCAGAAATGCTGGCCCGGCCCCGCGCCGACCCGGAACGCGGTATAGCCGGATGGCGGGGAGCCCAAGCCCTCGAACGCCCAGGCGAACACCGTCCCGTCGGGCGCCTGGTAGACGTCGCGGATGCCCCCCGCGCCGGTCAGGCCGTAGCCGCGCCATCGGCCGTTGCGGCGGACGAACACGCCGACCCCGAGCCCGTCCTGCCCCCGGGCCACCACCAAGGCATCGCTGTCGTTGAGGTGGGCCGTCACGAACGTGCGGTCGATCGCTACCCCTTCGAGGAAATCGGCGTCGAGCGTGACGCTCTGGCCGCAGTCGGCATCCTGCACCTCGCGGGCGAGGGCAGGCGATGCGGCAACGCCCGCCGCAGCAAGCAGCACGGGCGCGACGTGTCGGCTGGTCTTCATGGGAAGCTCCTCTCAACGCCGCTAGGCGAGCTGGTAGTGCGGGCCGTCGATGAACGCCTTCCTGCCCTTCGCCAGCCGGCGCTTGACGTAGTCGTTGACCGCTTTCTCCAGCCCCTTGCGCGTGCCGGGGAGGCTCGCCAGCGGAATGTCCCATACCCCGCCCCACACCAGCTTGACGCCCAGCTGGCCGGCGGCCTGGTGGACGGCCTCGGCGATGACGTAGATCGGGCCCCACTCCCACCGCAGCTTGCCGTTGATGTAGGGGACGAGGTCCATCGCGTGGCCGTAGCCGTCGGCTTGCCGCAAGTGCATCGAGTTCATCGTCTGCGAGGCGCCCTTGGCGACGAGCTTGGCCTGCTCGACCTCGGTCCGCAGGCCGTCGTGGACGCTGAAGTCCTGCTCGCTGATGGCGATGGCCAGCTGGGCGACTTCGACCAGGCTGGGATGGACGCCGACCAGCTCGACCTTCGAGTTCACGCCGAATGAATAGGGCATGCTGAATTCCCCCCGAAATGCAGTAGCCGCCGAGGGGAATGGCACAGAATCCGCCAGCTGCCGAGTCATTATGCGGGTCAGCGCCGCCGATCACGGCGAAGCCGCGCTCCCTCGGGAAGCGCGGCTCCATGCGCCCGTAACGGGCGTTTTTTCCGGCCACCGCCTCAGGCGGCGCGGACGTGGCTCAGGAACTCGTCGACCTGGCTCTTCAACATCGAGGCCTGCTGCTCGAGCTCGGTCGAGCTGGTCAGCACCTGGCTGGCCGCCGCCCCGGTCGCCAGCGAGGTCTCGCGCAGCTGGCCGATGTTGCTCGAGACATCCTCGGTGTTGCGCGCGGCGAGGTCGATGCTGCGCGCGAGGTCCTGCCCGGCGACCGACTGCTGGTCGACCGCCGCGGCGATCGACACCGAGGTGGCCTCGAGCTGCGAGATGTGGCTGGCGATGGCCCGCAACGCCTCGACGCTGGCGCCGGTGGTCTCCTGGATCGCGCGGATCTGTCCGGCCACTTCCTCGGTCGCCTTGCCGGTCTGCGTCGCCAGCTCCTTGACCTCGGCGGCGACGACCGCGAAGCCGCGCCCCGCCTCGCCCCCGCGCGCCGCCTCGATCGAGGCGTTGAGCGCGAGCAGGTTGGTGCGCTGGGCGATGGTCGAGATCATCTCGACGATATCGCCGACCTGGCTGGCCGAGAGCGACAGCTCGGAGATGGTCGAATCCGCTTCCTCGGCCGCGCTCGAGGCCTTGCGGGCGAGCTCGGCCGAGGTCGAGGCCTGGCGGCTGATCTCGCCGATCGACATGGCGAACTCGTCGCTCGCCGCGGCGGCGGCGGTGACCCCGGCCGAGGCCTCGTTGAGGCTCGACGAGACGTCGCCGCTTTGCATCGCCGACTGCTCGGCGGCCGAGGCCATGGAGCTGGCGGTGGCCTGCAGCTGGCTCGAGGCCGCGGCGACGCCGCCGACGATCTCGCCGACGGTGCGCTCGAACTTGTCGGCCAGCTCGTTGAGCATCGCCACTTGCTGCTCGCGCAGTTCCTGGCGCTCGCTTTCGGTCTCGGCGTGGCGGCGCAGCTGTTCGGCCACGGCCTCCTCGCGCTCGCGCCGCACCCGGTCGAACTTGGCCGCCGCCTTCTTGATCACCCCGAGGAAGCGCGCCATCTCGCCGATCTCGTCCTTGCGATCGTCGTGCGGAATCGGCACTTCGCGGTCGCCCTCGGCCACGGCACGCATCGCCGAGCAAATCTCCTCGATCGGATGGACCAGCTGGCGGCGCACCTGACGGGTCGCCACCACCGCCAGCAGCACGGCGATCGACGCCAGGACCGACATGATGATCAGGAAGTAGCGCAGGAAGCTGTCGCCGCCGGAGCGCAGCTCGGACAGCCGCGCGTCGAGCTCCTTGAGGATCAGACCGACGTCGTTGGACACGGCATAGCCCTGTCCGAGCGCGAAGTTGGCGGCGTAGTCGTCACCGGTGCCGTCGAGCGCCGCGACTTGCCCTTCGAGCTCGGCGAGCTCGCCCGACACGCGGTCGACGGCAACGACGTAGTTTTCGCCGAGATCGTTGACCAACGTGCGCAGGTCACCGACTTCCCGGCGCGCCCGTGCGATCGTCTCGCGCGCTTCGGCGAGGTCGGCCGGATCGTGGTTCTGCATGTAGGTGCCGACCGCGAACTGGGTGCCGACGAGTTCCTGGTTGACCTTGCTGGTCAGGCGCGTGGCGTCGAGCAGGCGGGTGACCTGGGCATTGCTGCGGTCGAGGCTGACGAGGCCGGTTATCGCGGCGAGGCCGAGCAGGATCGAAACCAGCGAGGAGACGCCGAACGCCGCGCCCAGCTTGCCGCCGATCTTGGACAGCCGCAGCCAGCCCAGGCGACCGCCGGAATCGCCAATGGCAAGCGATTCCGCTCGCAGCAGGTTCCGGTCTTGCTCGAGTTCGTCCGCCTCGGGGGCGACGGGTCTATCCGACATGTCCATGGCGATTCCCAATACGTTTCTCTTGGTTAAGATTGGTCTTACGCAGCTCGTCGAGATGCGCGCGGATCTCGGGCGCGGTGATGGCCTTGTAGTAGAACCAGCCCTGAATCTGGTCGCAGCCGGACGTGCGGGCGAGGTCGGCCTGGGCCTGGGTCTCGACCCCTTCGGCGGTGACCGCCATGTCCATCGCCCGCGCCACCGCGATGCTCGAGGCCATCATCGCCAGCGAGCCGTGGTCGAGCCCGGCATCGACGATCATCGTGCGGTCGAGCTTGAGCTTCTCGAAGCGGAAGTTGCGGAGGAAGCCGATCGAGGCATAGCCGGTGCCGAAGTCGTCGAGCGCGATGCCGACGCCGAACTTGCGGATCACGTCGAGGTTGCGGTTGGCGACCACCGGATCGGTGACCAGGTAGGTCTCGGTCACCTCGAGCTCGAGCCGCGCGGCCGGGAAGCCGGTTTCCTCGAGGATGTGGCCGAGCTCGATCGGGAATTCGGGATTGCGCAGCTGCGCGGGCGAGACGTTGATCGACAGCTTGATGCCGTCCCAGTCGAGCGCCTCGCGGCATGCGGTGCGCAGCACCCACAGGCCGATCGGATAGATCAGCCCGCATTTCTCGGCGATCGGGATGAACACGCCGGGGCTGACGGTCGAGCCATCGGCGCGGTCCCACCGCAGCAGCGCCTCGACCGCGACGATCTCGCCGCTCTGCGCGTCGACCAGCGGTTGATAGGCCAGGCGGAACTCCGCTTGCTTGAGCGCCTCGCGCAAGTCGGCCTCGACCTGCTGGGTCAGGTCGCGGTTGCGGTCGAAGTCTTCGGTGAACCAGGTGCAGCGGTTCTTGCCGCCTTCCTTGGAGGCGTACATCGCCATGTCCGAGCGGCGCAGCAGCTCCGACGACGACAGCCCGTCGCGTCCGGTGCTGCGCGACAGGCCTATGCTGGCACCGACGGTGAGCTTGCGATCGTCGACCTGCAGCGACCGCCCGAGCCGCGCGATCAGCGTGTGGCAGATGCCTTCGAGGATGTTGCCGGCGATGGGCCCGACGACGAGGATGGCGAACTCGTCCCCGCCGAGGCGATAGGAGCGCGCCTCGTCGCCGCAAACCTCGGCCAGCAGCTTGGCGCATTCCTTGATCAGCCGGTCGCCGACGAAGTGGCCGTACTGGTCGTTGACCGACTTGAAGCCGTCGAGGTCGAGCAAGGCGAGCGCCTTCTCGTGGCCCTCGGCCGCGCGGCCATAGTCGAGATGCAGCGCCCGGCGGTTGGGCATCGCCGCGAGCGTGTCGGTGAGCCCGAGGTCCTCCAGCTGGCCGATGTTGGCGAGCCCGAAGCGCACCAGCACGATCACGGCCACGGCATACGCCGCGCCGCCCGCCGCCAGGATCGCGCCCGACGAGCCCCAGGTCGGCTCGGCCTGGGTCAGAACCATGGCGAGGATGGTCGCCGAAATGAGCGTGAGCACCGCCACGGGGGCGATGACCAGCACCGGCGGACGCACCTGCTTCAGGCCAACGGCGTGCAACAAACTGGGAACCCCTCCCCTGGAAATCCCGCCATGATCGCTTAGGGCCAACTGCTTAAGTTTCGGTAACCCCCGATTTACCTTAATCCCGCCGCGCCCACGGCGGGGGCCCGGAGCGGCGGGGCGGCGGGCATCGGGACGCCCACGGCGAGGTGGTGGAACCCCGTCGCGCCCTTCTCGGGAACGAGCGCCTCGGTCTGTCCGACGCTCGTCTCGCCCGCGCCCATCATCACCCGCCCGTCGGGGGCGAGGGCGGCCGCCAGGCGGTCGAACGCCCGCGCGCGGGTCGGCCGGTCGAAATAGAGCAGCACGTTGCGGCACAGGATCAGGTCGAAGCGGCCCGGATCGGGCGGCGTGTCGAGCAAGTTGTGGGTCGCGAACCGGACCATCCGGCGCAGTGCCTCCCCCGCGCGCCAGCCGGTGCGGGTCTCCTCGAAGAAGGTGACCATCTGCGCGACGCCGAGGCCCCGCTGGATCTGGAACTGCGAGAAATTGCCTTCGCGCGCGGCGGCGACCATCGACGGCGAGACGTCGGTGCCGAGAATGTCGATCGTCCAGCCATGCCAGCGCGAGCCCTGCTCGGCGAACATCATCGCCAGCGAATAGGCCTCCTGCCCGGTCGAGCAGCCGACCGACCAGATGGCCAGCCGGCGCACGTCCTCGCGGCGGCCGGCGACCGTCGGCACGACCGCGCCCATCAGCTGGTCGAACATTGCCCGGTCGCGGAAGAAGTAGGTCTCGTTGTTGAGCAGGGCTTCGACCACCTGCTGCGCGAGGTGCGCCTGGTTGGGCTGGCCGAGCTTGGCGACGAGGTCCTCGAGCGAGTCGAGCCCGCGCTCGCGCAGCACGCCCGAGAGCGCCGTGCCGACGCGCCACAGGCGGTCCTTGGTCAGCTTCTGGCCGGTCCGCGCCTCCAGCAGGCCGGCAACGATGCCGAGGGCGTTCTGGCTGTGGTCCATCGTCACGCCCCCACCGCGGCGACGATGCGCGCGGCAATCTGGTCGGGCGGCAGCACCGCCGAGGCGAGGCCGGCCGTGGCGACCGCGCCGGGCATCCCCCAGACCGCCGAGCTGGCCGCGTCCTGGGCGAGGATCGTCCCGCCGCCGGCGACGATCCGCGCGGCGCCGTCGGCCCCGTCGCGGCCCATGCCCGACAGCACCACGCCCATCGCATGGCTGCCGAACAGCCGCGCGCAGCTATCGAACATCGGGTCGACCGACGGCCGGCACCCGCTCGGATAGTGGCCGTCCTCGAGCCGGATCACCGGCATGCCCTTGGCGCTGGCGGCGACGGTGAGATGCGCCTCGCCCGGGGCGACCACGATCTGCCCGGGCAGCACGGCCATGCCGTCGACCGCCACGGCCACGCCGCGGCCCGAGGCCGAACGCAACTGGCGTACGAACGCGTCCATGAACGAGCTCGGAAGATGCTGCGTGACGAGGATCGGCAGGGTCATCGTCGGCGGCAGCGACCCCAGCAGCTGGCCGAGCGCATGGATGCCGCCGGTGGAGGCGCCGATGGCGAGGATGTGGGGCCGCTCCTGCCCGAGTGCGCGGAGCACCGTCGGCTGCGGCGGCGCCGCCTTGAGCCGCGTCCGCTTGGCGACCCGTCCGAGCAGGCGGACCTTGCGCAGGAGCGTCGCGCGATAGTCCTTGCCGAATTCGCCCGGGCGCGGCTTGGCGAGCGTGTCCGCGGCACCCAGCGCGAGCGCCTTCAGCGTATGCTCAGCGCCGCGCACGGTGAGCGAGGAGACGACGAGGATGCGCGCCGGGGCGGCCAGCTCGAGGATGCGCGGGATCGCCTCGAGCCCGCCCATGCCGGGCATGTCGAGGTCGAGCAGGATGACGTCGGGAGCGGCCTGCAGCAGCGTCGCCAGCGCGCCTTCGGCGCTGTCCTGCGATGCGGCGAGCTCGAGATCGGCCTCGGCATCGATCACCCGGGAGAGGACTGCGCGGACGGTGGGCGAATCGTCGACCACGACCACGCGGACCGGGTCCTCCCGGGAGGGCCTGGCCCTGTCACGAACCGCGAGACCAGGCGCGGTACCCATAGCTGGCGACCTCAGGCTGCGCCGATGAGCTGCAGCTTCATCTGCAAGGTGTCGTGATCGAACGGCTTCATCACATATTCGTCGGCGCCGGCCTCGATCGCCTCGCGGATATGGGCGACGTCGTTCTCGGTCGTGCAGAACACCACTTTCGGCTGGTTGCCGCCGCCGAGGCGGCGCAGCTCGAAGATGAACTCGATCCCGTTCATCACCGGCATGTTCCAGTCGAGCAGAATCAGGTCAGGCATCGCGCTCTCGCACTTGGCGAGCGCGTCCTGGCCGTTTTCGGCTTCGGTGACCTCGAACTCGAAGCTTTCGACGATGTGGCGCGAGACCTTTCGGATCACGCGTGAATCATCGACGATCAGGCAGTGTTTCATGCGCCCTGTCCCTCTTTTCCGGCGACCCTGTTACGCCCCGATTGGTAAGTATTCGCTTAAGCGGCCAGGCTCCGATCCCGCCCGCCGATCAGCGCCTCGATGTCGAGCAGCAGCAGCGAGCCGGCTTCGGTCTCGACCTTGCCCATCGCCACCCGGCGCCACCCCGGCCCGGGATCGGCGCCCAGCGGCTGGGGCTCGGCGAGCGTGGCGACGATGTCGTCGGCGGCATCGACCAGCAGGCCGTAGAGATGACCGTCGTGCTCGACCACGACCGCGCGCCGCGCGTCGCCGTCGGCCGGCGGCGGCGCGACGCCGAGCGCCACGCAGCAATCGATCACCGTCAGCGGGCGGCTGCGCAGCGCCGCGAGCCCGGCGACATGCGCGGCGGCGCGCGGGACCGGGGTGACCGTGGTCAGCTCGATCACCGAATTGACCTCCAACGCCGGCAGCGCGGCGCGGCGGCCCGCGAGGGCGACGACGAGCAGCATCTCGCTCATGCGGCGAGCTCCTCGCCGGCGCGCACGAGCGCCGCCATCAGCGCGGCGCGGTCGTAGCGGTAGATGGTGTCGCTGCCGTCGCCCGAGCCGGGCCGGTCGCGCAGGCGGATCGCCTTGCGGGCGTCGGCGAAAGCCTCCCCCTCGGCGGCGAAGTCGACGAAGGCAATGTCGACCGGCTCGTCGCCGACGGCGATGCGATATCCGGCCGCCTCGATGATCGGCCCGAGGAAGTTGCGCATCCACCCATCGTCGTTGCTCAGCCGACAGGTCAGCTCGCGGCCGCCGCCGCTCCGCTGGCCGTGGCGGGCGAACAGCGCGTGGCAATCGACCAGCTCGGCGGTCTCGCCGTCGACGAGCGTGACGCCGACCAGGCCTCCGTCACCCTCGACCCGCCGGAGCCCGCCGGACAGGGTGGCGATCTCGAGCACCTTGCGCGAGGCGTAGGCGATCTGCTGGGTGCCGTCGCCGAGCCGCATGACCGACAGGCGCGGCGGCAGCTCGGCGCCTTCGGGCACCCCGAGCAGCGGCAGGATCTCGTCGCCGAGCACGATCTGCGCGTTGGGGCCGGGGTTGCGCACCGCCGTCGCCGGAGCGTGCTCGACCTGCTCGACCGCGCTCATGGCGATGGCCCGCCGCTCGCCGCACAAGGCGCTGAACAGCACGACGCGCAGCCCCTCGCGCTGGGCCGGCGCCGCGCGGGCGGTGCCGCTCGCCGGGCGGTGCAGCTCGCGCGGGATGCCGGCGCCGTAGCCGATCGCCGCCACGTCGAGCACGAGCACCGGGGTGCCGTCGTCGAGCTGGGTGCAGCCGACGAACAGCCCGCTCTGCATGATCCCGGGCGAAAGCGGCTTGATGACCAGCTCGTGGTGATCGAAGATGCGGTCGACCGCGAGCGCGTAAAGGTCGCCCCAGCCGAGCCGCAGGATCACGAACAGCGACGCCTCGTCCGCGGTCGCTTCGAGCTCGAGCGCGTCGCCGAGCGAGACGCAGGCCAGCCGCCGGTCGCGGAAGGTCACGTAGCGGCGCTCGCCGACTTGCGCGAACTCGAGGCTGCCGCCGGCGGTGCTGACGATCTCCTCGACGTAGGACCGCGGGATGGCGAACGTCTGGCCCGCCGCCTCGACGGTCAGGCTTGGCAGGATGCTGAGCGTCAGCGGCACGCAGATCAGGAACCGCGTGCCCTCGCCCGGGAGCGATTCGATCTCGAGCGTGCCGCCGAACTTCTCGATGTTGGCTCGGACCACGTCCATGCCGACCCCGCGGCCGGAGATCGCGGTGATCGCCTCGGCGGTCGACAGCCCCGGCTCGAAGATCAGCTCGATGCGCTCCTCGCGGCTCATCGCCGCGAGCTGCTCCTCGGTCCGCAGCCCGGCGGCGAGGGCCTTCGCGGCGAGGCGCTCGCAATCGATCCCGCGGCCGTCGTCCATGATCCCGATGAGGATTGTGTTGCCGCTCTGCCGGGCCGAGATCGTCAGCATGCCGGCCTCGCGCTTGCCGGCGGCGCGGCGGTCGGCCGGCGGCTCGATGCCGTGGTCGACGGCGTTGCGGATGATGTGCAGCAGCGGATCGCGGATGAGCTCGATCATCTCGCGGTCGAGCTCGACCTCGCCGTTCTCGAGCTCGACGAAGACCTGCTTGCCGAGCTCGGCCGAAAGGTCGCGGACGAGCCGCGGGAAGGTCGCGAACAGGCCTTCGATGCGGCGCATCCGGGTGCGGGTGATGGCGTCGCGGACTTCGGCGATCAGCGCCGACAGGCGCGAGAACGGCGCTTCCAGGCCGGTGTCGCTGCCGAGCACCTGCATCCGCCGGGCGAGGTCGTTGCGCGCCAGGACCATCTCGGACACGCCGCTCATCACCTGGTCGATCAGCTCGACCGGGAGGCGGATGGTGCGCTGCTCGGCGGTGGAGAACGAGGGTTGCACGCCGCCGCTGGCGATCGGCGTCTCGGCATCGTGCAGCTCGCCGTTGAGCGCCGCGATCAGCGTTTCGTCGTTGGCTTCGGACAGCGATTCGCCGCGCTCGATCTCCTCGATCATCACGCCGATGCGGTCGATCACCGCGAGCACCGCGTCGACCAGCCGGCGGTCGGCACTGCGGCGCCCGGCGCGGACGTCGGCCAGCGCGTCCTCGGCGGCGTGGCTCAACGCCTCGAGCCGGGGGAAATCGAAGAACCCGCAGTTGCCTTTGACCGTGTGGACGAAGCGGAAGATCGTATCGAGGCGGCCGCGATCGGCCGGGTCGGCTTCCCAGGCGACGATCTCGCCGGCGAGCGCGGCGAGCATCTCGCGCGTCTCGGCGACGAATTCCGTCAGCAGATCGTCCATCGCGCCCGTCCCCACAACCGGTGCGAGCGCTATGGCGCAATGTGGTTAAGAGGCGGTTACGGATCGGCCCGCGGTCAGCCGCGCGAGAACGCGGTTTCCTGCTCGGTGATGAACTCGACCAGCGCCGGCTGCCCGGCCGCGACGGCGGCGATCGCGCGGCGCAGCGCGGGGACGATCTCGCCCGCCTCGGCCACGCGCTCGCCGTGGCAGCCGAGCGCGCGGGCGAAGGCGGCGTAGTCGCCGGAGATGTCGGTTGCGCGGTACTTGTCGGTCGCCACCGGCATGACCGGCAGCTCGATCGCCATCGCCCGGTTGTTGAGCAGGATTGACAGGATCGGGATCTTTTCGCGCGCCGCGGTCTCGAGATCGGTGCCGGTGAAGCCGATCGCCGCGTCGCCCCAGACGTTGATGCACAGCTTGTCCGGGCAGGCGAGCTTCGCCCCCATCGCCAGGCCGAGGCCGTAGCCGAGCTGGGTCGACTTGCCCCAGCCGATGTAGCCGTGCGGGCTCGTGCTCTTCCAGAACGGCACCAGCTGGTCGCGCGGGCTTCCGGCGTCGTGGGTGATGATCGTGTTGGCGACGTCGACCGTCTGCTGCAGGTCCCACAGCACGCGGTAGGGCGAGAGGGGGCTCGTCTCCTGCGTGCACTTGGCCTGCCACCGGGAGAACCATGCAGCTGCGACCTGAGCGATGCGCGCGGCGACCGCGGCGCTGTCGCGCGGCTCCGGCACCAGCCGCTTCACCGCTTCGAGCAGCGCCGCCAGCGTCAATTTCGCATCGCCGACGAGCGCCCGCTCGCACGCCACCGACTTGTCGATGTCGAGCGGATCGAGCGTCGCGTGGATCATCCGCTTGCCCGGCGGAATCGCGAGGCCGAACGAGGTCGCGGTGAAGCTGCAGCCGATGCCGAACAGCAGGTCGCATTCGTCGAGCCACTGGCGCACGCAGCCGTTGACGCCGTTGCCGCCCGAGCCGAGCGCGAGCGGGTGCGTCTCGTCGAAGCAGCTCTTGCCCGGCAGGCTGGTCATCACCGGGATCGCCAGGTGCTCGGCGAGCGCGCGCAGCTCGTCGTAAGCTTCGGCCCAGTGCACGCCCTGTCCGGCGTAGATCGCCGGGTTGCTGGCTTCGATCAGGAGTTGCGCGGTCGCATCGATATCCGCCTGCGCCGGCTGCGAGCGTGCGACCTTGCCGGGTACGTAGTCGAGCTCGCCGGCGAAAGGCTGCTCGAGCACGTCGTGCGGCAGCTCGACGACCACCGGCTGCGGGCGCCCGTTGCGCAGCATCGCGAAGGCGCGGCGCAACACCGGCACGACATCGCCCGCGCTGGTCAGCGGCTCGGCATGCTTGGCGACGCTGGCCATCGAGCGCACCGCGTTGAAGTTGTGCGGCACGTGCGCCTGCGAGAGCGCGTACCCCTGCGGCATGACCAGCACCGGCACGCTGTCGGCGAACGCCTGCGCGACGCCGCCGAAGGCGTTTTCCGCGCCCGGGCCCTGCTGCATCACGAACACGCCCATCCGCGCGCCCTTGGTCAGGCGGCTGAGCGCGTCGGCCATGTGCAGCCCGGTGCGCTCCTGGCGGACGATCACCGTGCGGATGCCGATCCGCGCGCACGCCTCGAGCACCTGGTTGCGGGGATAGCCGAACACCACGTCGACCCCCTCGCGCTTGAGCACCGCGGCGATGGCGTCGGCGACGGTGCCGTTGGCGTGGACCGCGAAGCCCGCATCTCCATTGCCCTGGCGCATCGCATCCCCCTAGAAGGTGCGCCCGGGGCTAGAGGCGGGAGGAAGGCAATGCAACCGATCCAGCTGGGGCGGATGCGCGTGCACAAGGTGCACGAGATCGACAGCCCCGTGCCGCTGCTGAGCCAGCTTCCCGGCACCACCCGCGACGACATGATCCGCCTGCTCGAATGGTACGACCAGCCCGACGAAGTCTCCGCCGATCCCGCGGCGAGCTTCATGACCTTCTCGGTCCACTCGTGGGTGATCGAGCTCGACGGCCGGACGATCCTCGTCGACACCTGCGACGGCAACCACAAGAATCGCTCGCTCGAGGCGGTCCACCAGCTCGACAGCGACTACCTCGGCAACTTGCGCCGCGCCGGCTTCGCGCCCGAGGACATCGACCTGGTGATGTGCACCCACCTGCACTTCGACCACGTCGGCTGGAACACGCGGCTGGAGAACGGCAAATGGGTGCCGACCTTCCCCAACGCCCGCTACCTGTTCGGGCGCCGAGACTATGAATACTTCCAGGCGAATCCCGCCGGCGAGGCGCTGCACTACGAGGCGTTCGTCGATTCGATCGTGCCGGTGATGGAGGCCGGCAAGGGCGAGCTGGTCGACGAGGACTTCGTCGCCCACCGCGAGATCGGCGACGGGGTGTGGCTGGAGCCGGCGTTCGGCCATTCGCCCGGCTGCTGCACGATCAACGCCCAGGCCGGCGGCGCGCCGGCGCTGTTCTGGGGCGACGTGATCCACCACCCGGTGCAGTTGATCCGCCACGACCTGCCGTTCGCCTACGACGCCGACGGCGCGGCGGCGTGCCGGGTGCGCAAGGCGACGATGGAGCGCGCCGCCGACGCCGACCTGATGTGCTTCCCGGCGCACTTCCGGCGGACCTCGGCGGGGTACGTCAAGCGCGACGGGGATGCGTTCCGCTACGAGTGGCTGGCCGAATAAGCCCAACTCCGTTCGGATCGAGCGGAGGCCCCAGGCCGTAGTCGAGATACGCCAGCGCGGCGCGAGCGTGTCTCGACTTCGCTCGACACGAACGGCTAGGGAGGGAAATGATTTCAAACGCAACCGCGCGATGATCGACCGCACCGCCTTGCGCGCCGCCTACCGCCAGGACGAGGCCGCCTGCATCGAGCAGCGGCTGCGCCAGGCGGCGCCCTCCTCGGCGGTTCATCCCGAAGCCGCCGCGCTCGCTTCGCGGCTGATCGCCGGCGCCCGCGCGCGCAAGGCGGGCGGGCTCGACGCCTTTCTGGTGACCTACGGGCTCGGCACCGAGGAAGGCATCGCGCTGATGTGCCTTGCCGAAGCGCTGCTGCGCGTGCCCGACGCCGACACCGCCGACGCCCTGATCCACGACAAGCTCGCCGGGGTCGACTGGGGCGAGCACCTCGGCGATTCGAGCTCGACGTTCGTCAACGCGGCGACGTTCTCGCTGATGCTGACCGGCGAGGTGCTGCGCGGCGGGACGCGGCAGGAGGCGGGCTTCGCCAACGCGCTGCGCCGCGCCGTCGGGCGGCTCGGCGAGCCGGTGATCCGCCAGGCGACGCTGCAGGCGATGCGCATCCTCGGCGGCCAGTTCGTGTTCGGCCGCACGATCGAGGAAGCCCTCAAGCGCGCCGCGCCCGAGCGCAAGCAGGGCCTGACGCACAGCTTCGACATGCTCGGTGAGGCGGCGATGACGTTCGCGGACGCCGAGCGCTACCGGCGGTCGTACGCGGCGGCGATCGCGCGCCTGGCGCGTGAGAGCGGCGAGGGCGTGCGGGCGAGCCCGGGCATCTCGGTCAAGCTCTCGGCGCTCTATCCGAAGTACGATTTCCTCCACGCCGAGGCGGCCGCGGCGGCGCTGGTGCCGATCGTGCGCGAGCTGGCGCTGGCGGCGAGCGCGGCGGACATCCACTTCACGATCGACGCCGAGGAGGCCGAGCGGCTCGAGCTGTCGCTCGACGTGATCGAGGCGCTGGTCGCCGACGAGGCGCTGTTCCGGAACGGGTGGGAAGGCTTCGGCCTCGCGCTGCAGGCCTACCAGAAGCGTGCGGCGCCGCTGTGCGACTGGGTCGCCGCGCTCGCCCGGCGATACAACCGGCGGCTGATGGTGCGGCTGGTCAAGGGCGCCTACTGGGACAGCGAGATCAAGCTGAGCCAGGTCGGCGGCTTCGCGGACTACCCGGTGTTCACCCGCAAGCTGGCGACCGACGTCTCGTACCTCGCCTGCGCGACCAGGCTGCTGTCGGCGGCGGACGTGATCTATCCGGCCTTCGCCACGCACAACGCCTACACGATCGGGGCGATCAAGACCTTGGCCGCGGGCCGCGAGTTCGAGTTCCAGCGGCTCCACGGGATGGGCGAGCAGGTCTATGAGACGCTCGCCGAAGAGGAAGGCGACCGCCCGACCCGCGTGCGCATCTACGCCCCCGTGGGCGGGCACAAGGACCTGCTCGCCTATCTCGTGCGCCGCCTGCTCGAGAACGGCGCGAACTCGTCTTTCGTCAACCGCATGGCCGACGCCGACGTGCCGGTGGCCGAGCTGGTGACCGACCCGGTCGCCGACCTCGCCGCCCTCGAGCCCCGGCGCAACCCGGCCATTCCGCTGCCCGGGGAGCTTTATCCGGACCGCCGCAACAGCGCCGGTATCGACCTCGCCGACCCGCTGGTGCGGGAGCCGTTGCTGGCGGAGCTGGCGGGCCTGGCGACGCGCGATTGGGTCGCCGTTCCGACTGTCATAGCAACCTTGGATAAGCCCCTCCCCTTCAGGGGAGGGGTTGGGGTGGGGCCCGTCGATTCCAGTGCCGAGCTTGCCGACAGACCCCACCTCCCGACCCCCTCCCCTGAAGGGGAGGGGGAGACTCACGACATCCGCTCGCCGCAGGACGGCACCGCCGTCGGCCTGGCGCTCGATGCGACCGCAGCCGACCTCGACCTGATGCTCGCCCGCGCCGAAGCCGCGCAGCCCGCGTGGGACGCGCTCGGCGGCGCGGAGCGGGCGGCCTTGCTCGAGAAGGCTGCGGACCTGTTCGAGGACCACGCCGCCGAGTTCATCTCGCTGTGCCAGCGCGAGGCGGGCAAGACGCTGACCGACAGCGTGCTCGAGCTGCGCGAGGCGGTCGACTTCCTGCGCTACTACGCGGTCGAAGCGCGCCAGCAGTTCGAAGCACCGCACCCTCTCTCCGGCCCGACCGGCGAGCAGAACACGCTGCGCCTCCACGGCCGCGGGGTGTTCGCGACGATCAGCCCGTGGAACTTCCCGCTGGCGATCTTCACCGGCATGGCCTCGGCCGCGGTCGCGGCGGGCAACACGGTGATCGCCAAACCCGCCGAGCAGACCCCGCTGATCGCCGCGCTGGCGGTCAGGATATGCCACGAAGCCGGCATCCCCGACGACGTCCTCCAGCTCGCACCGGGCGACGGCAAGGTCGGCGCCGCGCTGACGTCGGACCCGCGGCTCGCCGGCGTGGCCTTCACCGGCTCGACCGAGACGGCCCGCGCGATCAACCGCGCGCTCGCCGGGCGCGATGGGCCGATCGCCACGCTGATCGCCGAGACCGGAGGGCAGAACGCGCTGATCGTCGACAGCTCGGCGCTGCCCGAGCAGGTCACCCGCGACGTCATCAGCTCGGCGTTCCAGAGCGCCGGGCAACGTTGCTCGGCGCTGCGGGTGCTCTACCTGCAGGACGACATCGCCGAGGCCACGCTGGCGATGATCCGCGGCGCGTTCGAGGCGCTGGTGATCGGCGAACCGACCGATCTCGCCACCGACGTCGGCCCGGTGATCGACGCCGAAGCCAAGGCCGCGCTCGACGCGCACGTCGCGGCGATGCGCGCGGGCGGCCGCCAGGTCTGGCAGCGCGCCCTGCCGCCCGAGTGCGCCAAGGGTACTTTCGTCGCGCCCGCCATCATCGAGATCGATTCGATCGCCGACCTGACCGCTGAGAACTTCGGGCCCGTGCTCCACGTCGCCCGCTTCGCCGCCGACGACTTGGAACAAGTGATCGAGGCCATCAACCAGACCGGCTACGGCCTCACGCTCGGCCTGCACAGCCGCATCGACGCCACCCGCCGCATGGTCGAAAGCCGAGCCCGCGCCGGCAACTTCTACGTCAACCGCAACCAGATCGGCGCGGTGGTCGGCAGCCAGCCGTTCGGCGGCGAGGGCCTGTCGGGCACCGGACCCAAGGCCGGCGGGCCGCACTACCTGCCCCGCTTCGCCACCGAGCGCGTCACCACGATCGACACCACGGCGGCGGGGGGGAATGCGAGCCTGCTGGCTGGAGGCTGACCTTCGCCTTTTCGCGCGAAGCGCGGCCACGAATTTGTTTCTCGCAGAGATCGCAGAGGAGGCAGAGAGCGCAAAGATACGGTTCTCGGCTCTGCGAACTCTGCTACCCCTGCGATCTCTGCGCGAACCAAGACTACGACTGGGTCCCCGCTTTCGCGGGGATGACGAATAAGGTGGGGAAAGGAGGAGCTAGCCCTTGTGGCCATCTGCTCTCTCCGGAATCCCTAGCCCATGGCGATTCTGAGCGACAAGTGGATCCGCGAGAAGGCGCAGGCCGAAGGCATGATCGAGCCGTTCGTCGAGGCGCAGCGGCGCGACGGGTGCATCTCCTACGGGCTCAGCTCGTATGGCTACGACGCGCGGGTGGCCGACGAGTTCAAGATCTTCACCAACGTCGATTCGGCCATCGTCGACCCGAAGGACTTCGCCTCGAACTCCTTCGTCGACCGCAAGACCGACGTGTGCGTGATCCCGCCGAACAGCTTCGCGCTCGCGCGCACGGTCGAGTACTTCCGCGTGCCGCGCGACGTGCTGGTGATCTGCCTCGGCAAGTCGACTTATGCCCGCTGCGGGATCATCGTCAACGTGACCCCGCTCGAACCCGGCTGGGAAGGCCACGTGACGCTCGAGTTCTCCAACACCACCCCGCTGCCGGCGAAGATCTACGCCAACGAGGGCGCCTGCCAGTTCCTGTTCCTGCAGGGCAACGAGCCGTGCGAGGTCAGCTATGCCGACCGCGCCGGCAAGTACATGGGCCAGCGCGGGGTCACGCTGCCCAAGCTGTAGCGGCCTGTCTCCGCCCCCGGCGGCACCGTTCGCGGCGACAGGCGTTAAGTTCCCGCGCGGCAGGGGTCGGCCGCCGATGGAGAACCGCCATGTCGATGATCGCTGCTGTGATCGGCCGCCTGCTGCTGGCCGCCATGTTCATCGTCTCGGGCCTGCAGAAGCTCGCCGACCCGGGGCCGACCGCGCAGATGCTCGGCGCGACCAACCTGCCGGCCAGTTTGGCCCTCCCCACCGGGGTGTTCGAGCTGGTCGCCGGGCTGCTGCTGGCGATCGGGCTGATGACGCGGCTGGTCTCGATCCTGCTCGCCGGCTTCGTCGCGCTGACGATCTTCTTCTTCCACAACGATTTCGCCGACCCGCTGCAGGGCACGCTGGCGCTCAAGAACGTGGCCATCATCGGCGGCTTGCTGATGACGTTCGCCTACGGCCAGATGCGCGGCAGCTACGATCACATGCGCGCTCGCCGCAAGATCTACGACGCCGAGCTGCGCGCGGCGCGGGCCGAGGGCCGCGCGGATGGCGCGACGGCCGTGCCGCGCACCGTGGTCGCCGATGCCGATGGCGACGGGGTGCCCGAAGCGCGGCCGAAGCGCCGCTGGTTCTGAGCCGGCGCCGGCCGGCCGGGAGGATTACAGGCTCAGCCTGACGCTCAGCTTGACGTTGCGCCCGGCGAGCGGGACGAAGTCCTTGGTGAAGCTGGCGTGGCGCCGGCCTTCGGCGTCGAACAGGTTGTTCGCCTGCAGCATGACGGTGAGGTTGTCGCCGCCGCGCAGCGGCTTCCACGCGGCCGACAGGTTGACGTGGGCGAAGCCCTCGGTCGGCGTCTCGAGCGGCGCGGTGCGATCCTGGCCGGCGAACCACTGCACCTCGGCGCGCAAGTCGAGCGGGTCGGACTGCAGCTCGAGCGCGCCGAGCAGGCTCAGCGGCGGGATGCGCGGGACCGGGGTGCCGTCGGCGAGCGTCGCGCGGACGTAGTCGCCCTGCAGGTCGGCGATGGCGCGGAACCCGGCGAGGCGCATCAGCGAGACGTTGGCCTCGCCCTCGATGCCGAAGTAGTCGGCGCCTTGCTGCCGCTGGCGATAGACCGGCACGCCGTCGTTCTCGGCGCCGGTGGCCTGGAGATAGACGAAATCGTCGAACCACGTGCGATACACCGACAGGCCGACGTCGGAGGCGCCGAAATTGGCGCGGACGTAGCCTTCGAGCCCGAGCGCGGTTTCCTGCCGCAGCGCCGGGTTGCCGATCTCGAACTGCCGGGTGGCGACGTGCGGGCCGTCGGCGAACAGCTCCTCGGCCGATGGCGCGCGGGCGGCGCGCGAGCCGTTGACGCCGAGCCGCACGCCGGGAGCCGGGCTGTAGGCGAGGCCGAGCGCGCCCGACAGGCCGTCGAATCGGCGCGACGCGCCGAGCGCGGGCGCGGCGACCGCGGTGTGCTCGTAGCGCCCGCCGAGCTCGACCTCGAACGGCTCGAAGTCGACCTCCTGCAGCGTGAACAGTGCGAAGCTCTCGGTCGTGTTGGGCGGGACGAACGCCTCGTCGCCGAGCGCCGAGAAGTCGCGGAACAGGTACTGCCCGCCGACCGAGCCGTGCCACCCGCCGCGCGCCTGCTGGATCAGCTCGGCGCGGCCCTCGACGCCTTCGACGAGGAACGTCGTGCCGACCGCGTCGCCTTCCAGCTCGGCATGGGTGTAGTCGGAATAGGCCCAGCGGCTGGTCAGCTCGTCGAACAGGCCGCCGCCGAGATCGATCGCGCCGCGCAAGTCGGCGCGCTTCTGCTCGAGATCGATCGACACGCCTTCCTCGCCCTCGCCCGGGCGCGAAGGCACCCCATAGACCGTGTCGTAATAGCCGGCGGCCACGCCGAAGCTGGCGCCATTGCCGAACCAGGCCGCGCCGCCGCCCAGCGAATAGGTCTCGGTCGCGCTGTCGGGCAGCGCGCCGCCGGGCAGCGCGACGTCGCCGGTCTGCCGCCACGACCCGTCGAGATGGAGCGCCAGCCGGGAGCCGAGCGGCACGTCGGCCGAGGCGCCGCCCTCGCGCAAGTCGTACGCGCTGTCGAGCGCGCCGAGCGCGTCGAGGTGGACGCGCTCCTCGGGCACGCGCAGCGGGATGCGCTTGTCGATGACGTTGACCGCCCCGCCGATGGCCGAGCTGCCGTAGAGCAGCACCGCCGGGCCGCGCAGCACCTCGATGCGGTCGGCGGTCAGCGGGTCGATCGTCACCGCGTGGTCGGCCGAGACGTTCGAGGCGTCGATCGAGCCGATGCCGTCGACCAGCACGCGCACGCGGTCGCCCTGGAAGCCGCGCAGCACCGGGCGCGAGGCGCCGGGGGAGAAGCTGGTCGCCGAGACGCCGGGGGTGCGCGCGAGGACCTCGCCGATCTGCCCGTCGAGGTTGCGCTGCAGCTCGGTGCCCTCGAGCACCGAGGTCCCGGCGAGCATGTCGAGCCGCTGCAGCCCGCCGGCGGTGACGACGATCTCGCCGTGGTAATCATCGTCGTCGGCGCGCGCGGCGGGCGTCTCCGTCGGCGCCGGGGAGTCCTGCGCCAGCGCCGGGGGGGTGGACAGGACGAGGCTGGTCGTGGCGGCGAGCGCGACGCGGAGTGGTTTCACGAAAGGGCGGATCCCGAATGCAGTTATTGTTACAATATAACGTGCGGTAGGGCCGGCACGTCGCGCTGCCAAGCCCGATTGCGCCGAGTTGCGGCTATTCGGCGTCAGGCGGCGGCCGCGCGCTCCAGCCGGGCCCGCGCCTCGGCCTCGCCGATCAGCGGCAGCAGCGAATGCATGTCCGGCCCGGCGTCGCGCCCGGTGAGCGCCTGGCGCAACGGGTGGAACAGCGCCCTGCCCTTGCGGCCGGTGGCGTCCTTGAGCGCGGCAGTGAGCGTGCCCCACGGGTCGGGGCCCCACGCCAGCCGCCGCGCCGCCTCGGCGAGATAGGCCCGGTCCTGGTCGACGAACGCGGGCGGCGCGACCGGGCCGGTGACGACGCTCCACCAGTCCGCCGCATCGGCCACGCGCTCGAGGTTGGGCCGGATCGCGAGCCACGCCGGCTCGCCCATGCCATGGGGCAGGCGGGCGCTGACTTGCGCGAACGGCAGCTGGTGGACGATCGCCGCGTTGAGCCGGGCGAGCTCGGCCTCGTCGAACCGCGCCGGCGCGCGGCCGAAGTGGGCGAGGTCGAAGGACGCGACCAAGGTTTCGCGCTCGGCGATCGGCTCGACCGGCTCCGACGTGCCGAGGCGGGCGAGCAGCGCGACGATCGCTTCGGGCTCGAGCCCGCCGTCGCGCAACGCGTCGCAGCCGAGCGAGCCGAGCCGCTTCGACAGCTTGCCCTCGGTCCCGACCAGCAGCGCCTCGTGCGCGAAGCGTGGCGGCGCGGCGCCGAGCGCGGCGAACATCTGCATCTGCACCGCGGTGTTCGAGACGTGGTCCTCGCCGCGCAGCACGTCGGTCACCCCCATGGCGATGTCGTCGACGACGCTCGGCAGCATGTAGAGCCACGAGCCGTCGGCGCGGCGGACCACCGGGTCGGACATCTGGCCGGGCTCGAAATGCTGCGGCCCGCGGATGAGGTCGCGCCATTCGATCGGCGCGGCGTGGTCGAGCCTGAAGCGCCAGTGCGGGGCGATCCCGGCCGCTTCCTTGGCCGCGCGCTCGGCGTCGCTCAGCGCCAGCGCCGCGCGGTCGTAGATCGGCGGCAGCCCGCGCCCGAGGGCAATCTTGCGCTTGAGGTCGAGCTCCTGCGCGGTCTCGTAGGCCGGATAGACCCGTCCGGCCGCCCGGAGCCGCGCGAACGCCGCCTCGTAGTGCGCCAGCCGCTGCGACTGGCGCTCCTGGCCGTCGGGCTCGAGCCCGAGCCACGCGAGGTCCGCGCGGATGGCCGCGACGAACCGTTCCTGGCTGCGCGCGGCGTCGGTGTCGTCGATCCGCAGTAGGAAGCGCCCGCCGTGCTTCTTCGCGAGCAGCCAGTTGTGCAGCGCGGTGCGCAGGTTGCCGACGTGCAGCCGCCCGGTGGGCGAAGGGGCGAAGCGAGTGACGACGGCCATGCGCGGCGGTTAGCGGCGCATCACTGGCCGAACAAGAGAACCGAATGGCCGCCGCCCGTGAACTCGATGCCGTTGGCGGGCGTGCGGGACACTCGCTCGGCGGCGTCGAATGCCGCGGCGAGCGCGCGATGCTCGGGCGGGACGGCCACCGCGCAGACCGGCGGCGGCGGGACTTGCGGCTCGGCCCGGGCTTCGCCGAAGCGGGTGGTGACGAGCCGGCCGCCGACGAACTCGAGCGACCACACGAAGCCGGCGCAGGTCGGCTCGAACGACAGCATCGGCCCGTCGATCGAGACCGCGATGCCGATCGGGGCGTCGAGCGGCTGGCCGTCGATGCCGGCGACCCGGTATTCGCCGATCAGCTCGCCGACGGCCGTGATCGGGGTCGAGCCGTCGGCCGCGGCCGCGCTTGGCTCGGGCGTGGTGATCGGTTCTTCGGCCGGTGGCGGCGATGGCGCCTGGGGCGAGCAGGCGGCGAGGAGAGCCGCGGCGAGCGGGGCGGAGGCAAGACGCATCGCGCCGTCATACGCCCGCACCGGCCACCGCGCAAAACCCGCCGCCGCGGGCAAGCTAGCCCTGACGCCTGGCGGTGAATTCCTCGCCGCCGGCGCCGGCGACATCGCGCTTGAACTTGATCTCGGAGGCCGAGACGATCTGCCCGGTGTAGGTGATGGCGAGCGCCTGGCCCTGGTAATCGAGGTTCTCGACGAAGGTGACCTTGTCGCCGTCGACGGTGCCGCGCACGTCGCCCTCGCCGAGGTTCGACTTGGCATGCCCGGTGAGCGTGTTGCCCTCGACGGTGAAGGTGTAGGTATAGGTCTGCACCCCCACCTGGCTGTCGAACGAGGTCGCCCAGGTCCCGCTGACGTCGGCGGTCGGGGCGGCGGCGACGGCCATCGACGGGGCGACGGCCACGGTGGCGGTCGTGGCGACGGCGGCAAGCAGCAAGGCGAACGATTTCATGACAGGTTCCTCCCCCATGTGATCGGCCGGCAGCTTAGCGCGGAATGAGGCCGGAAAAAGCCCCGCCGGATCGCTCCGGCGGGGCTTTGTTTGCCGTGAGTCCCTGCGCCGGCAGGGACCTCAGGCGGATTCGAGGGAGGTCTGATGCCCCAGCCTTCGCTGGGATCACTCCGCTTCGGGAGCGGCTTCCTCGGTCGCCTCGGTCGTCTCGAGCGCCTCGAGCGTCTCGTCGCTCTGCTGCAGGTACTCGCCCGCATCGGCGTCGGTGCCGTGGGTCTCGCCTTCCATCGTCGCCAGCGGATCGTTGCCGATCGCCGCTTCCGGACCCTGCTCGAGCTCGGCGGCGTGCTCCTCGGCCGCGGTGTTGGCCATGATGAGGTGCTCCTGCGCCTTGCGCCACGAGGCGCGGATCGCCGCGTCGCGGCTGGTGGCGGTCACCCGCAGCCGGTTCATGCCCGCGCCGGTGCCGGCGGGGATGAGGCGGCCGACGATGACGTTCTCCTTGAGGCCGATCAGCGTGTCCTTCTTCCCTTCGACCGCCGCCTGGGTGAGCACGCGGGTGGTCTCCTGGAACGACGCCGCCGAGATGAACGAGCGCGTCTGCAGGCTCGCCTTGGTGATGCCGAGCAGCACCGGGTTGCCGGTCGCCTTGGCCTGGCCCTTGGCGAGCTTGGCGTTGATCTCGTGCATCTCCTCGTAGTCGAGCTGCTCGCCCGGCAGCAGCGTGGTGTCGCCGCCGTCGGTGATCTCGACCTTCTGCAGCATCTGGCGGACGATCACCTCGATGTGCTTGTCGTTGATCTTCACGCCCTGGAGCCGGTAGACCTCCTGGATCTCGGCGACGAGGTACTCGGCCAGCGCCTCGACCCCCATCACCTCGAGGATGTCGTGCGGGTTCGGGCTGCCCGAGATTAGCGTGTCGCCCTTCTTGACGTGGTCGCCTTCCTGGACGTCGATCACCTTGGTCTTGGGGATCAGGTACTCGACCGGATCGCCCTCTTCCGGGATGATCGCGATCTTGCGCTTGGCCTTGTAGTCGCGGACGAACTCGATCCGGCCGCTGATCTTGGCGATGACCGCGTTGTCCTTCGGCATGCGCGCCTCGAACAGCTCGGCCACCCGCGGCAGACCGCCGGTGATGTCGCGCGTCTTGGCGGCCTCGCGCGAGGCGCGGGCGAGGATGTCGCCGGCCTCGACGTGCTGGCCGTCCTCGACCGACAGCGTGGTGCCCGGGGCGAGCATGTAGCGCGCCGCCTCGGTCTCCTCGCCCTTCTTGCCGGCTTCCTCGCCGAGCAGGGTCAGGCGCGGACGCAAGTCCTCCTTCTTCGAGCGGCCGGTGGCGCGGTACTCGGTGACGACGCGCTGGGCGATGCCGGTGGCCTCGTCGACGCGCTCCTCCATCGTCTTGCCTTCGACCAGGTCCTGGTAGCGGACCACGCCCGACTGCTCGGTGATGATCGGCAGGGTGAACGGATCCCATTCGGCGAGCCGCTGCCCTTCCTTCACCTTGGCGCCGTCCTCGAACATCAGCACGGTGCCGTAGGGCACGCGATGAATCGCGCGCTCGCGGCCCTCGGCGTCGATCACCGCCAGCTCGCCGTTGCGGGCGAGCGACAGGCGGCGGCCGCGCTTGTCGACGATCGTCGGCATGTCGCGGTACTCGACCTTGCCGTCGCTGATCGATTCGAGGTGGCTGGTCTCGTTGACCTGCGCCGCGCCGCCGATGTGGAACGTGCGCATGGTCAGCTGCGTGCCGGGCTCGCCGATCGACTGCGCGGCGATCACGCCGACCGCCTCGCCGATGTTGACCGGCGTGCCGCGGGCGAGGTCGCGCCCGTAGCACTTGCCGCACACGCCCTGCTCGGCCTCGCACACCAGCGGGCTGCGGATCTTGGCCGACTGGACCTCGGCTTCCTCGACCGCCTTGACCATCGGCTCGTCGAGCAGCGTGCCCGACTTGACGATGACCTCGCCGGTCTTGGCGTTGACCAGGTCCTCGGCGGTGGTGCGGCCGAGGATGCGCTCGCCGAGCGAGGCGATGACCGAGCCGCCCTGGATGATCGCGCGCATCTCGAGCGCGCGCTCGGTGCCGCAGTCCTCCTCGATGACGACGCAGTCCTGCGACACGTCGACCAGGCGGCGGGTCAGGTAGCCCGAGTTCGCCGTCTTGAGCGCGGTGTCGGCGAGGCCCTTGCGGGCGCCGTGGGTCGAGTTGAAGTACTCGAGCACGGTCAGGCCTTCCTTGAAGTTCGAGATGATCGGGGTCTCGATGATCTCGCCCGACGGCTTGGCCATCAGCCCGCGCATGCCGGCGAGCTGCTTCATCTGCGCCGGCGAGCCGCGCGCGCCCGAGTGGCTCATCATGTAGATCGAGTTCGGCTGCTCCTGGCGGCCGTGCTCGTCCTTCTTCACCCCGGCGATCTCGCGCATCATGTCGCCCGCCACCTGGTCGCCGCAGCGGCTCCAGGCGTCGATCACCTTGTTGTACTTCTCCTGCTGGGTGATGAACCCGTCCTGGTACTGCTGCTCGTAGTCGGCGACGAGGGCCTTGGTCTCCTCGATCTTCGCTTCCTTCGAGTCCGGAATGATCATGTCGTCCTTGCCGAACGAGATGCCGGCCTTGAACGCGTGGCGGAAGCCGAGCGCCATGATCGCGTCGGCGAACAGCACCGTGTCCTTCTGCCCGGTGTGGCGATAGACTTGGTCGATGACGTCGCCGATCTCCTTCTTGGTGAGGAGGCGGTTGACGATCTCGAACGGCACCGTGTGGTTCTTCGGCAGGCATTCGCCGATCAGCATGCGGCCCGGCGTCGTGTCGACGCGCTTCATGTACTCGTTGCCCTGCTCGTCGGTCTGCGGGACGCGGCTGACGATCTTCGAGTGCAGCGTCACCGCGCCGACATGGAGCGCCTGGTGGACCTCGGCGATGTCGGCCACGATCATGCCCTCGCCGGGCTGGCCTTCCATCTCCATCGACAGGTAGTAGAGGCCGAGCACCATGTCCTGCGAGGGGACGATGATCGGCTTGCCGTTGGCCGGGCTGAGGATGTTGTTGGTGCTCATCATCAGCACGCGCGCCTCGAGCTGTGCCTCGAGGCTCAGCGGCACGTGCACGGCCATCTGGTCGCCGTCGAAATCGGCGTTGAACGCCGAGCAGACCAGCGGGTGGAGCTGGATCGCCTTGCCTTCGATCAGCACCGGCTCGAACGCCTGGATGCCGAGGCGGTGGAGCGTCGGCGCGCGGTTGAGCAGCACCGGGTGCTCGCGGATCACCTCGTCGAGGATGTCCCAGACTTCCTTGCGCTCCTTCTCGACCCACTTCTTGGCTTGCTTGAGGGTCATCGAGAGACCCTTGGCGTCGAGGCGGGCGTAGATGAACGGCTTGAACAGCTCGAGCGCCATCTTCTTCGGCAGGCCGCACTGGTGCAGCTTGAGCTCCGGACCGGTGACGATGACCGAACGCCCCGAATAGTCGACGCGCTTGCCGAGCAGGTTCTGGCGGAAGCGGCCCTGCTTGCCCTTGAGCATGTCGCTGAGCGACTTGAGCGGGCGCTTGTTGGCGCCGGTGATCACCCGGCCGCGGCGGCCGTTGTCGAACAGCGCGTCGACCGCTTCCTGCAGCATGCGCTTCTCGTTGCGGACGATGATGTCCGGCGCGCGCAGCTCCATCAGCCGCTTGAGGCGGTTGTTGCGGTTGATCACGCGGCGGTAGAGGTCGTTGAGGTCCGAGGTCGCGAAGCGGCCGCCGTCGAGCGGGACCAGCGGGCGCAGCTCCGGCGGGATGACCGGGACCACGTCGAGGATCATCCATTCGGGGCGGTTGCCGCTCTCGATGAAGCTCTCGACGACCTTGAGCCGCTTGATGATCTTCTTCGGCTTGAGCGTCGACTTGGTCTCGGCCAGCTCCTTGAGCAGGTCTTCCTTCTCCTGGTCGAGGTCGAGGTCGATCAGCATCTGCTTGACCGCCTCGGCGCCGATGCCGGCGGTGAAGGCGTCCTCGCCGTACTCGTCCTGCGCGTCGAGCAGCTCGTCCTCGGTGAGCAGCTGGAACTTCTCGAGCGGGGTCAGGCCCGGCTCGGTGACGATGTAGCTCTCGAAGTAGAGCACGCGCTCGAGCTGCTTCAATTGCATGTCGAGCAGCAGGCCGATGCGGCTCGGCAGCGACTTGAGGAACCAGATGTGCGCGACCGGTGCGGCCAGCTCGATGTGGCCCATGCGCTCGCGGCGGACCTTGGTCACGGTCACCTCGACGCCGCACTTCTCGCACACCACGCCCTTGTACTTCATGCGCTTGTACTTGCCGCACAGGCACTCGTAGTCCTTCACCGGACCGAAGATGCGCGCGCAGAACAACCCGTCACGCTCGGGCTTGAACGTGCGGTAGTTGATCGTCTCGGGCTTCTTGATCTCGCCGAACGACCAGCTGCGGATGCGCTCCGGAGAGGCGATCCCGATCTGGATCTGGTCGAACGTCTCGGGCTTGGCGAGCTGGTTGGTGAATTTGGTCAGTTCGTTCATTTTTCAAATCCCTTGAGGGGAAAATCCTGGAGCGGAAGAGGCGGCCGGCGCTTTAGACGCGCGAATCCCGATTACTCCGCCGCCTCCGGCCACTGGTCCTCGTCGTCCTCGCCTTCGTGGAGCGAGGACAATTCGACGTTGAGGCCGAGCGAGCGCATTTCCTTGACGAGCACGTTGAAGCTCTCCGGGATGCCGGCCTCGAAGGTGTCGTCGCCCTTGACGATAGCTTCGTAGACCTTGGTCCGGCCGACCACGTCGTCGGACTTCACGGTGAGCATCTCCTGCAGCGTGTAGGCGGCGCCGTAAGCCTGCAGCGCCCACACCTCCATCTCGCCGAAGCGCTGGCCGCCGAACTGCGCCTTGCCGCCCAACGGCTGCTGGGTGACGAGCGAGTACGGACCGATCGAGCGGGCGTGGATCTTGTCGTCGACCAGGTGGTGCAGCTTGAGCATGTAGATGTAGCCCACGGTCACCTTGCGGTCGAACGCCTCGCCCGAGCGGCCGTCGTAGAGCGTCACCTGGCCCGAGGTCGGCAGGCCGGCCTTCTCGAGCATCGCCGAGACGTCGGGCTCGCGCGCGCCGTCGAACACCGGGGTGCCCATCGGCACGCCGGCCTTCACGTTCTCGACCAGCTCGACGATCTCCTCGGTCGAGCGGGCGTCGAGCTCGGCGTGGTACTGCGGACCGTAGATGTCCTTCAGCTTGTCGACCACCGCGGCCGGCGGCTTAGCGGCCGCCGGATCGGGGTTGGCCTCGCGCCATTCCTCGAGCGCCGCGGCGACCTGCTGGCCGAGACCGCGCGCGGCCATCCCGAGGTGGGTCTCGAAGATCTGCCCGACATTCATCCGGCTCGGCACGCCGAGCGGGTTGAGCACCACGTCGACCGGAGTGCCGTCCTCGAGGAACGGCATGTCCTCGGCCGGCAGGATGCGGCTGATGACGCCCTTGTTGCCGTGGCGGCCGGCCATCTTGTCGCCCGGCTGCAGCTTGCGCTTCACCGCGACGAACACCTTGACCATCTTGAGCACGCCCGGGGCCAGCTCGTCGCCGCGCTCGAGCTTCTCCTTGCGGTCCTCGAACTTGTCCTTGATGCGCTTGACGGCCTCGTCGTACTGGCCCTTGACCGCCTCGAGCTGCGCCTGGACGGCGTCGTCGGCGACGGCGAACTTGAACCATTCGTAGCGGTCGACCGATTCGAGCACCGCGGCGTCGATCTTGGCGCCCTTCTTGGCGCCCTTCGGCGCGGCCGAGGCGACCTGGCCTTCGAGCATCTCGCGCAGACGGTTGTAGGTCGCCCGGTTGAGGATGTTGCGCTCGTCCTCGCTGTCCTTCTTGAGGCGTTCGATCTCCTCGTTCTGGATCGCCCGGGTACGGTCGTCGATCTCGATGCCGTGGCGGTTGAACACCCGCACCTCGACGATCGTGCCGGTGACGCCCGGCGGCAGCCGCAGCGAGGTGTCGCGCACGTCGCTGGCCTTCTCGCCGAAGATCGCCCGCAGCAGCTTCTCTTCCGGGGTCATCGGGCTTTCGCCCTTCGGCGTGATCTTGCCGACGAGGATGTCGCCCGGGTGCACTTCGGCGCCGATGTAGACGATGCCCGCCTCGTCGAGGTTGCGCAGCGCTTCCTCGCCGACGTTGGGGATGTCGCGGGTGATGTCCTCCGGCCCGAGCTTGGTGTCGCGGGCCATGACCTCGAACTCCTCGATGTGGATCGAGGTGAACACGTCGTCCTTGACGATGCGCTCCGAGATCAGGATCGAATCCTCGTAGTTGTAGCCGTTCCACGGCATGAACGCGACGAGGCTGTTGCGCCCCAGCGCCAGCTCGCCGAGATCGGTCGAGGGACCGTCGGCGATGATGTCGCCCTGCTCGACGACGTCGCCGACCTTCACCAGCGGGCGCTGGTTGATGCAGGTGTTCTGGTTCGAGCGCTGGAACTTCTGCAGGTTGTAGATGTCGACGCCCGGGTTGCCGGCATCGACCTCGCCCGAGGCGCGCACCACGATGCGGGTCGCGTCGACCTGGTCGACCACGCCCGAGCGGGTGGCGGAGATCGCCGCGCCCGAATCGCGCGCCACGGTCTCTTCCATGCCGGTGCCGACGAACGGCGCCTCGGCGCGCAGCAGCGGCACCGCCTGGCGCTGCATGTTCGAGCCCATCAGCGCGCGGTTGGCGTCGTCGTTCTCGAGGAACGGGATCAGCGACGCGGCGACCGAGACGAGCTGCTTGGGGCTGACGTCCATCAGCGTGACGTTCTCGCGCGGGCTCATCACGAACTCGCCGTTCTGGCGCGCCGAGACCAGCTCGTCGACGAAGTGGCGGTCCTTGTCGAGGTCGGCCGACGCTTGCGCGACGGTGTGCTTCTGCTCCTCCATCGCCGACAGGTAGGTGACCTCGCCGGTGACCTTGCCGTCGACGATCGTGCGGTAAGGCGTCTCGATGAAGCCGTACTTGTTGACCCGCGCGAACGTCGACAGCGAGTTGATCAGGCCGATGTTCGGGCCTTCCGGGGTCTCGATCGGACAGATCCGGCCGTAGTGGGTCGGATGGACGTCGCGCACCTCGAAGCCGGCGCGCTCGCGGGTCAGGCCGCCCGGCCCGAGCGCCGAGACGCGGCGCTTGTGGGTGACCTCGGAGAGCGGGTTGGTCTGGTCCATGAACTGGCTGAGCTGCGAGCTGCCGAAGAACTCGCGCACCGCGGCCACCGCCGGCTTGGCGTTGATCAGGTCGTTGGGCATCACGGTCGACACGTCGACCGAGCTCATCCGCTCCTTGACCGCGCGCTCCATGCGCAGCAGGCCGACGCGGTACTGGTTCTCGAGCAGCTCGCCGACCGAGCGGACGCGGCGGTTGCCGAGGTTGTCGATGTCGTCGACCTCGCCCTTGCCGTCCTTCAGGTTCACCAGCTCCTTGACCACCGCGAGGATGTCTTCCTTGCGCAGCGTGGTCACGGTGTCCTCGGCGTCGAGGCCGAGGCGCATGTTGAGCTTGACGCGGCCGACGGCCGACAGGTCGTAGCGCTCGGCGTCGAAGAACAGGCCCTCGAACAGCGCCTCGGCGGTCTCCTTGGTCGGCGGCTCGCCCGGGCGCATGACCTTGTAGATCGCCTCGAGGCCTTCCTCGCGGTTCTCGGCCTTGTCGGCCTGCAGCGTGTTGCGGATCCACGCGCCGGTGCTGACGTGGTCGATGTCGAGCAGGTCGAGCCGGTCGATCCCGGCCTTGTCGAGCTTCTCGAGGTTGTCCGGCGACACTTCCTCGCCGGCCTCGATGTAGATGCGCCCGGTGCTCTCGTCGATCAGGTCGCGCGCGGAGTAGCGGCCGAACACTTCCTCGGTCGGGATCAGCAGCGTCTGCAGGCCGTCCTTGGCCGCCTTGTTGGCGGCGCGCGGGCTGACCTTCTGGTTGGCGGGGAACACTTCCTCGCCGGTCTTGGCGTCGACCAGCGCGAAGCCCGGCTTGGCGTTGCGCCACTGCTCGGGGACGAACGGAATCTCCCACCCGTCGGCGCCGCGCTTCCAGGTGACGTTGTTGTAGAAGTAGGCGAGGATGTCCTCGGCATCGAGGCCCAGCGCATAGAGCAGCGCGGTGACCGGCAGCTTGCGCTTGCGGTCGATGCGGACGTTGACGATGTCCTTGGCGTCGAACTCGAAGTCGAGCCACGAGCCGCGATAGGGGATGACCCGCGCGGCGAACAGGAACTTGCCCGAGGAGTGGGTCTTGCCGCGGTCGTGGTCGAACAGCACGCCGGGGCTGCGGTGCATCTGCGAGACGATGACGCGCTCGGTGCCGTTGATGATGAACGTGCCGTTCTCGGTCATGAGCGGCATGTCGCCCATGTAGACGTCCTGCTCCTTGATATCGAGCACGGAGCGGGTCTCGGTCTCCTGGTCGACCTCGAACACGATCAGCCGCAGCGTGACCTTCATCGGCGCCGCGTAGGTGATGCCGCGCTGGCGGCACTCGACGGTGTCGTACTTCGGGTCCTCGAGCTCGTAGTGGACGAAGTCGAGCTCGGCGGTGCCGGCGAAGTCGCGGATCGGGAACACGCTGCGCAGGGTCTTCTCGAGGCCCGAGACGTAGCCGGTGTCCTTGTCCGAACGGAGGAACTGCTCGTAGCTCTCGCGCTGGACCTCGATCAGGTTCGGCATCTGCACCACTTCGTGGATGTCGCCGAAGATCTTGCGGATGCGCTTCTTCTTGCTGCTCGGAGCCGCAGGAGCCTGGGGGGCGGCAGTCGCCTTTTTCGCCATGGGAGAGTTTCGCCTCTTGATCGCTGGCCGGCGGCACGCCGGCGGGAAAAATGTCGCTGGCGGATGCGCGAGACGCGTGAAGGCCGCAGCGTCGACGCGCCTTTCGGCCCACCCGGCTGCAGCTCGCATGTCTCACGGAAACCAGGGCTTCCTTCCGTGACGGGCCCCCGCGTCAGGCCCGCCTTGCTCGAAGCTCCATGGCAAGGGCGCGCATATAGGTACCGGCCCGGCGTCTGTCAAACGCCCATCCGCGCGGCGGAAAACGGCACGGTTCGCGGATCACGCTGACCGCGCCGGCCGGGCGCACCGGCCTGACGCTGGCCAACGTCTCGATCCTCAGGACCGGCACGGCCAGGGCGATCCGCGTCTCGACCCTCGCGGCGATCTGCCGCGAGCTCGAGTGCCAGCCGGGCCAGCTGCTCGGCTCGGGGCGAAGCGCGGATCAGGGGCGCTAGAAGAAGTAGGCGACGGCCAGGATGATCAGGATCAGCGTGCCCAGCCCAATGACGACCGGTCGGCCCATGTCTCTTCTCCTTGATGACGAGGTCGGGAGGACAGCGGCCGGCCGCTCGAACGGTTCCCGAACCTTGACTTCCCCGCCGATCTGGCTAATGGCGCGCCCCGACCGCTGGGCCCGACGGCTTGGGGGTCGACCGTCCGAGACAGTTGGTGGGGCTCGCCCCTTAATGTCCAGCCTAGGCGGGGAACAGAGATTTCCGGCGGCGCTGTGGCGCCGTCTCACGCGTTTCGGCGCGCTCCTTCCCCATCGCGGACTCGCCCGTTCCGGCTCGCCGGGGCGGCAAACGTAGCCGGTCGCGCGCAACCCCTTACGCGCGCGATCACATGTGAAGGAGTATGGCATGGATCGTTCGCAGAAAGCCGAGTCGGTCGCAGCCCTCAACGCGGTCTTCAACGAGGTCGGGCTGGTGGTCGTCACCCGCAACCTCGGCCTGTCGGTGGCCCAGTCCACCGCCTTGCGCTCGAAGATGCGCGACGCGGGCGCGTCCTACAAGGTTGCGAAGAACCGCCTCGCCAAGCTCGCCCTGAAGGACACGCCGTACGAAGGGCTGGAGGAACACCTCTCCGGCCCGACCGCGCTTGCCTGGTCGACCGACCCGATCGCTGCCGCCAAGGCCGCGGTCGAGTTCGCCAAGACCAACGACAAGCTCGAGATCGTCGGCGGTGCGATGGGCGCCACGCCGCTCAACGCCGAAGGGATCAAGGCGCTCGCCTCGATGCCTTCGCTCGACGAGCTGCGCGGCAAGATCGTGGGCCTGATCAACGCCCCGGCGACCAAGGTCGTCCAGTTGGTCAACGCCCCCGCGAGCAAGCTGGCCCGCGTCTTCGGCGCCTATGGCGCCAAGGAAGCGGCATAAGCGGTTTTTCCCGAATTCTCGAATTCCCGGTCCCGAGCGCGTCGACGGACCGGTCCATCATTTGAACGGAGTATTTTGACATGGCCGATATCGCCAAGCTCGTTGAAGACCTGTCGCAGCTGACCGTCATGGAAGCTGCCGAACTCGCCAAGGCGCTCGAAGAGGCGTGGGGCGTTTCCGCCGCCGCCGCGGTCGCCGTCGCCGCCCCCGCGGGTGGTGGCGCCGCCGCCGAGGCCGCCGAGGAGAAGACCGAGTTCGACGTCATCCTGACCGGTGACGGCGGCAAGAAGATCCAGGTGATCAAGGAAGTCCGCGCGATCACCGCGCTGGGCCTGACCGAAGCCAAGACCCTCGTCGAGAGCGCCCCCAAGGCGATCAAGGAAGGGGTCAACAAGGCCGAGGCCGAAGAGATCAAGGCCAAGATCGAAGCCGCCGGCGGCACCGTCGAGGTCAAGTAAGCTTCGACCGCAGCGGTCGAACGGAAAGGGCGGCGCCGCAAGGCGCCGCCCTTTTGCGTTGCCGGGCAGGGGGCTAGAGGGCTTGCATGTCGCTGCTGCCGATCGCCAACGGAATATGGTGCGTGAACGGTCGCTTCCGCACGCCGTTCTTCACCGGCAGCGTGCGGATGAGCGCGGTCGCGGGCGACGGCGGAACGGTGCTCTACTCGCCGGTGGCGTTGGCGCCCGCGGACGTCGCCGCGCTCGAGGCGCTCGGCCCGGTGGCGGCGATCGTCGCGCCGAACCTCGTCCACCACTTGTACTTGCGCGCGGCGGCCGAGGCCTTCCCGGCCGCCCGGGTGTTCGTCCCGGCGGGCCTCGAGGCCAAGATCGGGCCGGTGCCGCGGGCCGAGACGATGACTCGCGAACGGCCGCCGGTGTTGCCCGGCGGAATCGACCACTTCATCTTCGAGCGTCACGCGATCCGCGAGACGATGCTGTTCCATCGCCCCACCCGGACGCTGGTCACGGCCGACCTGCTCTACAACTACCAGCCCGAGCACGGCGCGGGCGAGAAGGCGTTCTTCCGGCTGATCGGCAATTACGGCGCGCCCAAGGTCGCGTTCTACCATCGCTTCGCGCTGCGCGGAAAGGACGCCGTGGCCGAGCTCGTGGCGCAAGTGCGCCAGTGGGCGCCGCGCCGCATCGTCATGGGCCACGGGCGGATCATCGAGGACGGCGACGCGGCCGGGATCTTCGCCGCCGCGTGGCGGCGCTTCGGCTGATCAGGCGCCGCTGTCGCTGCCGTCGCGGTTGGCGTCGCGGCCGCGGTCGTCCTCGCTCTGGTGCCGGTTCGGGCGGGCGTCCTGCTGAGCTTCCTGCTGGCGGGTCGCCTCGTCCTCGCGATGCGGCGGCATCTCGCCGCGCTGGCGGTTCTGGTCCACGATTTGTCTCCTGCGGGTGAACCGTCGACCAACGCCCCGCGGCCCGGTTGGTGCCGGAACCACAGCCGCCGGCTGCGGTTCTCTCGGCGATGGCCTCAGCCTTGCTCCTCGCCGCGGCAGCCGCAGCCGGCAGCGCTTCGCCCGGCCCGCCGCCCGACGTCGCCATCGGCGCCAGCGTCCGCATCCGCGAGCTGAAGATCGAGCAGCAGGGCCGCGCCAGCGCCCGGGTGTTCGTCGAGCCGTCGGCCGGCGAGCGGATCGAGGTCGAGCGCAACCTGCCGAAGGGCCGCACCCGCTACCGCAACCTCGAGCTCGAGGTGAACGTCGAGGCGCGGCTCGCCGATCCGCGCGGCGCGGCCGCGGACGCCACTTCCACGCCAGCCGAACCAGCCACAGGGGACCGACCATGACACTGCGCCACGCCACGCTCGCCGCTTCCGCCCTCGCCGCCCTGGCGATCGCCAGCCCGGCGCAGGCGCAGGACGACCGCGGGCGGGCCGCGGCCAACAGCCCGGCGGTGGCGATCCTCAACGCGGTGCCGGCCGACCAGCAGCCCGACGTGGTGCTCGACATCCCCAACCTGTCGGTCGAGCAGATCACGCTCGAGGTCCAGGGGCTCGAGGCCCACGTCGCGCTCGACGCGCAGCTAGCCGACCTGCTCAAGCTGACCGCGGGCGCCGACGTCACGCTCGAATCGGTCAAGCTCGACATCAAAGGCGTGCAGGCCCAGGCCGCGCTCATCGTGCGGCTCGACAACGTCCGCGCGATCATCGAGCGGACGCTGCAGACGCTCGACAACAACCCGCAGATCATCACCCAGCTGACCGGCACCATCGACAATGCGGTCAACGTCACCGGCGGGGTGGTCAACAACACCGTCGACACGGTCGGCGACCTGACCCAGGGCCTGTTGCGCTCGGGCGCGGTGCTCGATCTCGCCCGCAGCGGCCTGTCGACGGTCAGCCAGACGGTCAACGCCGCCGGCGAGACGGTCCGCCGCGTGCGGGCCAGCGACGGCGCGCTCTACGAGGTGGTCACCGACGCCGCCAACCGCATCCTGCGCTCGAGCCGCGTCGCCGGCTAGGCGATCCGCCAGCGCACCGGCCGGATCGTCGCGCACGCCGGGCTGCCGTCCTTGGCGGTGCCGCTGATCGTGCCTTCCAGCACCCCGCCGGCGATCGCGCGCTCGAGCAGACCCGCGTCGATGTCGTGGATGTCGATCTTCATCCGCCGGGTCCACGGCGAAAGGCGCTGCCCGGCGGCCTGGCCCACGCGGACATAGACGAACCGCCGCACCGGGCCCTCGCGGCGCACTTGCTTGCCGAAGAACTTCGGCCCCGGCGCCACGCGCAACGGGAACTCGAACACGAGCGGCTCGCCGGCCCGCGACTGCTTGGGATCGAGCGGGGCGTCGTCTTCCTGCAGGCTGTGCCGCACCCCGGGGACCGGCTGCTCGATGACGAGGCGCGCGCGGATCTCGCTCTGCTCCGCGCGCGCCATCGCCAGGGTCTCAGAGCGTGCGCAAGTAGGCGATCATCGCCTGGCGCTTGGCGGCGTCCTTGAGCCCCGGGTAGGCCATCTTGGTCCCCGGGACGACGCCCTTGGGATCGGCCAGGTAGCGGTCGAGGTTGGCCTGGTTCCAGGTCAGCGCGGAATTCTCCATCGCCTCGGAATAGTCGAACGCGGCGACGTGGCCGGCCCGCGCCCCGAACACCCCGGCGAGCGTCGGGCCGATGCCGTTCTTGCCCGGCTCGGTGCTGTGGCACGCGGCGCAGACGGCGAACTCCGCCGGCTTGGCGGCGGCGGCGGTGGTGGCGGTCGGCGTCGGCGACGGCGTTGGCGTAGCGCTCGGCGTCTCGCTCGGCGCAGGCTCGGGCGTCTCGCTCGCGGCGGGCGTGGCGCCGGTGGCGGGCGTCGCGGTCTCGACCGGCGCTGGGGTGTCGCTGACGGCCACCTCGTCGGCGCCTTCCTCGTCGCCGCCGCACGCCGTCAGGGCAAGCAGCAGCGCCAGCGCGGTGGCGGAAGTCGGAGCGAGTGTCATCGGCGGTGTTCCCCAAGCTGGCGGCGCGTTCGGCGACGCTCCTATCGCCGGTTTGAACGCACGAAAAGGGCTTGTGGCTCCTCCGCCGCAGGCGCCGGGCATTATTTTCGGGCGACCCCGGCGGCGCTTCCCCGCGGGCCCCGACGGGCCTATCCGGGCCGGCTTCATGTTCGACGAGTCTCCCTCGACCTGGCGCGGCGAGCTGGCCGCGACGCTCAGGCTCGCCGCCCCGCTGGCGGCGGCGAACCTGCTGCAGATGCTCGTCTATGCGATCGACGTGATCTTCGTCGCCCGGTTGGGGGAGGAGGCGCTGGCCGCCTCGAGCCTGTCGCTGTCGCTGTTCGGCCTGCTGATGTGGTGCTTCTCCGGGCTGACCGGGATGGTCGCGGCGTTGATCGCCGCCGAGCTCGGCCGCCGCCGCCACGCGGTGCGCGAGGTCCGCCGCAGCACCCGGATGGCGCTGTGGCTCGGGCTCGCCTGCGGCCTCGCGGGCATGGTGGCATGCCTGTTCGGGCGCGAGATCATGCTGCTCGCCGGCCAGGCGCCGGCGATCGCCGAGGCCGCGGGCCGGTTCCTGCGGGTGATCATGTGGGCGATGGTGCCGATGATCTTCGCCAACGTGCTGCGCAGCGTCGTCTCGGCGCTCGGCCGGCCGATCTTCGCCACCGCCATCACCGCGCTGGCGATCGGCGTCGCCGCGCTCGGCAACTACGCGTTCGTGTTCGGCCGGTTGGGGGCGCCGGCGTGGGGCCTCGAAGGCTCGGCGCTGGCCAGCGTGCTGACCGCGCTGTTCATGCTCGCCGCCTATGTCGTCGCGATCCGCTCGGACCGGCGGCTGCGGCGCTATCGCCTGTTCGGCAACTGGTGGCGGCCCGAATGGCAGCGGCTGCGCGAGCTGCTCCGCACCGGCCTGCCGGTGGCGGCGACGATCCTCGCCGAGGCCGGGCTGTTCAGCGGCGCGGCGTTCCTGATGGGGCTGATCGGCGCCTCGCAGCTCGCCGGGCACACGATCGCGCTGCAGGTTGCCGCGCTCGCCTTCCAGGTGCCGTTCGGCATCGGCCAGGCGGCGACCATCCGCGTCGGCTACCACTACGGCGCGGGCGACCGGGCGGCGGTCGGCCGCGCCGGGTGGGCGGCGATCCTCACCGGCACCGGGTTCATGGCGCTGACCGCTGCCCTGATGCTGTTCGCCCCGCGGCTGGTGCTCGGCATCTACGTCGACACCGCGGCCGCGGCCAACGCCGCGCTGATGGGCTTCGCCGTGCAGTTCATGGTCGTCGCCGCGGCGTTCCAGCTGTTCGACGGGATGCAGGCCGTCGCCGCCGGCGCGCTGCGCGGGTTGCAGGACACGCGCACGCCGATGCTGTTCGCGCTGTTCGGCTACTGGATCCCCGGACTCGGCACCGCGGTGGCGCTCGGCTTCTTCACCCCGCTCGCCGGGCTCGGCATCTGGATCGGGCTCGCGGTCGGCCTCGTCGTCGTCGCGCTGCTGATGATCCAGCGCTGGGCCCGCCGCGCCCGTCTCGGGCTGCTACCGGGCTGACGCAAATTTTGTTGCTTAACGGGAGTTGACGGCCACTGGCCCGCCAACCATATGCGCGCCGCTGGCACTCTCGAGGGGAGAGTGCCAATACGTATCACCAACCTGAGGAAGAGGTCATCAACATGGCATTCCGTCCGCTGCACGACCGCGTTCTGGTCCGCCGCATCGAGGCCGAGGAAAAGACGGCCGGCGGCATCATCATCCCCGACAGCGCCAAGGAGAAGCCGAGCGAGGGCGAGATCGTCGCCGTCGGCACCGGCACCCGCGCCGAAGACGGCAAGGTCACCCCGCTCGACGTCAAGGCCGGCGACCGCGTGCTGTTCGGCAAGTGGTCCGGCACCGAGGTCAAGCTCGACGGCGAGGACCTGCTGATCATGAAGGAAAGCGACATCATGGGCATCGTCGGCTGAACGCCGGACTTCTCGCCCAGGACACTGTCAACCCGTCAACTTCGTAACACGAAAGGTTTGCCACCATGGCTGCCAAGGACGTCAAATTCTCCCGCGACGCGCGCGAGCGCATCCTCAAGGGCGTCGACACGCTCGCCAACGCCGTCAAGGTGACGCTCGGCCCCAAGGGCCGCAACGTCGTCCTCGACAAGAGCTTCGGCGCGCCCCGCATCACCAAGGACGGCGTCACCGTCGCCAAGGAGATCGAGCTCAAGGACAAGTTCGAGAACATGGGCGCGCAGATGCTGCGCGAGGTGGCCTCGAAGACCAACGACATCGCCGGCGACGGCACCACCACCGCGACCGTGCTCGCCCAGGCGATCGTCCGCGAGGGCATGACCTCGGTCGCCGCGGGCATCAACCCGATGGACTTGAAGCGCGGCATCGACCTCGCCGTGACCAAGGTCGTCGAGAATCTGCAGTCGCGCTCGAAGGAAGTCGCCGGCTCGGCCGAGATCGCCCAGGTCGGCATCATCTCCGCCAACGGCGACCGCGAGGTCGGCGAGAAGATCGCCGAGGCGATGGAGAAGGTCGGCAAGGAAGGCGTCATCACCGTCGAGGAGGCCAAGGGCCTCGAGTTCGAGCTCGACGTGGTCGAGGGCATGCAGTTCGACCGCGGCTACCTCAGCCCCTACTTCGTCACCAACGCCGAGAAGATGGTCGTCGAGCTGGATAACCCGTACATCCTGATCCACGAGAAGAAGCTGTCGAACCTGCAGTCGATGCTGCCGATCCTCGAGGCCGTGGTGCAGTCGGGCCGTCCGCTGCTGATCATCGCCGAGGACATCGAGGGCGAGGCGCTCGCCACCCTCGTGGTCAACAAGCTGCGCGGCGGCCTCAAGGTCGCGGCGGTCAAGGCGCCGGGCTTCGGCGATCGCCGCAAGGCGATGCTGCAGGACATCGCGATCCTGACCAAGGGCGAGATGATCTCCGAGGACCTCGGTATCAAGCTCGAGAACGTCACCGTCGGCATGCTCGGCGAAGCCAAGCGCGTGACCATCGACAAGGACAACACCACGATCGTCGACGGCGCCGGCGACGGCACCGACATCAAGGCCCGGGTCGAGCAGATCCGCGCCCAGATCGAGACCACGACGAGCGACTACGACAAGGAGAAGCTGCAGGAGCGGCTGGCCAAGCTGGCCGGCGGCGTGGCGGTGATCAAGGTCGGCGGGGCGTCCGAGATCGAGGTCAAGGAGCGCAAGGACCGCGTCGACGACGCGCTCCATGCGACCCGCGCCGCGGTCGAGGAAGGCATCGTCCCGGGCGGCGGCACCGCGCTGCTCTACGCCACCAAGGCCCTCGACGGCTTCAAGGGCGCCAACGACGACCAGACCCGCGGCATCGACATCGTTCGCAAGGCGATCCAGTCGCCGGTCCGCCAGATCGCCGAGAACGCCGGCCACGACGGCGCGGTGGTCGCCGGCAACTTGCTGCGCGAAGCCGACGAGACGCAGGGCTTCAACGCCCAGACCGACACCTACGAGAACCTCGTCCAGGCCGGCGTGATCGACCCGACCAAGGTCGTCCGCACCGCGCTGCAGGACGCGGCCTCGGTCGCCGGCCTGCTGATCACCACCGAAGCGGCGATCAGCGAGCTGCCGGAAGACAAGCCGGCGATGGGCGGCGGCGGCGGCATGCCCGACATGGGCGGCATGGGCTTCTAACGCCCGCCGCGATAGCCGATGCAAGAAAGGCCGGGGGAGCGATCCTCCGGCCTTTTTTCGTTGCGGGATAGGGCCTTAGCTATTGAGCGGTGCCCCGAACGCAGCTTACGATGGACCCGGCTACGCATGATTCGGGGGTGAATGTATGCGAAGCGCGATCCTCTACCTGGCCGCAGCGGCGGCCGTCGTCGCACCGGCTCAGGCCACGCCGCAGGCGCCGCCCCCCGTTCGCTACTTCGAAACCGTGTGCGGCGCGCTGGGCGCGATCGAAGACGCGTGTGGCATGGCCCAGGCCGCGGCGGAGCTGCTTTCGCCGACTTACGAAAACGACAAACGCGGCCGCGGCATCGCCCGGCTCGAACACCTGGGCTATGCAGCCGAGTACATCGCCGCGGGCGGCGGCCTGTTCCGCGACACCACCGACGTCTTCCTGGCCGCGCGCCGGGGAAGCGACCGGCTCTACATCGTGGTTACCGGGACCGAGAGCACGCGCGACTGGTTCGAGAACCTCAAGGCGAAATCCTACACGACGCTTTGGCGCGACGGTTATTACTACACGCCGCCCGCCCACGCGGGCTTCCGCAGCGGCGTGCTCAACGTGCTTGGCGCTGTCCTGAAGCGGAACGAGTTCGACGAAACACCGCTGACCTGCGAGGCGGACGGCAGCGCGCGCGAGGGCGCCAGCCGGCTGACCGCGTTCCTGTGCCGCAGCCGCGTCCAAAGCAGCCCGTCGAGCCCGGTTTCGGTCGTGCTCATCGGGCACAGTCGCGGCGCCGCAATCGCCACCCTGGTCGCCCCGGCGTTCGCCGGCTACGAGATCAAGCTCGATGGTGAGCGTGCGGACGTCGCGCGGCAGGCCCACTGGCCGCTGGCATTCGGCGGATTGGTCGGGTTTGCGCCGCCCTACGCGCTGTACACCCGTACCGACGAGCAGGCGGGCATGCGCCTGCCGCCGGGTGCCCCCGATCAGTGGCAGGTCTACGGTCGGGCCGGTATTCTCGAGCGCACGATCACGTTCTACAACGAGCGCGACATCGTGCCGCAGCTTTCGCTGGGCCTCGGCCGGCAACTCGGTCATCGGTTCCGGATAACCGACACCTCCAAGATCGAGTACATGGGCTACGGCTCGCCCAACACGGTCAGCTTCATCGAGGCGCACGCGTCGGCCGGCTACTGCCACGACCTGCTGCTCGCGTTCGGCCGAGAGGATCGCGACAACCTTTATTGCGACGATCGAACCTATTCTGAGACTGGAGCGAAGTAACGGTCCCAGCGCGCGCGGCCGGCATTGCCATGCGCGGCGCGGGCGGCGATGACGGGGCGATGACCGCCGCGCTCGACCGCTTCCGCGCCGCCGTGATGGCCGACGAGCCGGCTCAGCAGCGGCTGGCGGCGATCGCCGATCCGGCGGAGTTCGTCCGCGCGGCGACGGAGTGGGCCGCCGGGCGCGGCCTGGCGCTGGCGGCCGACGACCTCGCCGCTGCGCTCGGCGCCGACCCGCTCGGCATCGGCCTGCTCGGCGAGGCGCCGCTGCGCGGCGCGAGCTGGCCGCCGCGCCAATGGATGCCGCTGCGCTATGCGCCGGAGGCCGCCGCGGTCGACTGGATTCACTTCGCCGGCCGGGCGCTCGCCGCGCCGCACTTCGAGGCCGACGTGCGCCCGCTCGCAGCGCGGCCGTTCAACCGGCTGTTCCGCTGGCGCACTGCGCTCGACGACTTCGTGCGGGCGCCGCGCGACGGCTCGCTGGTCCCGGACGGGTTCGTGTTCCACATGTCGCGTTGCGGCTCGACGCTCGTCGCGCAGATGCTCGCCGCGGTGCCCCATCACATCGTCGTCTCCGAAGCCGAGCCGCTCGACACCATGGTCCAGCTCGCCCGGATCGATCCGGCGCTCGCGCCCGCAGCCCATATCGAGGCCGTGCGGGCGATGGTCGCCGCGCTCGGCCGCGACCGCACGGGGGGCGCGCGGCGCTATTTCGTCAAGCTCGACAGCTGGCACGCGCTGGCGCTGCCGCTGTTCCGCGCGGCCTTCCCAGACACGCCGTGGGTGTTCCTCTATCGCGACCCGGTCGAGGTGCTCGCGTCGCACGAGCGGCGGCCCGGGCGGCAGACCGCTCCCGGCGCGCTGCTCGGCCACGCCGCCGGCTCGGCGGCCGCCGGCATCGAGCACACCGCGCAAGTGCTGGCGCGCACGTGCGAGGCGGCGGCCGACGCGCTCAGCCGCGGCGGCGGCTTGCTGGTCGACTACCGCGAGCTGCCCGAGGCGCTGTTCGCGCGCATCCTGCCGCATTTCGGCGCCGCGCCGGACGCGGCCGAGCGGGCGGCGATGGCCGCCGCCTCGCGGCGCGACGCCAAGGTCCCGGACACCGAGTTCGCGCCCGACAGCGAGGCCAAGCGCCGCCAGGCCGGCGACGCGGCTCGCGCGGCCGCCGGACGCCATCTCTCCGGCGTCCACGCCCGCTTGGAGGCGCTGCGCGCCGCGCCGTGAGCGCGCCCCGATGCAACCCTAACGCCGCTCGTCCGTTGGCAGGGTGAACGGCCGAGGAGACGATGCGATGAGAGTCCCGCACAACGCGCACGTGGCGCTGGTCGACGGCGAGCGGTTCGTGCTGATGCGCAACCGCGGCCAGCCGTTCGAGCCGCGGCTGGAGCCGCTGCGCGAGCTCGACCTCGAGCTGACCAACTCCAGCGCCGGGGTGCGCCACCAGGATCCGGCCGGGCAGCGCAACGGCAGCAACGACATCGACGAGCTGGCCCACGGCGCGGTCGCCGCCGAATGGCTCAACAAGCGCGCGCTGGCGGGCGAGATCGAGGCGCTGCTGGTGGTCGCCGAGCCGAAGATCCTCGGCGAGATGCGCAAGCATTTCCACGGCGAGCTGGAAGCGCGGATCGTCGGCGAGATTCCCAAGAACCTCGTCGGCGCGCCGGCCGACGCGGTGGCGCAGGCGCTCGTCAACGCCTGATCGCTTGCGCGGCTGGGTGCGCAAGCTGCTGAGGAGGCCGGCCATGGCCGAGCCCGAACGACTACGCGAGTGGATGGTCGAGCGCCACCTGAAGGCGCGCGGAATCGGCAACGCCGGCGTGCTCGCGGCGATGGGCGAAGTCCCGCGCGAGCGCTTCGTGCCCGAGCGGCTGCGCGAGTTCGCCTACGAGGACGGCCCGCTGCCGATCGGCGAGGAGCAGACCATCAGCCAGCCGTACATCGTCGCGCTGATGATCGAGGCGGCCGACGTCGCGCCCGGCGACCGGGTGCTCGAGGTCGGCGCCGGCTCGGGCTACGCCGCGGCGGTGATGAGCCGCATCGCCGGCGAGGTCTTCGCCATCGAGCGCCACCCCTCGCTCGCCGAATCGGCGCAGCGGCGGCTGCTCGAGCTCGGCTACGACAACGTCGCGGTGATCGCCGGCGACGGCAGCGGCGGCCTGCCCGACAAGGCCCCGTTCGACGCGATCCTGGTCGCCGCCGGGGGCGACAAGGTGCCCGAGCCGTTGAAGCGCCAGCTCGCCGTCGGCGGCCGGCTGGTCGTGCCGGTCGGCGACGAGGCGCTGCAGTCGCTGCTGTGCGTCACCCGCACCGGCGACGAGGCATGGAGCGAGGACAACCTCGGCGGGGTCCGCTTCGTGCCGCTGATCGGCGCGCACGGGCGGTGGGAGGACGGCAACCGGGCGGCGAGCAACCACCGCCCGGCGCGCGAGCTGACGCTCGCCCAGTGCATCGCCGAAGCCGCCGAGCCGCTGCCCGAGATCGACGATCCCGGGTTCGCCGCCGCCTTCGACCGGTTCGCCGACCGCCGCGTGGTGCTGCTCGGCGAGGCGAGCCACGGGACGCACGAGTTCTACGCCGCGCGCGCGGCGATCACCCGCCGCTTCGTCGAGCGGCACGGCTTCACCATCGTCGCGGCCGAGGCCGACTGGCCCGACGCCGCCGCGATCGACCGCTACATCCGCCACCGCGAACCGCGCCCGGAGGCCCCGCCGCCCTTCCAGCGATTCCCGACGTGGATGTGGCGCAACACCGTGATCGACCGCCTGGGGCACGACCTGCGCGCGCTCAATGCAGGCCGCGAGCCCGAGGCGATGGCCGGGTTCTACGGGCTCGACATCTACAACATGTCGGGCTCGATCGAGGCGGTGCTGGCCTATCTCGACGAGCACGACCCCGAAGCCGCCGCGGTCGCCCGCGAGCGCTACGGCTGCCTGACCCCGTGGCAGGCCGAGCCGGCGACCTACGGCCGCGCGGCGCTGACCCGCGGATATGCCGAGTGCGAGGCCGAAGTGATCGCGCAGTGCCGCGAGCTGCTCGAGCGCGCGCTCGAGGACGGGGAAGGGATGTTCGGCGCGGCGATGAACGCGCGCCTCGTCGCCTCGGCCGAGAAGTACTACCGGATCATGTACTACGGCGGCGCCGAGAGCTGGAACTTGCGCGACGCGCACATGGCCGACACGCTCGACCACTTGCTCGAGCAGGGCGGCCGGAGCTCGAAGGCGCTGGTGTGGGCGCACAACAGCCACATCGGCGACGCCCGCGCGACCGAGATGGGCCGGGTGCGCGGCGAGCACAACATCGGCCAGCTGGTCCGCGAGCGGTGGGGCGAGCAGGCGGCGCTGGTCGGCTTCGGCACGCACACCGGCACCGTCACCGCCGCCGACGACTGGGACAGCCCGCGCCGGACCAAGCGCGTGCTGCCGAGCCGGGCCGACAGCTACGAACGCCAGTGCCACGACAGCGGCGTGGGGCGCTTCCTGCTCGACCTCGGCGAAGGTAAGCACGAAGCGCTGCGCCGGCGCCTCGCCGAGCCGCGGCTCGAGCGCTTCATCGGCGTCATCTACCGTCCCGAGACCGAGCGCTGGAGCCACTACAGCGAGGCGGTGCTGCCCGAGCAGTTCGACGCCTTCGCATGGTTCGACGAGACCCGCGCGCTCGAGGCGCTCGGCCCGCCCGAGCCCGACCACGGCTTGCCCGAAACCTACCCGTTCGGGCTCTAGCCGAATTGTCACGGCCGCCGATCGAGGCTAACGTCGATCGGGTCGCGATGGAGGAACGGGCATGACCGAAGCCGAGACCGCCGCCACGCCGTGGCTCATCAAGGGCCGCGAGTACATGCACTGCAACTGCGCCTACGGCTGTCCGTGCCAGTTCAACGCCCTGCCGACCCACGGTCACTGCCAGGCCATCGGGGCGATCGATATCGAGCACGGGCGCCACGGCGACACCGACCTCTCGGGAATGCGGATTGCGATGATCGTCCGGTGGCCGGGCCCGATCCACGAGGGCAACGGCGAGGTCGTGCCGATTGTCGACGAGCGCGCCGACGAGCGCCAGCGCGAGGCACTGCTGCGCATTCTCGGCGGGCTCGACACGGTGCCCGGGGCGACGTTCTTCCAGGTCTTCTCGACGACCTTCAGCCAGGTCCACGAACCGGTGTTCGCCGAGATCGACCTCGCGGTCGACATCGACGGCCGCCGCGCGCGGATCGACGTGCCCGGCTATATCGAAGGTCGCGGCGAGCCGATCGTTAACCCGATCAGCGGCGCGGAGCACCATGCGCGGATCAATTTGCCGCACGGCTTCGAATACGACACCTGCGAGCTTGGGCGCGGCTGGGCGACGACGACCGGCCCGATCGAGCTCGGCCTGCGCGATTCGCACGCCCACTTCGCCGAGCTGCACATCACCGGGACCGGTGTCGTCCACTAACGGCCGCGAGCCGCTCCCGCTCGAACGGCTGCTGTCGCGGCCTGTGCTGGTCGCGTCAGCGGCCATCGTCGGCGCCGCGGCGCTGGCGTGGGCGTGGCTCGTCACGTGGCAGATGCCGGCCGGCGAGCCGATGGTCGGCATGCCCGGGATGGTCGTGTCGCCCGATCCGTGGAGCGCGGCGTACCTGCTGGCGACGTTCGCGATGTGGGCGCTGATGATGGTGGCGATGATGCTGCCCTCGGCGGCGCCGATGATCCTGCTCCACGCGCGCATCGACCGCGGCACCCCGGCGCAGCGGGCGCGCGACAGCGGGCTGTTCGTGCTCGCCTACCTGGCGGTGTGGACCGCGTTCTCGGCGCTGGCGGCGGCCGCCCAGGCGGCGCTGGTCGATGCCGGCGCGGCGGCTTCGGCGAGCCTCGCGCTCGGCGATCGCGCGCTCGCCGCCGGGCTGCTGCTCGCCGCCGCGCTGTGGCAATTGAGCCCGGGCAAGGCGGCGTGCTTGGCGCAGTGCCAGTCGCCGCTGCGGTTCGTCATGCGCTACTGGCGCCCGGGCCCGGCCGGCGCGGTCCGGCTCGGGCTGGTTCACGGGCTGTTCTGCCTCGGCTGCTGCTGGAGCCTGATGCTGCTGCTGTTCGTCGGCGGGGTGATGAACCTCGCGTGGGTCGCGTTGTTGGCGGCGGCGGTGTTCGCCGAGAAGCTGGCCCCACCGCAGTGGCGGCTCAGCCGCTGGCTGGCGGCCGCGCTCGCCGCGGGGGCGGCCGCCGTGCTGCTCGCCTGACCGCGCGCCGGCTGCTACAAGGCGGCGACACAACAAGGGGGATGCCGCGATGCGCGTGATGCTGTCACTGGGCCTGGCGCTCGCGCTCGGCGCTTGCGCCAACGGCGCCGAGCTCGCCTCGACCGCCGATTCGCCCGACTTCGAGGCGGCGCTCGCCGACCCGCAGCGCCCGGCGGCCGACGTCGAGCGCGACCGCGCGCGGATGCCGGCCGAGCTGCTCGCCTTCGCCGAGGTCGCCACCGGCGAGACGGTCGGCGACTACATCATGGGCGGCGGCTACTGGACGCGGATTCTCGCCAACGTGGTCGGTCCGCAAGGCAAGGTCTATGCCTTCCAGCCCGACGAGTTCATCGCCTTCCGCCCGGCGTATGGCGAGGAGCAGAACGCCGCCGTCTCGGGACGGGCCAACGTCGTCGCGCTGCGCGGGCCGGTGGCGGCGCCGCCGTTCCCGGAGAAGCTCGACACCATCGTCACCGTGCAGAACCTGCACGACCTCTACATCGGGGCGATGCCGCAAGGCACCGGCGCGAAGGCGATCGCCGCGCTCTACGCCGCGCTCAAGCCGGGCGGGACGCTGCTGGTCGTCGACCACAGCGCGGCCGACGGCAGCGGCACCTCGGCGGCCAACGCGCTGCACCGGATCGACCGCCAGGCGGCGATCGACGCGCTGACCCGCGCCGGCTTCGTGCTCGAGGCGCAAAGCGACCTCTACCGCCAGCCCGGCGACCCGCGCACCGCCAACGTGTTCGCGCCGGAAATCCGCGGCAAGACCGACCAGTTCGTGCTCCGCTTCCGCAAGCCCGGCTGAGCGCGGGTTCCCGCCGAAACCCTCGGCTGGCCCCGCCGAGGAATCCGTTCGTCGCGACCGGGTTGCCGGTCGTCCTCGGGTGGTTAAGATTTTGACAAGATTGGACGGGGTACGCTGCCAGACATGAGATTCGGGATCATTGGACGGGTCGCGGCCGGCTTCGCGCTGGCCCTGGCGACGACTACCGCGCCGGCGCAAGCGCGCGGGGAGAACCTCGAGGCCGCGTTCGACACCACGCTCGGCACCCAGGTGCGCGCGCCGCAGGATTTCTCGGCCCGCTACGACAGCCCGCTGGCGCGGCAGATCGCCCAGCTGGCCGAAGGCTCGCAGGGCCGCATCGGCGTCGCGGCGATCGACCTCGTCACCGGCGAGGAAGTCGCGGTCCTCGGCGACCAGCGGTTCCCGATGGCCAGCACCAGCAAGATCGCCATCGCCGCGGCCTACATGGAAGGCGTCGACCAGGGCCGCTGGTCGCTGACCAGCGAGTTCCCGCTGATGGTCCCGGTGCCCTCGAAGCGCTTCTCGAGCGCGGTCGCGCCGGTGCGCCCCGGGCAGTACTACAGCGCGCGGGCGCTGATCGACATGATGATCACCCGCAGCAACAACCAGGCGACCGACGCCCTGCTCGCCGCGGTCGGCGGGCCGGCCGTGGTCAACGACTGGGCGCGCCGCGCCGGCATCCACGACTTCACCCTGACGCGCGACATCGCCACGCTGGTGCGCGACGACGGCGAGATCAACCCGGCGACGAGCATCGACATCCGCGACAGCGCGACCCCGCGGGCGATGGTGCAGCTGCTCAGCGGTCTCTACCAGGGCAAGTGGCTGACCGCCTCGAGCCGCGCGGTGATCATCGACGCGATGGAACGCTGCCGCACCGGCACCCGGCGCATCCGCGGGATGATGCCCGACGACGTGACGGTGGCGCACAAGACCGGCACGCTCAACAACACCTCGAGCGACATCGGCGTGATCACCGGGCCCGACGGCCATGCGATCGCGGTGGCGATCTACGTCACCGGCCAGGGCTCGCACGCCGGGCGCGACGCGCGCATCGCCACCATCGCCCGGGCGGTCTACGACGGCTACCAGAACTCGGCGCGGCAGTACGCCAACGCGCGCTACAACGCGGGCGGCGCGGGCGCCGCGGTCGCCGCCAACTGAAAAGGGCGCGGCCTTGCGGCCACGCCCTTTCCTTCGAGACGTCGGACGAACGGCTTAGTCGGCGGCCGCCTCGGCCTCGGTCTCGTCCTGCGCGTCGGCTTCGGCTTCGGTCGCCGCGTCGTCCGTGCCTTCGGCCACGTCGCTGACCGCATCGCCGGCTTCGGCGGCGGCGTCGCCCATGGCGTCGCCGGCGGCTTCGGTGTTGGCTTCGGCGTCGGCCATCGCCGAATCGGTGGCTTCACCGGCAGCGTCTTCGGTCTGCTCCGAGCAGGCGGCGAGCGACAGGGCGGCGCCGGCAATGGCGGCGGCGAGAACGATCTTGCGCATAATGGTCAATCCTTCAGCAGCGCCCCTTGCGGAGCAGGCGTGAAACCGCCGAGGCGAATTTCGCCGTCCTGAATAATGGCAACTTTGTGGCAAGGCAAGCCCGCGCCCGGCCGCCTCGGCCCCGTTGCCCGAAATGAGCGCAGGCCCTAACACCGCGCCATGCCCGACAAGCAGCATCTCTACCTGGTCGACGGCTCGGCCTACATCTTCCGCGCCTATCACCGGCTGCCGCCGCTGACCAATCCGCACGGCGTGCCGGTGGGGGCGGTGTACGGCTACACGACGATGCTGTGGAAGCTGGCCGACGACCTCGACAAGGCCGACGGGCCGACCCACCTGGCGGTGATCCTCGACAAGGGCGCAACGAGCTTCCGCAACGCGCTCTACGACCAGTACAAGGCCAATCGCCCGCCGCCGCCCGAGGACCTGGTCCCCCAGTTTCCGCTGATCCGCGACGCCACCCGCGCGTTCAGCCTCGCCTGCATCGAGGAGGACGACCTCGAGGCCGACGACCTGATCGCGTCCTATGCCCGCGAGGCCACGCGGCGCGGGTGGGACGTGACCATCGTCAGCTCCGACAAGGACCTGATGCAGCTGGTCGGCAAATGCGCCGAAGCCCACGACGGGGTCGAGGGCGGCTGCATCGACATGCTCGACACGATGAAGAACCAGCGCATCGACATCCCCGAGGTCATCGACAAGTTCGGCGTCCCGCCCGAGCTGGTCGGCGACGTGCTGGCGCTGATGGGCGACAGCGTCGACAACGTGCCGGGCATCTACGGCATCGGCCCCAAGACCGCGAGCAAGCTGATCCAGGACCATGGCAGCCTGCAAGGCGCGCTCGACGCGGCGCCCGCGATGAAGCCCGGCAAGCTGCGCGAGCGGCTGATCGAGGGCCGCGCGATGGCCGAATTGAGCCGCGTGCTGGTCCAGCTCAAGGAAGACTGCCCGCTGCCGATGGCGCTCGAGGACTTCGCGCTCAAGCCGACGCCGCCCGAGCCGCTCGCCGCGTTCCTCGAGACGCACGGCTTCACCAGCCTGCTCAAGCGGCTCGGCGACGGCAAGGGCAGCCCCGACCGGCCGACCCAGCTCAATCCGGCCACGCCCGAGCGCGCCGGGGCCGGTGCCGCGCCGGAGGGCAACCGGCAGGACTTGCCCGAGTGGCCGGCGGTCGACCGCTCGGCGTACGAGACGGTGCAGTCGATGGAGCGGCTCGAGCACTGGATCGCCCGCGCTTTCGCCGCGCGGCTGGTGGCGATCGACACCGAGACCAGCGACCTCGACGCGATGCGCGCCGAGCTGACCGGGATCTCGCTGGCGCTGGGGCCCAACGACGCCTGCTACGTGCCCCTCGGCCACGGCGGCAGCGACATGTTCGCCGAACGCCCGGTGCAGGTCGACAAGGCCGCCGCGCTCTCCGCGCTCAAGCCGCTGCTCGAGAGCGATGCGGTGCTCAAGGTCGGGCAGAACGTGAAGTACGACATCAACGTGTTCGCCCGCCACGGCATCGCGGTCGCGACGGTCGACGATACGATGGTGATCAGCTTCGACCTCGACGCCGGGCGCAGCGAGGATGGCATCGGCGGCGGCCACGGGATGGACGAGCTGAGCCAGCGCCACCTCGGCCACACCACGCTGACCTTCAAGGACATCTGCGGCTCGGGCAAGAAGTCGATCCCGTTCGGCGAGGTCCCGCTCGACCGCGCCACCGAGTACGCCGCCGAGGACGCCGACGTCACCTGGCGGCTGCACAAGGTGCTCAAGCCGCGCCTCGCGCTCGAAGGCGGCACGCGGGTCTACGAGCGGGTCGACCGGCCGCTGATCCCGGTGGTCGCGGCGATGGAGCGCCACGGGATCAAGGTCGACCGCCACGCGCTCGCCGGCCTGTCCGACGAGTTCGCCAAGGAGATCGCCCGCATCGAGGGCGAGATCTACGACTGCTGCGGGCAGCAGTTCACCATCGGCAGCCCGCAGCAGCTCGGCGACGTGCTGTTCAACAAGATGGGCTACAAGGGCGGCCGCAAGGGCAAGAGCGGGCAGTACTCGACCGACCAGGCGATCCTCGAGGCGCTCGCCGCCCAGGGCGCGCCGGTGGCGCGGATGGTGCTCGACTGGCGCCAGCACTCGAAGCTCCGCAGCACCTACACCGAGGCGCTGCAGGCGGCGATCAATCCGGCGACCGGCCGCGTGCATACCTGCTACTCGCTGGTCGGGGCGCAGACCGGGCGGCTCTCCTCGACCGACCCCAACCTGCAGAACATCCCGATCCGCACCGCCATCGGCCGGCGCATCCGCGAGGCGTTCGTCGCCGAGCCGGGCAACGTGCTGCTCGCCGCTGACTACTCGCAGATCGAGCTGCGCCTCGCCGCGCACATGGCCGACGTGCCGCCGCTGAAGGAGGCGTTCGCCGCCGGCGAGGACATCCACGCGCGCACCGCGCTGGAGATGTTCGGCACCCTCGACCGCGACACCCGCGCGCGGGCCAAGACGGTCAACTTCGCCATCCTCTACGGCATCTCGCGCTGGGGCCTGGCGACGCGGCTCGGGACCGACGCCGACGAGGCGCAATCGGTGATCGACCGCTACTTCGAGCGCTTCCCCGGCATCCAGCGCTACATCGTCCACACGCTCGAGAGCGTGCGCGAGCGCGGCTATTCGGAGACGCTGTTCGGCCGCAAGACCTGGTTCCCGCGGATCAACGCCCGGATCCCGCACGAGCGCCAGGGCGCCGAGCGCGCGGCGATCAACGCGCCGATCCAGGGCACCAGCGCCGACATCATCAAGCGGGCGATGGCGCGGATGCCGGCGGCGCTGGCCGACGCCGGCCTCGGCCACGTCAGGATGCTGCTGCAGGTCCACGACGAGCTGGTGTTCGAGCTGCCCGAAGGCGACGTCGCCGCGGCGAGCCCGGTGATCGAGCGGGTCATGGCCGAAGCCGCGCTGCCCGCGGTCACGCTCGACGTGCCGCTGGGGATCGAGATCGGCCACGGGCCGACCTGGGACGCGGCGCATTAGGCCCGAAATCCTCCTCCGCAGGGGGAGGATTAGGAATCCGGCGCGTGCTTCCGCTCGCGGGTCGACTCCAGCATGCCTTCGTGGATGAAGCCGATCGGGCGCACGGCCATGGCGCGCTTCTTCAGCTCGCCGCGCATCCGCAGGTATTCCTCCTCCATCTGCTCGGTCACCGTCGCCCGGCTGTCGTCGAGCGCTTCGGCGAAGTCCTGCGCGGTGACCTTCTTGGCGTCCTCGCCGCGCTTGCGGATGGCGATCAGTCCGGCGCGGCGGACGACGTCCTCGAGGTCGGCGCCGGTGTAGCGCTCGGTCCGCGACGCGATCGCGGCGAGGTCGACGTCCTTGGCCAGCGGCATGTCGCGGGTGTGGATGCCGAGGATGTGCCGGCGGCCTTCCTCGGTCGGCGCGCCGACGTAGACCAGCTCGTCGAACCGGCCGGGGCGCAGCAGCGCCGGGTCGACCAGCCACGGCCGGTTGGTGGCGCCGATGACGACGATCGAGTTCATCTCCTCCATCCCGTCCATCTCGGCGAGGATGGTGTTGACCACGCGGGCGGTGACTTGCGGCTCGTTGGCCTCGCTGCCGCGCGCCGGGACCAGGCTGTCGATCTCGTCGATGAACAGCACGCACGGCGCCACCTGGCGCGCGCGGGCGAACAGGCGGCTGATCTGCTGCTCGCTCTCGCCGTACCACTTGGACAGCAGGTCCGAGCTCTTCATCGAGATGAAGTTGGCCTCGGCCTCCTTGGCGACCGCCTTGGCCAGCAGCGTCTTGCCGGTCCCCGGCGGGCCGTAGAGCAGGAACCCCTTGGCCGGGCGGATGCCGAGCCGCTCGAACGCGGCCGGGTTCTTGAGCGGCAGCTCGACCCCTTCGCGCAGCCGCTCGGCGGCGTAGTCGAGCCCGCCGATGTCGGCCCAGCCGATCGTCGGCGCCTGGACCATGACCTCGCGCATCGCGCTCGGCTGGACGCGCTTGAGCGCGGCGCGGAAGTCGTCCTTCTCGACCTGCAGGTTGTCGAGCACCTCTGGCGGGATCGTGCGCGCGTCGAGGTCGAGCTTGGGCATGATTCGCCGCACCGCCTCGATCGCCGCCTCGCGGGCGAGCGCGGCGAGGTCGGCGCCGACGAACCCGTGGGTCGAGCGCGCCAGCTCCTTGAGGTCGACGCCTTCGCCGAGCGGCATGCCGCGGGTGTGGATGCCGAGGATCTCGCGCCGGCCGCTCTCGTCGGGCACGCCGATGACGATCTCGCGGTCGAAGCGGCCCGGACGGCGCAGCGCCTCGTCGATCGCGTCGGGCCGGTTGGTCGCGGCGATGACGACGAGGTTGGAGCGCGCCTGGAGCCCGTCCATCAGCGTCAGCAGCTGCGCCACGAGGCGCTTCTCGGCCTCGCCGGTGACGTTCTGCCGCTTGGGCGCGATCGAATCGATCTCGTCGATGAACACGATCGCCGGGGCCGAACGCTGGGCCTCCTCGAACACCTCGCGCAGCCGCTTCTCGCTCTCGCCGTAGGCCGAGCCCATGATCTCGGGGCCGTTGATGGTGAAGAAGGTCGCGTCGCTCTCGTTGGCGACCGCCTGCGCCAGCCGCGTCTTGCCGGTGCCCGGCGGGCCGTGGAGCAGCACGCCCTTGGGCGGATCGACCCCGAGCCGGGTGAACAGCTCGGGATAGCGCAGCGGCAGCTCGACCATCTCGCGCAATTGCTTGATGGTGTCGTCCATTCCGCCGACGTCGTCGTAGTTGATGATCCCGCGCCCGTCGCGCGGCTCCTCGAACTCGGCGCGCAGCTCGACCTCGGTGTTCTCGTCGATGTGGACGATGCCCTTGGCCGGGACGGTGGCGACGACCTGCAGGCGGATCTCGGTCAGCGCGTAGGCCGGCTGGGCGAACATCCGCCGCACTTCGGGCGGCATGTTCTGCACCGGCTGCTGCCCGGTGGTGGCGACGAGGTCGCCGGCGGTCAGCGGCCGGCGGGCGAACACCCGCTTGAGCGCCTCGCCCTGGCCGTGCAGCCGCATCTCGCGCTGCGCCGGGGCGAACACCACCCGGCCAGCGGGGCGCGATTCGGCGCGGCGGATGGTGACGTGCTCGCCCGAGGCGGTGTCGGCGTTGGCCCGCAGCAGGCCATCGAGGCGGACGACCTCGAGCGCCTCGTCCTCCTCGTAGGCCGGGTAGGCGGTGGCCGCGGTCGTCCGCTTGCCTTCGAGCTGGACCGGATCGCCCTCGGTGATGCCGAGCGCCTGGAACGCCGAGCGCGGCAGGCGGGCGACGCCGCGGCCCGATTCTTCCTGGCGCAGGGCCGCCACCGGGAGCCGGACGGTGCCCTTCTCGATCGTCGCCGCGTCCGCGTCTGCCATCCGCCCTCTCGCTCTCGTCCGTTGCTGGGGGACAGCTAGGAACGCCGGCCCGCGAATGCAAACCGGCGGCGCGGCCGAAGGTGCCGGGAATCGTCCGCCGAGCCGCCGGAGCGGGCGGCGAGAAAAAAAGGCCCGGCAGTCGCCTGCCGGGCCCTGGAAGTTTTGGGAGAGGATGCCTGAAAGGCCCGCCCGATATGCCGCCGGCACCCGCATCTCGCAAGTGCGAAAAGCGCAACCGATGTTGCATGTTTTGCAATTCTAAGCCGGCTAGCCTGTTTTTGCCCGCTAATTAACTGACACACGTGTCGATGTTGCGCTCCGACTGCACACGCGCGCCGGCGATCTTTTGCAGCGCGTCATATTCGCTCGGGCGCCGTGACAGCGCCGCCGCAATCGCCTAATCCCGCGCAGCAACCAGCGGAGGGCGCGCATGAACAAGCTCTATCCCGATGCCGCCGCGGCGCTCGACGGGGTGCTGCGCGACGGCATGCTGATCGCCGCGGGCGGGTTCGGCCTGTGCGGCATTCCCGAGCGGCTGATCGCGGCGATCGAGGCGAGCGGGGTCAAGGACCTGACCTTCGCCAGCAACAACGCCGGGATCGACAACGAAGGCATCGGCAAGCTGCTGCGCACGCGGCAGGTGAGCAAGATGATCAGCTCCTACGTCGGCGAGAACAAGGAGTTCGAGCGGCAGTACCTCGCCGGCGAGCTCACGGTCGAGTTCTGCCCGCAAGGCACGCTCGCCGAGCGGATGCGCGCCGGCGGCGCCGGGATTCCCGGGTTCTACACCAGGACCGGCGTCGGCACCCAGGTCGCCGAAGGCAAGGAGACGAAGGTCTTCGACGGCCCCAACGGGCCCGAGGAATACGTGCTCGAGCGCGGCATCTTCGCCGACCTCAGCATCGTCAAGGCGTGGAAGGCCGACCCGACCGGCAACCTCGTGTTCCGCAAGACCGCGCGCAATTTCAACTTGCCCGCCGCGACCTGCGGCAAGGTGTGCGTGGTCGAGGTCGAGGAGATCGTCCCGACCGGCAGTCTCGACCCCGACGGCATCCACCTGCCCGGCGTCTACGTCCAGCGCATGATCGTCGGCGCGCCCTACGACAAGAAGATCGAGTTCACGACCACGCGCGAGCGGGAGGCGGCCTGATGGCCGAAGCTTCGCGCGATTCTGAAGCCGTCGATCTGATTCGAGCATGGATAAACGATGACGGATACGCCGATGTGAGGATCGCAGCCTTCCAGCTGGAAGGCCCGGAAAACTTCGGCCGCTTCTTGGCAGATGTCGCCCGTCACGGAGCGCTGGCGTATGCCACGACCTGGTCTATCGATGAGGACGACGCGCTCCAGGCGATCATCGATGGCCTCAATGGACAGCTGCGGGACCAATTCTCGAAAGTGACCAAGATTCAAGCCGGGAGTTTGAGCTGATGCCGTGGGACCGCAACCAGATGGCCGCCCGCGCCGCGCAGGAATTGCGCGACGGGTACTACGTCAACCTCGGCATCGGCATCCCGACGCTGGTCGCCAACCACATCCCGCCGGGCATGGAAGTGACGCTGCAAAGCGAGAACGGCATGCTCGGGATCGGCCCGTTCCCCTATCCCGACGAGGTCGACGCCGACCTGATCAACGCCGGCAAGCAGACCATCAGCGAGCTGCCGCAGACCGCCTATTTCGACAGCGCGGCGAGCTTCGCGATGATCCGCGGCGGGCACATCGACCTCGCCGTGCTCGGCTCGATGGAGGTCTCGCAAGACGGCGACATCGCCAACTGGATGATCCCCGGCAAGCTGATCAAGGGCATGGGCGGGGCGATGGACCTGGTCGCCGGGGTCAAGAAGATCATCGTGGTGATGGAGCACGTCTCGAAGAACGGCGACGCCAAGTTCATCCCCGAATGCACGCTGCCGCTGACCGGGCGCAACGTGGTCGACATGATCATCACCGACCTCGCCGTGTTCCACCGCCCCGACCACGCCAGCCCGTTCCGGCTGGTCGAGCTGGCGCCGGGCGTGAGCGCCGATGAAGTGGCGGCGAAGACGACGGCGCGCTACGCGAGCTGAGGCCGAGCGCGCGCGTCGGACAACGCGGGCTCAATTCCGCATTCGACCCATTGAGGGCATCCGGCGACCGAGCGACGGCTCGCTTCATGCCCGTCGGCCCACTCGAGGTAAGCTGGTCACTGGCTGAAAGCCGTCCTGCGGGGAGCGGCTAAATGTCTGTTTTGAAAACGACACCGGTAGACTCGGCGCACCTTATCTGTACACTTTGCCCCTCGCAGCGAGCCCTCATTTCCCATCGTCCGGCGATCCACCGGCAGGAGAGCGAAATTGGATGTCGAAGGTACCATCAACGGCGAAAGCCTGAATGGGTCGGAAAGCGCCGACGTCATCCGCGGCAAGGGCGGACATGACGTCATCCGCGGGCTTGGCGGCGATGACACCATCTATGCCGGGGGCGGTCACGATACCCTCCACGGGAACGATGGAAACGACGTGATCTACGGCGGGGGCGGCTGGGGTACG